>Ga0307415_100001265_pt1 | contig 11888 bp, 11 predicted proteins | sample DK1Cmetagenome_FD_204524 | JGI IMG/M metagenome (GOLD analysis project Ga0307415, IMG submission 204524) | Maize rhizosphere microbial communities from greenhouse at UC Davis, California, United States - DK15-C-2 | ecosystem: Host-associated > Plants > Roots > Rhizosphere > Soil | place: USA...
ACCGAGGTCGCGGTCCGGGCCGCCTTCAAGGCGGTCATGGACGGCAAGCAGGTCGGGGTGCTGGTGCCCACCACCCTGCTGGCCCAGCAGCACATGGCCACCTTCTCGGAGCGGTTCGCCCCCTTCCCGGTCAAGGTGGCGGTGCTGTCGCGCTTCCAGTCCCGCCAGGAGCAGCAGGACGTGGTCGCGGGCATGGCCGACGGCACCATCGACGTGGTCATCGGCACCCACCGGCTGCTGTCGGCCGACGCCAAGTGGTCCGACCTGGGCCTGGTCGTGGTCGACGAGGAGCACCGCTTCGGCGTCGGCCACAAGGAGCACCTCAAGCAGCTGCGCACCGAGGTCGACGTGCTCACCCTCACCGCCACCCCGATCCCCCGGACCATGGAGATGGCCATCTCCGGCATCCGCGACCTGTCGGTGATGGAGACCCCGCCCGAGGAGCGCCACCCGGTGCTGACCTTCGTCGGGGCCTACAACCAGGGCACGGTGGTCAACGCCATCCGCCGCGAGATGCTCCGCGAGGGCCAGACCTTCTTCGTCCACAACCGGGTCGACAGCATCGACCGGGTCGCCTACCAGGTCCGCCAGGCCGTCCCCGAGGCCAGGGTGGCCGTGGCCCACGGGCAGATGTCCGAGGATCAGCTCGAGCGCATCATGCTCGAGTTCTGGGACAAGGAGTACGACGTCCTCGTCTGCACCACCATCATCGAGTCGGGCCTCGACATCCCCACGGCCAACACCCTGATCGTCGACCGGGCCGACACCCTCGGCCTGGCCCAGCTCTACCAGCTGCGCGGCCGGGTCGGGCGCGCCCGCGAGCGGGCCTACGCCTACCTGTTCTACCCGCCCGAGCGGTCCATCACCGAGACCTCCCACCAGCGGCTGGCCACCGTGGCCACCCACCAGGACCTGGGCTCGGGCATGGCCATCGCCATGAAGGACCTCGAGATCCGCGGCGCCGGCAACCTGCTCGGGGCCGACCAGTCCGGCCACGTCGCCCTGGTCGGCTACGACATGTACATGCAGCTGCTGGCCGAGGCCGTGGCCGAGCTGCGCGGCCGCCCTCTGGAGCAGCCCAAGGAGCTGAAGCTGGAGGTCCCGGTGGACGCCCACCTGCCCGCCGCCTACGTGCCCCGGGAGCGCCTGCGCCTGGAGGCCTACCGCCGCCTCGGCGGGGCCCGGGTGGTCGAGGAGGTGGAGTCGCTGGCCGCCGAGCTGGCCGACCGCTACGGCCCACCCCCGCCCCCGGTCCGCAACCTGCTGGAGCTGGCCGGGGTCCGCGCCCAGGCCACCGCCGTCGGCCTCACCGAGGTCGTCTGCTTCGGCGGCCGGGCGCGGCTGTTCCCGGTCGACGACCTCCCCGAGTCCAAGCAGGTCCGCCTGGACCGCCTCTACAAGGGGGCCATCTGGAAGCAGCCCGAGCGCACCCTGCTCGTCCCCCTCCCGCCCGAGGGAACCAACCTCCCCACCTGGCTGTGCGAGCTCCTCACCGGCGTCCTGGAGGCCCCCGCCGGTCCCGCCCTCGACGGCCTCGACCGCCCCGAGCAGCGGCGGGCGGCGTCATAGGTTCCCTCCGGCCAGGCCGGGTACCGTTAGCTGCGGAAGCCTTCCGCAGCGGGGTGCGCAGATGACGGTGAACGAGCGGGCCGGGCGGCCGGCCGAGGCGTCGGCCCTGGTCGACGTCGAGCAGCTGGTCAAGGCCTACTACGAGGAGCGGCCCGACCCGGGCGACGCCAGCCAGCAGGTGGCCTTCGGGACCTCGGGGCACCGGGGGTCGGCGCTCAAGGGGTCGTTCAACGAGGACCACATCCTGGCCACCACCGAGGCCATCTGCCGCTACCGGGAGGCCCAGGGGATCGACGGGCCGCTGTTCCTGGGCCGCGACACCCACGCCCTGTCCGAGCCGGCCCAGCGGACCGCGCTGGAGGTGCTGGCCGCCCACGGCGTGGCGGTGCGGGTCGACCCGGGGGAGCGGCCGACCCCGACCCCGGCCCTGTCGCACGCCATCCTGGCCTGGAACCGGGACCGGCGCGACCACCTGGCCGACGGCATCGTGGTCACCCCCTCGCACAACCCGCCCGAGGACGGCGGCTTCAAGTACAACCCGCCCAACGGCGGCCCGGCCGACACCGACATCACCGGCTGGGTCCAGGACGAGGCCAACCGGCTGCTCCGGGCCGGCCTGGACGGGGTCCGGCGGGTCCCGGCCGACCAGGCCACGGCCGCGCCCGGGGTCGAGGGCTACGACTACGTGGCCGCCTACGTCGACGACCTGGCCTCGATCGTGGACCTGGAGGCGGTCCGCGGGGCCGGGCTGCGCCTGGGCGTCGACCCCCTCGGCGGGGCCGCGGTCGCCTACTGGTCGGCCATCGCCGACCGCTACGGCCTGGAGCTGGAGGTGGTCAACCAGGCCATCGACCCCACCTTCCGGTTCATGACCGTGGACTGGGACGGCAAGATCCGCATGGACCCCTCCTCCCAGTACGCCATGGCCGGGCTGATCGACCTGCGCGACCGCTTCGACGTGGCCTTCGCCAACGACGCCGACGCCGACCGCCACGGCATCGTCACCGGCGGGGCCGGCCTGCTCAACCCCAACCACTACCTGGCCGCCATGGTCGCCTACCTGTTCGGCGGCGGCCGCGAGTGGGGGAGCGGGGTCGGGGTCGGCAAGACGCTGGTCTCCAGCGGCATGATCGACCGGGTGGCCACCGACCTGGGCCGGCGCCTGGACGAGGTCCCGGTGGGCTTCAAGTGGTTCGTGGACGGGCTGCTGGACGGCTCGCTCGGCTTCGGCGGCGAGGAGAGCGCCGGCGCCTCGTTCCTGCGCCGCGACGGCACGGTGTGGACCACCGACAAGGACGGCATCGTCTGCTGCCTGCTGGCGGCCGAGATGACCGCCCGCCGCGGCGCCGACCCGGGCGCCCAGTACCGCGAGCTCACCGCCCGCTTCGGCGACCCCGCCTACCGGCGGGTCGACGCCCCCGCCACCCCCGAGCAGAAGGACGTGCTCAAGCGCCTGTCCGCCGGCGACGTGCAGGCCTCGGAGCTGGCCGGCGAGCCGATCACCGACGTGCTCACCACCGCCCCCTTCAACGGCGCCGCCATCGGCGGGGTCAAGGTGGTCACCGAGAACGGCTGGTTCGCGGCCCGCCCCTCGGGGACCGAGGACGTCTACAAGGTCTACGCCGAGAGCTTCCTCGGCCCCGAGCACCTGGAGCGCATCCTGGAGGAGGCCACCGCCGTGGTCTCCGCCGCCCTGGAGGCCGCCGGCGCCTGAGCGGTCGGCCTCACCGCCCACCCGTGAGGACCGGCTTGACGTCCACGATGGGCGTCCCGTCGACGGCCTCCAGGCCCTGGGCCAGCACCCGCGGCCCGTCGATGGCGGCGATCGTCACCCGGTGGAGCCCGATCGGGTTGGGCCGGTCCTGGGACCGGGTGCTGAACACGCCCGTCTCGGGGGTTCGCGGGTCGTCCCGTGGATGCACGGCCAGCACGTCCCGCCTCGCCCGGTGGAGCCAGGTCAGCACGAAGACGTCGGCGCCGACGGTGAGGTCGCGGGCGCCCTCGGCCACCTCGGGGTCGAGCACCAGCCAGGCGTCCGGCGCTCCCTCCGACCCCTGCTTGGGGGCGGTCGCCGGGTCGGTCAGGGGCGACCGGACGTGGCCGATGGGCCGGAGCTCGTACCGGTCGGTCACGGGGCCTGGGTGAGGCCGATGACGTTGCCGTCGGCGTCGGTCACGGTCGCGACCAGCTTGCCCCCGCCGACGTCGGTCACGTCCTCCCGGGTGGTCGCCCCGGCCTCCTGGAGCTGCCGGAGCCGCTCGGCGATGTCGTCGACCTCGAAGTAGGTGACCGGCCCGGTCATGCCCTTGGCGTGCCCGTTGGGGTCGAGCCCGAGGTCCAGGTCGCCGACCCGGTAGCCGACGTAGTAGGGCTCGTCCATGGTGGGCTCGGCCGCCCAGAGCCGGCCGTAGATCGCCTTGGCCTGGGACAGGTCCTTGACGGGATAGACGACGGTGCTGACACCGGATGACATGGGTGTCCTCCTCGCTGGTCACATCGGCCGGGTCCGGCCGGTCATCCTGGTGACACGACCAGACGGAGGATCGTGACATGGACAACCGTGACCGTGACTGGCTGGCCGAGCGGTTCGAGGCCCACCGGCCCCACCTGCGGGCGGTGGCCTACCGGATGCTCGGCTCGGCCGCCGAGGCCGACGACGCCGTCCAGGAGGCCTGGCTGCGGGCCAGCCGGGCCGGCGCCGACGACGTCGACAACCTCGGCGGCTGGCTCACCACCGTCGTCGCCCGGGTCTGCCTCAACCAGCTGCGCTCGCGCCGCTCGCGGCCCGAGGCGCCCCTGGACGACCAGGCGGCCGAGCTGGCCGACGGCGGGCCCGACCCGGAGGCGGAGGCGGTGCTGGCCGACGCGGTCGGCCCGGCCCTGCTGGTGGTGCTGGACACCCTGAGCCCGGCCGAGCGGCTGGCCTTCGTGCTCCACGACCTGTTCGCGGTCCCCTTCGGGGAGATCGCCGAGATCCTGGGCCGCTCGGAGGCGGCGGCCCGGCAGCTGGCCAGCCGGGCCCGCCGGCGGGTCCAGGGCGCCGAGGCGCCGGGGGGCGACCGGGCCCGCCAGCGGCCGGTGGTGGAGGCGTTCCTGGCCGCCTCGCGGGAGGGGGACTTCGAGGCCCTGCTGGCCCTGCTGGACCCGCAGGTGGTGGTCCGGGCCGACGCCGCCGCCGTGGCCGCCGGCGCCGAGGCCGAGGTCCGGGGGGCCAGGGCGGTCGCCGGGACCTTCACCGGGCGGGCCCGGTTCGCCGGGCCGGCCCTGGTCGACGGGGCCGTCGGGGCCGTGTGGGCCCCCGGCGGCCGCCCCCGGGTGGTGTTCGCCTTCACCGTCCGCGACGGCCGGGTGGCCGAGATCCGGCTCCTGGCCGACCCCGAGCGCCTGGCCGGCCTGGACCTGGTCCCGCTGGAGGACTAGGCGTTGCTGGAGGCGGCCCAGAGGTTGATGTCGGCCTCGGTGGCGTGGCGGTCGATCTCGGCCAGCTCGTCGGCGGACAGCTCCAGGTTGTCCAGGGCGGCCACGTTGTCCTCGAGCTGGGCCACGCTGGAGGCGCCGAGCAGGGCCGAGGTGACCCGGGGGTCGCGCAGCGTCCAGGCGATGGCCATCTGGGCCAGGCTCTGGCCGCGCCGGCCGGCGATCTGGTGCAGGGCCCTGACCTTGGCCAGGGTCTGTTCGCCGAGCTGGTCGCCGGCGATGGTGCCGGGCCTGCTGGCCCGCGACCCCTCGGGGACGCCGCCCAGGTAGCGGTCGGTCAGCAGCCCCTGGGCCAGCGGCGAGAACACGATGCAGCCGACCCCCTCGTCGCCCAGCACGTCCAGCAGGCCGTCCTCCACCCAGCGGTTCAGCATCGAGTACGACGGCTGGTGGATCAGCAGGGGCGTGCCCAGCCCGCGGAGGATCTCGGCCGCCTGCCGGGTCCGCTCCGGCGAATACGAGGAGATGCCGGCGTACAGCGCCCGGCCCGAGCGCACGGCCGTGTCCAGGGCCCCCATCGTCTCCTCCAGCGGCGTGTCCGGGTCCACCCGGTGGGAGTAGAAGATGTCGACATACGGCAGGCCCATGCGGGCCAGGCTCTGGTCCAGGCTGGCCAGCAGGTACTTGCGGGAGCCGTGGTCGCCGTAGGGCCCCGGCCACATGTCGTAGCCGGCCTTGGTCGAGATCACCAGCTCGTCGCGGTAGCCGCGCAGGTCGGTGGCGAGGATGCGGCCGAAGTTCTCCTCGGCCGAGCCGTAGGGCGGGCCGTAGTTGTTGGCCAGGTCGAAGTGGGTGATGCCGAGGTCGAAGGCGCGGCGGACGATCGCCCGCTGGGTCTCCAGCGGCCGGTCGTCGCCGAAGTTCTGCCACAGCCCGAGGGAGATGGCCGGCAGCCGCAGCCCGCTGCGCCCCACCCGCCGGTACTGCATGGTGTCGTAGCGGCCTTCGGCCGGGAGGTAGCTCATCGGCGCATTGTCGCACCCTTGAGCGGCACCCGCCGGTATGCTTGTGCATTGTCGTCGAGGTCGAGAACGTGAGGTCGTCCGTGCGCCGTCTGCTCCCCGTCCTGTGTCTGGCCGTCCTCGCCGCCGCCGGCTGCTCCGACATGGGCGTCCGCAACCAGGACGCCGCCACGGTGAACGGCGTGGGCATCCCCACCGACCGCCTCAGCGAGATGACCAAGGCCCAGCTCGGCCAGCAGCAGCAGGCCCAGCAGCAGGGCCAGGAGGCCTCCCAGGACATCGAGGGGGCGACCCGGCAGGCGCTGGAGGGCCTGATCCAGTTCCAGCTGGTCCTGGACGGAGCCAAGAAGGCCGGCATCACCATCGAGGAAGCCGACGTCGACGCCCGCATGGAGCAGCTCAAGCAGCAGGTGGCCGCCCAGGGCCAGAACTACGATGAGCTGCTGCGGACCCGCCAGATCTCCGAGGAGGTGCTCCGCGCCCAGCAGCGGGTCCAGCTGGCGGTGGACCTGGTCGCGGTCAGGCTGGTGCCCTACTCGCCCGACGCCGAGCTGCGCCGGCTCCTGGACAAGAACAAGGACGACTACCTGGAGGTCCACGTCCGCCACGTGCTGGCCAAGGACAAGGCGACCGCGGAGGCGGCCCGACAGGAGCTGGTCCAGGGGGACGAGTGGGCGACGGTGGCCAAGCGGCACTCGATCGACACCCAGAGCAAGGACAAGGGCGGCGACCTCGGCTTCAACGCCCGGGGGGCGACCGTCAAGCAGTTCGAGGAGGCCGAGTTCGCCCTCGCCGGTCAGGGCGACTGCAAGGGCCAGACCAGCGGCTCCTGCGAGTCGCCGATCTCCCGGCCGGTCAAGACCCAGTACGGCTTCCACGTCCTCCAGGTGGTCGGGGTGCGGCTGCCGGCGCTCGACAACGAGCTGCGGGCCAAGCTGGAGCCGTCGGTCAAGGACCGGCGCCAGCAGGCCATCCAGCGCTGGTTCGAAGAGCAGGTCAAAGCGGCGGAGGTGACCATCAACCCGCGCTTCGGCCGCTGGGACGCCGAGAACGGCAAGGTCGTCGAGCGCGAGACCGCCCCCGGGGCGGCCACGACCACCACCGCCGGCGCCCAGCCCTGACACCACGCCCATGAATCGGGTGGTGCTGGTCGCCTCCAGCCCGAGGCTGCCGCTGCTGTTCCCGCCCCAGACCTGGCGGGCCCTGGACGCCGCCCGGCCGGTGTGGGTGCTCGACGACACCCACCCGTCCCTGCCCGCCCTGGAGGTGGCCGAGATCCCCTGGCAGGTGCTGGCCCCGGCCGGCGACACCGGCCCCGCCGGGCGCGACCTGCTGCTGGTCGGCCAGGGCATGGACATGGAGGCGGTGGCCCTGGCCCGGCGGCAGGCCGACGCCCTGCTCGACCACGCCGCCCGCGACGGGTCGGCCACCCTGCTGCTGCCCCCGGTCAACGACGGCCCGCTGGTGCAGCTGGTCGCCGACCGGGCCGCCCGCAGCCACGTCGAGGTCGAGGCCGTCTACCCGGTCGGCGAGCCCAAGGGGTCGGCCCTGCTCGACCTGGTCGCCACCGAGACCCGGCTGCGCGGCCCCGACGGCTGCCCCTGGGACCGCGAGCAGACCCACGCCTCCCTGGCCCGGCACCTGGTCGAGGAGGCCTACGAGGTGCTGGACGCGATCGAGGAGGGCGACCCCGAGCACCTGCGCGAGGAGCTGGGCGACCTGCTGCTGCAAGTGGTGTTCCACGCCCAGCTGGCCGAGGACGCCGGCGACTTCGACGTCGACGGGGTGGCCCGGGCGATCACCGAGAAGCTGGTCCGCCGCCACCCGCACGTCTTCGGCGACCTGCGGGTGGCCTCGGCCGGCGAGGTCGTGCGCAACTGGGAGGCCATCAAGCGCGAGGAGGAGGGCCGCACCGACCCGCTGGCCGGGATCCCCACCGCCCTGCCGGCGCTGCAGCTGGCGGCCAAGCTCCAGAAGCGCGCCCCGGGCGGGTTGGCCGCCGAGGCCGGGTCGGCGGCCAGGGTCGGGGAGCGGCTCGGCGAGCTGGCCGCCGCCGGCGACCCCGAGCGGCTGGAGGAGGCGGTGGGGGAGCTGCTGTTCGAGGTCGTCGCCCTGGCCCGGGCCGCCGGGGTCGAGCCCGAGGCGGCCCTGCGCCGCACCGCCCGCCGCTTCCGCGCCCAGTTCCTGGCCCCCGCCCCCGAGCGCTGACCGGCCCGCTCCCTCAGGCCGGCGGGGTCGGCCCGCGCTCCTCCGGTGGCGGTCCCGGCTCGAGCCGCTGGGTGTCCCCGGGCCCGCGGGCCGGCGGCGGCGCGTCGGCGGCCGGCGGCTGGGGGGCCGGCGCCGGCGGCGTCCACTGCGGCGGTGGCGGCTGCTCCGGCCAGCCGGGGCTCGGCGGCGGTGGCGGCTGGGCGCCCCACGGCTGCTGGGCGGGGGGCGGAGGCTGCGGCCACGGCTGCTGGCCCGGCTGGGGCGAGGGCTGCTGGCCGGGCGGGGTGGGCTGGCCCCATCCGGGCTGGCCCCGGGGCTGGGGGGCGCCGGGGGGCTGGGCCCAGGGGCCGGCCGGCTGGGGAGCGGGCCGGCGCCGCACGGCCCGGACGACCAGCACGATCACCAGGATGATCAGCACCAGCAGGACCAGCGCGACCACCGCCGCGATCAGCGTGGCCCGGCGGGCGATGTCCGCCACCGAGCGGTCCAGGTCGGCCGGGCGCGGCCCCAGCGCCTGCTCCAGCTCGGCCCGCGAGTACTCGCGGGTCGACACCAGGCCCCCCTCCGGGCGCACCACGATCCGCTCGATGCGGAACGGCAGGTTCCGCCAGATGATCTCCGCCGCTCGGCCCTGCTCGGCCCGGGCCGCGAGCGGGGCGGGGTCGGGGTCGTAGTCGAGGGTCGCCGTGCCGCCGTCGTAGTTCAGGTTGGGGTTGCTGATGCCGGCCCGCTGGAGCTCGGTGGCGGTCCGCACCGTGCCCGTGGCCAGCTCGCAGCCGGCCAGCAGGAAGGCCGCGGCCGCCAGCAGAGCGAGCGCCCGCCGGCGGGTCGGGGCGCGCCTGTGCGGGGCCGGTTCGGTCATGTTCGCTCCCTCCAGCGTCGCCGGGCTGGCGTCTCGCCCCCAAACCTACCTGGTGACGGGCGGCTGCGATGATATGCTCGCCCACGCCGTCGCCCATGCGCGCAGGAGGGCTTCCCCATGCCTGCTATCGAACTCGTCGTCGCCCGGGAGGTCCTGGATTCCCGCGGCAACCCCACCCTCGAATGCGAAGTCCTGCTCGACGACGGCGGCTTCGGCCGGGCGATCGTCCCCTCCGGCGCCTCCACCGGGCAGTTCGAGGCCGTCGAGCTGCGCGACGGCGGCGACCGCTACGGCGGCAAGGGCGTCCGCAACGCCGTCCGCAACGTCAACGAGACCCTGGCCACGGCCCTGCTCGAGGAGGCGGTGGACCCCTACGACCAGCGGGCCGTGGACCGGCTGCTGCTCGACCAGGACGGCACCGACAACAAGTCCAAGCTCGGCGCCAACGCCACCCTCGGGGTCTCCATGGCGGTGGCCAGGGCGGCCGCCGACTCCCTGGGCCTGCCGCTGTACCGCTACCTGGGCGGGATGGGCGCCTACCTGCTGCCGGTGCCGATGATGAACGTGCTCAACGGTGGCGCCCACGCCGACAACGACGTCGACTTCCAGGAGTTCATGGTCGCGCCCGTCGGCGCCTCGTCGTTCGCCGAGGCGCTGCGCATGGGCGCCGAGGTCTACCAGGCCCTCAAGGGCGTGCTCAAGGACCGCGGCCTCTCCACCGGCATCGGCGACGAGGGCGGCTTCGCCCCCAACCTGCCCGGCAACGAGGCCGCCCTGGAGCTGCTGGTCGAGGCGATCGGCAAGGCCGGCTTCGAGCCCGGGGCCGAGATCGCCCTGGCCATGGACCCGGCCTGCACCGAGCTGTACCGCGACGGCCGCTACGAGCTGGCCGGCGACGGACGCACCCTCGACTCCGACGGCATGATCGAGCTGTGGCGCACCCTGGCCGACCGCTACCCGATCGTCTCAATCGAGGACGGCCTGGCCGAGGACGACTGGGCCGGCTGGACCGCCCTCACCGAGGCCCTCGACGACAAGGTCCAGCTGGTCGGCGACGACCTATTCGTGACCAACGTGCAGCGCCTCCAGCGCGGCCTGGACGAGGGCGCGGCCAACTCGATCCTCATCAAGGTCAACCAGATCGGCACCCTGACCGAGACCTTCGACGCCATCGACCTGGCCCACCGGAACAACTACACGGCCATGGTCAGCCACCGCTCGGGCGAGACCGAGGACACCACCATCGCCGACATCGCCGTGGCCGTCGGCTCTGGCCAGATCAAGACCGGCGCCCCCGCCCGCACCGACCGGGTGGCCAAGTACAACCAGCTGCTCCGCATCGAGGAGCAGCTGGGCGACGTCGCCCGCTACCCGGGCCGCCTGGCCTTCCCGCGCACCTACCCGTCGGGCGGATCGTGAGCGCGGAGCCGCGGCCGCCGCTGGGCCTCACACCGCGGGGCGCGGTGCTCCTGCTCGCCCTGTTCGGCCTGGCCGTGACCGCGGTCTACCCGCTGCGCCAGTACGTCTCCCAGCAGGACCGGATCGGCCGGCTGGAGGCCAAGCAGCAGGCCCTGGCGGCCGAGAACGCCCGCCTGGAGACCGAGCGCAAGCGGCTCCAGGACCCGGCCTACGTGCAGCAGCTGGCCAAGCGGGACTACCACGTGGTCGCCCCGGGCGAGGAGGCCTGGGTGGTCACCGGCGCCCCACCTGAGGCCCAGCCGGCAGGGGATGCGGTCCCCCAGCGCGACCAGCCGTGGTACCGGCGAGCCTGGCAGCGCCTCATCAGCTGGCTGAGCTGAACCTGGGCGAACGGTACAGGACCGCCACACCTGCCGGCTGGGCCGTTGTGGGCCATTGCGGTCCAACTCGGCCGCTCGTGAAATTGTTGACGCTCCCGGAGGGCCATCCCTACGATGGAACCGGGCCGAGCAAACGTCGGCCCGGTTCTTCAGCTGAAAGGAGCGCTGGTCGCCAGCATGAGTGCCGAGATCGGGGCGATCGTCCCGGGCACCGTCGTTCGGATCGCACCCTACGGAGCCTTCATCAAGCTCGAGTCGGGCGAGACGGGTCTCGTCCACATCTCCGAGATCGACCGCAACTACGTCCGCTCGGTCGAGGAGCACCTGCGCATCGACGACCAGGTCACGGTCAAGGTCGTCGGTGTCAAGGAAGACGGCAAGATCGACCTGTCGATCAAGCAGGCCGCCTCCGACTGGCAGCCCGAGGCGAGCCGGCCCCGCCGCGCCGCCAAGGACCCCGAGTTCGAGCAGAAGCTCAAGCGGTTCATGCGCTCCAGCGAGGAACGGCTGGTCGACGTCAAGCGCCAGCGCGAGGGCCGGCGCGGGTAACTCGGTGCCACGCACCCCGGCCCGGTCCCCGGCCCGGCCCGACCCCACCGCCCTCCCCGATCCCCTGCGCCTCCCCTGGCGCCCCCCAACTGCGGCTGCGGACGACCCCCGCGCCGAGCCCGGCTGGGCGGCCGGGCTCCCCGAGGCCGGCCCGGCCGACCGGCGGCTGATCGAGGCCCAGATCGGGCGGGACGCCCGCGGGTCGGTGGCCGTGGCCGCCCGCTGCCGCTACGGCCTGCCCCAGGTGGTCCGGACCGCCCCGCTGCTGCCCGACGGCACCCCCTTCCCGACCCTCTACTGGCTGGCCTGCCCGGCCGCCCGGGTGGCCGTCGGCCGCCTGGAGGCGGCCGGCTGGAACGCCAGGCTCAGCGAGCGGGTCGCCGCCGACCCCGAGCTGGCCGCGGCCCACGCCGCCGCCCACGACAGCTACCTGGCCCAGCGCGACGCCATCGGCCCCCTTCC
>Ga0307415_100001266_pt1 | contig 11888 bp, 17 predicted proteins | sample DK1Cmetagenome_FD_204524 | JGI IMG/M metagenome (GOLD analysis project Ga0307415, IMG submission 204524) | Maize rhizosphere microbial communities from greenhouse at UC Davis, California, United States - DK15-C-2 | ecosystem: Host-associated > Plants > Roots > Rhizosphere > Soil | place: USA...
AGGTACTTCATGTCCTTGTTGCCCTCTTGGAAGTCGTACACGTACTTGTCGGCCATGGCGGCGCAGCCTCCTCGCGTGGGGGTTGGCCACAGGGTAGCCGCATCGCGCCGCACAATGAATCCGTGAGGGTCGCTCGGTGAGCCCGCGGCGGCGGGCCCTGATGGTCGCGGTGGTGGCCGCGGCCCTGATCCTGGCCGCCGTGGTGGCCCTGGTGGCCGGGCTGAGCCGGCGGGCCGGCCCCGAGCTGGCCCGGACCGGCGAGGTCCCGGTGCTGCTGGTGCACGGCTACAACGGCACCCCGGCGTCGATGGACGCGCTGGCGGCGCGGCTGCGGGCGGCCGGCCGCCGGGTGGTGGCGGTCTCCCTGCCCGACCAGGGCACCGGCGACCTGCGGGCCTCGGCCCGGGCCCTGGCCGACGCCGCCGACCGGACCGGGGCGGCGCGGGTCGACCTGGTCGGCTTCTCGGCCGGCGGGATCGTGGCCCGGCTGTGGCTGGCCGAGCCGGCCGGGGCCCTGCGGGCCCGCCGGGTGGTGCTGCTGGGCGCGCCCAACCACGGCACCGAGCTGGCCGGGGCGGCGGCCGGCCTCGACCCGGGGCTGTGCGACGGCGCCTGCGCCCAGCTGGCCCCCGGGTCGGCCCTGCTGGCCGAGCTGAACCGGGGCGACGAGACCCCGGGGGGCCCGCGGGTGTTCAGCATCTGGACCGCCCTCGACCGCACCGTGACCCCGCCGGCCACGGCCGTGCTGGAGGGGGCGGCCAACATCCGGGTCCAGGACGTGTGCGCGTCGTCCCAGGTCGACCACGGCGGCCTGGTCACCGACCCCCTGGCCCTGGGCCTGACCCTGGGGGCGCTGGAGGGGACCCTGCCCGAGGCGCCCGGGGCCGGCGACTGCGCCCGCCTGCAGGCCACCGGGGCGAGGGGCCGTTGACTGGTCTGCTGGCTCGGCCTAGCGTGCTGCCAGACCGCCGCCGCCGGGAAGGGAACGCCCATGCGCGTGCTCGTCCAGTTCCGGTCCTCGCCCTCCATGCACGCCGCCACCCTCCGCGGGGAGGCGCTGCCGTCGTTCGCGGCCACCACCGAGGCCCCGATCGCCGGCCTGATCGTCGACCCCGCCTTCGCGCCGGTGCAGGTGCCGACCCCGCGGCCGGCCGAGCCGGGGGCCAGCCCCTACCGGTACTCGCCCGCGACCAGCTTCTCGATGGCCCCCGAGGAGGCCACCTACCTGCTCCGCGGGAGCGTGCCCGACGACCCCGACGGCCAGCGGGCCGCCCTGGCCGAGGCGGCCGCCCGGCCCGAGGTGGTGGGGGTGTTCGCCGACCCGGCCATCGCCACCTGCCTGGTCTGCCCGGGCGCCCCGGCGGTCGGCAGCGACCAGGACGTGGCCGCCCTGCTGGGGGTCAAGGCGCTGGCCGACGCGGGCATGGACGGCTACCGGGTGCCGGTGGCGATCGTCGACACCGGCATCAACCTGGCCCACCTGGAGAGCAAGGGCCGCGCCCCCAAGTTCTCGGCCCAGCGCAGCTGGAGCCCGGCCGGGGTGGCCACCAAGCCGGGCAAGCACCCGGTCGGCCACGGCACCATGTGCGCCTACGACGTCGGCATCACCGCCCCCAAGGCGACCCTGGTCGACCACGCCATCCTGCTGTCGGAGACGCCGGGCGAGACGGCCATGTCGGGGCTGCTGTCGGACGCCGTGCTGGCCTACTCCAAGCTGCTGGGCACCGTCCAGGCGGTCCCGGCCAGCCGGCGGGCCCTGGTCGTCAACAACAGCTGGGGCATGTTCGACCCGGCCTGGGACTTCCCGGTCGGCCACCCCGGCAACTACTCCGACAACCCGGCCCACCCGTTCAACGTGATCGTGGCCAGCCTGGAGGCGGCCGGGGCGGACATCCTGTTCGCGGCCGGCAACTGCGGGCGCGACTGCCCCGACGGCCGCTGCCGCTTCGCGGCTGCCCAGCCGATCTGCGGGGCCAACTCCCACCCGGGCGTGCTGTCGGTGGCCGGGGTCGACACCCGCAAGCGCCGGGTCGGCTACTCCTCCCAGGGGCCGGGCCGCCTCGACCCCGACAAGCCCGACCTGTCCACCTACACCCACTTCCGCGGGTCGGGGGTGTACCCCTCCGACGGCGGCACCTCGGCCGCCTGCCCGGTGGCGGCCGGGGTGGTGGCGGCCGTGCGCGAGAAGTACCCGGCGTCGGTGCTGAGCCCGGCCGAGCTGCGGGCCCTGCTGTTCAAGACGGCCGAGGACCTGGGCGGCACCGGCTTCGACCACGACTTCGGCTGGGGCGTGATCGACGGCACCGCCCTGGCCGCCGCCCTGGCCGGGGTCAAGCGCTCCAGCCGCGGCCGGAGCCGTTCCCGCCGGTGACATGCCCCGGGTGATGGTGACCCTGCGCCTCGACCCGGAGCAGGCGTCGCTGCCCGAGGTGCGGCGCCTGCTCGACCTGGCCGACGACGAGGTCGACCCGGCCTTCGGGGTGGTCAACATCAGCCCGGCCGAGCACCTCTACACCATCCTGGTCGACGAGGCGGCCGCCGCCCGGGTCGCCGGCGCCCCGGCGGTCGAGGGCGTGTTCGGCAACCCCCGGATCGAGCCGTACGGCCCGCCCGAGGGCGACCAGGGCGGCAGCTGACGGCGGGTCACGAGCGACCCGTTGTCCACAGGCCCCGGGCGGTGAGGAGCAACCCGGCTAGGGACGGGTGGCGAGCCATTCCTCGACCAGGCGGTCGAGCTCGTACTCGGCGCGGGCGATGCGGAGGCCGGCGCAGCGGCGGGCCTCCCAGGCGGGGCCGACGGCGGCGGCGGCGTCGGCGCGGGCCGCTCGGGCGTGGTCCAGGGCCCGCCAGTCGGCGCCGGACCGGGCGGCCAGGAGGCCGTCCAGGGCCACCTTGGCCAGCTCGGTGGCGTGGATGAGGTCGAGCTCGGCCTGGCCGTTGGCGGCGCGGGCCTGGTCGATGGCGCCCCGGACCTCGGAGGTGCGCTTGGCGAAGGCGCGGTGGGCCGGCTCGTCCGGCTCGTGGCGGCCGGCCTCGGCCACGGCCGCCTCCAGGGACCGGACCCGCTGCTCGGCCCGCTCCACGGCCAGCCGGCACTCGCGCACCCACTGCTCGTCGGCGCCGCGGCGGGCCTTGGCCGCGTCGACCAGGCCGGGCGTCTCCCGGGGGGCCGCCTCGTCCTCGTCGTCCTGCTCGCCGTCGGGCCCCTTCTCGTCCTCGGCCGCCCGCTCCAGTTTCTCCTTGACCGTCGCGTCCGGGAGCGGCTCGACGTCGCGGACATTGGCCAGGGCCCTGGCCAGGCTGGCCTCGGCCGCCTGCAGCGTCGCCCTGGCCGCCTGCCGGTCGGCCCGGGCCAGCTTGAGCTCGGCCCGGAGCAGCTCCACGGGCAGCGCATCCAGCCGCATCGACGCCTCGACCAGGGCCTCCTCGTCACTGCCCTTGGCCAGCTCGGCCAGGCGGACCGCCAGCGTGGACCGCTCGTCCTTCAACGCCTTTACGGCCGTCCTGGCCGCCTGGAGGCGCTCGTAGGGGTCAGGTGGCACCGGTACCGACCTCCCTGGGCGGTAGGGGGAAGACCGCCCGCGACGTTCCTTGATGCCTGCTCGGGGTGCGGATTGTCAAATTGGGCCCGCCGTGGCGGTCGGCCGGCTGGCCGTGCGGGGAGGCGGGGACCAGGCAGCCGCGGCCGACATGGCGTTGATCGAGGCGTTGGCCAACGGCCTTCAGCTCCAGCGCTGGCCCGGTGACCCGGAAACCATCGTCGAGCTGGGCGACCTGGAGGTCACCAGTCTCCTTGGGCGCAGGCCGGGCGGCTGCACCTTCGAGACCAGAGACCGGGGAACGCGCTCGATCAAGGCCGTGTTCGGCACGGAACGGGACGCCCGCCGCTACCTGATCATGAAGCTGTGCGAGGAGTACCGGTTCCACTGGTCGATGCGGACGGGTCATGGAGCCAGCGGTGGAGACGCCCCCCCGATGCCGAGGACACGGCCGATCGGCTGGCCATCGACGCGGTCCTGGCCGACCTGCGCTGGCAACGCCGGCCGCCGTCCGGCGCCGACGTGCTCGCGGTCGCCGACAGGTATCAGGGCAGGGCCATCGCCCACCGGCAGTCCCAGTTCGTGTACGAGTCGACGAGCCCCAGCGGCCACCGCGCGACAAAGGCCACGTTCTCCACCGCCGCGGCGGCGCGCCGCTTCATGCTGATCGAGCTGGGTGCCGACGGCCGCGCCACCTTCCCGATCGGCGACAGGGGCCACCAACAGGCGTTGACCTTCAGCGTTGTCGTCACGGCTGAGCTTGCCGAGGTCGCCGCCAGCTACCGCCACCCGAACGGGGAGCCGCTGTTCGGTCCGGGCCCGCCTTGACGGACCGCCACGGCCACCGCTTTCATGTCGTGCTGTGAGCGACATCACCGTGCTCGGCCTGGACAACGTGCTGCTGGACGTGGGCGACCTGGAGGTCGCCAAGGGCTTCTACAGCGGCCGGCTGGGCCTTGGGGTGAAGTTCGACTTCCCCGACGCCGGGGTGGTCGGCTTCCGCCTGGGCGACGAGGAGGCCGGCCTGGTCGTCCGGGCCGGCGACGTGCCCCCGGGCCCGCCCCGGCCGTCGCCGCGGCTGTGGCTGGAGGTGCCGGACGCCCGGGCGGCCGGCAAGGCCCTTGCCGCCGCCGGGGTCGCGCTGCTGGGCGAGCCCCGCGAGCTGCGCACCGGCTGGCTGGTCGAGGTCGCCGACCCCTGGGGCAACGTGGTCGGCCTCACCGACTACCTCCTGGCGCCCGAGCGGGCCCGCCAGCGCGAGGACGGCCACCCCCGCCCGTGAGCAGGACGCTGCTGACCGGCGGCCGCGTGTTCGACGGCACCGGCGCCCCGCCCCGAGAGGCCGACGTGCTCGTCGAGGGCGGCCGCATCCTGGAGGTCGGGCCTGGGCTGGACGGCGACGAGGCCGTCGACGTCGGCGGCCGCCACCTGCTGCCGGGCTATTCGACTGCCACACCCACGTGACCCTGACCAGCGTCAACCTGCTGGGCATCCTGCAGGCGCCGTTCTCCTACCGGTTCTACGAGACCGTCCAGAACCTCCGGGCGACCCTGGCCGCCGGGATCACCATGGTCCGGGACGCCGCCGGCATCAAGCAGGCGGTCGCCGAGGGCTGATCCCGGGGCCGCGGCTGCAGATCTCGCTGACCCTGCTCAGCCAGACCGGCGGCCACGGCGACGGCTGGTACCCGTCGGGCAGACGGCGGCGGCATCCTCTCCCCCACCGACGACCCCGCCCCGCCCACTTCCGCGACGACGAGCTGACCGTCCTGGTCACCGAGGCGACCGCCGCCGGCCGCTGGGTGATGGCCCACGCCCAGGCCGCCGACGGCATCAAGGCGGCCCTGCGGGCCGGGGTCCGGTCGATCGAGCACGGCATCTACCTGGACGACGAGGCGATCGAGCTGCTGCTGGCGCGGGAGGCGTGGCTGGTCCCGACCCTGGTCGCGCCCCGCGGGGTGCTGGCCGCGGCCGAGGCCGGGGTGCCGATCCCGGACGCCGCCCGGCGCAAGGCGCTCGAGGTCGCCGAGGCCCACGCCGACTCCTTCCGGCGGGCCGTGGCCGCCGGGGTCAAGGTGGCCATGGGGACCGACAGCGGCGTCACCCCCCACGGCCGCAACCTGGCCGAGCTGGAGCTGATGGCCAAGGGCGGCATGACCCCGGCCCAGGTGCTGGCCGCCACCACCTCCTCGGCGGCCGAGCTGCTGGGGTGGCCGACGAGCTCGGCACCCTGGAGCCGGGCAAGCGGGCCGACGTGGTGGTGATGGTGGTCGACGGTGACCCGTTCGAGCTGGCCACCGTGGGCGAGCGCGTCGCCGGCCACGTCTGAGTGCCCGGCGGGCGCGGGCGGTCAGCGCCGGAGCCTGGCCAGCAGCCGCAGCAGCTCCAGGTACAGCCAGACCAGGGTGACCAGCAGGCCGAAGGCGGCGTACCACTCCATGTAGGCGGGCGCGCCCGCGCGGGCCCCGCGCTCGATCAGGTCGAAGTCGAGCAGCAGGTTGAGGGCGGCCACGACCACGATGGCCAGGCTGATCAGGATGCCCAGGGGACTGGCGTCGTAGAGGAACGGCACCCGCACCCCGAACAGGCCCAGCACCAGCGCCACCAGGTAGACGACGGCGATGCCGAGGGTGGCGGCGAGCACGCCGGCCCGGAACCGCTGGGTGACCTTGATCACCCCGGTCCGGTAGAGGACCAGCATGGCCCCCATCACCCCGAAGGTGAGGGCCACCGCCTGGATGGCGATGCCCGGGTAGCTGGCCTCGAACCACATCGACACCACGCCCAGGACCACCCCCTCGACCAGGGCGTAGATGGGTGCGGTGATCGGCGACCACTGGGGCCGGACGATGGTGGCGATGGCCACCCCCAGCCCGACCAGGACGGCGCCGATGGCCCAGCCGGCCACTCCGGGCCCGCCCGGCGTGCCCAGCACCCAGGCTCCGGTGGCCGTGGCCAGGGCCAGGACCAGCAGCAGGGCGGTCTTGTTGACCGTCCCCTGGACGGTCATGACGCCGCCGCCGGCGGTCCGGGTGGCGGTGAAGACGTCCTCCCGCAGGGCCGGGTTGCCGGAGCGCTGCGGGGGGCGGGTCGGGGTTCGCATGGTCAGCCTCCTTGTCGGCCCAAGTATCGCTAACTCTTGATGTCCTTGGTGGCGAAGTTGGCCCAGGCGGCGCCGAGGAACACCGCGATGTAGACGGCCTGGATGGCGAAGCCGCGGCTGACGCCGTGCCACAGCACCGGGGTGCGGAACAGGTCGACGAAGGCCAGCCAGTAGTGGGTGGGCAGGTACGGCTTGATGGCCGCGGCCGCGTCCAGCAGGTCGAGGACCTGGGAGGTGACCAGCGCGGCCAGGGCGCCGAGGGCGGCGGCCAGGGGCGAGTCGGTGACGGTGGAGGCGAACAGGGCCACCGCCGCCACCCCCAGCATCGACCAGGCCACATAGGCGACGGTGACCGCGGTCCGCCAGGTGGCGTCCTGGGCGGCGATCGTCTGGCCCGACACCGACGGCAGCGGCTTGACCCCGAACAGCCAGGCCCCGACGGCGAAGGCCACCCCGGCCACCACCAGCACGGCCAGAAACACGAAGACGACGGTGACGGCCAGCTTGGCCACCAGCAGCCGGGTCCGCCCGACCGGCCGGACCAGCAGGTAGCGGAGGGTGCCGGCGCTGGCCTCGCCGGCCACGGTGTCGCCGGCCAGCACGGCCACCGCCACCGGCAGGAACACCGGCAGGACCAGGGCCAGGGCGGCCGCCGGGAACAGGGCGCCGTTGTTGAGCACCTGGGCCAGGAAGGCCGGGCCCTGGCCGGGTCGCGGCCCCACCCCGGTCACCCGCAGCAGCACCGCGACCAGGGTCGGCAGCCCGGCCAGCAGCCCGATGGTCACCCAGGTCCGGGGCCGCCCGACCAGCTTGCGCAGCTCAACCAGGAACACGGCCGTCCCTGCCGGTGAGGCGGAGGAACACGTCCTCCAGGCTGGGGCGCTCCACCACCAGCTCGCGGACCCGGACGCCGCCGTCGACCAGGCGGCGGTTGAGGGCCTCGGGGGCGGTGCCGTCCAGGTGCACGGCCAGCCGGTCAGGGCCGCGCTCGCCCAGGCGGACCCCGGGCAGGGCCGCCGCCAGGTCGGCCGCGGCGCCGACGTCGGGGGTGGTGACCAGGACTCTCCCCGTCGGGCCGAGCAGGGCCGCGACCCGGTCCTGGGCGACCAGCCGGCCCCGGTCGACGATCGCCGCCCGGGTGCAGACCAGCTCGACCTCGGCCAGCAGGTGGCTGGACAGGAACACCGTGGTCCCGCCGGCGGCCAGCTCGGCCAGCAGGTCGCGGACCTCGCGCGTGCCGTGGGGGTCGAGCCCGTTGGTCGGCTCGTCCAGGACCAGCAGCCGCGGCGCCCGCAGCAGGGCCGCGGCCAGCCCCAGGCGCTGGCGCATCCCGGACGACCAGGCCCGCACCGGCCGGCGTCCGACCCGGTCCAGCCCCACCCGGGCCAGGGCGTCGTCGATCCGCCGCCGCCGGTCGCCCCCGGTGACCCGGGGGCCGGCGGCGTCGAACAGGGCCAGGTTGGCCCGGCCGGACAGGTGGGGGTAGAAGGCCGGCCCCTCGACCAGCGAGCCCACCTGGGGCAGGACCTCGCGGGCGGCCCGGGGCATGGGCCGGCCGAGCACCTCGATCCGCCCCGAGGTGGCGAAGACCAGGCCCAGCAGCATGCGGACGGTGGTGGTCTTGCCCGATCCATTGGGCCCCAGGAACCCGAACAGGTCGCCCTCACCCACGTCCAGGTCGAGGCCCTCCACGGCCACCAGCCCGCCGAAGCGCTTGCTCAGGCCCTCGGTGCGGATCACCGCGACCCCACCACCGCGCCGCGGGCCAGGTCGGCCGCGGCCTGCTCCAGGACCGGCTGGGTGACCGTCCCGGCGAGCGCGTAGGCGACCCCCTGGCGCTCGAAGATCATGCCGTTGAGCAGCGGGGTGCTGATCAGACTGGCCTCCCCCCAGGGCCCGGCGCGGCTCGGGACCCGCTCCAGGAACGCCCGCGTCCGGGGCGAGATCCGGGCCGGGAAGGCGAGCGCGGCCACCAGCTCGAACCCTCGACCGTAGGTCGAGGCCGCGCTGGCCACCTCGGTGCGCCGGTCCCGCCCGGCCAGCTGGTCGGGCAGCACGAACGGCGAGAGGCGGTCGATCGCCCGGGCCAGGTCGGGGACGTCGTCGACGTCCACGTCGGCGTCGTCGGGGGCGACGAAGCGGACGTGGTCCGGGTCGGGCGCCCCGAGGGCCAGGTCGAGGAAGGTCGAGGTCACGATCGGCTCCCGCTGGCCTCGGGCGGTCAGCTCGACCCGCACCGGCAGCCCGCTGCCCGGGTCGGCCCAGAGGTCGGCCCGGGCCAGGGTGGTCCCGGCCGAGCGAGGCGTGACCCGCAGCCCGATAGCCTGCACCCCGGCCACCCGGCGGGCCCCCAGCCGGGTCACCTCCCCGGCCCCGGCGGCGGCCGCGACCCGGCGGCCCAGCTCCGGCGGCAGCAGGTCGGCCGGCCGGGCGAACCGGACCGGCGCCTCTCCGTTGGTGAACGTCACCCGCCGCTCCCCCGAGTCCCACAGCGCGGTCCTGGCGCCGTCGGCGTACAGGTCGCGCTCCCCCACCGGGGTCAGCTCGTCCACCCGCCACGACCGCGGCCCGGCCACGAACGCCCGCATCCGGGTCGTCTCCCCCAGCAGCGCCACCACCCGCCCGGCCCGCGGCACGTCCGGCAGCCCCAGCCCGGCCCGCGCCTCGGCCAGCCCGCGGTAGGCCACCGTGTCCGACGCCCGCACCCGGCCCAGCAGCTCCCCGGCCGCCATGCGCTGGTCCCGGGCCGGCACCGCCCCCACCAGCCCGGGCAGCGCCACCAGCAGGGCCACCATCCCGACGACGACCAGCCACCGCCACCCCGACGGCGCCCGTTCCCACCCCAACCCCATGCCTCCACGGTACGACCCGCCCCCCGATCGCGCCGGGCGGTTGTCCACAATCGCCGGCAATGGGCTGCCACGAGCACGACCGATGTGGCACGCTGGCCAAGAATGTGCCACAGTTCGAGGATGGAGGACACGAGCAGACATGCGAGGCTCCGGGTCGGAGCGCAGGGTCGGGTGGTGCTGCCGGCCGACCTGCGGGCCGCTCTCGGTTTCGTCGAGGGCAGCACCGTGGTCGCCTACATCGAGGGGGAGGGCCGTCTGGTGATCGAGTCGCCTGAGGCGATCCAGCGGGCCGTCCTGCAGGAGTGGGCGGAGGTCGCGGGCGAGGTCAGCCTGGTCGACGACCTGCGCGCCGAGCGCCGCGCCGCGGCCGCCCGGGAGGCCGAGCAGGTGGCGGCCGACCGGGCCGCCCACGGCCACGACCCGCGCTCCTCTGACTGATGGCGGCCTCGGCGCGCCGCGGCGGGGCGGTGCTGGACGCCTCGGCGCTGCTGGCCTGGCTGACCGGAGAGCGAGGGGCCGAGGTGGTGGGCGAGTACCTGCCGCGGGCGGTGATCTCGGCGGTGAACCTGTCGGAGGTGCTGTACCGGGGCCACAGCCTGGGGCGGAACGTGGCCTCCCTGCCGGCCAGGCTGGGGCAGCTCGGGCTGGGCGTGGAGCCGTTCACGACCGAGGACGCGCTGATCGCGACCGGCATCTTCGCCCGTGACCGGCGGCGGGTCCTGTCGCTGGCCGACCGGTGCTGCCTGGCCACCGCCATCCGCCTCGGCCTGCCGGCGGTCACCGACGACCGCGCCTGGTCGACCCTTGACCTGGGCGTGGAGGTGGTGGCCTTCCGCTGACGCCTAGCGGGTGGCGAGGCGGCGGAGGGCGGCCTGGAGGGCGGCGGTGGTGGGGCCGGGGTGGCCGGTGGCGATGGGGGCGCCGTCGACCTCGATGACCGGCATCAGCTCGCGGGTGGAGCTGGACAGGAAGGCCTCGTCGGCCGCGGCCAGGTCCTCGGCGGTGAAGACGCCCTCCAGGACCTTGAGGCCGAGGGTGGGGGCGAGCTCGCAGAGGACGGCGCGGGTGATGCCGGCCAGGATGCCCAGCTCCAGCGAGGGGGTGTGCAGGGTCTGGCCGCTGCGCCACCAGAGGCTGGCCGTGGGCGCCTCCAGCAGCTCGCCGCCCAGGCCGACCAGGACGGCGTCGTCGGCGCCGGCGGCCCGGGCCGCCCGCTGGGCGGCCATGTTGGTGGCGTAGCTGATCGTCTTGACCCCGGCCAGCAGCCACGGCGAGGCCGCCCGCAGCAGCGGGTCGGTGGCGGTGGTGAGCAGCACCAGCCGCAGGCCGCGGCGCCGGTCCTCCTCGAACGAGGCCGGGATGTCGGTGCAGATGGCGAAGGCCACCGGCCCACCCTCGGACTCCTCCCGATCCACCGGGGCACTCCGGGCCCCGTCGGCCGGCGAGGAACCGGACCGCCTGCCGGCTGGGCCGTCGTGGGGTTCCCCGGACCCCTCCGGCCCTTTGGTGCAGATGAGGCGGAGGATGGCGTCGCCCTGGCCGGCGGCGGCGACCGCCCGGACGGCCAGCGCCTCCAGCCCCTCGGGGAGGGGCAGCTCGATCGCCCGGGCCGAGGCGGTCAGGCGGGCCAGGTGGGCCTCCTGCCGGAACGGGCGCCCGCCGTAGACCTTCATGGCCTCGAACACCGCCTCCCCCCGGACCAGCGCCAGGTCGAGCGGGTCGAGCGCCGGCGGTCCCCCGGCGGGCGCGCCGGGGCCGGTGGCGAGGACGGCGAGGACGGCCACGGGCCGCTACCGGGGGAGGCGCTCCTCCAGGTAGCCGACCAGGCGGTCGACCCCGACCCGGTCCTGGGTCATGGTGTCGCGGTCGCGCACCGTGACCGCCCGGTCCTGGAGCGAGTCGAAGTCGACGGTCACGCAGAACGGCGTGCCGATCTCGTCCTGGCGCCGGTAGCGGCGGCCGATCGAGCGGGCGTCGTCGTAGTCGATCATCCAGCGCTCGCGCAGCGGGGCCGCGACCTCGCGGGCCATCGGGTTGAGCTGCTCGTTGCGGGACAGCGGCAGCACCGCGACCTTGATCGGGGCCAGCCGGGGGTCGAAGCGCAGCACGGTGCGCTTCTCGGTCCCGCCCGAGGCCGTCGGGGCCTCCTCCTCCCGGAAGGCGTCGACCAGGAAGGCCAGGGCCGAGCGGTCGGCCCCGGCCGACGGCTCGACCACGTAGGGGATGTAGCGGGTGTCGGTCTCCTGGTCGTGGTAGGAGAGGTCCTGTCCGGAGAACTTCTGGTGCTGGGACAGGTCGAAGTCGGCCCGGTTGGCGATCCCCTCCAGCTCCGACCAGCCGAACGGGAACTTGTACTCGATGTCGACCGCCCGCTTGGCGTAGTGGGCCAGCTCCT
>Ga0307415_100001268_pt1 | contig 11887 bp, 6 predicted proteins | sample DK1Cmetagenome_FD_204524 | JGI IMG/M metagenome (GOLD analysis project Ga0307415, IMG submission 204524) | Maize rhizosphere microbial communities from greenhouse at UC Davis, California, United States - DK15-C-2 | ecosystem: Host-associated > Plants > Roots > Rhizosphere > Soil | place: USA...
GGAGCTGAAGTGGTCGCTCACGTCCGCGGCGCTCAGCTGCCGGTCGTAGACCGCCACCTCGTCAACGGTGCCGTTGAAGAACGAGGAGGCCGGGATCGACGGCCAACCGCCCAGGTTGTCGCCGCCGACCCGCCAGTAGCCGGTGTACGCCTGAGCCGACGTGACCGTGCTGTCGCTGCCCACCAGCGCTCCGTCGACGTACAGCGCCATTCCGTTCGTCCCGAGCGTGGCGATCATGTGGTGCCAGTTGCCGTCGTTGTAGCCGCCCGGCGATGTGACCGTCTTGACCTGGCCCGGGTAGACCCCGAACACGAGCTGGCCGGTATTCGTCATGTAGACGTGCCGGTCGTAGTTCGAGCTGTTGCCGGCCTGGCTGTTGCCGAAGCCGAGGATCTTGCCGCCCCTGATCGTGGTCGTCCTGAACCACGCCTCGACCGAGAACTTCTGCGGGCCGGGCACGCTCGCCGAGCGGGTCACGTAGCCGCTGGACGTGCCGCTGAAGGCGACGGCGGTGTTGCCCGCTATCGCGCCTGCCTGGCCCTTGGTCGTGCCGGAGCCGTAGTTGCCGGTTCGGCCGTTGCCCGTGGCGTCGGCGGCCGTGGTGCCCGAGGTCTCGCCGAGCCGCCAGTAGAACGACGGCGCCTCCGCGAGCACGTGGTCCGGATAGGGCTTGTTCGAATCGGCGACGGTGACCGTCGCCGACACCAGCGACTTGTTCACGCCTCCGTCGTTGTCGCTCGCCTGCACCTTGTAGGTGTGGGTCGAGCCGGGCGCCAGCCCCGTGTCCGTGCCGCACGTCGTATACAGCGACCACGGCGGGGCGTCCACGCTCCAGGTCTGCAGCGGCACCTGGCTGCCGTCCCGCATGATCGAGTAGGTGATGTCGTTGTCGTCGCGGTCATACGTCGGGGCGGAGCAGAACTTCACCGTCCCGGGGCTGACGCTCGCGACCGTCGGCGGCGCCGGCTTGAGCGGGGGCGCGTTGAACGCGCCTGTGTCGGCCGTGCCCGCGAACCGGGTGAAGCCCTGCTGCGGCTTGCCGTTCACGTACGTGGAGTCGCCGCCCACGAACAGCTGCTTGCCGTCTGTGGCGAACACGTGCGGGCCGAGCGGCATGCCGTTCGGGTCGGCGTACCAGGGGCCGAGCAGGCCGTCGCTGGTCTTCTGGACCAGGAGGTGGTACTTCCCACCGGGGGGGACCTCCGGGAAGCCGCCGGGGACGCTGCTGCAGTTGTGGGCGTGCGAGCCCTTGTAGAGCCAGCTGCCGATGACCTCGACCGACTGAGTGGCTCCGAGGCAGGTGTTCTTCCATTTCAGCGTGCCGTCGCTCACGTTCGCGGCGAAGGTGCCGTCGAAGCAGCCGCCGCCATTGCCCTCATTGGCCGAGTAGACGGTCGTCGCGTCGGTCACCAGGTCCTTGACGGACGAGACGCAGGTCGAGCTCACCGGCGGGATCGCCGTCTCGGCCGAGAACGGCAGCAGCGACCCGGTGGCCGCATCCAGCGCGGCGATCGCATGGTGCGCCTGGCCGTTGACGAACTCGAACTTGCCGCCCGCGTAGATCTTGTTGCCGTCCTTGGAGGCGGCGATCGCCAAGACCTGCGCGTCGGCGGTGGGGGCCCAGGGCGTGACGGCGCCCGTGATCGCGTCGACCGCCGCTAGGCGCGTCCGCGTCACGCTGCTCACCGACTGGAAGTAGCCGCCCATGTAGACCTTGCTGCCGTCAGGGGAGACCTCGAGCGCCCGGACGCTCGACGCCGGCTTCGGGTTCCAGGTGCTGATCCGCGTGTCGGTCGACGTGTCGAATGCCGACACGCGCCGGACCGAAACGCCGCCCACGGTCAGGAAGTCGCCGCCGGCGTAGACCTTGCTGCCGTCGGGCGACGCAGCAAGAGCCCAAACGACGGCGTCGACGTTCGGGTTGAACTGCGGCACCAGCTCACCGGTGCTGGCGTAGAAGGCGGCGAGGTGGTTGCGTGGCACCTCGTTCGTACCCGCCGCCGCGCCGGGCGGGCGCACCGACGTGAAGTCGCCTCCGAGGTAGATCTTGCCGTTCGCGTATGCGAGCGCCCACACGGTGCCATTGGTCTGCCAGGACGAGGACGGTGCACCGGAGACCACCCCACCCGCGGCGACGCCCGGAGTCGCACCAGCGGAAGCAGGCAGGGCGACTGCGGCGACCACTGAGATAAGAACAAGCAGCAGGACGCGTCCGCTGAAGCGATCGAAACGTGGCATACGCATATACGCCCGACGAGGTGCAGAATTTCCACCGAAATCTGAAGCGACGGGAATCCGCCGTGTGCCGCTCGATCGGCTCGAGGAGCATGTGCCGCTCAGCCATGGGCCGGCGTCCGCCATGCAAGTCCCGCCGCTTCGCGGCTCGCGCGGCCAGCAGCCGAGCTGCACGACGGCGCACGAACCCGGACTAGACTGGCCGTCCGGGCCGCTCCGACGGTCCGCTTCAATTCGCGGAAGGGGAACGAATGTGTGGAATCGTCGGATATGTCGGTCAACGGCCCGTGCGCGACGTGCTCCTCCACGGGCTCGGGAAGCTCGAGTACCGCGGGTATGACTCCGCCGGCATCTCGGTTCAGGCCGATGGCCGGCTCGAAAGCGTGCGAGCCGTCGGCAATCTGATGAATCTCCGCGCCGCGCTGGCGCAGCCCGGGGACGATGGCGCCGTGGCTGTGTTGGCTCAGCCCACCGGCGCCGGGATCGGTCACACTCGCTGGGCCACACACGGCCGAGTCTGCGAGGAGAACGCTCACCCGCACTACGACACGGACAATCGCGTTCACGTCGTCGTCAACGGGATCGTTGAGAACTACGTCGAGCTGCGCGAGGAGCTTGGCGTCGGCGGCGCTGTCTTCACGTCGGAGACCGACGCCGAGGTGATGGCCCATCTTGTCGCGTCCTTCCTGGACGAGCACGACCTCGAAGAGGCCGTTCGCCTCGCCTACGGCCGCCTTCGGGGCCATTATGCCTTCGTGGCGATGGCCGCCGACGAGCCGCAGCTGCTGGTCGCTGCGCGCAAGGAATGCCCGCTGGTCATCGGCCGCGGACAGGACGAGCAATTCGTCGCCTCCGCCATTCCCGCGTTCCTGGCGTACACGCGCCGCGTCCAGTACATCGAGAACGGCGACATCGTCAGCGTGCGCCCGGAGGGCGTGAGTTTCTCGACGGCGGACGGCGTAGCGGCTCCCCGCGTCGTGCAAGCAGTGGACTGGGACGCCGACGTGGCAGAGAAGGGGGGCTACGAGACGTTCATGCTGAAGGAGATCCACGAACAGGCGGAGGCGATCGCTGAGACGATCGCCGACCGCACGACGCGTCCGGACGGCGTGGACCTGCCCGGGCTTGGCCGGATCGACGATGCTGTGCTAGCCGGTTGCCGGCGCATCGTCGTCGTTGCCTGCGGAACGTCCTACCACGCCGGTCTCATAGGCCGCTACGCGATCGAGCAGTGGGCGCGCGTGCCGGTAGAGATGGACGTTGCCTCCGAGTACAGATATCGCGACCCGGTCCTCGGGCCTGGTGACCTGGTCATCGGCCTGTCACAGTCGGGCGAGACGGCAGACACGCTCGCCGCGATGCGGCTCGGGCGCGAGCGCGGCGCCGCGGTGCTGGCCATCACCAACGTGATGGGCTCACAGGCAACCAGGGAGGCCGACGGCGTGCTGTTCACCCGCGCCGGGCTGGAAGTCGGCGTCGCCGCGACCAAGACCTTCGTCGCTCAGGTGGCCGCTATGTACCTGCTCGGCCTGCGGATCGCCGAGCTGCGCGGCACGCTGCCACCGGCACGGCTGAGCGAGCTCGTGTCCGCGCTCAAGGCGGTACCGCACTGCGTCGCCGAGCTGCTCGCCGGCGGCATGAACGCCGCGGTCGAGCGCGTCGCCGAACGCCACCACGCGAAGAGCTTCTTCCTCTACCTCGGGCGCCACGTCGGCCTCGCCGTTTGCCTCGAGGGGGCACTGAAGCTCAAGGAGATCTCGTACATCGCCACCGACGCTTACGCGGCGGGAGAGATGAAGCACGGCCCCATCGCGCTCCTCGAGCAGGACACCCCCGTCGTCGTGGTCGCAACCGATTCTCCCGTCCTCGACAAGATCGCTTCCAACATGCAGGAGGTGCGCGCACGTGGCGCGCACGTGATCGCGGTGGGGACCGAGGGCAACGAGACGATCGCACAGCATGCCGACGAGCTCTTGCGGGTGCCGGCGACCGACTGGATGCTCCAGCCGATCCTGGCCGTGATCCCGCTGCAGCTGCTGGCCTACCGCGTGGCGCGGCTGCGCGGGCTGAACGTCGATCAGCCGCGCAACCTGGCGAAGACGGTCACCGTCGAGTAGCTGGGCGAAAACGGTCACGGCCGGCCGCCGCTCTGCGGAAGAACTGTGCCGCCTCTCCCGTTGGATGGGTCTAGCTCGATTTCGGGCTAGCGGCCTCGCTTGGCTGGCGCACCCGACGGCGACGTGGAGACATGACCCCAGACAGCAGCACGATCAGTCCGCCAACCCTCAGGGATTACCTGAGCGTCATCCGGCGCCGAGCGTGGATCATCGTTCCGCTCGTAGTCTGCCTGCCGGTCGCGATGATCGCGATCGCCGCGCAGTCGCCGCACCGCTACGCCGCGTCGGCCGAGGTGCTGCTGCGCAAAGGCAGCCAGACGCAGGGCGGCGCTCCGGCCGCGCTGCGCGCCGCCAAGACGGAAGCCCAGCTCGCCCGAGCGCGGACGGTGGCAGGCCGCGCGCTCACCGCGGCCAAGGTCGGCGGCCGGACGCCACAAGATCTCCTGGCGAACTCCAGCGTCACGCCGACGGCGGACGCCGACATCCTGCAGTTCCGCGTCGTCGACTCGGATCCACGCCGCGCCGCAACGCTCGCGACGGCGTACGCGCGCGGCTATACGACATATCGCCGCGAGCTCGATACGGCCGCGCTGGCACGTGCACGCGACAGCGTCGGCCTCTCGCTGCGGGACGCGATCAGCGACGGTGGTCCCCCTGCGCTGATCAAGACTCTCCGCGACAAGGCGAGCAAGCTACAGGTCGAGGAGGCGCTGAGGCCCGACGCCGCGGTGTTGGTGGCCGGCGCGAGCGAGCCTGTGAAGGTCGGGGCGAACCTGATTCGCCGCGGCCTGCTCGGTGTCGGCGTGGCGCTCATCCTCGGCACCCTGATCGCCTTCATCGCCGAGGCGCTCGACACGCGCGTCCGGCTGGTGGGAGAAATCGCGAGCGCGCTGCGCCTGCCGCTGCTGGCTCGGCTGCCGCGACCGCCGAGGCAGCTGCGCACCCAGGATCGTCCGATCATGCTCGACGACCCCTACAGCCCGGACGCCGAGGCCTACCGCGTCCTGCGCACGAACCTCGAGTTCTTCAACCTCGAGCACGGCGTACGGTCGATCATGATCTCGAGCGCTGGCCCGAACGAGGGCAAGACCACGACGACCGTCAACCTCGCCGTCGTGCTCGCCCGCGGGGGCCATCGCGTCGTCGTCGTCGACCTCGACCTGCGTCAGCCCAAGCTCGACCGCTTCTTCGCGGTGCGGCAGCTTCCCGGGCTCACCGACGTCGTCCTCGGCCGCCTGCCGGTCGAGGATGCGCTCGTCCGGGTGCCGCTCGTGCAAAGCGACGACGTGCTGGCGGGTGCCGCATCCGATGTCGGCCCGCCGGGGACGCTCGAGGTGCTGACGGCCGGCTCCGCGGTCCGCAACGTCGGCGAGCTCGTGGGATCGCGTGCCCTGACGGATCTGCTCGACGACCTTCAGACGCGCGCTGATCTGCTGCTCATAGACGGGCCGCCGCTCCTGGGCGCGGGCGACGGAATCGCGCTGATGTCGCGAGTCGAAGGGCTCCTCCTGGCCACGCGGCTCAACGAGCTCCGGCGGCCCATCTTGGAGGAGCTGGCGCCGCTGGTGGAGAACGCCCACGCGGTCCCCCTGGGCTTCGTCGCCACCGGTGCCGCCTTCGACGGCAGCTACGTGCGCGCGCCTGTGACGGGCGCGGCAACCTACGCCGAGGTCGCCGGCGACCGACCGGAATAGCGGAAGTTATGGGGCGGCACAGCCGTTCCTCAGCTTGTAAAGGCACGTGCCCGCAGCACCGAGTACGGCGCGGGGCGGACTCAGCCAACTGACGGAAGGAGCTCACCTTGACGACGGCGCGACCTGCGCGGTTGAACGGGCGGCTGCCACATGCCCTCAACGGATCGGTTGGGGACGAAGGCTGCCGCATCTACATGGTCCGCCACGGCCAGACCGTCTGGAACGTGGAAAGGCGGTTTCGCGGGACGATCGAGGTGCCGCTGAACGAGAAAGGGCGAATGGACGCCCAACATGCGGCTCAGGCGCTGGGTGTTGTCGGCCTCTCGGCTGTGTACACGAGCCCGCTGAGCCGGGCGCGCGAGGTGGCGGAGGCGATTGCGTCAGCCGCGGGCCTGTCGCGGCCCGTGGACGACGCCGGCCTGCTCAACATCGACTATGGGGTCTGGCACGGCCTCACCAAGGAGGAGTGCGCCGAGCGCGACCCCATCGCCTGGCGGCTCTACAAGGAGTCGCCCGAGGAGGCGGCGTGCCCCGAAGGCGAGGCGCTCGCCCACGCGGCTGACAGGGTCACCGCCGCGCTTTTCGGCATCGCCGCGCGCCACCGCGGCCACGCGGTGGCGGCCGTGTCGCACGGCGCGATGGTCCGCTTGGCGCTGCTTCGCGCGGGGTACTGCACCGGGCCCGAGTGGGAGGTCCCACTCGATACGGGCTCGGCGACCGTCCTGGACGTCCGCGACCACACGATCTCGGTCGTCGGCGTGGCCGAGAAGGAGCCGGCCGAGCGCGGCACTGGCGCACTCGTGCTCGGCTCGACTCCGGTGGCTGCGGCGCACTCTCAGTGAGCGCGATACCGTCATCCGTGGGGCGCGCCGCCGACGGCGCGCCCCCGCCGGACGGGCAGGTCGTTGTCCTGTACCTCGGGGGCTACAGTCGCAGCGGCAGCACGCTGTTCGACCGGATGCTCGGCCAGGCTCCATCGTTCACGTCGACGGGCGAGCTGGCCTACGTCTGGACGCACGGCGTCGCGCAGAACCGTCTCTGCGGCTGCGGGGAGAGCTTCTCGGAGTGCGCTTTCTGGCGCCAGGTGGGCGAGGAGGCATTCGGCGGCTGGGACGCTGTCGACGCCGAGCAGATGCTCGCGCTGTACCGGCGCGTCAACCGTCATCGCTATGTCCCGTTCATGCTGGCCCCGTGGCTGAGCCCGTCCTACGCACGTGACCTCCGCGCCTACGGTGACGTGCTTTCGCGGCTCTACCGCGCCATCCAGCACGCCGGCGGGAGTCGCGTCGTGGTGGATTCCAGCATCGATCCGGCGTACGGCTTCTTGCTGCGCCATGTCCCGGGGTTGGACTTGCGGGTCGTCCACTTCGTGCGTGACAGCAGGGGGACGGCATTCTCCTGGACGCGCAAGGTGGTGCGGACGGACATCGTGGGCCGCGAGGTCTACATGCGCCGGTTCCACCCCGGCGTCACCGCCTTGCGGTGGTGCTTCTATCACCTGCTCCTGCATGCGCTCGCGCGGCTCGGTGTCCCGTCCATGCGCGTTCGCTACGAGGACGTGGTCCGCCGACCGGCCGAGCAGGTCTGCCGTGCGGCCCGCTTCGTCGGCCTCGAGATCGATGGGGAGGTCGACCTCGGTGGCTTCCGGGAGGGTGCCTTCCAGCTCGACGTCAACCACACCGTCGCGGGCAACCGCGTACGCCTTCACCGGGGCTCGGTGCCGGTGCGGCTGGACGACGAGTGGACGCGCGCGATGCCGGGCCGCCAGCGCCGGCTCGTCACCGTCCTGAGCTGGCCGCTGCTGCGCGCTTACGGGTACGTGGGCAACCGGCAGGCGCCGGCCTGAGAGCGCGGGTGAGCGCGGGCGCCCACACATCGGTTCAGGTCGCCGCGGCGGCGCACACGCCGCCGGTTGAAGCGGAGTCGTCAGGAGAGCTGCGCACGCTCGCTCGCGGCGGGACGCTCGGGCTCCTCGGCGTCGTTGTCAGCGCCGTCCTTCAGTTCGCGCTCGTAGTCGTCGTCACTCGCGGGCTCGGCGCAGGGGGTGCGGGAACGTTCCTCGAGGCTGTCGCGCTGTTCACGATCGTGGCCAACCTCACGCAGCTCGGGGCCAACACGGGGCTTGTCCGCGCCATCTCCCGTGCACGTGCGCTCGATCGGACCGGAGAGCTGCGCCCGACGCTCAGGCTGGCGCTGTGGCCGGTCGTGGGAGTGAGCAGCCTGGCGGCGGTCGTCCTGTGGGCGTTTTCCTCGTCGCTGGCGCGTCTGCTGTTCCACGGGGTCGATCACGGCGTCGCCGTCACGTACATCAAGGTATTCGCCGCGGTCCTTCCGCTGACGCCGGTGACGATGGCGGCGCTGTCGGCCACGCGCGGGCTCGGGACGATGCTGCCGTACGTCGTCGTCCAGAACATGGCGCTGCCCGCGCTGCGTCTCGCGCTGGTCCTGCTGGTCGTCAGTGCGGGACTGGGGAGCGCCGCCGTGGCCGCGGGCTGGGCGGTTCCGGCGGCGCTGGCATTCATCGCGACGGCAGCTTGCCTCCGGCGCCTGCTCGGACGGGCCGAGCGTGCCGGGCAGACCTTGTCCGGCGCGGTGCGACCGGTCCGCGCCCTCGCCGATGAGTTCTGGCGCTTCGCTGGGCCGCGCGGCCTGGCCAGCATGCTCGGCATGACGGTGACATGGACGGACATCCTGCTGGTGGGTGCGCTGCGCTCGACCCGCGAGGCCGGCATCTACGCGGCGGCGAGCCGGCTGTCGATCGCCGGCGCCTACGCGCTGCAGGCCGTGGGGATGGCGATCGCGCCACAGATCAGCGGCCTGCTCGCAAGGGGCAGCGTGGCACGCGTCGAGGCGCTCTATCGCGTGGCAACGTGGTGGCTCATGGCGCTCTCATGGCCCCTGTACCTGACGCTCATCGCGTTCGCTCCCCTCGTGATGGGCATGTTCGGTCCCGAGTTCGTGAGCGGCCAGTGGGCGCTGGTGATTCTCTCCGGTGCGATGCTCGTCAACCTGGCGACCGGCAACGTGACCGTGGTGCTCCTGATGAGCGGCAAGAGCGCGTTGAACCTCATCAACGCTGCAACGTCTCTCGGCCTCAACGTCGTGCTCAACCTGACCCTGATTCCCTCGATGGGCATCACGGGCGCGGCCGTGGCGTGGGCGGTCAGCATCGTGTTCGTAAACGTCGCGCCGGTGGTCGAGGTTCGAATGTGCCTCGGCATGCGTCCGCCGTTCGGATCCGGCTATACCGTCGTCGCTGCGGCCGCGCTGCTCTGCTACGGGGCGCTCGGCCTCGCCGTGCAGGTGCCGCTCGGCGCGACGTGGTCGGCCTTAGCCGTCTCCTGCCTCGCGGGCACGGCGATCTACGTCATCGCGCTCTATCGCTTCCGGGACGCGCTCGGGCTCTCGCACTTGCGAGCCGCACTGGCACCTCGCCTACGCCGCCCAGCCGCCCGGTCCGTCGAGGTGCGGGCCTGAGGACGCAAGAACCCGCAGCGTCGCGGCGTTGTTCACCGTGGGGCGATGCCCCCGTGACTACCTGAGAGGCCCATGAACGCAATCGAGCAGATCCACGAGCCCCCGGCGGTCTGGCCATCGGTCACGGTGGTGATCCCGTCCCGCGGCAGGCCGGCGCAGCTCGAGCGCGCGCTCCGGACGATCCTTGCCCAGCGCTACGAGGGCGAGCTGCAGAGCATCGTGGTACTCGATGGCCCCGATGCGGAGGCGGCTGACGCGAATCTGTCGTTGACGCTGCTGGGGCGGCTCAATGGCCGGCGGAACGCCGTCCGGATCCTTCGCAATTCCCGCACGCCGGGGCCGTCCGGCGCGCGCAACACGGGCGCGCTCGCCGCGGATTCCGACTTCGTCGCCTTCTGCGACGACGACGACGAGTGGCTGCCCGACAAGCTGCAGGAGCAGGTTGGCGCGGTCCTGCGTGATGACGCCAGCGCTGCGACCTGCGGCATCGACGTGGCGTTCCGCGGACGCACGATCACGCGGTGTCCCGAGAACGAGGCGGTGACGTTCGAGGAGCTGCTGCGGTCGAGGCGCACGGACATGCATACGAGCACGATGCTCGTTCGCCGCGAAGCCTTCATCGGCTGCATCGGGACGTTCGACGAGGCCATTCCGGGCAGTTATGGCGAGGACTACGACTGGCTGCTCCGCGCCGCTCGAGTCGGGCCGATCCTCACGCCGCGGCGAGTCCTCGCGACCATCCACTGGCATGAATCGTCGTTCTTCGAGGGCCGGTGGCAGATGATCATCGACGCGCTGAGCTATCTGCTCGCCAAGCACCCCGAGTTCGGGCGCGATCCCAAGGGACTGGCGCGGATCTACGGACAGCTGGCGTTCGCGTCGGCCGCGCTGGGGCGCTCCGGCGACGCGCGCTACTGGGCTCGGGGGGCCCTCGTACTGGATGTCCGTCAACCGCGTGCTTATCTGGCGCTGCTCGTAGCCGCGAAGGTGCTCGGCGCCGGAGCGCTCCTGCGCTTCCTCCACCGCTTCGGGCGGAGCATCTGACGTGGTCAGGCGGGTCGCCGTCTCGGCGGCGTCGACCGGCTCGCTGCGTGGCGTGCCGCGCTCGCTGCCGCTGTACGCGCTGCTGGCCAGCTATCCGCTGTGGTGGGTGCTGGGCGCCGGCTACCTCATCTGGCCGGTACTGACGTTCCCGCTGCTGCTCTCGATGCTCCTCCGGCGCGACGTGCGCTTCCCGCGCGCCTTCGGCCTCTGGCTGCTGTTCCTTGCCTGGATGCTGCTCTCGGCGCTGGAGCTGAAAGGGTTCTCTTTCTCGTTCGTCTGGCGAGCAGCGGTCTACGGGTCGGCCACCGTCGCCTTCCTTTACGTCCTCAACTCGCCGCGCCGCGTGATCTCAGAGCGGACCGTGATCATCGCGCTCACCGTGTTCTGGTTCGAGCTCGTCATCGCCGGTTACCTGGGCGTGCTGTTCCCGTATGTGAGCTTCGCCAGCCCGCTCGCGAGCGTCGTTCCGGGTTCCTTCTCGCGCGAGGGTGTCCTGGCAGCGACGCTGCACCCGGGCTTTGCCGAGGTGATGACGTTCCTCGGTTATCCGGTGGGCCGCCCGAAGGCGCTCTTCGCCTACAGCAACCACTGGGGCAGTTGCATCGCGCTGCTCACGCCGTTCGCGATCGTTGCGTTCACCCAGATCCGACGCGGCCCGCGGCGGTGGGCCATGGGACTGGCGCTGCTGCTCTCGCTCGTACCCATCGTCGTGTCGCTGGACCGCGGAGTTTGGCTCGCGCTCATCGTCGGGCTTGGCTATGGGGGCCTGCGGAGCGCCCGCTTCAGCAGCCCGCGCACGCTCGCCGCCGGCGTCGCGGCGCTCCTAGTCGCCGGGTCGGCTGTCGCGGTGACGCCGCTGGGGGCGCTCGCGCAGGATCGCGTCCAGTCGGAAAGCCAGAGCACCACGACGCGGATCAGCGTGTACCAGCAGACGCGCGAGGCGGCGGCAAAGTCGCCGCTGGTCGGCTACGGATCGCCGAAGGCGACGTCGCGCGCCGCGGCGTCGGGGCCACCCGCCGGCACACAGGGCCAGATCCCGCTCGTGGTGTACTCCCACGGGCTGCCGGCGCTCGCCTTGTTCCTGGCCTGGTTCGTGGTGACGCTCGTTCGCTCGGCTCCGCGCGGATCTCCCGGCCGATTCGCCGCGCACCTCGCCGTGCTCATCGCTTTCATCGAGATGCCCTTTTACAGCTTCATGCCGACGACGCTGCACGTGCTGATGATCGGTGCGGCACTTGCGTGGCGGGACCTCTCGTTCGCGCCGCAGGGCTCGCCGTCGCGCGCGGGGCCAAGGGCGCGACTGCTGGCGCCGACGGGTCC
>Ga0307415_100001269_pt1 | contig 11880 bp, 9 predicted proteins | sample DK1Cmetagenome_FD_204524 | JGI IMG/M metagenome (GOLD analysis project Ga0307415, IMG submission 204524) | Maize rhizosphere microbial communities from greenhouse at UC Davis, California, United States - DK15-C-2 | ecosystem: Host-associated > Plants > Roots > Rhizosphere > Soil | place: USA...
GGCGTCGGCACTCGCGCGCACGCTCACGCGGACCGGCTCGTCGGCGCGAAGGGCGTAGCTGCCGCGCGGCGCCACGCTCGACGTGTCCACCACGAGGGCGTTCGGCGGCGCCGCCGGGGTGGCCGGCTGCGTGTCGCGCGCCGCGCCGCCCGCCGCGGCGCTCACCACAGTGCTCGCCACCGCGCTCTCCGGGAGGCGCGACGCCGGCGTGCGGACGGGGAGCGCCGCGCGCGCCGTGTCCGCGCCCGAAGCGGCCACCAGGTCGTAGCGCGGGTCGGGCCCGGCGGGGACGGGGAGCCAGGCGAGGAACGCCCCGTTAGGCAGCACCGGCACCGGAGCGCCGTTGATGGTGAGCGTCGCGCCGCCCCGCCCCACGGACCCGAAGATGAAGTTCGAGTCGCGCGCGGTCAGCGACTGGTTGGGGCGGGGGTAGACGACGGCGACCGTGAGCGGCCCGGTAACGCGGGGCACCGGCGGCAGCGGCACGCGGGCCGCTGCGTCGCGCTCGGCGCTCAGGAGCCCCGGGCCGCCGGCCGACGCGCACGCCCCCAGCAGCGACGCGGCGCCGAGGGCGGGGAGAAGGCTGGCGGGGTGCATGGCGCAAGCTAACCGACCACGCGGGGCGTGCGGGAGACGGGAATGGGCCGCGAACAGCGGTGCGCGACCATGAACGGGGCGCAGCGGGCCCGTCCGGCGGCCGGGCGCGGGCCCTGGGGACACTTCATTGACCCTCGCGCCGCTGCTCTCCTATATTCGGGCTCGACCGGGGTTCCCCGCATGGCCGCGTGCGCCACGACGGACGCGCCGCCGTGTGCCACCTGCCCGATCCCCGCCCTCGTGACCGCCTCGCCCTCGCCCAACCACACCCCTTCCGACACGCGCATCCCGTCCTCCGAAGTCGTCGTCCGGGTGTTCGGGCGCACCGACGTGGGCCGCACGCGCGAACACAATGAGGACGCGTTCGTGGTGGCCGACCTGACCGCCGGGAACGCCACGCTGCTCCCCGAGCTGCGGACGCACACGTCCGGGGAGCGGGGCACGCTCTTCATGGTCGCCGACGGGATGGGCGGCGCCGCGTCGGGGGAGATCGCCAGCTCGATGGCCGTGGACGTGGTGCTCGACCAGCTCCGCGAGTGGTGGTGCGGCGACGACGCACCACCTCCCGAGCCGGCCGCCTTCGCGGCGGCGCTTCGGGAGGCCACCGAGGCGGCGAACGTGAAGATTCACGAGTTCGCCAAGGCGCACCCCGAGAACCGCGGCATGGGGACCACCGCCACCATCGCCGGCCTGCTCGGCGACACGCTCTACATGGCCCAGGTGGGCGACAGCCGCGCCTACCTCATCCGCGACGGCGTCGCGCGGCAGCTCACGAAGGACCAGTCGCTCATGCAGAAGCTGATCGAGGCCGGCGAGATCACCGCCGAAGAGGCCGAGACGAGCGACCGGCGCAACATCATCCTCCAAGCGCTCGGCCCCGAGCCGTACATCAAGATCGACCTCACGCACCAGCAGGTGCGCCGCGGCGACACGCTCGTCCTCTGCAGCGACGGGCTGTCGGGGCAGGTCCGGCCGGAGGAGATCGCCCAGATGGCCGCCCAGGTCGACGACCCGATGTTGCTGTGCAAGCAGCTCATCGACCGCGCCAACGCCACGGGCGGGCCGGACAACATCACGGTCGTCGTCGCGCGCTTCGACGGCGCCGGCCTCGATCATCCGGTGGCGGAAGATCACGTCGGTCATCACACGTTCGCGCTCGAGGGCGACGACGATGCGCCCGGGGCGATGCAACGCCACCTCGCCCGCGAGCAGCCGGGCGGCGGCCTGGAGACGGAGCGCGTCGCGCCCCTCCCACGCGAGACCCGGCGGGCCTACGTCTATGTGCTCCTCTTCGCCGCCGCCATCGCCGTGACGTACGTAGTCGTCCGGTTACTCCAATAACGGCGGCCCTCGGCCCTCGGCCCTCGGCTACGGCGGGGAGCGGCGGGAGGACGTGCCCTACGCCGAGGGGTTCCTCACCACCGCCCCAGCCGAGGGCCGAGCGCCGAGAGCCGAGGGCCGAGGGCCGAGGGCCGCCGTGCTGCGAGCCGCAGTGCTGCGCGCCGACATTTATGCGCGGCTCAGGAGCCAGACGGCAATCACCGCCAGACCCGCCGCTACGGCGGCTCTCGCCGTGACCACGCACAGGCGCCCGGCTGCCGCCAGGTCGGCGTCGTTGAGTCGGTAGTGCTGGCCCGCGCGGAGGAAGGCCGCGAGCCGGCGCGCGCTTCGGTGCCACGGCGGCGCCAGCGGCGCGGGGCGCGCGAGCTGCTCCCAAACGTCGGGGTGCCGATCGCGGAGCAGGCGCACGAGCGTGCGGCGATACGTGGCGTGGAGCGTGACGAGAACGCCGGCCGCGCCCGCGGCGACCAGGCTCACGGCGGCGACCGCCTGTCGACCGGCAACGCTCTCCAGGTCGCTCATGGCGGCAACATAACCCCTTGGCCGTAGCTCGCGCGGCGCGCAGCGCGTATACTCTCGCGCGCTCGTGAACTGCGGTTCTCGGCGCTCGGCGCTCGGCTCTCGGCTACGGCGGGACGGGCGGGAGGACGTCCCTCATGCCGAGGCAGTTCCTCCCACCGCCCCTGCCGAGAGCCGAGCGCCGAGAGCCGAGAACTGACACTTGACTGCTGAGCCTTACCCGCACGCTCCCGCTCTCCCCGCGCCGCGAGCGCCACTGGCGCTCAAGCTCGCGTGGGTGGCGGCGCTCTACGTGGCCCAGGGCTTTCCGTACGGGCTGCTCACCGAGCTGCTCCCGGTCTATTTCCGGACGCGCGGCGTGAGCCTGGCGGACATTGGCCTCCTGTCGCTCGCGTCCCTGCCCTACACCTTCAAGTTCCTGTGGGCCCCGCTCGTCGACCGGGTGGGGACGCGCAAGGGGTGGATCCTCGCCTGCCAGGTGCCGATCGCCGCGCTCGCCGTCGCGCCCGCGATGATGACGTCGTCCACCCTCACGCTCCTGCTCTGGGCGGCGATCCTCGCCATGGCGACGCTGTCGGCCACGCAGGACGTGGCCATCGACGCCTACACGATCGAGCTGCTGGAGCGGCGCGAGATGGGGCCCGCGAACGGGATGCGGGTCACCGCCTACCGGCTCGCGCTCATCGCCGCGGGCGGCCTGCTGCTCCTCCTCTCGTCGCGCCTCGGCTGGCCGGCGACGTTCGGGGCGGCCGGCGCGGTGATGCTGGCACTCGCGGCGGTCACGCTGCTCCTGCCGCGCACCGCGCGCTCGCCCGCGGCGCACGAGCCGGTGTGGCAGCCGCTGCGCGAGCTGTTCGCGCTCCCTGCCGTCTGGGCGGTGGCGATCTTCGTCATGACCTTCAAGCTCGGCGACGTGGCCCTGCTGCCGATGATCCGCCCGTTCTGGGTGGACAGCGGCTACACGCCCGCCCAGATCGGCTTCGTGCTCTCGACCGTCGGCACCGGGGCGACGATCGTCGGCGCGCTCGCGGGCGGCGTGCTCACCGCGCGCATGGGGACCTTTCGCGCCCTCTGGGTGCTCGGGCTGGTGCAAGCGCTCTCGAACCTGGGCTACTACGTGGCCGCGGTGTCCGGCGCGCCCCCCACACTGCTCTACGCCGCGGCGGTTATCGAGCAGTTCACCAGCGGGCTGGGAACGGCCGCGTTCCTGACGTTCTTGATGTCGCTCTGCGACAAGCGCTACGCCGCCACCCAGTACGCGCTCGTCTCAGCACTCTACCGCCTCGGCAGCGTCGTGGCCGGCTCGATCTCCGGCTTCGCGACGCAGCACCTCGGCTACGCCACGTACTTCCTGTTCACGTTCGCGCTCGCCTTCCCGGCGTACGCGCTCCTTCCCTTCATCCGACGGCTGCGGCTGGCGGAGGGAGTGAAGGCGGAAGTGTAAGGCAGGGGGTCGAGGGTCGAGGGTCTAGGCGGGAAGAGGAGCCCTCCAGACCCTAAACCCTAGACCCCAGACCCTCTACTTGTTCTTCACCAGCCACCGCGCCGCCGCCTGTTGCATCACGCTGTCGCCGCCCCAAGCGCAGAGCACGGTGCGCGGCTCGGGGATCTGCGAGGCGAGGCGGGGGTGGCTGAACTGGACCACGAGCATGTCGCGCGCGCTGCGGGCCGCGGCCGCGTACGCGTCGGCCACCGCGGCTCGCGTCGCGTCCGAGTAGCCGGGCCTCCCCTTCCATGCGCGGATGTCGCCGAAGAGGGCGAGGACGAGCGACGCCCGCGACTCGCCGCTGGCCGTCTCCGCCCGCCGGACCTCCGCGCCGCCCAGTCGCAGTGCCTCGAGGAACGGCTCCCGCGAGGGCGGCGGGTACGGACCGCCCACGTCGTCGTCGACGACGAGCACGTCGATCACAGGACGTATGGCGTGGGGGTGCCCGCGAAGCACGTGGACGACGCGGTCGGCGAGCTGCGCGCCGAGCCCCATGTCGGTGGCCGACGGGCGGCGGTAGTCGTTGGGCGGCGAGACCCACTGCGCCCACTTGAGCCGCCGCCGCACCGACTGCCGAACGCGCTCCGGGTCGAGCGCGCGCGTACGCATGGCCTGGTCGAGCGCGCCCGTCACGGCCTTCAGGTCCGACGGGTAGAGCAGCAGGTCGCATCCGGCGCGCAGCGCCTGCACCGCCGCATCCGGCTCCGACTGCCCGGCGCGCACCGCGTCCATCATGAGCGCGTCGGTGACGATCAGCCCGTCGAAGCGGAGCTGTTGACGGAGCAGCCACTGCAGGATCTCGCGCGAGAGCGTCGCGGGCACGCCCGTGGGGTCGAGCGACGGGTAGGCGACGTGCGCCGTCATGATCGAGCCCACGCCGGCGTCGATCGCGGCCCGGAAGGGGACGAGGTCCTCCATGTGCAGCGTGTCGGCGGACGCACTCACCGTGGGGAGGCCGGCGTGCGAGTCTTCGCGCGTGCGGCCGTGCCCGGGAAAGTGCTTCGCGCAGGCGAGCACGCCCTCGCTCTGACAGGCGTCGATCCACTCGGAGGCCAACTCGGCGACGCGCGCCGGGTTCGAGCCGAGCGACCGCGTGCCGATGATGGGATTGTCGGGGACGACGTCGAGATCACAGACCGGGGCGTAGTCCCAGTTGACGCCGAGCGTGCGCGCCTCGCGCGCGGTGAGGCGCGCGGCGCGGCGTACCGCGTCCGCGTCGTTCAGAGAAGCGATCGCCGCGAGCGGCGGCAGCCCGGTGGCGCCGGCGAACTGCTGCCCCGCGCCGCGCTCGAGGTCGGCGCCGATCAGGAGCGGCGTGCGCGAGCGCTGCTGCAGCTCGCGCGTGAGCCCCCGGACGGCGTCCTGCGGCCCACCGAACAGGATGAAGCCACCGACGCCGAGCTGCAGCGCCTCGGCCATCGCTTGCCGCTCGTGCTCGTACCCCCGCTCCGGATCCCAGCGGATTGCGGGGACGAGCAGTTGGTTGACGTCAGTCATGCGGTGCGGTCTGCAGGTCGTGCCGAAACGGTCATGCGCTGAGGCTCATGCGTTTTACGACGGAGGGTCTAGGGTCTGGGATCTGGTGTGCCGAGCGCCGAGGGCCGAGAGCCGAGCGCCGCCGTTCTCACGCCGGCGTCCGCTTGCCGAGGATGCGCGGCCCGCGGGCACCGGTGGCGCTCGGCACGTTGCCGGGTCGGGCGGTGAGATGAAGGTAGCCGAGGAACGCGAAGGCGACCGCCTCTTTGGCCTCCCCGTCGAAGAAGGCATCGCGGAAGTGGCGCACGCGGAGCCCGCGGGGCGCGAGCGCCGCGGCGAGTGCGGCGAAGAGCGCCGGGTTCCGGGCGCCGCCGCCGCTCACGAGCACGTCGGTAAGCGGCTCGGGCACGAAGCGGGCGTAGGCGTCGGCGACGCTCCGTGCGGTGAGGGCGACGGCCGTCGCGACGACGTCCTCGGTGCGCGCCCCCGGGCGCGCGGCCTGGCAGCGTGCGACGAAGTCGGCCGCGTATGCGGCGCCGAACAGCTCGCGCCCCGTGCTCTTGGGTGGCGGGCTGGCGAAGTACGGGGCGGCGAGGAGCTCGTCGACGACGCCCGGCACCTCGGCGCCGCACTGGGCGAGCTGGCCGTCGACGTCGTACGGCAGCTCCGGCTTGAGCGTGCGCACCACGGCGTCGATCACCGCCACGCCGGGGCCGGTGTCGAAGGCGCGCACGCCGGCGAGGGCGCCGTCACCCTCGGCGTCGCGCCGCCCGCGGGGCGGCACGACGGTGACGTTGCCGATCCCGCCGAGGTTCTGCAGCGCGGACCAACGGTCGTCGTCGGCGAAGAGCAGTGCGTCGGCGATCGGCACGAGCGGCGCGCCCTGGCCGCCGGCCGCGACGTCGCGCACGCGGAAATCGCTCACCACGTCCACCCCTACGCGCTCGGCGATCACCGCGGCCTCACCGAACTGCCACGTGGAGTGGCCGGCCTCGTGCCACACCGTCTGACCGTGCGTGGCGATCGCCGCGATGTCCCGCGCCGCGACCCCCGAGTCGGCGATCGCCGTGCGCGCCGCCTCGGCGAGCCACTCGCCGAGCTCGAAGTTGAGGCGGCAGTACTCCGCCGGCGACCCGCCGCCGAGTGCCGCGGCCAGGCGGGCCCGCTGCGAGGGCGAGTAGGGGCGCTGGATGAACGCCAGCAGCTCGAAGTGAAATCGGTTCTCGGCTTTCCGCTCTCGGCGCTCCGAACCACGGTTCTCGGCGGTCGGCTCTCGGCCCTCGGCTGGGGCGGTCGTCAGGAACCCCTCGGCATGAGGCACGTCCTCCCCGCTCTTACCCGCAGGAGCCGAGAGCCGAGGGCCGAGGGCCGAGAGCCGCTCTTCCGCCGAGAGCCGCCGTTCTTCGAATCGCACGACCGCAGCCGAGATCCCGTCGAGCGACGTGCCCGACATGAGGCCCACCAGGACCGCGCTCACCGGTCCCCGCTCACGCGACCGGCGGCGGCGCGTCGGGGACGACGCGCCGGATCACCCCACCGGCGGCGGCGAGCGCCTGGTCCGCGGCGTCGGCGCCGAGGCCGAGCTTCTGCATCACGATCGCCGTCTTCACGCGGCCGCCCGCGGCGGCGAGCAGCCGGCGGGCTTCGTCGCGCGGCACGCCGCACACTTCGGCGACGATCCGCTCGCTCCGGTCGCGCAGCTTGTTGTTCGTGGCGCGCAGGTCGACCATGAGATTGCCGTAGGTCTTGCCGAGGCGGATCATCGCGCCAGTGGTGATCGTGTTGAGCACGAGCTTCGTGGCGGTGCCGGCCTTCATGCGCGTGGAGCCGGTGACCACCTCCGGCCCGACGATCGGCACGATCGCCACGTCCACCTGCGCGACGAGGTCCTCCGGGGGTGGCGAGCAGGCGACGATGCCCGTGCGCGCGCCGATCGCGCGCGCGCGCTCGAGCGCCCCGCGCACGTACGGCGTCGTCCCCGACGCGGCAATGCCGACGACGAAGTCGCGCGCCTCCACACCGTGCTCGTCCACCGCACGCGCCCCATGCTCGGGGTGGTCCTCGGCGCCTTCCTGCGCGCGGGTGAGCGCCGCGGGTCCGCCGGCGATGATTCCCTGGACCATCGTCGGCTCGACGCCGAACGTCGGCGGGCACTCGCTCGCGTCCAGCACCCCGAGGCGGCCCGACGTGCCCGCACCGACGTAGAACAGCCGCCCGCCCGCACGAAACGTCGCCTCGGCCAGCTCCACCGCGCGCGCCACGCGCTCGCGCTCCGCGGCGACGGCGCGCGGCACCTCGCGGTCTTCGGCGTTCACCAGGTCGACGATCTCGAGTGGCGAGGCGAGGTCGACGTCGGCCGTGCGTGGGTTGCGGCGCTCGGTAATGCGCGGGTCGAGAACGGGTGCGGCCAAGGGTGGTGGGTGGGCGACGAATCGGTGCGGCGGCTCGGCGGTTCGCGTCGAGCCGCGGGACGGTCGCGTGGCGCCCGCGCGGGGGCCACGCCGCGGCGCAGCGGGCCCGGCTCGGCTGTCGCGGGGCCGGTGCCGCCGCTAAGTTACCCACCGCCGAGCGCCACCCGCAAGCCAAACACCGGAGTTGCCGTGCCCCGTGTGGTCCCTCGCGCCGCCGCGCCGTCCGCATCGTGCGGAGCCGCGTCGCCGTTCGCGCGGCGTGCGCCGCTCGCGCGGCTCGCGCTCGTCGCGCTCGGCGCGCTCGTCGTCTTCTCGTGCGCCGCCCCTGCCGGCGCGCAGATCATCAAAGTGCCGCGCGCCGCCGAGCCGGCCGTGTGGACGTCGCTCGGCGTCGCGCTGTTCCAGACGCAGGGGGTCAATGACGGCCGCACGAGGAGCGCGTGGGACCTGGGCGGCAGCAGCGCGGCGCAGTATCGCGGCTCGCTGGAGTGGGCGACCCGCAACCAATCGAGCATCGGCCTCGTCGGCACGTTCGCCCGCGTGCCGTTCCGATACCTTCACCGATCGGCGAACGAACCGCCGCCCGTACCGTGCGACCGATGCGACGCGCACGTCGACATCTCGTCGCTGGGGCTGCAGTTCCACATCGGCGGCGGCCCGGGCCTCCACCAAGTAATCCAGGTCCAAGGGGGCGTCACGCGCTATTCCAACTTCCGCGCCGACGAGGACGGCCAGCGGCTCGCCCCCGAATCAGACCAGGACCTCTCGTTCACCCTCGGCTACGGCTTCGGCTACTCGGTCTCGCCGCGCTTCCAGATCAGCGTCGTGCAAGACTTCGGCTTCGTCCTTCACCAGCGCGAAGGGCTGAGCGGCAACGAGCGGAGCACCATCCAGCAGCGCACCACGCGACTGAACGTGCGGTACGGTCTGTTCAGGCAAAAGCCGAAAGTGTAGCAGAACAGGGAGCAGGGAGTAGGGAGTAGACCTGCCCCGCCGGCCCTACTCCCTACTCGCTACTCCCTACTCCCTGCCGTTTCAGATGACGCACATCCTCTCGTTTCGCGCTCGCACAGCTCTGGCCGTCGTACTTCTTGCGGCGTGCCGTCCAACCTCCAGTCCCACGCCGGCGCGGGGCACGGCGATCCCGGAGCGGCGGCCGGCGAGCTTTCCCGCCGGTTGGCATTTGCCGGCCGGAGCGCCGGCGGCGTTCGCGCCGCACGCGATGATCGCGAGCAATTCCGCACTCGCCAGCGCGGCGGGCGTCGAGATCCTCCAGCGGGGCGGAAACGCCGTCGACGCGGCGGTCGCGGTGGGCTTCGCGCTCGTCCCGACGTGGCCTGCGGCGGGAAACATCGGCGGGGGGGGCTACTCGGTCGTCCGCATGGCCGACGGGCGCACCGAGGCCATCGACTACCGCGAGGTGGCGCCGCTGGCGGCGACGCGCAACATGTACCTCGACTCGCTCGGCAACGTCACGGAGCAGAGTGTCGTTGGCCACCGGAGCGTGGGAGTGCCGGGCGCGGTGGCCGGCCTGGCGGAGCTGCTGCGCAAGTACGGCACGATGTCGCTCGCCGAGGTGATGGCGCCGGCCGTCCGCCTCGCCGAGGAGGGGTTCGTCGTCGACACCGGGCTGTCCCGGTCGCTCGCGGGGAGCAGCGACCTGATCGCGCGCTTCGAGGGGCGCAGCGTGTTCCTCACCGGCGCCGGCGCCGCGCTTCCCGCCGGCACGCGGCTCGTGCAGCCCGAGCTCGCGCGGACGCTGCGGCGCATCGCCGAGGGCGGGGCGGACGCGTTCTACCGCGGTGAGCTGGCCGACTCGCTCGTGGCCGAGATGCGGCGCGGAGGGGGGATCATCACCACGGAGGACCTCGCGCGCTACCGGCCCGTATGGCGCGCGCCGCTCCGGTCGACGTATCGCGGCTACTCCCTGCTGTCGATGCCACCGTCGTCCTCGGGCGGCGTAACGATCACCGAGACGCTGAACATCCTCGAGACGTACGACGCGCTGCCGCCGTTCGGGAGCGCGGCCTACGCGCACATCCTCGGCTCGGCGTACCAGCGCGCCTTCATCGACCGCAACACGAAGATCGGCGACCCGGCCTTCGTGAAGGTCCCGCTCGACCAGCTGACGAGCAAGGCGTACGCGCGCCGGCTGCGCGCGACGATCCAACCCGCCCGCGCCACACCGACGACGGCGCTCGGCGGCGCGGTGGCCGAGGGGGTGCACACGACGCACTACTCGGTGGTGGACGCGGCCGGCAACGCCGTCGCGACCACGACGACGCTCAACAACAGCTTCGGATCCGGCGTGTTCGTGCGCAGCGGCGGCTACTTCCTGAACGACGAGATGGACGACTTCGCGGCGCGGCCGGGCCGACCCAACATGTTCGGCCTCGTGCAGGGCGAGCAGAACGCGATCGCGCCCGGCAAGCGCATGCTCAGCGCGATGTCTCCCACGATCGTGCTCGACCCGGCCGGCGGGCTCCTCCTCGTCGTCGGCGCGGCCGGCGGGCCGACGATCATCACCGGCACTTCGCAAGTGATCCTGAACGTCATCGACCACCGCATGGGGCTCGCCGACGCGATGCGCGCGCCGCGGATCCACCATCAGGCGCTGCCCGACCACATCCGCTACGAGGAGGGCGGGCTCACCCAGCCGGTGCTGGACTCGCTCGAGGCCATGGGACACGCCCTTGCCCCGGTGCAGCGCCTCGTGAACGTGAACGCCATCATGCGCGTGAAGGGCGGCTACGAGGGCATGAGCGAGCCGCGGGCGAGCGGAGGAGCGGTGGGGTACTGACGAGTGGCAAGTGGAGCGTGGAGCGTGACGAGAAACGGCCCGGCGCGGAGGTTCCGCGCCGGGCCGTCCTTGTCCTCGTGAGCGAAGGTGAGGTCCACTACCCACTCACCACTCGCCACTCCCCACTCGCTCTTTAGTTCCCCGCCGCCACCTGCGCCGGCGAGTTCAGCGTGATCGTGATGCGGCCGCCCTCGGGGACGCACCCCTCGTAGTTGGCCGTGGCCGCGGCGGCGGCGGTACCGGCGGCCGCGCCCGCGGCGCCACCGATGACCGTGCCCTTGGTGTCCTTGCCGATCGCCTGGCCGATGATCGCGCCGGCGATGGCGCCGCCGATCACCTTCTTCGCGTCGTTACCCTTCGTCGAGTTGCGGACCTTGTCGACCTTGGCGTAGGACACGTTGGCGTCCACCGGGTAGGTCTTGCCGCCGTACCTGATCGAGGACACCGCGAGGCCGACGACGACGTTGTCGCGGGCGTTCTCGGAGCGCTTGAGCTCCGTGACGCGCACCGTGGCCGTGGCGCCCGCCGGGATCGTCGCGCCGTTGGCGCCCGTCACCGGCTCGCTGACCGTGGCGGTGAAGGTGTCACCGACCTTGCGCGTGTTCGTGCAGACGCGCTCGTTCGCGGTGAAGTTGATCGTCGTGCCGGCCGCGATCGTGCCGACGCGGCCCTCGGAGCCGCCCGTGCTGCGCTCCACCGTGTTGCCGCTGGCGGTCGTCGACTTCGTCGGCTCGGTCGTCGCCGCCGGGCGGCGCGCCGTGGTGCCCGACGAGCCCGTGCTGCGCGGGCGCGTGGTGGCGGGGCGCGTCGCGGCCGGCGCCGGCGTGTTGGTCGCCGCCGGAACGTCGGTCAGCTGCGGCTGCGCGGCAGTGTCCTGCCCGGCCAGCGCCAGGTCGCGGTTCAGCGTCGTGTCCGCGGCGAGCGTCGTGTCTGCGTCCTTGCGGTCATTCTGGCACGCCCCCGCGATCAGCGCGAACGACAGCGCCAGCGGGGCGCCGATGCGGCGAATATAGTTCGTCATACGTTTATCCCTCGGTGTGATGAGCGGTCCTGCTTGCAAGGCCAGCAGTTCTGCCTTGATAGGTCGATTCGGGCAAGCCATGTGCCATCTTACGACGTCGTGCGATCAGTGAAGTCGCTCCGTACCCTCCTCCCGTACCTGCGGCCGCACCGGCGGCGGCTCGCCCTCGGGTTGCTCTTCGTCGTCGCTTCCAGCGCGCTCGGGAGCGCGCTGCCCTGGCTGCTGCGCA
>Ga0307415_100001270_pt1 | contig 11876 bp, 13 predicted proteins | sample DK1Cmetagenome_FD_204524 | JGI IMG/M metagenome (GOLD analysis project Ga0307415, IMG submission 204524) | Maize rhizosphere microbial communities from greenhouse at UC Davis, California, United States - DK15-C-2 | ecosystem: Host-associated > Plants > Roots > Rhizosphere > Soil | place: USA...
GACCGCCGGCCACGCCGTAATCGCGCGCCTGCGGCGGCTCGAGCCTCCGCCCGGCGTGCAGCTCCGGCTCGTCCGCACCGCCAACCCGGACGGCGTCCACCACGGCACGCGCCAGAACGCGCGCGGCGTCGACCTCAACCGCAACTTCCCGTTCCGCTGGGCGGGCGGCGGGCGGCCGTTCGACACGTACTTCCCCGGGCGCTCGCCTGCGAGCGAGCCGGAGACGCGCGCGCTGCGGCGGTTGGTCGACGACGTCGAGCCCGACCTCACGCTCTACTACCACCAGCACATGCGGCTCGTCGTGCTCCCGCGCGGCGCTCCGCACGGTCCCGCGCGGGACTACGCCGGCCGCGTCGGGCTGCCCGTGCGCAGGCTGCCGGCCTACCGCGGCACGGCGACGAGCTGGCAGAACCGCCGCGCGCCCGGCACGACCGCGTTCGTGGTCGAGCTGCCGGCCGGGCGGCTCTCGAAGCGCGCGGCGCGGCGCCACGCGCGCGCCGTGCTGGCAACGGCGTCACAGGTGACGGCCGCCGCCGCCGCGCCGAAGCCGCCGGTCGAGTGGGATCCGATCCCGTTCGGCGCGGACCGCAAGCGCCAGATGCGGCGCTACTCGCTGCGCCACTACGGCGAGGCGAAGGCGAAGCTCGTCGAGCCGAAGGTGATCGTCGAGCACTACACCGGCTCGAGCAGCTTCGAATCGGCTTTCGAGACGTTCGCCGCGAACGCGCCCGACGTCGAGTTCGGCGAGCGGCCCGGCGTCTGCTCGCACTTTCTGATCGATCGCGACGGCGCGGTCCACCAGCTCGTCTCGCTCCGCTGGCGCTGCCGGCACACGGTCGGGCTGAACGACAGCGCGATCGGGATCGAGCACGTCGGCGTCTCGGATGCCGACGTGATGGGCCGCCGCGCCCAGCGCACCGCGTCGCTGCGGCTGACGCGCTGGCTCCAGGGCCGCTTCGGCGTCGCGACGAGCGACGTCATCGGGCACGCGGAGAGCCTCTCCAGCCCGTACCACCACGAGCTAGTGCGCGCCATGCGCGAGCGCACGCACGGCGACTTCACGCCCGCGACGATGCGGCGGTACCGCGCGCGGCTCTAGGCGGCGGCCGGCCGGCGCCGCCCCAGTCGGCGCGACCTGCTGGACGATGATGGCCCGCACAGTACCCTCGCGGGCCGTGCCCGAGCCGCCAGCACCCGTCACGGACCTCGCCTGGAGCGCGGAGCAGGCGCACGACTTCGGCGGCCAGGTGCTCGGCCTCTGGACGGAGCTGCTCGAGCGGCTTCCCGGCCTGCCCGTCAACCGCGAGTTCACGCCGGCGCAGGTCGGGCCCGCCGTCGCGCTGCCGGTGCCGGAGGAGCCGATGCCGGTCGCGGACCTCGTCGCGCACCTGCGCGAGCTGACGTTCGAGCAGTCGCTGCTGATGGGCCACCCGGCGTTCTTCGCCTACATCTGCGGCGCCGGCACCGTCCCCGGCGCGGCCGCCGAGCTGCTCGCAGCCGGCCTCAACCCGTGCCTAGGCGGCTACCGGCTCGGCCCGGGCGCGGCGGAGATCGAGCTGCACCTGACGCGCTGGCTCGCACGCTGCTTCGGTCTTCCCGAGGGCTCCGGCGGGATGATCATGACCGGCGGCGCGATGGCGAACTTCGTCGCGCTCAAGTGCGCGCGCGACGCCGGGCTCGGCCACGACGTGCGCGAGCAGGGCGTGCGCGACCACGGGCCGGTCGCGCTGTACGCGTCCGAGGAGGCGCACGTCGTGATCCGCCGCGCGGCGGACATGCTCGGCCTCGGCGCGGCCGCCGTCCGCTCGGTGCCGATCGACGCCGAGCAGCGGATGCGCCCCGACGCGCTCGAGGCGGCGATCCGGCGCGACCTCGACGCCGGCGTCCGCCCGCTCGCCGTCTGCGCGACGGCCGGCACCACCACGACCGGCTCGATCGACCCGCTGCCGGAGATCGCCGGCGTCGCGGAGGAGCACGGCCTCTGGCTGCACGTAGACGCCGCGTACGGCGGCGCCGTCGTGCTCTCGGACGAGCTGCGCGGGCTGCTCGCCGGCGTCGAGCGCGCCGACTCGATCGCGATCGACCCGCACAAGTGGCTGTACACGTCGCAGTCGGCGGGCTGCGTGCTGCTGCGCGACTTCGGCGCGCTGTCGCGCTCGTTCCACTCCGACGCCTCCTACATCTGGCTCGACGAGGCGCTCCGCCACGGCGTCGACTTCGCGATGCACGGCCCGCAGTTCTCGCGCGGGTTCGCGGCGCTGAAGGTCTGGGTCTCGCTGCTGGCCCACGGCCGCGCCGCCTACGGCCGCCGGATCGCGCACGACGTCGCGCTGATCCGCTATCTCGGCGAGCTGGTCGAGGAGCATCCCGACTTCGAGCTGATGTGCGAGCCGCGGCTCTCGATCTGCTGCTTCCGCTACCGCCCGGCCGGCTGGAACGGGAGCGAGGAGCAGCTCGATCGCGTCAACGAGCGGTTGCTGACCGCGATCATGGCCGACGGCCGCGTCTACTGCTCGAACGCGGTGATCGACGGGCGCTTCGGCCTGCGCGCCTGCATCGTCAACTTCCGCACCGAGGCGGCGGACGTCGAGCGGCTGCTCGCGGTCGCGGCCGAGCTGGGCGAGAGCTGACTAGCTTCATCCGGAGCTGCGGGCCGGCACGGAGATCCCCGACTCGTACGCGAGCACGACCGCCTGCACGCGGTCGCGCAGCCCGAGCTTCATCAGCACGCCCGCGACATGCGTCTTGACCGTCGTATCGCTCACGATCAGCTCGGCAGCGATCTCGGCGTTCGACAGCCCGCGCGCGATCAGCTTGAAGACCTCCAGCTCGCGCCCGCGCGCAGCGCCTCGTAGACGTACTCGTTGAGGTCGAACGTCGTCAGCATCAGCACCGCGCGGGCGGGTCGCCGTCGAGCGCGATCACGCGCCGCGTCGCCTCGATCCCGTCGAGCTGCGGCATGCGGATGTCCATCAGCACGACGTCGGGCTTCAACCGCCGCGCCAGCTCGACCGCAGCGGCGCCGTCGGCCGCCTCGCCGACCACCTGATCGCGACCGCGAGCGCGAGCAGCAGGTCCGCGCGCCGGCGCGCCGCCGCGAGGACCGGCAAGGCTGCCGGACGCTCAGCCATGGCAGGCGCAACGCTACTCCAGCCGCGCGCGCCGCGCCCGCCGCGATCGGGCGGGTGCGTATCCTGCGCTCAGGAATACGGCGGCCCGTCCGGTCGTCCTATGTCCTGCGAGGATCTCTTCGATGAGTGTTTCCGAGCCCTACGACGATCGCCTTATGGCGGATCTCGCGGCCGCTGCCGACGGCACGCTGCCGCGATCGCGGCAGGCCGAGCTCGACGCGCTGGCCGAGCGCGACGCCGGCGTCGAGGCGGCGCTCGACGAGCAGCGCCGCGCGATGGCGCTGATCCGCGGCGCCGCCGAGGAGGTGCGCGCGCCGCTGGCGCTGCGCGAGCGCCTCGAGGCCGACCGCGCGCGGCTCGCACGGCCGCGCGCCAGGCGGCGCTGGTTCTCGGTCGCGCTGGCGGGCGCCGCGGCGGCCGCCGCGCTGCTCGCCGTCGTGTTCGCCGGGCCGGGCGGCGGCCCGACGCTGCAGGAGGCCGCTGCGTTCGGCGCCCAGCCCGCGACAGGCCCCGCCCCGGCGGCGGAGGGCAAGCTGCTCACCGCTGACCAGGACGGCGTCGCGTTCCCCGAGTGGGGCGCGAAGTTCGGCTGGGAGGCGACCGGCATCCGCGAGGGCGAGGTCGACGGCCGCGGCGTGACGACCGTGTACTACGAGAAGGAGGGCAAGACGCTCGCCTACACGATCGTCGGCGGCGACGCGCTCGACACGCCGGACGACGCCCGCACGGTAACCGCCGAAGGGACGCCGATCGACCTCTTCCGCACCTCCGACGGCCGCCCGGCGGCGACCTGGGAGCGCGACGACCACACGTGCATCCTCGCCGGCGCCGGCGTGCCCGACGCGAAGCTGGCCGAGTTGGCGGGCTGGAAGGGCCTCGGCGCGGTCGCGTTCTGACGTGCGGCTTGGCCGGCGCCGACGTCTACGTCAACGGCTGGCATTTAAGGGAGCGTCCGGTTCGTCGCCGGTCAACGCAGGGAGCACCGGCAATTCGATGCCGCTACCGGCGTTGACCGCATATATCGCCGTCAACGCCGGAAGGACGCCGGATTTGCCGGCGCTCCCGGCGTTGACGCGCTCTTTCCGCTTCTCCCCACCCGGGCCGGACCCTCTCCCTCAAAGCCGCCGTTGACGTAAACGCCGGCCCCGGCACCAGCGCACGAGCTACCCCTCGTACGCCGCGATCACCCGCTTGCGCGCGCGATACAGCCGGCTCATGACCGTTCCCTCCGGCACGCCGAGCGCGTCCGACGCCTCCTTGTACGACAGCCCCGCCACGTCGACCGCCACGAGCACGTCGCGGAACTCCTCCGGGAGCGCCGCGATCCCGGCCAGCAGCTCGCGCTGCTCCACCGCCTCCTGCGGCCCCGTCCGGCCGGCGACGCGCTCGAAGTCCTCGGGATCGACCGGGTCGGTCGCGCGCCGCGCCGCCTGCCGGCGCTCGTCGTAGAACAGGTTGCGCATCGTCCGCAGCAGGTAGCCGACGTCGTCGTCGTTGCGCAGCAGCCGCGGCTTCGCGAGCACCTTCGCGTAGGTGTCCTGGACGAGGTCGTCGGCCGCGACGCGCGAGCCGGTGAGCGCGCAGGCGGCGCGGTAGAGACGGTCGATGTGATCGCCGAGCCGGGAGGGATCGAGCGTCCTGCCCATCGGATCGCACGCTATCCGGGAGAACTCCGACCTCGTTGGTAGGCTTTAGCGTCGCAATGATCTTCACCACCAAGGCGGAGTACGGGGTCCGGCTGCTCGTGCAGCTCGGCGTGCAGGGCGGCCGCCAGCCGGTCTCGCTCAAGGCGATCGCGGAGGCGGAGTCGCTGCCGCTCGCGTACCTCGAGCGGATCGCCGCGCTGCTCAAGAAGGCCGGCCTCGTCGAGGCCACGCGCGGCGCGCACGGCGGCTACCAGCTCACGCGCCCGACGGAGGAGATCACGATGGACCAGGTCGTCCTAGCGCTCGAGGGCCACATCGCCCCGATGGACTGCTTCTTCGACGACCGCGAAGGGCGCGTGCTCTGCTCGCATCACGACGACGAGCAGCTCTGCGCCACCAAGCTGCTCTGGACGCGCGTGCAGATGGGCGTGATCCGCTCGCTGCAGCGCACGACCCTGGCGGAGCTCGTCGACTTCAGCGCGGGGAAGAACCACCTACCAATTGAAATCACTGGAGAACATGGCCGATCTCGAGATCAAGAACCTGCACGTCTCGGCGGGTGACAAGCAGATCCTCAAGGGCGTGGACCTGCGCGTCCGCTCGGGTGAGTTCCATGCGCTGATGGGCCCGAACGGGTCCGGCAAGTCGACGCTCGCGAACGCGCTCATGGGCCACCCCAACTTCGAGGTGACCGAGGGCCAGATCCTGTTCGACGGCGAGGACATCACCGAGGCCGAGCCTGACGAGCGTGCCCGCGCCGGCCTCTTCATGGCGTTCCAGTATCCGGTCGCGATCCCGGGCGTGACCGTGACCAAGTACCTGCGCATGGTCATCAACGCCCACCGCGAGGCCGAGGGCCAGGAGCCGATCTCGCTGAAGGACTTCCGCAAGGACGTCGAGGCCGCGATGGAGCTGACGAAGGTGCCGAAGGAGTTCTCCACCCGCTACCTCAACGAGGGCTTCTCCGGCGGCGAGAAGAAGCGCATGGAGATCCTCCAGCTCGCGCTGCTGCAGCCGAGGCTCGCCGTGCTCGACGAGACCGACTCGGGCCTCGACATCGACGCGCTCAACACGGTCGCCGCCGGCGTCAACGCGGTCGCCGGGGAGACCGGTATGGGCACGCTGATCATCACCCACTACCAGCGCATCCTCCACATCGTGATCCCGGAGTTCGTGCACATCATGTTCGAGGGCCGGATCGTCAAGGAGGGCGGGCCGGAGCTCGTCACCGCGCTCGAGGAGCGCGGCTACGGCTGGATCCGCGAGGAGGTGGCGGCGGCCGCATGAGCCTGCTTGCGCCATCGACGGCCGACTTCCCGGTCCTGCCCCACACCGGCGTCGCATACCTCGACTCCGGCGCCACCTCGCAGACCCCGATCCCGGTGATCGACGCGATGGACGCCTACTACCGGGAGTACCGCGCCAGCATCCACCGCGGCGTCTACCCGCTCGCGGCGCTGGCGACGGAGGCGTACGAGACGGCGCGCGAGAAGGTCGCCGCGTTCGCCGGCTCCGCGCCGGGCGAGACCGTCTTCACGCGCAACGCGACCGAGGCGATCAACCTCGTCGCGTACTCCTGGGGCTCGGCCAACGTCGGCGCCGGCGACCTCGTCGTCGTCACGGAGATGGAGCACCACTCCAACCTCGTGCCATGGCAGCTGCTGTGCGAGCGCACCGGCGCCGAGCTGGCGTACGTGCCGATCGACGACGAGGGCCTGCTGATCGAGTCCGAGCTCGACGCGCTGCTCGCGCGCGGGCCGAAGCTGGTCGCCGTCGCCCACGTATCCAACGTGCTCGGCACGGTCAACCCGATCGCCGACATCGTCGCCCGCGCGCACGCGGCGGGCGCGGTCGTGATGGTCGACGGCGCCCAGGCGGCGCCGCACCTGCCGCTCGACGTGCACGCGCTCGGCGCCGACTTCTACGCCTGGACCGCGCACAAGGCCTACGGCCCCACCGGCATCGGCGTGCTGCACGGCCGGCGGGAGCTGCTCGAGGCGATGCCGCCGTTCCTCGGCGGCGGCCACATGATCGCGCGCGTCGAGAAGCACGAGAGCCGCTGGGCGGAGCCGCCGGCGAAGTTCGAGGCCGGCACGTCGCCGATCGCCGAGGCGGTCGGGCTCGGCGCCGCGGTCGACTACCTCGGCGCGTTCGGCATGCCGGCGGTGTGGGAGCACTCGCGCGACGTCGTCGGCTACGCGATCGACCGCCTGCGCGGCGTCGACGGCCTCGAGATCCACGGCCCGTCCGACCTCGCCCGCCGCGGCAGCGTCATCTCGTTCGCGCTCGACGGCATCCACCCGCACGACGTCGCCGAGATCCTCGGCCGCGAGGGCGTCTGCGTTCGCGCCGGCCACCACTGCGCGCAGGTGCTGATGGCCCGCCTCGGCGTCGCGGCGACGACGCGCGCCTCGTTCGCCGTCCACTCCACTCACGACGACGTCGAGCGCCTGGTCGCCGGGCTCGGCACGGTGCAGGAGATCTTCGCCTGACCATGGACGACCTCTACCGCGAGAACATCCTCGAGCACTACAAGCAGCCGCGGAACTTCGGCGAGCTGCCCGATCCCGACCTCGAGTTCGAGGACAACAACCCGCTCTGCGGCGACGAGCTGAAGGTCCAGCTCAAGGTCGGCGACGACGGCCGGATCGCCGACGTGCGCTTCTCCGGCCACGGCTGCGCGATCTCGCAGGCGTCGGCGTCGATGGCGTCCGAGGAGCTGGTCGGGATGCCGGTCGACGACCTGATCCGGCTCGACCGCGACTTCGTTCTCGACCTGCTCGGGATCGACATCTCCGCGACGCGGATGAAGTGCGCGCTGCTGACGCTGAAGGTGCTCAAGTCGGCCGGGCTCGGCCACGCGGTCGCGTGGGAGTCCGACACGCCGCCGAGCGCAGCCGAGCTCAGCCGCGAGGGCTGACCACCGGATATCGCGCGCGCAGCTCGTCGACGAACGCCGCGAGCCGGTCGGCGAGCGCGGCATCGGCGATCTCGAGCACGTTCTCGGCGTTCGTCTCGCCCGAGCGCGAGAGGTTGAACGAGCCGAGGAACACGGTGTCGTCGGCGACCGTGACCTTCGCGTGCATGTAGTCGTGGACGGCGCCCGGCGCGTACGGCGTCGAGCGCTTGCCGTGGAAGATCACCAGCGAGCGCTCCAGCAGCGGCCCCTTCCAGCGCGAGCGCGGGTTGTCCTCCCATTGGCGGAAGACCTGCTCGACCTGCGTGGCGTCGCAGATGCCGGCGACGTCGACGCGCTCCTCCTCGACGACCTCGGCCAGCGTCCCGAGGATCGGGCCGGCGGTCAGCAGCGGCGACGCGATCCGGACGCGCCGGCGCGCGGCGCCGATCCGCTTCGCGATCCGGTGCGACAGCTCGGGCCCGCGCCCGGGGCAGAACCACGGCCGGACGCCGTCGGCCGGCGCACTGTCGAAGTCGCCGGAGTCGCCGACGCGGCGGGTCTCCCACAGCTGCTCGAAGTTGCGCGTGAACGCGGCGGCGACCGCGGGGGAGCCGAGCGTCGCGACGACGTTCTCCTGGCGGGTGAACGAGTCGAGCGTCCAGTTCATCGAGCCGGTCCAGACCGCCTCGCCGTCGCGCACGACGTACTTGTGGTGCATCAGGTCGCGCCAGCCCGGGATCGGCTTCACCGGCACCCCGAGCGTCTCCAGCACATGCGGCTCGGTGTGCGGAGGGGCGGGGAAGAACGGGCGCTCGCCCGGCTCCTCGTCCGCCGGCCGCTCGTCCTGGTTGAACGCGATCCGCACCGCCACGCCGCGCGCGGCTGCGTCCTTGATCGCGCCGGCGACGCGCTCGCCGACGTCATCCGGCAGGCGCACGTCGTAGAGTGCGAGGTCGAGCGTCCGGCGGGCCGCACCGACCCACGCCGCAACCCGCTCGGCGACCGCCTCCGCGGTCTGCCCGCCGTCGGTGTGGGTACGCACGTCGAGCACGGCCCGGGACAGTACCCCGACCGCTAGACTTCAAGTCCGACCGCAGTGGTCGGAGATATGGCCGAACTGATCGACATCTGCCCGCTCGACGAGCTCCCGCCCGGCGCGATGCGCATGGTCGCGTGGGAGGACCTCGAGATCGGCGTGTTCAACTGCGCGGGCGCGCTGCTCGCGATCGAGGACCGCTGCTCGCACGACGACGGCAACCTCGTCGAGGGCGACCTCGACGAGGAGACCTGCACGATCGAGTGCCCCCGGCACGGGTCGGTCTTCGACCTGCACACCGGAAAGCCCCTGAACCTGCCCGCCTACGTGCCCGTGGACACGTTCCCCGTGTCCGTCGAGGACGGCCTGATCAAGATCGAGGTTGACTGACATGGCGACCCCAGAGGTCCTCGCCGAGCAGCAGGCGCTGATCGGCATCAACGCGGACTACAAGGAGAAGTTCGGGTTCCACGACCCGGAGAGCGGCTACGCGTTCAAGGCGCCGAAGGGCCTGTCGCGCGAGCTGGTCGCGCAGATCTCAGAGTTCAAGGACGAGCCGGAGTGGATGCGCGCGTTCCGCCTGAAGGCGCTCGAGCACTTCCTCTCCCGCCCGCAGCCGACGTGGGGCTCGCCGCTGCTGGCCGAGGTCGACTACGACAACATCCACTACTTCGTGCGCGCGTCGGAGAAGTCGTCGCGCACGTGGGACGACGTGCCGGACGACATCAAGCGCACGTTCGACAAGCTCGGCATCCCGGAGGCGGAGCGCAAGTTCCTCGCCGGCGTCGGCGCGCAGTACGAGTCCGAGGTCGTCTACCACCAGGTGCGCGAGGACCTCGAGCGCCAGGGCGTCGTGTTCATGGACATGGACTCCGGCCTGCGCGAGCACGAGGAGCTCGTGCGCGAGCACTTCGCCTCGGTGATCCCGGCGAACGACAACAAGCTCGCCGCGCTCAACTCGGCCGTCTGGTCGGGCGGCTCGTTCGTCTACGTGCCGCCGGGCGTGCACGTCGAGATGCCGCTGCAGGCCTACTTCCGCATCAACACCGAGAACATGGGCCAGTTCGAGCGGACGCTGATCATCGCCGACGAGGGCTCCTACGTGCACTACGTCGAGGGCTGCACGGCGCCGGTCTGGACGTCGGACTCGCTGCACTCCGCGGTCGTCGAGCTGATCGCCAAGCCGGGCGCGCGGATCCGCTACACGACGGTGCAGAACTGGTCGCAGAACGTCTTCAACCTCGTCACGAAGCGCGCGATCGCGCAGACCGACGCGACGGTCGAGTGGGTCGACTGCAACCTCGGCTCGAAGCTCACGATGAAGTACCCGAGCGTCTACCTGATGGGCGAGCGCGCCCACGGCGAGATCCTGTCGATCGCGTTCGCGGGCAACGGCCAGCACCAGGACGCGGGCGGCAAGATCATCCACGTCGCGCCGAACACGACGTCGAACATCTTCGCCAAGTCGATCTCGAAGGACGGCGGGCGCTCGTCGTACCGCGGGCTGCTCGAGGTCGCCAAGGGCGCCGAGGGCGCGAAGTCGACCGTCGTCTGCGACGCGCTGCTGCTCGACGAGGAGAGCCGCTCGGACACCTACCCGACGATCCGGATCGGCGAGGACGACGTCAACGTCGGCCACGAGGCGTCGGTCTCGAAGATCGGCGAGGAGCAGCTGTTCTACCTGATGGCGCGCGGGCTGACCGAGGAGGAGGCCGCGAAGCTGATCGTCAACGGGTTCATCGAGCCGATCGTCAAGGAGCTCCCGATGGAGTACGCGGTCGAGATGAACCGGCTGATCGAGCTGCAGATGGAGGGCTCCATTGGCTAGTGCGGCGACGCTGGAGCTGCCGCGCTGGAAGGGCCGGGCCGGCTGGGAGTTCACGGACCTCGGCGACTTCACGCTCGAGGCGTGGGAGCCCGCGCCCGCGCCGGAGGGCGGCTGGATGGTCGCCACTTCGCACCTGCTCGAGCCGCCGGCGGGCGCTGTGGAGCTCATGCAGGTGGACGGGGCTTTCGGCGCTGGCTCCGACGACGGCGTCGTCGTGCTCCCGTTGTCGGTAGCGCGCGAGCGCCATCCCGACCTGGTCGAGCCGCACCTCGGCACGATCGTGCCGGAGTCCGACGCGTTCACCGCGCTGAATGCGTCGGAGTGGGACGGCGGCGCGTTCGTCTACGTGCCCCGCGACGTTCGCGTCGAGGCGCCGATCCTGTTGACCGCGGTGAGTTCCGCGACGGGCTCGATCCTGCACCGGCGCGTGCTGATCGTGCTCGAGGAGGGCGCCGAGGCCGAGGTCTGGGAGCAGTACGTGTCCGGCGGCGACGACGCGACCGTGCTCAACACGGTCGTCGAGCTGCGGGTCGGCCAGAACGCCAACCTGCGCTACGTCTGCGGCCAGGAGCTCAACGAGCGCTCGTGGATCTTCGGCGCGCAGCGCGCCGAGGTGGCGCGCGACGGCGCGCTCGACTGGGTCGCGCTCGGCTTCGGCTCCGCGCGCGGGCGCGTGCGGATGGAGACGCTGCTGGCAGGCCCGGGCGCGAACGCCAAGGTCACCGGCGCCTACGCGCCGCACGCGCGCCAGCACGTCGACTTCGACACGACGCAGGAGCACGGCGCGCCGAACACGACGTCGGACCTCGCGTTCCGCGGGATCCTCGCCGACCGCTCGAGCGCGGTCTGGCGCGGCATGATCAAGGTCGACCCGGGGGCGCAGCAGACCGACGCGTTCCAGGTCTGCCGCAACCTGCTGCTGTCGAAGCGCGCGCACGCCGACGCGATCCCGGGCCTCGAGATCCTCGCCAACGACGTCCGCTGCACGCACGCCGCCGCCGTCGCGCAGATCGACAAGGAGCAGCTGTTCTACCTGCGCTCGCGCGGGCTGGACAAGAACACGTCGACGCGGCTCGTGATCGAGGGCTTCATGGCCGAGCTGGTCGAGCGGTTCGAGGAGGGCCCGATGCGCGAGGCCCTTGCGGCGGCGCTCGAGAAGCGCCTGGCCACGCTGCTGGACTGACCCGCGCGGCGCGACTCAAGCGTCCCGTCGCACGCCGGCGCGCAACTCAAGCCCGGCCCCGCGGGCCTGGACCGATGTTCGAGTAAAGGCTTCGCGCGAGGCGCCGATACGGGCGGCATGCCGCGATCGGCCATCCGTCCACTCCTCGGACTC
>Ga0307415_100001271_pt1 | contig 11875 bp, 7 predicted proteins | sample DK1Cmetagenome_FD_204524 | JGI IMG/M metagenome (GOLD analysis project Ga0307415, IMG submission 204524) | Maize rhizosphere microbial communities from greenhouse at UC Davis, California, United States - DK15-C-2 | ecosystem: Host-associated > Plants > Roots > Rhizosphere > Soil | place: USA...
TTGCCTCAAAAGTCAGAAATCGATCTTGTATACAGTCAGTACCACCTGCGATAGCGGGTGGGTAGATGATCAGTATGCGAAATTCTGTTGATTTTGAATCCTAACGATTTACCCACCCGCTATCGCAGGTGGTACTGACTGTATTCAACAAAAGTTTTTGACTTTTGAGGCAAAGCTTCCGTAGCGCGCATAAATCCTGCGAGCGTTACAGGTGCTTCTCGAGCCAGTCGACGATCATCGCCACCGCGTCATCGCGCATCATCAGCGGCGGCGGGAGCTTCGAATAATTGCCTGGGAAGCCGTCAGTGTCCTGCACGAAGAGATGGTTGAGATCCGGAAGCACGCGCGCAGTCACGTCCTTGTTTCCGCCCTCCTTGAACGCTGCCTCCTGTAGTACCACCTGCTCGGGCACCGCCTGCTGGTCGCGCGAGCCGGTGAGGATCAGCACCGGCGTTTTCACGCGGCGCATGGTGGGACCAGGATCGTAAGTGAGGAAGAATTTCATCCACGGGTCAGTCATCATGGCGTCGATCTTCTCGGGGATCTTGGCGATTTGCGAGTCGCGCATTTCGGGCGTGAGCTTGGTGTCGTGCTCGATCATGTTCTTGAGTTGGAAGTGAAGTGCGGTGCGCCCAGGCTGTGCGATGCCGGCGAGTAGCACGATGGCGCGCAACGTCGGTTCCTTTTCGGCCACCATCGGCGCGATCAGAGCACCCTCGCTGTGGCCCATTACTCCGAGACGGTCGGCCCGGATCTCGGGCCGCGTGCGCAGATACGCGAGGCCGGCTCGCACGTCCTCAGCGAAGTCGGCGCTGGTCGAGCCCTTGAAAGTGCCACCCGATGCGCCAGTCCCACGGTCGTCCATTCGCAACACCGCGATCCCGCGGCGCGCCAGCGCATCCGCGAGCTGGCGGAAGGGTCGAAACCCTTCCAGCCCGATGTTCTCGTCGCGGTCCTGCGGCCCTGATCCCGTGACGGTGACGACCGCGCTCACGGGTTGCTTGCTGCTTGCACCTTTAGGCAGCGTCAGCGTGCCGGCAAGCGTGTGTCCGGCCGGTGTTTTCACCACCACCTCTTCGGCGGTGTAGGGTGCGTCAGCGGGCGCGGAGTAGTCGGGCTTCGGCTTCGGCGGCGGCATCACGGCTGCCTGCTCACTCCGCTTGAGAGTAAGCGGGAACTGTTGGTCGCTCTGGTTGAACGTCCCAGTCAACTCTGTGCGCTCTTTGTTCAGGGTGCCTTCGAAGACGATCGCGGGCGACTTGATCTCCAGGCGCACGGCATCACCATTGACCGTAATTGTGTCAATCGGGATGGTCGCGCCCTGATCGAGACTGTCTAATTTACCCGTGTAAGTGCCCGCGTCAGATTTCGTCACGGCCACGACTAAACGGAGTTTTGTTCCGCCCACATCAAGCGTACCCTGCCACGAACCTTCAAAGGCTCTCTCCGGTGTTTGACCAATCAGAGGACACGAGAGACCGAACAACAACAGCAACATCAATAAAGTATTTTTCATATTTTCCTTTTTTATATTTGAATGCTCCACGATCAGTTTTTATCATTGTCATCAGACACCGTTCACGGTATTACGCCAAGCAGGACGACGTTACTTGTCTTTCCCCGCACCATAATAGTCACTTGCACGTCCGCCGCTATCGCGATTCCATCCGGAAGCTTGACTACTATCTGTGTAAATCCCCGGAACGTTGGTAGCGCGCCAACAAACTCGACTTCCAGTTGATGAGCTAATTGCTGCGAGTCAACTGCCTGAGCCGTTATTACCAAGCCTTCCTTCAGTTCGATGTTTGTAGCAAAGAGTGAGACTCGGGTGCGTTTGTCTGCTCCAAAGTATTCCTTATTCGCGATCATGAACGGGTCACTCATAAAGGTGACAGTGTCGAACGCAATAGCGCGCTGCGAATTCTCTTCGGTAGCGAGCTCAGGAGCATCGTCGTCAACGATCGTTCCGATACCCTGACCGTCACTAATCGTGGCGTTGTTTGGCGAGGTCAGGTTTACGTTGAACGACACCGTGTCTTCGTTCAAAACATCACCGTTAATTCCTATGTTTAGATCTTGTGAAGTCTGTCCTGGTGTGAACGTCAACGTTCCGGCTCCATTTATGTAATCGTCGCCGGCGGTCGCGGTATTGTCGGCCGTAGCGTAGTTAACCGTGATGGTTTGACTACTGGCGTTTGATAATGAAACCGTAAACGTGGCGGCACTAGTACCTTGATTACTCTCAGTCACCAACACGTCGTTAATTGTTATAACCGGTTGCGAATCGTCGTTGTTAATTGTGCCTACTCCCTGATTATCAGCGATCGTCGCATTGGCAGGAGAAGACAGATTCACGGCAAAGGTTTCGTTTGGTTCGAATGTGGTGTCGCCATTGACTATTACGGTAACCGTTGTGGAATGCAAACCTGGTGCAATTGTTGCAATGCCACTAGCCGCCACGAAATCGTTACCTGATGTTGCTGTATTACCTGCTGTCGCATAATTGACTGAAATACTCTGACTACTCAGGTTCGACAAAGAAACAGTGAACGATGCCGTCGATGTTCCGGCATTACCTTCAGTCACTGCTACGTCACTAATCGAAATCGACGGTTGCGGATCGTCATTAACAATCGTGCCGGTTCCCTGACTGTCGTCGATCGTAGCGTTACTGGCGTTTGACAGAATGACGAAGAAAGTTTCATTGGGCTCAAACGTCGTATCGCCTTTTATGCTCACGCTGACCGTTTGTGACTGTTGGCCGGGTGTGAAGGTTACGGTACCGCTCGTTGCAACGTAATCAGAACCGGCGGTGGTTGTGTTGTCGGTGATGGCAAAGTTTACCGTCACTGTATCAACACTTGTCGCCGATAGCGAGACAGTGAAGTTTGCGTTCGAGGTTCCGCTGGCGCCCTCCGTGATGGTTACGTCATTTATTGACAAGGCTGGTCCACTGGAGTGCTGGACACGAAAGATCGAGCTGCTACCGCGCGCGAGGTAGTAGAGACTACCGTCATTCGCTACCTGAATATCAACCGGAAAACTGATTCCGCTGGCGAAGTCTACAGCGGCGCCCGTTGCTGGCGGGCTAAGCGGATCTAGAGTTTTTATCCACCCGGCACAGAAATCCGCGAAGAAGTACTTGCCGATGAACTGTGCCGGAAATGTCGGCGTGGTTGGATTGTAGAAAGCGCCACCAGTGATCGCACAAGCTGAGCCGCCTACCGAAGAGTACTGGTACAGTGGATTCGTCATTCCTGCTGTGGCGCATGTCCCTTCACAAGTGGGCCATCCGAAATTTGCTCCGGCGGTTCCCACATTCACTTCTTCCCAGGTGTCTTGTCCGACGTCGTTGATGTGCATACGACCGGTGCCCGGCTGGAAACTGAACGTGAACGGATTGCGAACTCCGACGGCCCATATCGCACGATTCACACCGCTCGGTGAACCAGCGATATTTGGAAAACTGGTTGGATTATCCGCCGGAATCGTTCCATCCGAATTGATTCTCAGTATTTTGCCGAGGCGGGTTGCTAACGACTGCGCGTTCGCCGGCACTGCGTTCTCGCCCACCGCGATGTAGAGCTTGCCATCGGGACCAAAATGTAGCGCCCCTCCGTTGTGATTCGTATCGCTGAGAGTCTCCAAATCAAGCAGGACGACTTCGCTGCCTGCTACCGCGACGTCTTCGTTGGCAGCGTTCGCAGTGAAGCGACTAACGCGATTGTGAATCGTCGGAGTTGTGGCAGTGTAGTAAACATAGACGAAGCGATTCGTCGCGTAGTCAGGATCAAACGTCACGCCGAGCAGACCACGTTCACCAGCGGAGTTGACGGTGAGCGCAGTGAAGGGGGCCGTTAATACGACTCCGTTCTTGATCACACGTAGCTCGCCAGTCTGTTGACAGACGAAGATGCGTCCATCTGGATGCAGGGCCATTGCGGTTGCGTTGGAAAGTCCATTGCCTGTGATCTGGAGTTCGGTAAAACCATTGGGCAGCGTGGCCGCGTAGCTGTGCGATCCTGAGACCATTATGATTAAGCAAGAGAGCAGTGGGACGAGGGTCGTTTTTAGCATTAATGTTTCTTTTAGATCATTTGACGGAGAAGGGCTATAAGTTTAGACAGCGTCGAAGATTAAAGGCAATACAAATCTTCGGGTTGGCAGTTCTCGCTGTTTTGCCTGTGCGCTCTTGCTAACGCTCACACCAATACACCTGCTGAAGCTTTGCCTCAAAAGTCAAAATCGTTTGTTGAATACAGTCAGTACCACCTGCGATAGCGGGTGGGTAAATCGTTAGGATTCCAAATCAGTAGAAATCTCGCATACTGATCATCTACCCACCCGCTATCGCAGGTGGTACTGACTGTATCCAATATCGAGTTGTGACTTTTGAGGCAAAGCTTTCTCTTCGCGCAAGTTGATCAGTCCTCCGCGCGCAGGACACGCCACGCGCTAGTTTACTCCGCGCGCAGCGCGACGATGGGATCCACGCGCGTGGCGCGCCGGGCCGGCAAGTAGCTCGCCAGCAGCGCCGAGATGAGCAGCATTCCCACTACAGCGATGTACGTCAGTGGATCGGCGCTGGTTACCCCTAACAGCATTCCTTTCATCAGCCGGGTCAATGCCAGTGCTGAGGGAACACCGACAGCAACTCCCACCAGTGCTAGCCGCATACCGTTGCCGATTATCAAACGGAAGATCTCGCGTTTGTTTGCACCTAGAGCGACGCGCACGCCGATTTCGCGAACACGTTGCTCGACGCTGTATGCAAGGATTCCGTAAAGTCCCAGCGCGGCGAGGAAGATGGCGATGATCGCAAAGAACGACATGACGAGCGTAGTGAACCGCGGCTGGCCGGAGGCTTCCGAGACGATCTCTGACATCGGCCTTACGCTCGCCAGCGGTAGGCCAGCATCGACGGACGCTACCGCCGAGCGCGCCGATGGCGTGATCGCGGTCGGGTTCCCTGACGCGCGAACGATAAATGTCATCGCACGTCCCTCGTATTGAGGCCGTGGTGACTGTGAGAGCGGGACGTAAAGGGTGGGCGGGGCCGGATCGCTAGGGCCAATCGACCGGACGTCACCGACGATTCCGACGATCTGAATGGATGGGCTCGTCTCCTGCGGATAGTAGCGAATCGTCTTTCCAATCGGATCTTCGCCGGACCAGTAAAGACGCGCAGTCGTCTCGTTAATTACTGCGACCATTGGTTGCCCGGCCACGTCAGTTTCTGTGAGAAGTCTTCCGCGCCTCAGCGGAATACCGAGAGCCCGAAACATTCGCGGTGTCGCCATCAGGTAACGTGCACTCCATGCCGGTGTCCCTGGCGGAGGCGCGGGCCGGCCTTCTATAGCGAAGTCGTCAGGTGGTCCTGCCCACACCAGCGGCAGGCTTGAAATCGCCCCCGCGACTTCCACGCCGGGAGTCGCAGCCAGTTGGTCTTCGATCGCAGCCAATTTCCGCCGCGCAGCGTCGGCGTCGCGCTCGCGACCGGCAGGAATGGACAGGGTAAAAGTCAGCGAGTGATTCGTTTCAAAGCCCAGGTCGACTTGCTGAAGCTGTTGATAGGAGCGAATAAGGAGAAGCGCGCCCACCAACAGGATCACGCTCAATGCAAGCTGGCTAATCACGAGTACGGATCGAGCGCCCACCGTGCGCCGCGACGATGTAGCTGTGCGCGAATCCGTTCTCAGGATTTCCTGCATCCGCACTCCTGTCGCGTGCAGTGCGGGGATAAAGCCAAAGAGGAACCCGGCCAGGATGACCAGCCCACACGTGTACAGCACCGCGGCGTAGTCGATCGTGATGACCTGTGAAACAGGCAGCCGTTGCGGATAGAGCGCAAGGAGTCCGGCCAGCAGCGCGTTCGCGAGCATGACACCGATGACACCTCCAATGACGGCAAGCAGCATCGCTTCGGTGAACATCTGCTGAATGAGGCGGCGGCGGTTAGCTCCGAGCGCATGCCGCACGGCAAACTCTCGCCGCCGCGTTTCTCCATTCGAAATCAGCAGCGCAGCGAGATTGACGCAGACAATCAGCAACACGAAGAGGACGGCGCCAATGAGAAGAACTAACGCGTCGCGCTGGTCGCCGACGATATCCTCTTGCAGTGACCGGATGATGGCAAAATGTCCCTTCGCGTAATGCTCGGGAAACTGTTCCGACCAGTACGCGCGTAAAGACTGCAGTTGCGCATCGGCCTGCTCTGCGCTGACGCCATCGCGCAGCCGTGCGATGGCCATAAACGGATGACTTCCTCGATTTTCCTTCGTATTAATAGGCAGCGCGGTCAAAACCTTCACGTCGTCGTCAATAAATGCAAAGCCCTCCGGCATTACGCCAATCACTTCGCATGGTGCATCGTCGAGCCTGATCGTCGAGCCGATTGCGCTTGCGTCATCAGCTAGTGCGCCGTGAGTCAGAAGAGCGAGGCATCTTTCCCTGCGCTGCGCTTCCTCGTCGGTGAACGTACGCCCGCGGATGGGCTTGACGCCGAGCACATCGAAGAACCCTGAGGTCACGCTCAAAGTGCCGACGCGCTCGGTTTCTCCATTGCCACCCGTCAGATTAGCGCTGTTGAATCGGTAGGCAGCGATGGCGGAGAACGCATCGACGTGCCTGGCAACATCGCCGAATTCCGGACCCGACAGGGCGAAATACTTAAAGTCATAGCCAGTAGAGGGCAGATACCGAGTGTACACGGCGACGATCTGTTCGCTATGCGGGAATGGCAGTGGCCGTAGCAGTACTGCATTGACAACCGTGAAGATGGCGGCATTCGAGCCGATGCCAATCGCGAGCGTAAGAACAGCAGCGGCTGTGAAGCCGGGCCGCTTCCATAGCGTGCGAGCGGCATACTGCAGGTCTTGCCAGAAATCACTTAGCAATTTGCCGCGGGGGGCTCCCGGTGTAATCGCTGAAGGCGGGTGGGCCTGCCGAAGAGGCGCCATGTACTCCGCGAGGACATTGCCGTCCCTGAAATCGGCAAGCGCTACTCGTTCAGCCTCCTCGGGGGACATACCACTCGCAATCAACTCCCGATAGCGATCCTCGAGATGTTGCGAGAGCTCTTCGACGATCTCAGCTTCGCGTGTGGGCGAGAGCCGCAGACCCGATAAACGCGGCCGCACGTGTTGTGTCCAGTCAGGCATGTTCGTCTCCTGTAACGCGTTGAACAGCTTCGACGAACGCCGCCCACGTCTTGCGTTGCTGGGCCAGCACGCGCCGGCCTTCAGTCGTGACTTTGTAAAAGCGGCGACGTCTCTCGTTCGGCTTTTCGATCCAGGTACCCTTGATCCAGCCACGCTCCTCGAGGCGATACAGCAAGGGATAGAGGGAATCGATATGAAACGTGAGCTGGCCGCGCGAGCGCGTGTGGATCAGTTTGCTAAGCTCATAGCCGTGGCGGGGTCGCGCGTCGAGCAGCGAAAGGATGAGTAGCTCCGCGGCTCCCCGCTTCAGTTCGCGATCGAGCGCGCGAGTATTGATATCTGTCATGAACAGATAGTATATAGGCAGATATCACGGCGTCAATCTATTTTGTTTAGGTTTTTTGGGTGATTACAGCCCGAGCGAAATATTGACGCAAGTAAGATGCTACTGCGGCTATCCTGTACTAGTTTGATCTGTTCATTGGTCATGATGAGCTCTCCTGATTTATTGCGCATAGGGCGCCGCTTGCCGGACCACGTAGCCGATTTGCGAAGGGGACTCAGATATTTGTAGGACAGGGCAGCTCACGTTTTCTTTTCGGTTATAGATCATTGTGTTCTGGTGTTTGTTTAATTAGAGAAGCAATAGGAGGATTACGTCGATGCGAGATCTGCGCTACGGAGTTCGCGTACTGCGGAAGAATCCTGGGTTCACGCTGATCGCAGTCGCCACGCTTGCACTGGGTATCGGAGCGAACAGCGCGATGTTCAGCGTAGTCAACACCGTGCTGCTCAAGCCGTTTTCTTTTCGTAATCCGGAACAATTGTTTGTAGTGGCGCGCCTTAAAGATGGAGTTACGCTGGCACGCGCCGAAGCCGACTTGCGAAATATTACTGAACGTCTCGCGACGGAGTATCCTGAAACAAATAGCGGCTGGGATGCTTATCCCGTTCCGGTTCATGAGCAGGTGATTGGAGATGTGAGGACCGCCTTGTGGGCTCTGCCGATCGCGGTTGGATTCGTGCTTTTGATTGCGTGCGTCAATGTTGCGAATTTGCTTTTGGTTCGAGCAACGCGGCGGCAGCGTGAAATGGCAATCCGAGCGTCACTTGGTGCTGGGCGTTTCACGTTGATTCGTCAGATGCTCGCGGAAAACATACTGCTCTCGTTGATGGGAGGTGCGCTGGGTCTAATACTGGCGATTTGGATACTCAAGCTGACTGCAGTATTGGCGCCGCCAAATATCTATCGTCTGAATGCAGTGAGCATCGACAGCCGCGTCGTGGTTTTCACCCTGTTGGTTTCGTTCGTTACATCATTATTCTTTGGATCGATTCCGGCGCTACAGGTTTCAAGAATCAATTTAGTGACGGCATTAAAAGCGAGTGGCGCTTCGGTTTCGGGCCGTAACGCAAATGGATCAGTGCTTGTGATCACCGAGGTCGCTCTCGCATTGGTCCTATTAACGGGTGCAGGCTTACTCGTCAACAGTTTCATTCGTTTGCAAAACGTGCCGACCGGCTTGCAGCCTGAACAGCTCGTCGCGATGTCGATCAATTTACCGCGCGCGACGTATGGGGACGCACAGGCGCGCCTGACGTTCATCGATCGACTGATGCCGAGACTTACTGCATTGCCCGGTCTTAAATTCGTCGCATTTGGTAGCAATCTACCGCTCGATGTCGGCTTACAGGGCACCAGTTTCAAGGTCGAAGGCGCACCGGTGGTTTCTACAAACACCCCACATACTCATGTGAGCATTGTCAGTCCCGCTTATTTTCAAACGCTTGGCATTTCGATATTGCAGGGACGCGACTTTGCCGGTTCCGACACTCGCAATTCACCTGGTGTAGTCATTATTAATAGCGAACTGGCACGGCAATACTTTGGGACTGAGAACCCAATCGGCAGACGAATTGAGATGGGATTCCGCGACGGTGTTCCATTGGAAGTGATAGGAGTTACGGCAGATGTCAGGCAAACCGGGCTGCAAGCTGATCCCTATCCGGGGATGTTCTTGCCGTATTCGCAGTACCAGGCGTCAGTGCCGCTGGTGTTCGTGATTCGTAGTGCGAACGATCCAGGCGCGGTTGCTGCTGCTGTGCGAAACGAGCTGCGTCACGTCGACAGTCAGGTCCCCATCTACGACGTGAAAACGATGGACCAGGTGCTCCAAACAGTCACCGCGCGACCTCGGTTCCTGACATTCCTGCTGGTTCTGTTTGCCGGAGTAGCGGTACTGCTTGCCGCAATCGGCATTTACGGCATCATGTCCTACACAGTTGCGCAAGGCAGACGCGAAATCGGCATCCGGGCCGCACTGGGTGCACAGAGGCGCGATCTACTCCGGATGGTTTTGCGTAAAGGACTCAAGCTGACGTTGATCGGAATAGCCCTCGGCCTGATTGGTGCGTTTGGATTGACGAGATTGATGTCGAATCTATTATTCGGCGTCAGTGCGACCGATCCGATGACGTTCGCAGGGGTCACTCTGTTACTTGTGATAGTAGCCTTAGTTGCGTCGTATTTACCGGCTCGGCGAGCTACGAAGATCGATCCCCTCGTGGCGCTGCGCTACGAATGAGGCTTCGTCCGCTCACCTTCACTCATCAACTTCTCGCAAGCGCACGGCGATCATGGCATCATCGTATCTGATAAGTTGTGTTGCTGAAGAAGGAGCTTTGCCTCAAAAAGTCAGAAATCGATATTGGATACAGTCAGTACCACCTGCGATAGCGGGTGGGTAAATGATCAATATGCGAAGTTTTTTATTGATTTTGAATCCTAACGCTTTACCCACCCGCTATCGCAGGTGGTACTGACTGTATTCGACAAAAGTTTTTGACTTTTGAGGCAAAGCTTGAAGAAGGTCGTAATAAACATGGACATCGCGTGATGACTGAAAACAATCATGTAGTTCGTCTGCTTACAGCGCTTGGTGTCGCTTTGTTGCTTTACGTCGTTCTGCTTCCCGGGAACGGCATTATGGCCCAACCAGTGAGGGAACGACTCCCGGTCCCTGAACTCACCTACGTCGTCGAACCGATCATCCAGGGGGAGAGTGGTCTGCTCCGCGTTAGTTTGACTTTTCAGGGCGACGCGTCCGGAAGCTCCCGACTGTTGTTGCCTTTAGAGTGGGCAGAGGGAGTTGGTCTCTACAGAGCAATCAGAAACATACAATCGTTGTCAGAAGATACTAAGATCGAGGACACCAAAGAACCGCACGTCAAAATCGTCCATCACCGACCGAATGCGCGCGTATCCCTGAGTTATGAGGTCGTAAGCCAGCCGCCCGGTACCAAGCTCACTCGAGAGATATACTATTACCCTGTCTTGCGACCCTCTTACTTCTACGTTATGGGCCAGGCGTTGTGGGTTTACCCGGACATGCCGGAGAGCAATCCCTTACACCTAAGTCTTCACTGGAAGAACATCCCTGATGGCTGGGCCCTCATCAACAGTTTCGGCCTCAGCAAGTCGCGACAGAAAGTTAATACGACGTTGCAGAGTTTCCGCGAAGGCACGTTCCTCGCCGGCGATTATCGGATTAAGACGATTATCATAAACAAGGAACCCGTGTACGCAGTCATCCGCGGCGGCTTTGGTTTTACTGACGAGGAGTTTCACAAACTGGTGAAACAGATATTTCAAGTCACGCGAGATTTCTGGAAGGCACGGGGGTTTCCTCACTACTATGTGGCGTTGTTGCCGACAGATGATGTGTCGGGACGCACCGGCGGGGAAGGCAGGACCAACAGCTTCATTCTCTATGTGCCTAAGGATTCGAACCTGTCCGAACACCGGCACACGCTCGCGCATGAGCTATTCCACGAATGGAATCCCAGACGACTCGGCGGCTTCGAGCTGATCAGCGGCGTCGAAGACGAGCGTTTGTATTGGTTCAGCGAAGGCTTCACTGACTACTACGCTTCCTTGCTGTTGTTACGGGCCGGTTTATTCTCGCTCGAGGATTATGTAGCAGGATACAACTCGCTGATAAAAGACTATTACACCTCTCCCGTACGATTGCTCACCGCGGCAGAAATGGTTCAAAAACGAAAGACCAGCTACGAAGTTGAACGGCTCTTCTACCGGCGTGGCGCTGTGCTTGCGCATTACTGGGATATCGCCATTCGCTCCGCAACAAATAACAAGAGTTCATTGGATGAAGTGATGCGTACTTTGCTGAAGTCGGCCAAAGCAAAAGGCGTCAGTCTTTCCCATAAAAGGATTGCACATGCCTTGCACCCATACCTGGGCGAACGAGGAACGAGAGACATAGAGAAGTACATAGACCGCGGAGAACTCGTGCCCGCAGATAATCCCTTTGGCACGTGCGCCATTGCCGAAGTCAACAATTATCATCCATGGGATATGGGATTCGAGGCCGCCAAGTCGTTTAAGACGCGTGTCATCTCGGGTGTAAAGCCGGATAGTAACGCTCACCGCGCTGGACTACGTGACGGACAGAAATGGGTGAGCGGCGGCTATGTCCACGGCGATCCTAACAGGCTGACAAAGCTTACCGTGATCGAAGGCGATAAGCAGAAAGTAGTGCAATTCTATCCCGCGTCTACCGAAGCGATCCGCCTGCCACAGTACAAGCTGAAGCCGGATATTTCGGCTGAAGAGCGAGCGCGATGTCTCTCGCAACTCGGCGTGCCAGCGGCGGTCCAGAGAAAATCCCAGTCAGTTAAGAAATAATCGGTCATTT
>Ga0307415_100001272_pt1 | contig 11870 bp, 9 predicted proteins | sample DK1Cmetagenome_FD_204524 | JGI IMG/M metagenome (GOLD analysis project Ga0307415, IMG submission 204524) | Maize rhizosphere microbial communities from greenhouse at UC Davis, California, United States - DK15-C-2 | ecosystem: Host-associated > Plants > Roots > Rhizosphere > Soil | place: USA...
CTGATGAAAAATGAGGCCCCCGTCATCTACGGAGACGGCGAGCAGACACGTGATTTCACGTTCATCACGAACGTCGTCAGCGCGAATCTGAAGGCCGCGCATACATCCAAAGGCATCGGCGAGGTCATGAACGCCGCGAACGGCGAGAGGGTCTCGCTGAATCAGCTTTTGTCGGTTTTGAAGGAAATAACGGGGCAGTCCGATGCCCAGGCCGAATATCGCGAAGAGCGCCTCGGTGATGTCAAACATTCGCAGGCCCATAACGGACGTGCCGTCGAATGTCTTGGCTACGAAAAACTGGTCGACCTCGAGGAGGGCCTCCAGCGGACCATCGAATGGTGGAAGAAAAGCCGGTTCGCGGCTGCCGCGGCAAAGTTTTGAGACCCAATAATCTCCATCGCACTAAAACGGTTCACCCCATTAGTAATTAATAATTACCCAATTATTAATTACTAATGGGGATCTGTTAGTCGATCTCGCAGCGGCACGGTCAGGTTACTCGATCGTAGTGAAAAGAGAATCCCTTATCTCGGAATTTACGAGAATATCCTTTGCCTTAAAATTTGCATAAACCGTGATCTGCTCAGTGTCGAAACGCTGGGCATATTTTTCCGGTACCAACACTCCATCCACCAGCCGGTATTTGTCTATCTCCACCGAAGTCGTGACCGAACGCCCGTCGAAACTGTAGACGGAATCGTACCCTTTCACCTGGTTCGTCTTCTCGTCCAGGTAAAAATCGGTAAATATCCCCTCAGGCGACGTCACTCGAAACCCCTTGCGTTTCTTCTTTTCGTCGGGCAGCGAGGTGACCACAAATCCCTGTTTACCTAGATGCTGCAGTATCGGAAACCCAAGCCGGTTGATCGGCGGCAGCGTGAATCCGCCGCGGATGGAAGAAGTGGTGTTCGTCCCGTCCGAAACTTGCTTGAGGGGCTGGAACGGGTTGGCGATCTCGATCCGGTATTTGTCGCCGGCGAAAATGGTAAGGAAGGTCGCCGGAAATGCCTGGTTCATCGCCGACGTGGTCACGTCCACCGAGCCACTTATAAAAAGCGACCGCATTCCCTTCAGCTTGTCACCGCCGTGTGCGTTGACGGTAAGCCGGGCAAGTTCCTTTTCCGCCGCGAAAGTCTTTTCCACGGTTCCATTCCCCGGGCCGGTGCTTTTCTGCGCGAACACAGCCGCGCCGAGCAACGCAACTATCAGTAGTAAAACAATCGACCTTATCATCCTGCTTGTTTCCTAAAAATGAAATGAAAAAGGAAGCCTGAGGACGACCCGCCCCAAGGCTTCCCTGAATATACTCCAACAAGCAGGACTTACCAACTAAATCTTGCCTGCAGCTCGATCCGTCGGTTGGCCGAGCTTCCGCCGCCAAATCCAAATCCACCGGTCGAAACCGACTGACCGAAACGGCCGGACGAGAGGTTGCCGACAGGCGTTCCGAGATTTACGGTGTTCAGCAGGTTCTGGAAATTGACGCTGAGGTTAAGGTTGTACGGCTTGCGCTCGCCACCGCCCCCTCCAGGGCCGCCCATTCCCATGCGTCCACCGCCGAAGCCTCCTCCGCCGGGCCGCCCACCACCACCACCGCCGCCGCCGCGTCGTCCGCCGCCGCCGCCGGCGCGACGTCCGCCCGCGGCGCCGCCCTGCTCTCCGGCTGCCGGGGCCGCACTTTCACCGGAACCGCCGAATCCGAAATTCTTGGCGACGCGCAAATTAACATTGAAAGAACTGGGCGCCTGTCCATAATTCCTCGGGATCACCGCATTCGGGTCCTCGCCCGCGACATCGCAATACGTAGCGGTTAGCCCAAGCTGCGAACAGCGTGCCGCCAATTCACCGAATGTCGGTCTCTCATTAAAAAGGGCGTCCCCGTTAAGATCAAGGCCGCGGGTTATATTGAACGGACCGCCGCTGCGAGCGATGATGAATGGGCTCAGCGAGATCCCCCACGGCATCGTAAAGTTGCCGCCGACAACGAACGAATGTCGAATGTCACCCGACGACCGGCCAAACTCGTTCGACAGATCGTACGAATACGCCGGGAAGCTGCCGGAGCCGTCCGTGTCGCTCCTCGAGAACCCGAGGCCGTAATTCGCGAAAAGCGTGAAGTTACGGTTGTACATGTTGCGAATGTTGATCTGCAGCCGGTTCTGGTCCACCCTTCCGGTCGATTCGAACTGGTAAATGTTCCCCGCCGTCGGGTCCGGCCGCGGGGCGTCAAGGCAGTCCGTCGGACTTGTCGGGTCGACACAGATCGGTGCATTAACGTTTCTCGAACGAAGCACGTTGTACGTCCGTGATGAGATAAAGGTCGCGCCCAGCGTCGTCCTCGCGGGCAATTGCCTCTCAACTCCGAACGCACCCTGGATCATCATCGGCGACTTGATGTCGCTGGCGATCTGGCGGATCGTGTTCGATTGCGGCAGGGCCGTCCGGATCTGCGCCGCGGTCGGCACATTGGTCACGCCATCAAGCGTGAACACCGGCTGCTGCAGTAGAGCAATGGCCGCCGCCCTGCGAGCTGGGTCAGGGTCGTTGGCGCTGACGACCAAATTGAGCTGCGACGTGCCGTTGAAACGCAGTGCCTGCAACGTCAGCCCCTCACTGAATCGATCATAGAAAACACCGAAACCGCCGCGGAAAACCGTCTTCGGGGCACGCGCACCGCCGGCACCCGGCGACCACGCGAACGAGAACCGCGGTGCAAAATCGCTGTTGTCGCTGATGTTGGTCTGGTTCTCATAGCGGAGGCCGAAGCTCAGGGTCAAACCCGGGTTCACGCGCCAATCGTCGGTCACGAACAGGCTGTAGTCCGTTCGTGACACTTTCTGCAGAGGTTCGCCCGTCGTGATGGTGAATTGAGTCGGATAAAACCGGGCATCCGTGTTTCCAAGCAGACGGCCGCGGTACTGTTCGAGCGGCGTTAAAGCCGGCGTGACGATCGTACATCCGGCGGTCCCGACGATACATCCGGCCGGGCTGGTGATCGCGGGCGCGCCGACGAACGAAAATGAACCGCCGTAATTGTTCTCCGAACGGTCGCTGATCGTAAGGCCGCGAACGCGAACGCCAAACTTCAGCGAGTGCTCGTTGTTTGCACCGAGAGAGGTCGTGGTGTAGTTCTGCAGGTCCCAGTCGCGAGCACGGTCGAAGCTGAGGCCGATCTGCGAACCGCCGCCCACAAACGCGTCCGCCACGTTGATCGTCGGGATCGAGTTATCGCCCTCTTGCTCGCTGTTCTCCCAATCGTATTCGAAACGCGTCTCGTTGATGGTCGTCGGATTGATGATCATCGTTTCCGTCAAACGGATCTCATGCTCGGTATTTGTCGTTCCATAAGCTCGCGTCGGAAGCGAGGTCCCGCCGATGCCCTGATTGTCCCGCGTGAACCGGTTAAAGCTGTACCTCGCGACCAGCGTATTGCTGTCATTTATCGCGTAATCGAAACGCGGACTCAACTGGAAACGGCGGGTCGGAACGGTAAACTCTTCCTGAAACGGCACGGGGTTCAGTGCCGGATCCAGAATGATGGCATTCAGCACCGCGTTGTTATCTTCCTCGCGGTTGCTGATGTCGACAAAGAAGGACGATTTTCCTTTCTGGATAGGGCCTGAAATATTTCCACCGTACGAGCGCCGCTGGCTCGGGGCCCGGTTCAATGCGAACGGGTTACGTGAGTTAAGGACTTCGTCGTTGAAGTTGAAAAAGGCGTTTCCCCTGAATTTGTCCGAACCCGGTTTGGTCAGGATCTCGATCCTGCCAAAACCGAGGCGGTCGTATTCCGCCGAGAACGGATTGCTGTTGATGCGTATCTCGCGGATGGACTCTTTGGGCGGGAGCTGGCCGCCGGTAAATCCGTCAATGTAGATCTGTCCGCCGTTCGGGCCCGCGGCCGGGCCGGCCAGCGCCTGAAGGGCCGCCTCGAGCTCGTCCGGATCATCCGGCAGCGCCTCGAGTTCCTGCTCTTTCAGGATAGTCGCACCTGCGTTGTTTGACGGATCGGTCGAGACGCCTGTGTCGGCCGAAATATCCACCTGCTCCGAAACACCTTCTACGGTCATCGTCGCGATCAGCTCGGCCTTCTGGCCCGCCGTGATGTCGACCTCAGTGTTCTCGTAAAGTGCAAAATTCGGCGCTGAAACGCGAACGGTGTATTTGCCCGGGGCAAGCCCCGTAACCGTGTACTCGCCGCGTGAATTGGTGGTGGTGTTCTTTTCGGTGCCGCCCGGAGCAACTACCGTCACCGACGCACCTACAACGATCGCGCCAAGCGAATCAACCACCTGGCCCGACAAACTACCATTCTGCTGAGCGAATACTGAAAAATTGAAGAACAATGCGATCAGTCCGCTCAGTAAAAATAGCCTTGAAAATTTCATGACAAAATAACCTTATCGAAAGTAATAAATAGAACAGGGACACTAAATAACTACGCCTGTCCCAAAGGGCGTTCAAATTTTTTACGGCATATCGAACCCGTCTAGGCCCGGTATGTTCAGGCTCGGGGCACTCTGACCTCGGCCGCGCGACGCCGCCGCTTGCATCTGTGCGGCCCGGATGAACGGTTCGACGCCTGCCAGGAGCTTGATGGCGGTGACGCGGTCCATCGCGGTGGTCTTGGAACTTGAGACGGCGATCATGTCGCCGACCTTCAGATCGGCGACGGTAATGTTCGGAAAGCGTTCCAGCATTTCGTCAATGCCGCCGCGGGGACCGGCTCCCTGTCTGCCGCCGGGGCGGCCTTCACCGCCCGGAGCGCCCGCCGGCCTCTGCTCGCCGCCCGGGGCCGATCCCTGGCCTCCGCCGGCCTGTCTTGCCGCCATCATCTGCGCCATTTGCTCAGGAAACTTTTTCATCACCGCAGACGAACCAAGTGAGACGGTCACGTCCTTTTTCGATTGAAGTTCGGCGATCACCACTTCGTTCTTTTCGGCGTCGACGGTTTTGACGGTCCCGGCTATCGTTTGGAACGCGCCGGTCACAACTTCCTCGGCGGCGAAGCTCGCTCCGTCGGGCCCCCGGTCGCCGAGAGCACGGAGCATGTCTCCAACCGCTATGTCGCCAAGTTTACTCGCGACGGCTTCGTTATAGCTGATCGAGTTGGGTGCGTAGCGGAGGAATTTTGCCGTTTCCTTCGGCGTCAGCACAACGCTCGTCGCGGCGCCAAGTCCCCTGACCTCAACCGTGATCTGCCTTGTGTCCGGGTTCACCGCTGTCACACGGCCCGAGATCCCGCGCGTCGCCCACCGCTGCTTTTCGCTCGCCTGCCGCTGGGCGATGTCGCCCTTCGTCATCAAGTAGACCGATTTCGCCGGCAGCGTCGTTTTGTCCGCCGACATCATCCCGGTCACAAGCAGTTTGTCGCCGACGCCGATGTCCGTCAGGGCGGCCGGAACCGCGGCCTTTAAAACCGGATTCTCGGGCGGAACACGCTTGTATTCTGTCTTATCGCTGAGCGTCACTTCCAACTGATTTTCGGCGGTCTTCAGCACCACCTTGCCGGCGTCCACCGAAACCACTTCCCCCGTCACGACCGAATTCTTCGGCGACGTCGTCGTGGCCTGGCCCATCGAGAAAGTGAAGCTCGCGGCGAAAACCATCAGTGCGGCTAGAATTTGGTTGAGCTTACGCATATTCGAACTACTCGAAACTGTCCATTAATCGGATATAAATACAAAATACCGTACGGCTGCGAGGCGCAAAAGTTGCCGTCAAGATTTAAGACGTAGATTTTATACTTTGGGTTTGAATTTAAATGTAAAGATTTGTAAATAAAGCGGATGCGGTCTTTCAGAGGGTGCTCCAGGGCGTCGGTGGACGGGCCGTCAGCACCAGACCGAGACCCGCTGAAAACAGTGCCAAAAGCGCGAAAGGCCAAACATAAGGAATAAACAGAAGCAGCGTCCAGCCGAGTATCCCGAAAAGGATCGCAAACGTTTCCGAGCGGCTGCTTTCCGGCAGGAATCGACGCTGAATGAGCTGCCCGACAGCTACATTGAGAGCAACTCGGCCGAACATGTAAATTGGAGCCAGCACAAGCATCGCGGCCATCAAAACGATCGGATGCAGGTAGGAGGGAAGATAACCCAACCCGACCGCCCCGAGGATAAACGATGCGATCAATGAAAAAAGCCCGAATCCGACGACCTTAGCCGGCGAAAGCCTGAAGCGCGTCACCGCTCGGCCGACAGCTCCGGGGGCAATTGTCACAAATACCATCGTCACGACAAACCAGAACAGCACGGAAACGGCCCTGAGCGCGACGAAAGCAGGCGTAAATGACGGTGCAAAAAGCTTTGCCGGATTTTGGGCCAGTTCGCGAAGCTCCGATTCGTAGGCAGCGAAGATTATCGTCTGTTTGTTCTCGCCTCGGAGTGGTTTGAGCGATTCCGGGACGTATTTCCCCCCGACCACGATCACATCGCCCCCGATATACGAACCCTCCCTCTGGGTGACCGTCCCGCCGATCGCGGCAACATCCCCATCGACCTGGCCTTCAATAATCACGTCGGCGCCGAAAACCAGCACGCCTTTCGCGCGCTGTTTGACGATCACCGTCTTAGCGAACGAAATGACCTCCATGTCCGGAGCAGATTCTATCGCTATCGTGTTCTCGTCCGTTGCCCCGATCTGCTGGCCCACATTTGATCCAGGCATATTGAGCAGAATGAAAAGCGCAGCCAGCAAAACAGCGAGCCGCCCGCTATTATTCGCGGCCGGCCGACAGGTCCGTTTTATGCTAAATACGCTATGCATCAGGATGTCTGCGGCTTTAGGCGTTCCGACGGCGGATGACCCAAACGGAAGAACAAAAGATCACGCCCACTGCACCGACGCCGAACAACAGCAGCACCGGCCCGCCTGACACCGTATTTGCCAGGCCTTTTAAGACAACCGCCGCGGCGGCCATCAGCTTCTGCGCGACTCCGCCCAAGGCGGCCATGGTTCCGAGATATTCACCGCCTATAACAAACACCGAAAACAACAGAAGAGCGACAAAAATGAGGACCGCCGTCAGCAATTCCCTTTTGCCTCTCAGCCCGGTCACGCTGCTTTCCGCGGTGACGACTATTTTCTTTGTGAAATCCTCGGGCAGCTCGATGGCTTCCTCGCTGGCGAGCGATGCCGAGAGGGCCGAGAGAAACTGACGCTGCTGGCGCAGGGCCCGGCCGCAGGTCTCGCATTCTGCGAAATGCAGCTCAAGCTCTGCGGACAGTTTGGCCGACAGCTCGCCGTCAACATAGGCGGCGATGTCGTCGCGCGGACACACATCTGACATGGGAATGTCCTTCACACGGAAACCGTAAAAGCTGAATTATGAGTCAGATACCACCGAAACCGCGTTCGAGCATGATCTGACGCATCATCTCACGAGCCCGGAACAGCCTGTTCTTGACCGTTCCCAACGGCAGGCCTGTCACTTCCGCGATCTCGTCGTAGCTGAGATCGTTCGCGTGCCGCAGCAGGATCAACTGCTTATACGCGTCCGGAAGCCTCTTTATCACCTGCCCGATCTCCGTCCGCCACTCGCTGACCTCGCGGTCCTTTTCGGGCGAGGGGGCGGGACTTTCGATCTGCAGTTGATACGTTCCATCTTCGTTTTCGGTTTCGAGGCTTTGAGGATTTATCGAATTGCGGCGCAGGTGGTCGATGGCCGCGTTATGTGCGATGCGGTACAGCCAGGTCGAGAATTTATAATCCGAGCTGTAGCGGTGGAGGGAATTGTATACCTTGATGAAAACTTCCTGCGTTACGTCTAACGACGAATCGTAGTCGCCGACGATGCGATAGACGTAGCCTGTGATCTGTTTCTGATAGCGCCGGACCAGCTCTTCAAAGCCGTCCTCACGCCCTTTGATGGCGTTAGCTATCAGTTCCACATCCGTGTACGCACGAATCTCTTGTCGTCCTATCGCTATTGCAGTCATGTTGTTCACCAGGGTGCGAAACGAACCGGGTCAGAGCGTTCCACAGGCGTTTTCCGCCGAGTGTAAACATGGTACGTGCACTTTCACATACATTTATCCATTTTGTGACGAAATGAGAGATTCGCGGGGCAAAGCGAAATGGGACAGCGTGAAGCGACGAAATGAAGGGGGCGGAAGCGCGAGTGTGAACGAGCGTGCATGCGGCGAATAGGCTCCGGCTAGGCTCCTGCATGCACGCTCCCTGCGGGTCGCGTTTCAGCCCGTCGGACAATTGAAAAAACCCGGAGGCATCAAAGCCTCCGGGTTCCTACAAGCCCTTACACATGAATCTAGATATTACCGCCAGCCCAATGCTGCCAAACCCGCCGGAGCGGCCACCTCGTCAAATGCGAGAGCGTTCGCCGGCATGTTCAACCCCACCTCTTCAGGCCGCAGCACCTGCAGGGCCCGCCCGAGGGCTTCCGAAGAGATATCGCGGATCTTCGCGGGCACCAGCCCCTTGCCGATCAGAAGTATGCGGTCGAGCAGTTTTTCCTGGCTGTCGGTCGAAAACCGGTCGTGGTAAAACATCAGAAGGCGGTAGATCTCATCGTCCTGTTCCGCCAGCGTGCACGTCACCGTGCGGATGACGGCCGGCTCGCCGCCGCGCACCAGCACCGCGCTGAAGCCGTCCGGCTGCTCGCTGATCAGCATCGTGTCGGCTTGTCGAGCACCTTCAGTTATCCACCTGGATTCGCCCACGATCCGCGGAAGTATAAGTCCCGCTTTCCAGCCGAAACCTTCAAAGATCGTTTCGTACTCGTCGATGACCGACAGCTTCACGGCCGATGCGAAGTAACGCGGGCGCCCTTCGCGGTCGGGAGCGATCTTGAAGCGGGTGATCCGCAATTCCGCCGCCGGTGCACCGAAGCTTTGCTCCGCCTTCCAGTCGAGGATCTCTTCCGACTCATCTTTCCCGGACGCGGCGCTTTCGAGCGTCAAAATGGCCGAACGCGCCGTATTGCCCGGCAGCGATACGGACCAGTTCTTTTGCTTCGTCAGCCCGGCGGAGTTCACCGCTTCTTCAAGCAGAACGGCCAATTCACGCGGGCTGTTTATGTTCTGTTCGAGGAAGTTGGGGTTCAGCAGGTTCGCCGGCAGTTCGACGGTCGCCGCCTGTCTGATGCCGAACATGCCGCGGCCCTCGCGGGCCAGGCTCAACGCTGTGACGCTGTCACGCTCAAGCCCGAGCGCGGCCTTCGGGTAATTCGGTTCTGTTAAAAAAGCTAACATTTATAATTTTTGTTGATCGGTGAACAATGCGAGGTGCGCCCGTCGGGACGATCAGTATTCGGAGTATGCCTTGCCTTCGTCGTCGGCGCCCTCGGCCGCGCTTCTTATGTTGGTAAGTCCGGGCTCAGCCGCTTCTGTCGATTGGTCGGTCTCCATCACCTCGGTCCAATCGTCCTTTTCCGTAATCGGGTCGATCGGCCTCTCTCGCAGGTATTTTGCCGTGACAAGATCATCCAGCGTTTGCGGCGGCTTTCCCTTGTCCGCGTGATACTGGTCGATGGCCCGGCGCATCTGCCACAAATTCTCTTTCAGGACGGACTCGCGTGCGTTCTGCATTGCCCGCTGGAAGGACGGCACGGCGACCGAGATGAGGATAATGATGATGAACATCGCTATCATCAGCTCGAGCAGCGAAAACCCCTTCTGAGTGCGGAGTGCGGAATCCGGAGTGCGGAGTGAAACCGTTTCCATGATCCCGTTGTTCTTTAATTTCTTTAGCAACTGCATTCCTTTCCACTCAGCCTTTCGCCTTAATTCCGCACTCCGCACTTCTTACCATTCGCTGTACTTCGTCCCGTCCAATGCCTCGTCGCCGGATGAAGAGCGGATATCGAACACGTTGATCTCGTCCCAGCTCGTGTCGTCGGCCGCCTGGTACGACGATCGAAGCTGCCAATCGGATTCGCCCGTCATCGGGTCGACCGGCATGTGACGAAGGTAGACCTTCATCAGCTCGTTAAGCTCGCTCAGATCCGTCGCCTGCAACGACCCGTCACGGATGCCGCTGCCAGCTATCGAGCTCATTCCACGCTCACGCACCTTTACACCGCTGACGAGAGTGTCGAGAGTCGGCGGGAAGCGGTCGAGGTTTTCGGTGTCGAAGATCGTGCAGTCGTCGATGACCACGCGGCTTCGCGGGTCGGTCGGCACGTTCTGGTTCATTCGCGTCGGGTTTACAGAGTTTATTGAACCCAGCGGGCATGCCCCGATCGTGTCGCGTTTGAACTCGTCTATGGCGGAACGCACCTGCCTGAGGGTCTCTCGCAGCTTTATCTCCTTCTGCCGTCTAACGGCGTTCTGGGCAAGCGGGATAGTCCCCATGACGAGTATTCCAAGGATCGACATCGTGACGATCAGCTCGAATAACGAAAACCCGCCCTGCCGGCGCCTGAGAATTTTCAGACCAGCTCGAATCACTTTAACCTCTTAAAACTTGCCCAAAGCTAAAACTTGATCGCAACGCTGCGTCCGTCCGGGGCCAGGAAACTGATGACTTCTCTTTCGAATGCAAGCTGCACCGGTCCATCCTGAAGTGCTTCGACCTCGACGATCGCGAGCACGCCCGACGACGCAATTGCACCGCCGCCCGGCAGCGAAAGCGAGACGAACATCTTGCCGTTATTGTTGATGAACGGCATGACCGGCGTCATCGCGGCACCCGAGCCGAAAACCTCGCCCAGCGTGACCGACCGGACCGCCAGCCGTTTGTCGTCGAACCGCAGCCCGAGCGTCGCCGAGCGGAATGCCGACGTGCCCTTCACGGCAACGGCGATCTTTGCCTTTTCACCACGCTTCAGATCCGGCATAGCGTTCGGCATGCTGAGTTCGGGCGTCGCCGCCTCGCTCGCCGGTGCCTTTGTCAGGTCGACGGGCTCGATCGATCCCGCGTCCGCAGCCGGAACACTGGTCTTATCAGCCGTTTCCGCGATCTGAAGCGTTTTCACGCTCGTGTCGATCGGCTTGAGGTTCAGTGCCTCAGCCGCTTTCGAGTTGTTCTCCGCCGCGGCCGTCGTGTTGTCCGCCGGCTTCGCGGTCTCATTGCTGCTCGTGGGCGATCCGCTCGACCGCACATACGCCGGGGCGTCAACGGGCTGATCGGGCAGCTGCACCTGAACATCCGTCGGCAGCCGTCTGGCCAACGCCAGCATTTCTTCCCTTTCTTCCTCGACGATCATCGCCTCAAGCGAACCGCTGGTCGGCGTCTGCAGGGCACCGGTCGGGCGTTCAACCAGATCGTCCGGAAGTATGGCCGGAGCCCTGATCACCCTCGGCGTGATCGCGATCACGATGTCGACCTGACGGTTATCCTTGGTCGGAGCGGTGAACAACCGGCCGATGATCGGGATCAGCCCAAGCAGCGGCAAACCCTGGCGGCCGTTCGTTTCGATGTCCTGAGCGACGCTGGCCAAAAGCAGTGTCTTGTTGTTCTGGATACGTGCAGTACCCGTGATCTTTCGTTCGGTAAAGGTCGGCGTAAGGGTTCCGGCCCCGACTACGTCTTTCGATTCGATGTCCATCACGACCTGAACGTCCTGGTTCGGGAACACGATGGGCTTAAATTTGAGCGTCAGGCCGACCTGTTCATAGTTGATCACGTCGGCGACAAATCCACCCTGCTGATTGTTGCCGGGGTTATACGAAGCCGTCTTCACCGGGACACGCTGGCCAATGCGGGCCGAAGAATCTTCGTTGTTGAAGGCGTGTATCTGGGTCGAAGCGAGCAGCTTTGTGTTCGATTTGTTCTGGAATGCCGAGATCGAGCTGATCGGTAGGTCAATAGCGATACTCGCAAGGTCGATCCCCTTGAATGGAAGTCCCGACGTTATCGACTGGGTCGTTCCCGACGTGGCGAAGGGGATCTGAAATCCTCCAAGATTTCCA
>Ga0307415_100001273_pt1 | contig 11868 bp, 10 predicted proteins | sample DK1Cmetagenome_FD_204524 | JGI IMG/M metagenome (GOLD analysis project Ga0307415, IMG submission 204524) | Maize rhizosphere microbial communities from greenhouse at UC Davis, California, United States - DK15-C-2 | ecosystem: Host-associated > Plants > Roots > Rhizosphere > Soil | place: USA...
TGCTCACTGCGGTGTCCGCGGTGGGTCTCTTGCTGTCTCCGGCGATCGCTGCTCCGGCCGGGAAGAAAAAGGCGCCACCGGTCGCCGTTAGCTTCGACCCGCTCTCGACCTTCACGCCTGCGGGCGCCGATCCCAAGCTCTCGGCGGCATTCGGCAACAAGGGCCTGTCCCTCACCGATTTCAAATTCACTCCGGCAGCAGCCAAGAGCCGTCCGTCGCAGGTCCGTGTTGCAATCCGCTCGCGGCAGGACGCTCCGGCGCTAGCCAAGGCCGATTCAGGCTCCGCTTCGCCACTCACCGTGCTCACACCGGCGAGTTACAACCTGGGCGTGGCTGTCGGTTGGCGCCGATTTGCCGTTTCAGGCGACGTTGCGAAGAGCGAATCGCGCAATCCGGCTCTCGGGACCAAGGAAAGCGCAGTCGTGGGCGTCAGCTATTCGCTTCCGCGCTTCACCGGCCGCGTCGCCGTTGGCGCCGAGCGCGACAATGATCGTGCACCGGTTCTTGCCGACAAGAAGCACTACTCACTCGACGTCGGCGCCGCCTACGACGTGACCCGGCGAATCGCCCTCACCGGCGGCGTCCGCTATAATATCGAGCGTGACCGCAGTGCGCTGGTCAACGACAACCGCCGCGACAGCCAGGCGGTCTACGTCGGTACCGCCTTCAAATTCTAAGCGGGCTTTTCGCCTAGCCAGGCGTCGATTCCAGCCCAGCCGTAGAAGCCCTCGCGGCCCAGACGCGTGAATTTGAGCGAGTTCATTCCGCCAAGCGCAATTGCCGGCACGCCGGCCGCGCTTGCGATCCGAAGAGCAAGCGGCCGGTAAAGCGGCCGTCGCCCGGGATGTGAGGTGGTCGGATAAACGGGTGACACGAACACCAGGGAGGCACCTTCGGCTCTGGCGGCCTCTGCATCGGCGAGCGAGTGAACCGAGCGAGAGAAGGGCAGATCCGACGGCACCTCGGCCGGATTGTGGACGAGGTCTGCACGCAGGGCACGCGCGAGCTCGACGTCCCCGGCGATGGCCAGGGTCAGGCTCCGACGATGGCTGATCTCGGCGATCCGTCGAGCGAGGACGTGGCGATTGGCCGCCTGGTAATGGCGAAAGACAATTCCAGAATGCTTGATCGGAAGGCGATCGATCGCGCTCCAGAGTTGCTCGCCCATGCGCTCGTCCGTCATCAGCCAGGCCCGGGGCCAAGGTGTCTGGCGGGAGGTCATGGCGGTTCCTATAGCCGCGAGCCATGACTGCTGCCGAGCGTCGCAAAAAGATTCTGGACGATATTGCGGCCGCCGCGAAGCTGGCCCGTCGGGAGCCGTCCGCCGTACGGCTCATCGCCGTCAGCAAGACGCGGTCCGCCGAAGAAATCGAGGCGCTGATCGCTGCCGGCCAGCGCGACTTCGGCGAGAGCCGGGTGCAGGAGGCGCTGGCGAAATGGCCTGCGCTCCTCGCTCACCACACGGACGTGCGCCTGCACTGCATAGGCCGGCTGCAGTCGAACAAGGCAGCCGAAGCAGTGAAGCTGTTCGACGTGATCCATTCGCTTGATCGCCTGTCGCTGCTCGATGCGCTCGCGAAGGAAGCCGACAGGGCGAAACGCATTCCCGCAGTCTACATCCAGGTGAATATTGGCGAGGAGGAGCAAAAGGGCGGGTGCCCGATCGCCGAAGTCGATCAGCTCGTGAAGGCGGTGCGTGGCTCCCAACTGCCGCTCGCCGGACTCATGGCGATTCCGCCGCTTGGGGTCGAGCCGGCGCCATCTTTCGCTCTGCTCGCCAAGCTCGCGGCGGAGAATGACGTTTCAGGCCTCAGCATGGGCATGTCCGGCGATTTCCGCGCGGCCGTCATGCTCGGCGCAACGGCGGTGCGCGTAGGAACAGCCTTGTTCGAAGATTGAGCGTGGCTAGGCTTGCGCCATGCGCGTCTTGTTTGTCCTGCTCCTGGCCCTGGCTGTCCCCGCAGCTGCCCAGCAGATTGTCTTTGCGGGCGGGCATTGGGCGGCGATCGATCGCGGAGCCACGTGTGAGGCCGGAAGCCGGGCGCTTCGAATCGCGACGAAGGGCAAGGTCCAGGCGCGCGCCGGCTTCGCTTTCGACGTGGCCGGGCCTCGCCGCGGCCAGTTCTTCGCCTTGCTAAGCCGTGTGCCACGACAGGGCTCGACGATCGTACTGACCGTGGGCGATCAGCCCTTCCTTCTCGTCTCGAACGGCCCATGGGCGTGGAGCAATGGACCAGCGCAGGAAAAGGCGATCATCGCCGCAGCGCGTGCCGCCGGAGGAATGGCCATCCGGTCGCGTGACCAGGCGGGCGGGCGCTTCACCGATCGCTACATGCTTGACGGGGCAGCGACGGCCATCGACGCGGCCGCCGCTCGCTGCGCTGGCAAAAGCGCGCGTTCGTAACTAGATGGACGGCCTGCCATGAGTGCCGATACCGCCATCATGCCCATTCCGGGCCCCGTCGACCCTGTGCCGGTCCCACGGGCCGCGACCACTCGCGCTGACGGCAAGATCGAGCTGGTCGGCTTGGCCAGGGACCGGATCCGGGCGGCGTTTGAAGAGGCTGGGTTGGAACCCAAGCAGGCCAAGCTCCGCGCCAAGCAGGTCTGGCACTGGATCTACAATCGCGGCGTCACTGACTTCTCGGCGATGAGCGACATCGCCAAGGCGCAGCGTCCCTGGTTTGCGGATCGCTTCACCATTGCACGGCCCGAGGTCGTCGAGGCGCAGGTCTCGTCCGACGGCACGCGCAAATGGCTCTTGAAGACTCACGACGGCCACGACTTCGAGATGGTATTCATCCCCGACGCGGATCGGGGGACGCTTTGCGTCTCGAGCCAGGTCGGCTGCACGCTCAACTGCCGCTTCTGCCACACCGGAACCATGCAACTCGTGCGCAACCTCGAGCCGGCCGAAATCGTCGGCCAGGTGATGCTCGCCCGCGACGCGCTCGGCGAATGGCCGAGCCAGCCGGAAGGCCGGATGCTCACCAACATCGTCATGATGGGCATGGGCGAGCCCCTTTATAATTTTGAAAATGTCCGCGACGCGTTGAAGATCGTCATGGACGGCGACGGCCTTGGCCTGTCGAAGCGCCGGATCACGCTGTCGACCAGCGGTGTTGTTCCGATGATGGATCGCGCTGGTGAGGAAATCGGCGTGAACCTCGCCGTCTCGCTGCACGCCGTGACCAAGGAAGTCCGCGACGAGATCGTCCCGCTCAACCGAAAGTACGGCATCGAGCAATTGCTGGAAGCGTGCGCGGCCTATCCCGGGGCGAATAACGCGCGCCGCATCACCTTCGAGTACGTCATGCTCAAGGACAAGAACGACAGCGACGAGGATGCCCGGGAGCTTGTGCGGCTGATCCGCCAGTATCGCCTGCCGGCGAAGGTGAACCTCATTCCCTTCAACCCCTGGCCGGGCGCGCCGTACGAATGCTCGACCGACGAGCGCATCAAGGCGTTCAGCAACATCATCTTCGAGGCCGGCATATCCGCACCCGTCCGCACTCCGCGAGGGCGCGACATCGACGCCGCCTGCGGCCAGCTGAAGACCGCGGCCGAGAAGAAGCGGAAGTCGAGAGAAGCCGCTTAAAGTTCGCGCCGCGGACGGATGGTTCTTTAAGAACAATGCTCTATGCCTCCCCGTAAGTGTATGGGGACGGGGGCAAGGTGAACGAAGCGGTTGGACGATTGGCGCCCGAACGGGCGGCCGCGGCAGGGCGTTGGCCGGCCGCCCCAAGCCTCGCATTCTATGCGGGCATGGCGATCTGCATGCTCGGCGGCCTCCTGCTCTTCTACGGCTCCTTTTATTCGGTCCATCAGGACCTCGCCGGAAGCGCCTTGTCGGGGCGCCTGGCCGTCACCCTCGGCAGCTCCTTCCGCGACTACGTCATCTATTTCCCGCCGGCGGAGCGAGCCTGGTTCTCGCTCGCCGCGCGGCTGACCGACCTGACCGGTTTGAGGCTCGACCTCGCGGTTGTCCTGATGACCGGCGCAGCAGTGCTGTTCGCCACGAGCCTCGCCTACTGGATCCGGCGCAGGACCGTGGGAGCATCACCTTTGTTCCTGATCGTGTCGGTGGCGGTGCTCATCATCCTTCCGATCCTGTTCAAGAACGTCTTCGGCCTGCGCGAGCACATGGTCGCGCTGGGTCTCTGGCCCTACGTCGTCCTGCGTGTTTCCGATCCTGACGGCTCGAAGATCGGATGGCCCGTTCGGCTTCTCGTCGGTCTTTGGGTCGGTGCCACGCTCCTTTTCAAGTATCTCTATTGCGCCGTCGTTTTTCTGGTCGAGGTCGCCGATGCCCTCGTCCAGCGCCGGCCGCTCCTGCTCTTCCGCATCGAGAACATCGCCGCGGGCGCGGTCGTGGCGCTTTACCTGTTCCTCTGGCTCGGCATCGACCCCGCTCAGCGGACGGCGATCGGCGCGATGATGAGCGCGATCGACGCGAACCTCGCCGATCGGAGGACGAACTGGGTCCAGGTCACCAGCAACCTCTATCTAGCGATCTTCTTCCTGCTCGCCTTCCGCATCTTCCGGCTGCCAGGGCGTGTGGCCGCCATCGGCCTGGCGCTCGTCGTTGGAACTATCGTCGCCGCCTGGGCGCAGGAGCGCTGGTACTCGCACCATCTGTTCCCGATCACCATGGCTTACCTTGCATGGTGGTGGATGACCGGACCGCGTTTCAAATGGTGGGGCCACGTGGTCGTGCCGCTTTTTCTCGTCCCGTCGATCGTCACGGAATTCAGAAGCACGGCATCCTATCAAGACGCCGTCGACGAGCTCGATTTGAGCTTGGCCGGAGCAGGCCAATCAGTCGCCGGCAAGAGGGTCGGGATCCTCACCATGCACCCCTCGCCTTACAACCAGTATCTCGCCTCGCACGGCGCGTTGCGTTGGAACGGGCTGATGAACAACGCCTATGTCGCGGCCGAACTGCAGCCGTTCGACAGGCCGGAGAATGAGGGCAAGGCGCCTCCGCCCGTTACACTAGCCGACCCGGGCCGGCGCATGTTGCACGAGGAGATGCTCCGCCTTTGGGAAGTGATGCCGCCCGACGCGCTGATCCTCGACCACAGTTACCGCTGGCCACTGCGCTACACGGACGTTGAATGGACGCACGTCTTCTCGCAGGACCCACGGTTCAACGCGATCCTCAAGCATTATCGTCCGATGCTCGCGCATCGCGGTGCGAGCCTGGAATTCAAATATTACGTCCGCGCCAACTGAAAGTTGTTAGCGCACCGATGGCCAGTCCAAGGGCTCGCCCCGCTTGAGGTCGCGAGCCGCCTGGCGGCCAAGGACCTCTGGAAGATGCTTGGGGGCAAGCCCGAAGCCAGGTCGGATCGAGCGCACGTTTTCACGCGTCAACTCGTCGCCCGCAGCAACATCACGGACGACATAGAGAGAACGTCGAAAGGCTAGTGAGCCTTTTTCCGCGCCCTGAAGGTTGTAATTCACCGTGCCCAGCGCACGCCATGCACGTTTGCAATCCTCCACGAGCGTCCGGAACTCGTCGGGCTCCAGGCTGAACGCGGAATCTGGGCCACCGTCAGCGCGCCGAAGCGTGAAATGCTTCTCGACCACGCAGCCTCCCAGGGCGATCGAAGCCACGGCGACCGCTGAACCGAAGGTGTGGTCGGAAAGACCGGAAACGACACCGAAGCGCTCGGACAAATCGGGCACCGTCCGCACGTTCGATTGCTCATCGGGCGCTGGATAAGAACTGACGCAATGCAGCAGGATCAACTGCTCGCACCCGTTCTCGCGAGCGGTTGAGACCGCCTCCCCGATCTCGTCCAGATTCGCCATGCCGGTCGAAATGACCATCGGCTTTCGCTTGGAGGCGACATAGGCGACGAGCGGAAGGTCGATCGCCTCGAACGAGGCGATCTTGTAGGCCGGTGCCCCGAGTTCCTCGAGCAGATCGACCGCACTCTCATCGAACGGCGAGGAGAAGAGGGTTACGCCGAGCTCGTTCGCGCGTCGAAACAGCGTCTCGTGCCACTCGAACGGCGTCTGCGCTTCGCCATAAAGGTCGAAGAGCGTCCGCCCGTCCCACAGTCCGCCCTCAATCCGAAAGCCCGGTCCGTCGTGATCGATGGTGATCGTATCGGGCGTGTAGCTCTGAATCTTGATCGCATCGGCACCGGTCGCTGCCGCAGCTTCGAGCAATTGTAGTGCGCGGTCGAGGCTTCCGTTGTGGTTTCCCGACAGCTCGCAGATCACATAGGGTTCGTGCTCGCGGCCGACGGGGCGCCCGGCAATTTCCATGCTAATGCTCATTCGGCCGACCCTCCGCGGAGGACATAGCGGTCGAAGGCGGAATTCGACAGCGCACCGGTGCAGACGAAGCCAAGCTTTTCGAAGATGCGACGTGATGCCGGATTGTCCCGGTGTATCGTGGCCAATAGCGGCATGGCCCCGTGATCTTTTCGAAATAACTTGCAAGCCTCTGCGAGGATATGTGCGCCAAGCCCTGAACTGCGGGCCGACGGCGCAAGATTGATGCTCACCTCGAAGCCTTCGGAAATCCGGTCGAATCGCAGGGCCGCGACAGGCGAGCCGCCGATCTCAGCGACCATCATATCTCGCTCGGTGGACCCGAACGAAGCTTGCCACCAACCTTGGTGATCCTGCCAAGAAATCGGCTCGGCCGTCTGCGAGAAGCCCCGCGTCGAAAAGTCGTTGCGCCACAGCCAGACGTTGCGGCTGTCGTCCGGCTGAGCCGCACGCAACGCTAGCTCACCGCGTTTTTGCGAGGTTCGGCCGAGCATGAAGTCGCAGGTGCGATTGGTCCCCTGCCCATCGACGATCGCAAATGCCGCCGCGCTCATGCGTCCGAGAAGCGCAGGGTCGTTGCACAGCCTGCTCAGGGCCGGCGGGATATCGCACACTCGATTTACGGCAATGGCGGCGCCGGCTGCCTCCAGTCCCTCAGCCACCTTGCGTTGATTGTCAGCCATGACCAGAGCGATGCTCGGGAGCCCGAGACAGCATCGTTCCCAGCTCGACGTCCCAGCCGCTCCGACGGCGAGATCCGCATCTCGGATAAGATCAGCCATTTGTCCGCTGGCGACGTGAACCGAAACGCCAGGATGCCTGCCGGCGAGATCGCTTACCCGCTCGAGGCTCTGCGCTTGAGCACCCAAGACGACGTCGACCGCACAGTTCGGCGAAGCTTCGACCACTTGCTCTGCAATTCCTGCAGCGATGCCACCCGGGTCTGTCGTCCCCAAAGAGACGAGGATTCGTCGAACTGGGCCAATCGTCTCCCGCCGCTCAAGCGCGGCTTCGCGCTCGCGGGCGAACTCCGGGCGAAGCAGTGCGTAAGCCGATCCCGCCAGCACCTTTGCACCTTGGGGCACCCGGTCGGGATAATCCGCCACCGCTCTCCCGAACGTCTGATCCAAAAGGATGTCGCAGTCGTATGAGCGGTTGGCGAGATCGTCGATTACGAGGATTTGATCGGCAAAATCGCGTGCCGCCGAATGCCAGCGGACGTCGAGCAGATAATGGTCGACGACGAGCCAATCCGCCTGGCTCACTGCGGCGCCCGTTGCCCTCGCGTCGGCCAACTGGGCATCATCGCTCAGCGGCGGCTCCTCCCAATTTCCAGCCGGTCGCCGGAGCTCGGGAGAGTCCGGAATGCGCACCAGCCGATGACCGCAGCCCTCGATGCGGTGAGCCAGAAGATCCGGCATTGATGCTGCAACAAACGTGATCGTTGCGCCGTCCTCCGCAAGTGCGTTGGCGAGGGTCAGGCAGCGCATCGCATGGCCGCCACCGATCAGATCCCCAGCGTCGCACCGAAAGGCCACTCCCCGCTTGGTGGTTTTCCGATTCACGTCTCCGCACCGCCTAGCGATCGAAACAGCGCTTCGGCTCTCAGCCAGTCGTCGGGCGTATCGATGTCTTGGACGCGCCATCGCGGGATCAGCAGCGCCGCGGACCGCGGGCCGAAAAGAGTCTCAGCGGTGAGCCAGGCATCCGGCCGCCCCCAATAGAATTGCGCCGCATCGTGGAGCGCTTGCGGCAAATCCTGCGATCTGGATTCGAAATGTTCGGGGAAGAGCATCTCGACCCTGCCATCAACGGTCGTCAGGAACGCCCGGAAGATGGGGGAGGCATAGTCGGTCGCCGTGAACACAAAGTCGCTGCGGCCTTCATTGAGGAGCCTCAGCCCCTCTCGAAGGTCCTCCGGTGAAATCGCCGGAGCGGTCGGATATATGCAGCATACCGCATCAACCGGCCCACCTTGGTCCCTCACCCAGGCGGTCGCGTGCGCGATCACGGCGATCGTTCCGGAATGATCGTCCGAAAGGTCTGCCGGGCGCACGAAGGGGACATCGGCGCCCAGATCGCGAGCCGTGTCCGCGATCTCGGCATCATCCGTCGAAACGATGATGCGATCGAAAACGCCGCTCTTGCGCGCGGCATCGATCGCCCAGGCCATCATCGGGCGACCGCAAAATGGCCGGACATTCTTGCGGGGAACGCGCTTGCTTCCGCCGCGCGCCGGAAGAACTGCGACCTTCAACCTTTCACCGCCTCGGCGACCGCGCCGATTACGTGCTGCTGTTCCGAGTCCGACATCGAAGGATACATCGGAAGGCTGATTGCCTCTGCGTAATAGGCTTCGGCGATCGGGCAGTGGCCCTGTCCGAACCCGAGTTCGCGATAGTAAGGCTGGCGATAAACCGGGACGTAGTGGAGATTGACGCCCACGCCCGCACCCCGGAGTGCATCGAACACCTCGCGATGGCTTCGGCTAGTCCGCGACCGGTCTATTCGAATGACGTACAAATGCCAGGCCGAATCCCCGTCCGGGTGCTGCCACGGAGTCCTGACCGGCACATCCTCGAAAGCCACGTCGTAAGCAGCCGCGATCTCTCGACGGCGAGCGATGAACTCCTCGATCCTTGTCAGCTGGCTGAGACCGAGCGCGGCCGCGATATCGGTCATGCGATAATTGAACCCGAGACGCTGCTGCTCATAATACCACGCCCCGACGTCGTCATGCTGCAGCTTTGCGGGATCGCGGGTGATGCCGTGGCTGCGATCGAGCCGCATCAATTCCGCCAGCTCGGGATCGTTGGTCATCGCCATTCCGCCTTCGCCAGTCGTCACGATCTTGACCGGGTGGAAACTGAAAATGGCAATATCGCAGAACCTGCAGTTCCCGACGGGCTCCGAGCGATAGCTCGCACCGATCGCATGTGACGCGTCTTCGATGATCCGCACGCCGTGGCGGCTGGCCTCGGAATGGATGGCTGCCATGTCGCAGGACTGACCGGTCAGGTGCACCGGGATTATGACCTTGGGAAGCGTTCCCGCTTCTGCCGCCCGATCCAGCTTCTCGGCAAGGCGAACCGGGCACATGTTGTACGTGCGGTCGTCAACATCCACGAAGTCGACGTCTGCACCGCAGTAAAGCGCCGCATTCGAGCTTGCCACGAACGTCAACGGGCTCGTCCAGACGCTGTCGCCAGGACCTACGCCAAGTGCGAGACAGGCCACGTGAAGAGCGCTCGTCGCGCTGTTCATGGCGATTCCGTAACGCGCGCCGCAAAGTTCGGCGACGGCGTCCTCGAACGCAGGAACGACGGGTCCCTGGGTCAGGAAGTCGGACCTGAGCACCTCCGCGACGGCCTCAATATCGGCCTCGCTGATCGATTGGCGCCCGTAGGGTATCAAGCGAGCCTCACGCGCGATGCGTCGGGTCGACGTGCCGGCTGATCAGCCCGCGAATCTCGTCGACGGTCAGGAAGTGCGGGTTGGTGCCGCTATTGTACGCGAACCCCGGCTCGACGCGGCTTCCACCACGCTTTTCGGCATAGTCTTCCGGGAAGTGGTCGGACGCGCTTGGTAGGATCGCGTAATAAGGTCCGAGGTCGACCGTGTTGAGGCTGTCGCTCGCTGTGATCATCTCCTCGTGGAGCTTCTCGCCCGGACGGATTCCTACCACGCGGATCTCGCACGCGGGATCGATCGCCTCGGCTACGTCCGTGATCCGATAGCTGGGGATCTTGGGAACGAAGATTTCGCCTCCCTGTGCGTTCTCCAGCGCCCAAAGCACCATTTGCACGCCTTCCTCGAGCGAGATGTTGAACCTGGTCATCGTCGGGTCGGTAATAGGGAAGAATCCGTTGGCGCGCTGGGCCAGGAAGAAAGGGATGACCGAGCCGCGGCTGCCCATCACATTGCCGTATCGGACGACCGAAAGGCGGAGGTCGCGCGGTCCGGTGATGTTGTTCGCGGCGGTGAAGAGCTTGTCCGAACAGAGCTTGGTCGCGCCGTAGAGATTGATCGGCGCCGCCGCCTTGTCGGTGGACAGCGCGACGACATTCTTGACGCCGCTGTCGAGGCACGCCTCGATCATGTTCTGAGCGCCGAGAACGTTGGTCTTGATGCACTCGAACGGATTGTACTCGGCGGCCGGCACCTGCTTCAGCGCCGCGGCGTGGACAACCGTATCGATGCCCTCGAGCGCTCTGCGGAGCCGGTCCTGGTCGCGGACGTCACCGATGAAATAGCGAAGTGCCCTGTGCTCGGCAGGCGAGAGCATTTGGCTCATCTCGAACTGCTTTAGCTCGTCGCGCGAGTAGACGACGAGGCGGCGGACACCTGGATATTGCTCGAGAACGGTCCGGATGAACGCCCGGCCGAACGATCCCGTCCCCCCCGTGACGAGGATGCTCTTATTGTCGAACAACAGCTTTGACTCCCTGTTGGAAATTGGCGTGACGCGCCAGGACCAGGACCCCGCTGATCAGGAACGTCGCACCGAACGCCACGACGGTGGCGAGCATGATGCCCCGGATCCCCATCGCAGGCGCCCACCGTATGCTGAGCCAGAGATTGAGGGCAATGGTCAGCGCGCTGCACGCCGACATCACGCCGATGCTCTTGTCGAAATGCAGGAACTTCATGTTGTGCATGAAGAAGCCCTGCAGGACGATCGCAACCATGATGTACTTCAGCAGCGGGATGGCGTCGTGGAATGCCTCCCCCAGCAGGATCGGGGCGACAAACAGCGATACAAAATAGAATGCCGCGGCGGCGACCGACGCCAGGGCGAAGTAGAGTAGCGAGACCGAAACCACTTCGCGCAGGCCTTCCGTCGGCGCCTCCTTGAGCTTGCGGAACAGCCACGGGGTCCAGGCGAGCACGAAGCTGTAATTCACCACCCAATAGGCGGACGCGAACAAAGCGGCGACGCCGAACATGGCGCTGGCCTCGAGGCCGAGATACTGCGCTGCCACGACCCTGCCCGTCATTGCGACGGCCATGATGACCATGCCCGAGGGCCAGTAGAGCACGCCGAAGGCCGCGATGTTCCGATAGAAGGATCGCGGCGGCATTCGGAAGAACAGCGACGGGCGATAGCCGAGGGTTCCGAGCGAGATCAGCGCGGCCGCGCCGAGGCTGATCATCCGTCCGAGAATCACCCCGCGCCAGTCCCAGCCGTAGAGCAGGAATGCCGAGATCAGGACGATGCTGAGCACCGCCTGGATAACTTGCGTCGCGAGGAACGCCCGACGCCGGTTGTGGAACTGCTGCAGGGCAAGCGCGGTGTAGAAGACCTCAAACAGGAACGCGGCCACGACCACGCTGAACAGCCAGCCCGCCGGGAACTTCGCCGCAGCCGCGATGGGATCGCGGAACAGGAAGGTGATCGTGAGGACGATGAGTGCCATCGCCGTCATCAGGTAGAGGACGGTGTGCGTGAACTGATCGAGCTGCTTCTTGTCGAAATCGTAGAACCGCATCCGGATCGCGTCCTGCGTCGTCAGGCCGACGATTGGGCGGAGGAAGGTCGCGTAGGTGATGAACAGCACCCAGATGCCGTAAGCCGCCGGA
>Ga0307415_100001274_pt1 | contig 11867 bp, 13 predicted proteins | sample DK1Cmetagenome_FD_204524 | JGI IMG/M metagenome (GOLD analysis project Ga0307415, IMG submission 204524) | Maize rhizosphere microbial communities from greenhouse at UC Davis, California, United States - DK15-C-2 | ecosystem: Host-associated > Plants > Roots > Rhizosphere > Soil | place: USA...
TGGCTCTGTGTCAGCAGTATGCGCCCGAGGCGGTCCCGCCTCAACCGTGTCGAGCACAGCGAGATCCACGCCCAGGAAACGCCCAAGGACTTCAGCCATCCGTCCTGCAGTGCGCGCAACGGTAAAGTCGAACCAGATGTGCGCTTTTCTCGGCCGTATGCAGACGGGCGACCTACCCTCGAATGACCGCTGGAAGTTGCCGACGGCCAGGACCGTCATCCCGGGCGTCGAGCATCTCGGGCACGACCCCTCGTCCAGTCGTGAGGAGCTGGGGAAACGGGCTCGATCTCGGACCACATCGCCTGGCCGGATCTGGAGCCGTTCGTATTTCACCGCCTCGCCCAGGTTCCGGTCACGTCGAGCAGGACCTTGCCGGTTCGGTCGGGGTGGTCGAGGCCCGCCGTCGTGGATCGCGTGGAGTGGGTAGGTCGTGTCGATGGCCGGCCCGTCCGGTGCGCCCCGGCTGCGTTCCGACCGGCGAGCGACCCGGGAAGATGAGCCATGCACTTCCTCCTGCTGACGTGGAACCCAGGCCCCCTGGACGACCACGTCTTCACCCCCGAGCAGTGGAACGACCGGCTGGTGGCGCCGTACCTCCGCGGCGAGACCGTGACGACGTCGTGGGGCGTGGGCCGCCACGTCAACGACATCGAGCCCGGCGACGTCGCGTTCATGTACCGGCAGGGCCAGTGGGGTCGAGGGATCGTGGCCCGGGGCATTCTCCTCAGCCGGCCGTGGGCGGCTCCGAACCAGGCCAGGGCCGGACGGGTGACCAACCACGTCGACGTGGAGTGGCAGGAGGCCGTGCCCACCGGGTTGGCCGTGGAGGTGGACGAGCTCGAGGCCCTGGCGCCCGAGTTCGGGTGGCGGCAGGTCTACTCGTCGGGCCGCCAGCTGCCCGCCGCGACGGGGGAGAAGCTCTCCCGGGAGTGGCAGGAGCACCTCCGGGCCGTCGGGCCTTCCCTATGCTGACCGGGTGGACCTGGAGTTCAGCGGCGAGGTGTGGTTCTGGAGAGGGCCGTCGCCGTACCACTTCGTCACCGTGCCCGACGACGAGAGCGCCGAGCTGCAGGAGACCGCTGCCCTGGTGACGTACGGCTGGGGGATGATCCCGGTCGAGGCCCGGATCGGGTCCACCCGCTGGACGACCTCGCTGTTCCCCAAGAACGGCGGGTACGTCGTGCCCCTGAAGGATCTGGTCAGGAACGCCGAGGGGATCGACGTCGGCGACACCGTGACCGTGCACCTGGCCGTGTCGATCTGACCGGCGTGGACACCCCCCACCGGCTCAGCCGCACCGACGCCCGCCGCATCGCCGTGCAGGCCCAGCTGCTGACCCGGGAGCGGCCGACCGACGTCGTCGAGACGGTGCGCCGGCTGCTGCTGCTCCAGCTCGAGCCCACGAGCGCGATCGCGCCGAGCGCCGAGCTGGTGATGTGGAGCCGGCTCGGGTCGGCCTTCGACCCCCGGGACCTGTGGGACGCGGTCGACGAGCAGCGGCTGATCGAGCTCCACCAGGCGCTGCGGGCGCCCGACGACATCGCGCTGTACCGCGCCGAGATGGCGGAGTGGCCCGGCACCGGCGAGCTGCGCCCCTGGCAGGAGGACGTGCGCGACTGGGTGCGGGCGAACAACGACTGCCGGCGCGAGATCCTCGAGCGCCTGCGCGCCGACGGGCCGCTCGCGATGAGCGAGCTGCCGGACACGTGCGTGGTCCCGTGGAAGTCGAGCGGCTGGAACGACAACCGGAACCTCCGGATGATGCTGGACCGGCTCGTGGAGCGTGGTGAGGTCGCCGCCGCGGGCGGCACCGGCCGGGACCGGCTGTGGGACCTCGCCTCGCGGATCTACCCCGACGACCCGGTGCCCCCGCCGGAGGAGGCGCGACGGCTGCGCGACGAGCGCCGTCTCCGGTCGTTGGGCATCGCCCGGGCCAAGGGGACGAAGCTGCCCTTCGAGCCGGTCGACGTCGGCGAGGTCGGCGAGCCCGCGGTGGTCGAGGGCGTCCGCGGCCGGTGGCGAGTCGATCCGGCCCAGCTGGGCCAGCCGTTCGCCGGGCGGGCCGCGCTGCTGTCGCCGTTCGACCGGCTGCTCGCCGACCGCAAGCGGATGGACGAGCTGTTCGAGTTCGACTACATCCTGGAGATGTACAAGCCCGCCAGCGCCCGGATGTGGGGCTACTACGCGCTGCCGATCCTGTACGGCGACCGGCTGGTCGGCAAGCTCGACGCCCGGGCCGACCGCAAGGAGGGAGAGCTCCGCGTCGCGGCGGTCCACCGCGACGTGCCGTTCACGCGGGCCATGACGGCCGCCGTCGACGAGGAGATCCGCGACCTCGCTCGCTGGCTCGACCTCGAGCTGGTCCTGCCGGACTAGAGCCGCGGGCGCCGGCGCCGCTCAGGCGTCCGGGTAGCCCTCGGGGTTCTGGGACTGCCAGCGCCACACGTCGGCGCACATGTCGTCGATGCTGCGCTGCGTGCGCCAGCCCAGCTCGTCGGCGGCGCGCGCCGGGTCCGCCCAGTACGCCGGCAGGTCGCCCGCCCGCCGCCCCACCACCTCGTAGGGCAGCTCCCGCCCGATCGCGCGCTCGAAGGCGTGGAAGAGCTCCAGCACGCTGGTCCCGGTCCCGCTGCCGAGGTTGAACGCCCGGGCGGGCTCCGCCATCGCGTCGAGGTGCTCGAGCGCCGCGACGTGGCCGGCGGCCAGGTCCTCGACGTGGATGTAGTCGCGTTCGGCGGTGCCGTCGGCGGTGGGGTAGTCGTCGCCGAAGATCTGCAGCTTCTCGCGCCGCCCGACCGCCACCTGCGCGATGAACGGCATCAGGTTGTTGGGGATGCCCTGCGGGTCCTCGCCGATCCGTCCGGACGGGTGCGCGCCCACCGGGTTGAAGTAGCGGAGCAGGGCGACCTTGAGGTTCTCGGCCACCGCGACGTCGGTGAGGACGTGCTCGATCATCACCTTGCTGCGGCCGTAGGGGCTCGCGGCCGACAGCGGCTCGTACTCCTCGCGGTAGGGGACCGGGGCGTTGTCGCCGTAGACCGTTGCGGACGAGGAGAAGACCAGCCGGCGCACCCCGTGCTGCCGCATCGCGGCGAGCAGGGAGAACGTCGAGTCCAGGTTGTTGGAGTAGTACTCCAGCGGCTTGGCCACGCTCTCGCCGACGGCCTTGAGGCCGGCGAAGTGGATGACCGCGTCGATCCGCTCGCTGCCGAACAGGTGGGCGGTCTTGTCCCGGTCGGTGAGGTCGAAGGCGTGCACCGGCACGTGCTTGCCCGAGAGCTCCTCCAGCCGGCCCACGACCGTGGGCTTGCTGTTCGAGAAGTCGTCGACCACCACCACCTCGTGCCCGTGGTCGAGCAGGGCCAGGACCGTGTGGGACCCGATGTAGCCGGCACCGCCGGAGATCAGAACGCGCATGTCGGTCATCGTAGGTGCCGTCCTCCGGCGTGCAGAATGACCGACATGCATCCTGGCCGCCCGATCCTCAGCAGCCTGCTCGGCCTCCTCCTCGCGGTGGGCCTCGGCGCCGTACCGGCGCAGGCGACGGACGACCCGGTCCCGACCACGCTGACGATGACCGGGGAGCCCGCGCACGCCGCCGACGACGTCCCGCTCCGGCTCGACCTCGTGCGGAGCGCGGACGCGACCCCGGTCGCCGCGGCGCCGGTGGCGATCGAACGCCGGGTCGACGGGGCGTGGCAGTCGCTCGGCGAGGTCGTCACCGACGAGGCCGGTCACGCGGAGCTCGTCGCCACGCTGCGGCGCACGGCCGCCGACAACGTCTTCCGGGCGCGGTACGACGGCGACGTGGTGCACGCGGGATCGGCCACCGGCCCGGTCGCAGTCGCACTGGTGCGCCGCAGCACCCGCCTCCGGGTGGGCGGCCCCGACTCCGTGATCGACGAGCAGCGGGTCGAGGTCCGGGTGCGCTGGATCGCCGCCGGCGGGGAGCCGGTCAGCGGTGCGGTGCGGGTCTCGCGCAAGGTGCCCGGCGGGGACTGGAAGCGCTTCGAGACGGTGCGGACCGGTGACGACGGGCGCGCGACGATCCTGATCCGCCCGCGGACCGACACCCGCTGGCGGGCTCGGGCCGCCCGCCTGGACTGGGCGGAGGGCGACCGCAGCCCCGTGCACCGGGTCGACAACCTGCCGCCGGGCGTGCCGGTCGACCTCCCGGCGCGGGCGCCGCGCCCGCGGATCAAGCTGCCGTCACAGCCGCACGCGGTCGGCGCGGGCCCGAACGCCACCGTGACCCGGATCCCCGACCGGGTCTGGCGGCAGATGACCGGCGTGAGCTGGCACGCGGGCTGCCCGGTCGGCCGCAACGGCCTGCGCTACGCGAAGATCAACTACTGGGACTACCGCGGCTACCGACGCCGCGGCGAGCTCGTCGCCAACGCGGACGCGGTGCGCAGCCTCGTGGGGGCACTCTCGGAGATGTACACGCAGGGGCTGCCGCTGCGCTCGCTCTACCGGGTGGACCGGTTCGGCTACTCCGGCCGCGTGCGCGGCGGCGACGACTTCGCGTCGATGGACGCCGGGAACACCTCGGTCTTCAACTGCCGTGACGTGGTCAACCGGCCCGGCGTGCGCTCCCCGCACTCCTACGGCCGGGCGATCGACGTGAACACGTGGGAGAACCCCTACCGCTCGGCGCGCGGCACGGTCCCGAACACCTGGTGGCAGCCGCGGTCGCACCCCCGGGTCGCCTGGCGCTCGGCGACGCACCGGGTCGTCGCGATCATGGGCCGGCACGGGGTGCGCTGGACCTACGGGCTCGGGGACACCCAGCACTTCGACGCCCGGGGCGGCAACGGCCGGTACACCGTGATCCCGCCCGAGTGCGGCGGCGTCTGCGAGTGACCGCCGACTGCGTCTTCTGCGGGATCGTCGCGGGGCGGGTCGCCGCGGACCGGGTCCTCGAGGAGGACGACTTCGTGGGCTTCCTCGACCAGCGGCCGGTCTTCAAGGGCCACGTGCTGCTGGTGCCGCGCACCCACGTGGTGACGCTCCCGGACCTGCCGGCCGAGCTGCGCGACGGGTTCGTCGAGGCCGCGCAGCGGATCGCCAGCGCCGTGGTCGAGGCCCTCGGCGCCCAGGGCTCGTTCGTGGCGGTGAACAACATCGTCAGCCAGTCGGTGCCGCACCTGCACCTGCACGTCGTCCCGCGCACCAAGGGCGACGGCCTGCGCGGGTTCTTTTGGCCGCGGACGAAGTACGCCGGGCCCGAGGAGCGGGCGGAGTACGCCGCGAGGCTGCGGTCCGCCCTGGGCTGAGGCTGCCCTAGGGTGACGTCGTTCCGACAAGCTCGACCGGCGCGGGCCGGCGTACACGAGGAGTGAGATCATGGGTCGTTTCGATGGGCGCGTCGCCGTCATCACCGGTGCTGCTCGCGGCATCGGGTTCGGGACCGCCACGCGGTTCGCGGAGGAGGGCGCAGCGGTCGCCATCGTCGACCTCGACGAGTCGGCCGCGGCCGAGGCGGCGGCGAAGCTGCCGACCAAGGCGATCGGCATCGGCGCCGACGTCGCCGACGCCGCGTCCGTCGACGCCGCGATCGCCCGCGTGGTCGAGGAACTCGGCGGCATCCACATCCTCGTCAACAACGCCGGCATCACGCGCGACAACCTGCTGTTCAAGATGACCGAGGAGGACTGGGACCTGGTCATGAACGTCCACCTCAAGGGTGCGTTCCTGATGACCAAGGCCGCCCAGAAGCACTTCGTGGCGCAGAAGTACGGCAAGATCCTCAACCTCTCCAGCGTCTCCGCGCTGGGCAACCGCGGCCAGGCCAACTACTCGGCCGCGAAGATGGGCGTCCAGGGCTTCACCCGCACGCTTGGCATCGAGCTCGGTCCGTTCGGCATCAACGCGAACGCGATCGCGCCCGGCTTCATCGCCACCGAGATGACCGACGCGACCGCCGCCCGGCTCAACATCCCGGTCGAGGACTTCCGGAAGATGAACGCCGAGCACAACCCGGTCCGCCGGGTGGGGTACCCCGAGGACATCGCGGCCGCCGCGGCGTTCCTGTGCAGCGACGAGGCGTCGTACATCACCGGGCAGACGCTGTACGTCGACGGTGGCGCCAAGCTCGGCTGACCTCCCGCTTGCTACGGTGATCGACCGGCGTGCCGCTCTTCAGGCGCGCCTTCCGCGTTGCCGGCCTCGTCCCGGCACACTGGACTCACCTGAAATCCCGTTGATCGGAGCACCCGTGCGTCGCCTTCGCCTGTCCGCCGCCGCCCTCGTCGCCGCCAGCCTCGTGCTGGCCGGCTGTGGCGGCAACGACGAGTCACCCGAGGCCGAGACCCCCGAGTCGCAGAAGGTCGCCGGGGGCTCCACGCTGGACTCCACCTGGCCGCTCACCGGCCTGCCGGTCTCGGGCGACAACAGCGCCGCGCAGGAACACCCGGTGCTGGTGGCCAAGATGGACAACACCGCGGCCAGTGCGCCCCAGATCGGCCTGAGCAAGGCCGACCTGGTCGTGGAGGAGCTGGTCGAGGGCGGGCTGACCCGGCTCGCCGCGTTCTACTACTCGCAGCTCCCCGGCGACGTCGGCCCCGTCCGCTCGATGCGCGCCAGCGACATCGGCATCGTCGCGCCGGCCGACGCCTCGGTCGTCACCAGCGGCGCGGCCGGCAAGACGATCGCCCGGATCAAGGGCGCTGGGATCACGTTCTTCCAGGAGGGCGCGGCGGGCTTCCACCGCGACAGCGGCCGCAGCGCGCCGTACAACCTGATGGCGAACCTCTCCGACGTCGCCGACTCGATCGACCAGGACGAGGCCCGCCCCGACGACTACCTGCCCTGGGGCGACGCGAAGGACCTGCCCCAGGGCCAGTCGGCGAAGACGATCGCGGCCGCCTTCTCGGGTGGCCACACCACGAACTGGACCTTCACCAAGGGCGGCTACGTCAACCAGAACACCTTCGCCGCGAGCGGCGACGAGTTCCCCGCGGACACCGTGCTCGTGCTCCGCGTGCAGGTCGGCGACGCGGGCTACCTCGACCCGGCCGGCAACCGGGTGCCGGAGACCAAGTTCACCGGCAAGGGCCAGGCGATGCTGTTCCACGACGGCCGCCTCGTGCGCGGCGCCTGGAAGAAGTCCGGCCTGACCTCGGCGCTGCAGCTGTCGACGAAGGCCGGGAAGCTGACCGTCCCCGCCGGGCGCACCTGGATCGAGCTCGTGCCCGCCTCCGGCGGCAACGTCACCTTCAAGTAGCCGCTCGGCAGCACGCTCAGGGGACGGCCGGGCGGCCGTCGCCGGTCGGCAGCTGCACGCCGTCGTCGGCGAGCGCCTGCAGGCCGGCGAGGATGAAGCCGATGGCGGTCTCGACCCGCGCCGCCGCCGCGATCGGGTCGGGTGCGCTCGAGACCGACTCCCCGGCCGACGACATGGCGCCGAAGAAGATCCGGGCGAACGTCTGCAGCATGTCGTCGTCGATCTCCCGGTGCCCGGCGCTCAGCACCGCCCGCACGATGTCGAGGATGTTCGCGAACGTCGAGCGCTCCTCCTGCTCGCGGTAGCGCTCGTAGCCGAGCACCGCCGGCCCCTCCTGGATCACGATGCGGCGGTAGCGCGCCTCCTGGACGACCGCGAGGAAGGCGCCCAGCCCGGCGCGCGCCTTGGCCCACGGGTCCCGGTGGCCCTTGAGGGACTGGGCGATCGTGCGCGCGGCGTCGGACTCGACCCGCTCGAAGACCGCCTCGAACAGCGCCTGCTTGCCGCTGAAGTGGTGGTAGAGCGCGCCCTTGGTCACCCTTGCCCCGGCGACGATCGCGTCCAGCGACGTCGCCGCGTAGCCGTTCTCGGTGAACAGCTCCTCGGCCACGTCGATCAGCGCCCGCTTGGTGGAGGCGGAGTACTGCTGCCGCCTGCTGGTCCCCGGAACATGGGGGACCAGGGGCTTGAGCCGGGCGGCGGGCTTGGTCACCCGGGCAGTTTAGGTCCGCCTCGGCGCCGCCGTGGCGCGGATCACGGGAGCGAACTTTGCATACCGGGAGTACGTGAACCTACGGTGGGGTACATACCTTCGGTATGTGAAGCATGGAGAGCCCGACGAGGAGCCGACATGACCTGGAAGTCCTTCCACCGCCGCGGAGAGATCCTCCGCACCGTGATCGAGACCGCCGACGCCCGCCGGGACGGGGTGCTGCCCATGGACGTGCCCGGCGTCCGCGAGACCTTCGACGACGAGCTCGCCCTGCTCGGCGCGCTCCACCTGCGCTGGCACACCCGGCTGTCCGGACGCATCGAGCGGGAGCTCGTGGGCCGCCCGCACGACCCCGAGGGGGCGGTGGTGGCCGCCTGGATCCGCACCGCCGAGGAGCTCCCCGGCGTCCGCGCGATCGTGGACCACTACCGGTCCGCCCCGCTCGACGCCGCGATGGCCGAGGCGATGGCCAAGGCCACCGCCAACGAGCGGGTCCTGCTGGCCGTCATGGCCGGGCAGGCCGGCACGCACGACCCGGCCGCCGCCCAGGTGGGCGCCGTTCTCGAGGAGCGGGCCCGTGCCGCCTTCCGGCCGTTCCGCCAGTTCCGGGCGGCGCGCCCGCACCCCGGGCTCCTCGGCCGGATCCGGGCGGCGCTGGTCGCCTGACCGCCACGACGCACGCGTTCGTCGCCCACGGCGGCTGCGTGGGTGAGAATGGGGTCATGGCGGAGTTGCGGGCGGGGATGCTGCTCGTGGCCACGCCTGCCCTGCTCGACCCGAACTTCTCCGACACCGTGGTCCTGCTGCTCGACGTCGACGAGAACGGCGCCTTGGGTGTGGTGCTGAACCGGCCGACCGCGGTTCCCGTCGCCGAGGTGCTGGCCGACTGGCGCGACGTCGTCGTCGAGCCCGAGGTCCTCTTCCACGGCGGACCCGTCAGCACCGAGGGCGCGCTTGCCGTGGCCCTGCTGCGCGCCCTCGACGACGTGCCGGTCGGGTTCCGGCAGGTGGAGGGGGCGCTCGGCCTGGTCGACCTCGACACGCCGGTGGAGCTGGTCGACGGCAGCCTGCAGGGGCTGCGGATCTTCGCGGGGTACGCCGGCTGGGGAGCCGAGCAGCTCGTCGACGAGATCGAGGAGGGCTCCTGGTACGTCGTACCCGCTCAGGCGCCCGATGTCTTCCGCCAGGACCCGGCGGAGCTGTGGCGCGACGTCCTGCGTCGTCAGCCGGGGGAGCTGGCGTGGCACTCCACACGTCCGATCGACCCCGACCTGAACTAGGGCCGGCCTGAACTAGAGTGGGGGCCGTGACCACCATCGGATTCTCGACCGACACCGACGTCCGCCAGGACCGTCGCACGTTGCCGACCGATGACGGCGACCACGAGAAGTTCTCCCACTACGTCGACAAGCACAAGCTGACCGAGGCGATGGTCATGGGCACCCCCGTGGTGGCCCTGTGCGGCAAGGTCTGGGTGCCCACCCGCGCGCCCGAGAAGTTCCCCGTCTGCCCGGAGTGCAAGGAGATCTGGGAGCAGATGAAGCCCGGAGACTCCGACGGTGGGGACTCCGACGCGTGACCGGACGGCCTGAAGCCGCCGCCCACCTCACCCCCGCACTGACTCCGGCCTGGCCGGAGCGTGCGGCATGGGGCACGGCGCCCTCGCTGCGCGCGTGGCAGTCGGCGGCGATGCAGCAGTACTTCGCCGAGCAGCCGCGCGACTTCCTGGCGGTGGCCACGCCCGGCGCGGGCAAGACGACCTTCGCCCTGTCGGTGGCCGCCGAGCTGCTCGGGCGCCGCCTGGTCGACCGGGTCACGATCGTCGCGCCGACCGAGCACCTCAAGCTCCAGTGGGCCGAGGCCGCCGCCCGCGCGGGCATCCCCATCGACCCGACGTACGCCGCCGGCAAGGGCAAGACCTCGCAGGACTACGTCGGCATCGCCGTCACCTACGCCGGCGTCGCGGTCAACCCGCTGGCGATGCGGATCCGCACCGAGAACTTCAAGACGCTGGTGATCCTCGACGAGGTGCACCACGCCGGCGACGCGCTCTCGTGGGGCGAGGGCGTGCGCGAGGCGTTCCAGCCCGCGGCGCGCCGCCTGGCCCTGACCGGGACCCCCTTTCGGTCCGACATCAACCCGATCCCGTTCGTCAACTACGCCCCCGGCGACGACGGGGTGCCGCGCTCGGTCGCCGACTTCACCTACGGCTACGCGCACGCGCTGGCCGACCACGTCGTCCGGCCCGTGCTGTTCATGGCCTACTCCGGTGAGATGACCTGGCGCACCCGCGCCGGCGACGAGATCGCCGCCCGGCTGGGCGAGCCGCTCACCAAGGACCTCACCGCCCAGGCCCTGCGCACCGCGCTGGACCCCGCCGGCTCGTGGATCCCGTCGGTGCTGGCGGCCGCGGACAGCCGCCTCACGGAGGTACGACGCCACGTGCCCGACGCTGGCGGGCTCGTGATCGCGACCGACCAGGACACCGCCCGTTCCTACGCCAAGACGCTGCGCCAGATCACGGGGGAGCCCGCCACCGTCGTGCTGTCCGACGAGAAGGCCGCGTCGAAGAAGATCTCCGAGTTCACCGACAGCGACCGCCGCTGGATGGTCGCGGTCCGGATGGTGTCGGAGGGCGTCGACGTGCCCCGGCTCGCGGTCGGCGTCTACGCCACCACGACCTCGACCCCGCTGTTCTTCGCCCAGGCCGTGGGCCGCTTCGTGCGGGCCCGGGCCCGCGGCGAGACCGCCTCGATCTTCCTGCCGTCGGTGCCGGCGCTGCTCGGCTTCGCCTCGGAGATGGAGGTCGAGCGCGACCACGTGCTCAAGCGCCGCGTGAGCGACGAGGGCGACATCTTCGCTGCCGAGCAGGAGCTGCTCGACCAGGCGAACACCGGGGAGGCGGCCTCCGCCGAGCTCGAGGCGTCATTCGAGGCGCTCGGCTCCGAGGCCCGCTTCGACCGCGTGCTCTTCGACGGCGGCGAGTTCGGGCACGCGGGGGAGGTGCACGTCGGCTCCGAGGAGGAGATGGACTTCCTCGGCATTCCCGGCCTGCTCGAGCCCGGCCAGATGCGCGACCTGCTGCACCAGCGGCAGGCCGACCGGGCGAAGAAGCAGAAGGCCGCCGCGCCGGGCCCGGACACCGTGGCCGAGGTGTCGACGCACGAGCAGCTGGCGATCCTGCGCCGCGAGCTCAACGGGCTGGTCGCCGCCTGGTTCCACCGGACCGGCCAGGCCCACGGGATCACCCACGCGGCGCTGCGCAAGCAGTGCGGCGGGCCGGCGGCGGCGGTCGCCACCGCCGAGCAGCTGCACGCGCGGATCGACCAGATCCGCGAGTGGGCCGCCCGCAAGTCCTCCTGACCGGCCCCGCCCACACCTAGACTCGGCGCATGCCCGCCGAGACGTCCCAGACGCTGGATCGGGGACTGCGCGTGCTGGACGTCCTCACCGCCTCGCCGGGCGGCCTGACCGTCACCGAGCTCGCCGCGCGGCTCGGGGTGAACCGCACGGTCGTCTACCGCCTGGTCAGCACGCTCGAGCAGCACGCCCTCGTCCGCAAGGACCAGCGGGGACGGCTGCACGTGGGGCTGGGGGTGCTGCACCTCGCGGCCGCCGTGCAGCCCGTGCTCCGCGACCTCGCCGTTCCGGTGCTCCGCGGCCTGGCCGAGAAGGCCGGCTGCACCGCGCACCTCACCATCGCCGACGGCGAGGAGGCCCTGGCGCTGGCGGTGGTGGAGCCGTCCTGGACGGACTTCCACGTGAGCTACCGGATCGGGTCGCGGCACCCGCTGCACCAGGGCGCCGCCGGCAAGGCGATCCTGCTCGGGCGCGACCCCGGGTCCGGCAGCTACGCCGTCACCGAGGGCGAGCTGCAGGCCGGCGCCCGCGGGCTGGCCGCCCCGGTGCGCGGGGTCGAGGGGCTGGAGG
>Ga0307415_100001275_pt1 | contig 11866 bp, 9 predicted proteins | sample DK1Cmetagenome_FD_204524 | JGI IMG/M metagenome (GOLD analysis project Ga0307415, IMG submission 204524) | Maize rhizosphere microbial communities from greenhouse at UC Davis, California, United States - DK15-C-2 | ecosystem: Host-associated > Plants > Roots > Rhizosphere > Soil | place: USA...
GACGGCGACGGCGTCCGGCTTCATGATCCGGTTCATGTCGCGCACGATGTCCTCGTGCTTGGGACGATAGCGCGCGGGCGCCGGCTCGAAATCGAGCACGATGCGCACGTCGGCGGCGGTCGCCCCCTGCGGTGTCGCGAATACCGGATTGAGATCGAGCTCGGCGATCTCGGGAAAGTCCGAGACGAGCTGCGACACGCCGACGATCAGGTTCGCGAGCGCCTCGCGATCGACCGGCGGCGCGCCGCGCACGCCTTTCAGGAGCTCCGCCGCGGCGACGCCGTCGAGCATCGACAGCGCGTCCTCGCGCGATGCGGGCGCGAGGCGGAACGTGATGTCCTTCATCACCTCGACGAGCACGCCGCCGAGTCCGAACGCGACGAGCTTGCCGAACGAGGGGTCCGTCACCGCGCCGACGATCACCTCCTGGCCGCCCTTCAGCATCTGCTGCACCTGCACGCCGAGGAGCTGCGCCTTCGCGTCGTACTTCTTCGCGTTGGCCATGATCGTGTCGAAGCCCTTCCTCACCGCGGCTTCGCCGTCGATGCCGACGAGCACGCCGCCCGCCTCGGTCTTGTGCAGGATCTGCGGCGACACGATCTTCAGCACGACGGCGCCGCCCATGCCGGCCGCCAGCCGTGCCGCTTCGTCCGCGGAGGTGGCCACGCCTTCCTTCGGCACGGGAATGCCGTAGGCGTCGCACACGAGCTTGCCTTCCGGGGCCGTCAGCGACGTGCGCCCTTCCGCGCGCGCCTTGTCGAGCACCTGCTTCACCGCCTGCTTGTTCGCCGCCATCGCCTGAGCTCCAGAAGTCCGGGCGCGTCGCGCGCCGGCTTGGTCCACGTTGTTCAGATCACCTGCTCGCTACGAAGGGCCGCGATGTCGTCGGCGCTGTAGCCCAGCTCCTGCAGCACCTCGTCGGTGTGCTCGCCGAGCAGCGGCGAGCGCTTCACCTCGGTGGGGCTGTCCGACATCTTGATCGGGTTGCCGACGGTCAGGTACTTGCCGCGCTTCGGATGGTCGACCTCGACGACGGTGCCGGTCGCGCGAAGCGAGGGCTCGTCGGCGATCTCCTTCATCGACAGGATCGGCCCGCAGGGGATGTCGTACTTGTTCAGGATCTCCATCGCCTCGAACTTCGTCTTCGTCTTCGTCCACTCCTCGATCTTGCCGAAGATCTCCATCAGGTGCGGCAGGCGGGCCTTCGGCGTCGCATAGCGCGGATCGGTCAGCCATTCCTCGCGCCCGATCACCTTGCAGATCGACTCCCACACCGGCGCCTGGGTGATGAAGTAGATGTAAGCGTTGGGATCGCTCTCCCAGCCCTTGCACTTCAGGATCCATCCCGGCTGGCCGCCGCCCGAGGCGTTGCCCGCTCGCGGCACGCTGTCGCCGAACGTGCCGTTCGGATATTGCGGGTACTCCTCGAGCACGTGCGTGCGATCGAGGCGCTGCTGGTCGCGGAGCTTGACGCGGCAGAGGTTCAGCACGCCGTCCTGCATCGCGGCGAGCACCTTCTGGCCGCGACCGGTCGTGTTGCGCTGGTAGAGCGCCGCCACGATGCCGAGCGCGAGGTGGAGGCCCGTACCGCTGTCGCCGATCTGCGCGCCGGTGACCAGCGGCGGACCGTCGTCGAAGCCGGTGGTCGACGCGGCGCCCCCGGCGCACTGCGCGACGTTCTCGTACACCTTGCAGTCCTCGTACGGCCCGGGGCCGAAGCCCTTCACCGACGCGACGATCATGCGTGGATTGAGCTGCTGGATGCGCTCCCAGGTGAATCCCATCCGGTCGAGCGCGCCCGGCGCGAAGTTCTCGACCAGCACGTCGCAGCGCTTGACCAGCGCCTCGAGCACTGCCTTGCCCTTCGGCTTCTTGGCGTCGATCGTGATCGAGCGCTTGTTGGCGTTCAGCATCGTGAAATAGAGGCTGTCGACGCCCGGGATGTCGCGCAGCTGCCCGCGCGTGATGTCGCCCTCGCCGGCGCGCTCGACCTTGATCACGTCGGCACCCATCCACGCGAGCAGCTGCGTGCACGTCGGTCCCGACTGCACGTGCGTGAAGTCGAGCACGCGCACGCCGTCCAATGCCTTGCCCATACGTTCCCCTATGCCTGTGACCGCGTTCCGCGATCCGTCCGGTCCGCCGTCACGCGCTCTTCTTCGCGGTGGGATTGAGGCTCGTGATGCGGCCGCTCTCCGTGCCCGCCTTCTCGTCGATGACCGCGTTGATGAGCGTCGGCGTCCGCGAGCGGACCGCTTCCTCCATCGCGCTCCTGAGCTCGGCCGGAGTGCTGACCATCACGCCGACGCCGCCGAACGCCTCCATCAGCTTCTCGTAGCGGGCGCCCTTCACGAACACGAGCGGCGACGGATCCCGCCCGCCGGTCGGATTCACCTCGTCGCCGCGATAGACGCCGTTGTTGTTCATGATGACCACGCACACCGGCAGCGCGTAGCGGCAGATCGTCTCGACTTCCATGCCGGAGAAGCCGAACGCGCTGTCCCCCTCGACGGCGATGACCTGCTGGCCGCTGATCACCGCAGCGGCGACCGAGTAGCCCATCCCGATGCCCATGATGCCCCAGGTGCCGACGTCGAGGCGCTTGCGCGGCTTGTACATGTCGACGATGCTGCGCGTGAAGTCGAGCGCGTTGGCGCCCTCGTTCACGAGGATCGCGTCCGGATTGGCCTTGACGATGTCGCGCACGACGTTGAGCGCGCTGTGATAGTTCATCGGCGAGGGATTTTTTGCGAGCGACTCGGCCATCTTCGCCACGTTCTTCGTCTTGCGCTCGGCGATCGCGTCGAGCCACTCGGACGGCGGCTTCGGCCAGTTCGATCCCATCGCGGCGAGCATCGCGGACACGCACGAGCCGATGTCGCCGACGACGGGCGCATCGATGCGCACGTTGCTGTCCGCTTCCTGCGGCGAGATGTCGATCTGGACGAACTTCTGGCCGCCCCACGCCTTCGCGCTCCTGCCGCCCCAGGTCTTGCCCTTGCCGTGCGAGAGCAGCCAGTTGAGGCGCGCGCCGATCAGCATGACGACGTCCGCTTCGGGCAGCACGTACGAGCGCGCCGCCGATGCGGACTGCTCGTGGTTGTCGGGCAGAAGTCCCTTGGCCATCGCCATCGGCAGGTAGGGGATGCCCGTCCGTTCGACGAGCGCGCGAACGTCGGCGTCGGCCTGCGCGTACGCGGCGCCCTTGCCGAGGATGATCAGCGGCCGCTTCGCGCCGCGCAAAAGGTCGAGTGCGCGCCCCACGGCGTCGGGTGCGGGGATCTGGCGCGGCGCGGGATCGACGACCTTGATCAGCGACTGCCGCCCCGCTTCCGCGCCGATCGCCTGCGGGAAGAGCTTCGCCGGCAGGTCGAGATAGACGCCGCCCGGCCGCCCGGACACGGCCGCGCGGATCGCGCGCGCGACCCCGACGCCGATGTCCTCGGCGTGCAGCACGCGGAACGCGGCCTTCGCATGCGGCCGTGCGATCGCGAGCTGGTCCATCTCCTCGTAATCGCCCTGCTGCAGGTCGACGATCTCGCGCTCGCTCGATCCGCTGATCAGGATCATCGGGAAGCAGTTCGTCGTCGCGTGCGCGAGCGCCGTCAAGCCGTTGAGGAAGCCGGGCGCCGACACGGTGAGGCAGATGCCCGGCTTCTGCGTCATGAAGCCCGCGATCGAGGCCGCATACCCCGCGTTCTGCTCGTGGCGGAACGAGATGACGCGCAAGCCGTTCGCCTGCATGCGACGGGTCAGGTCGGTGATCGGGATGCCCGGCAGCCCGAAGATCGTCTCGATGCCGTTCAGCTTCAGCGCTTCGATCACGAGCTGGAAACCGTCGATCTCGGCGGCGGGTTCGGCGGCGGTGCCGGGAGCGAGCGTCGAGGAGTCCTGCACGGCGGGCGTGGCGGACTTCGTCGCGGCCTTCGGCGCTTGGTCGAGCATCGGTGATCCTCCGATCGCGGCGGTTCGACCGCCTGGGTGGGGGCGCCGCGCGCCCGCTTGCGTCGCTCGGCTGATGCGGCGACTCCGCAAGGGGCGAAAGAGGCGAGGCGAAACAAGGTATTTGATATATCACCGCGCGTCAACGCGCGCCGCAGCGTGACTTCGATGTCCCGGCCCCGGCGTACGTAGGTCGCTGGATCGGGGCGCGCCGGACGCTGGATGCGGCCCTAGGCCCGGGCGTCGTCGGCGGTGAGTCGCTCGATCTCGGTGGCGCCTTCGGCCAGGAGGAACGCGCGGAATGCCTCTGCCACCGGCGGCAGCCGCTTCTGGCGGCGGTGCACGACGTACCAGCTCCGCATGGCCGGAAACCCTTCGACGTCGAGCACGACCAGGCGGCGCGCGGCGCGCTCCAGCGCCACCGCGTGGAGCGAGAGGAACGAAAGGCCCATGCCGGCGATCACCGCCTGCTTGATCGTCTCGTTGCTCGCGACCTCCATCGTCACGTCGATCGACGCGAAGCGATCGCCGAACGCCTCGCGCATCGCGATCGCCGTGTCCGAGCCGCGCTCGCGCACGATGAACGGCTCGCGCAGCAGGCGCTCGACCCCGATGCGGCTTCGTCCCGCGAGCGCGTGCGCGGGCGGCGCGACGATGACGTACGCGTGCGGGGCGAAGGCCTCGTCGATCGTGTCCTCGCCGCGCGGCGGCCGGACCATCACGGCGAGATCGGCACTATTCTCGGCGAGGCAGCGCAGCAGCCCTTCGCGGTTGTGGACGCTCAGCACGAGACGGATGCCCGGATGCCTCGCAGTGAAGGCGGCGACGAGCCGGGGGAAGAAGTAGTCGCCGGCGCTGATGACCGCCACGGACAGCGTACCCCCCTCGACACCGCGAAGGCGCGCCATCGCCTCGTCGGCCTCCTCGAACTGCCCGAGGATCGTGCGGCTGTGGCTGACGAGCTCGCGCCCGGCTTCGGTGAGGAAGACCCGCTTCCCCAGGCGCTCGAACAGCGGCAGGCCGGCGTGGCCTTCGAGCTCGCGGATCTGGGCCGAGACGGCCGGCTGGGACAGGTGCAGCTCCTGCGCGGCGCGCGAAAAGCTGCCGAGCCGGGCGGCGGTCTCGAAGACCTTCAGCTGGCGGAGCGTGGCGTTTTTCACATAACGAGTTAGTTATGAAAACGACAACGAGTTTAAGCTTTACTTTATATCACGTCGCGCCTACCGTGACGTCGTTCACCGCCGGAGGATGCCGCCATGATTGCCCAGGAACGAAACGCCACGCCCGACCACCTCGACCGCGAGGTGGACGCCTGGAACGCAGCGTTCCACGAGCTCGAGCTCGACTGCCAGTGGGATCACTCGATCGCCCGCGAGCTGGCGCCGATCCCCGATGAATGCGAACGCATCGCTGCCTACCTCCGCGCCCACCGGCCGCATCTCCTCAAGGCGTACCCGGTCGAGTTCCTCGCCGAGGCGATCAGCGGCACGAAGGCGCGGCTCCGGGCGAGGCGCCAGCCGTCGTAGGCCCTCGCGGGCGCCTGGCCGCGCACACGCGGGCGGGGCCCCGACCGGCGGCGCCGGCGCTCCGCCCGGCAGGGTGCGCGTCGCGACGCGTATCTTGTATGCGATATCCTAGGTGACATGGCGCGAGGGACGGGCACCGTCACGAGGATGCCGCTGCCGCTGCAGCCGCTCAACACGGGGCGCAGCTACCGCGACGAGGCGTACGCCGCGCTGAAGCAGGCGATCGTCGAGGCGGACATCTATTCCCATTCCGGCGAGGTGCGGCTCGACGAGCGCCAGCTGTCGCTGTCGCTCGGCGTGTCGCGCACGCCGATCCGCGAGGCGATGACGCTCCTCGAGCAGGAGGGGCTGCTCCGTACGGTGCCGCGACGCGGAATCTTCATCGTCCGCAAGACCAAGCGCCAGATCGTCGAGATGATCGAGATGTGGGCCGCGATCGAGAGCATGGCGGCGCGGCTCGCGACGCTGAACGCCTCGGACGGCGACATCGCCGGGCTGCGCAAGATGTTCGACGAGTTCCGCAACGCGACCCCCGCCGAGCACATCGAAGAGTATTCGCAAGCGAACATCGCGTTCCATCAGGCGATCATCCGGCTGTCGGGCTCGCACCTGATGGGCCAGACGCTCGAGAACCTGTTCATCCACGTGCGGGCGATCCGGCGCATGACGATCGCCCAGGCCGACCGCGCCTCGCGCTCGATCGTCGATCACATGCGCATCATCGAGGCGCTCGAGAAGCGCGACACCGAGCTCGCCGAGCGGCTGGTGCGCCAGCACTCGCTCGACCTCGCGGCGCACGTCGAGAAGTACTGCGATTTTCTGGAGTAAGCGGCCGAAAGTGAAAAGCGACTTTCGGCCGGCCTGGCTACCCGGGAATCGCCGGCGAAGCCGGACGATTCCCGGCGAACGAAGCGACGCCAACGGCGCCCCGAGCAAGGCGCACGTCACCGCCCGGCCCGACACGGCCACGAAGAAACGAAGCCGAATCGTGACGTCCTGCCTTCGGCGAAGCGACGTTCCCACCGCTGCTCCCCAACGCGGCAAGGAGCGGGTCAGCCGGGCCGGCGCGCGACGCGATGCGTGGCCTGCGGTAACACGAGGCGCGAACGGCGCACCACGGTCCCCTCTCCCGCGTGCGAGAGAGGGGCAGGGGTGAGGGATCAGCGTTGCCGGTGTTGCTCGCGCAGCACGTTCTTCTGCACCTTGCCCATGGCATTTCGTGGCAGCTCGTCGGCGAACACGACGCGCTTGGGCACCTTGAAGCGGGCGATGTCGCGCTTCAGCGCGGCGATCATCGCCGCTTCGTCGCGCGCGTGCCCGGCCGCGACGATGACGACGGCGACGACGGCCTCGCCGAAGTCGGCGTCGGGAACGCCGATCACCGCGGACTCGACCACGCCGGGCATCGCGTCGATCCGCTCCTCGATCTCCTTCGGATAGACGTTGAGGCCGCCGCTGATGATCATGTCCTTGGCGCGTCCCGAGATGACGAGATAGCCGTCGTCGTCGAACGCGCCGAGATCGCCGGTGCGAAACCACCCGTCCGGCGTCAGCGACTCGGCCGTCTTGTCGGGCTGGTTCCAGTAGCCGGCGCAGATATTCGGCCCGCGCACTTCGATCTCGCCGATCGTGCCCGGCGGCGCCGCGTGCCCCATGCCGTCGACGACGCGTATCGCGATCCCCGGCAGCGGCGGCCCGACGGTGCCTGCCTTGCGCTCGCCTTCGAGCGGATTGCTCGCGTTCATGCCGGTCTCGGTCATGCCGTAACGCTCGAGGATCCGGTGCCCGGTGCGTCGCTCGAACTCGTCGAACGTGTCCGCCAGCAGCGGCGCCGAGCCCGACACGAACAGCCGCACGTTCGACACCAGCGCGCGGTCGAGGGAGGGCTCGCCGATGAGGCGGGTGTAGAACGTGGGCACGCCCATCATGACGGTCGCGCGCGGCAGCAACGCCGCGACCTCGCGCGCGTCGAACTTCGAGAGCCACAGCATACGGCTGCCCGACAGCAGCACGCAGTGCAGCGCGACGAACAGTCCGTGCACGTGGTAGACGGGAAGCGCGTGCAGCAGCACGTCGCCGCGCGTGAACCCCCAGCGCTCGACGAGCGTCGTCGCATTCGAGGCGAGGTTGCGATGCGTGATCATCGCGCCCTTCGAGCGACCGGTCGTGCCGGACGTGTAGACGATCGCGGCGAGATCGTCGGGTGCGCGTGCGACCGTCTCGAACGCCGTGCGCGCGTCGCGGGCACGGTCGAAGAGCTCGCCGCCGTGGCCGTCGAGGGTCAGCACGGTCGCGCCCCGGGCCAGCGTTTCGATGACACCGAGGCGCTCGGGCGAGCAGACGATGGCGCGCGGCGTCGCATCGGCGAAGAAGTAGTCGAGCTCGCTGCGCTGGTAGGCGGTGTTCAGCGGCAGGTACACGAGCCCCGCGCGGAGCGTCGCGAGATACAGCGGCAGCACCTGCCAATGCTTGTCCACCTGCACGGCGACGCGGTCGCCAGGCTCGCAGCCCGCCTCGACCAGCGCGTGCGCGAGGCGTGCCGACGTCGCGGCCAGCTCGTCGTAGTCGATGACGCGCCCACCCGGCAGCAGCATGCACGGTTGCCCGGTGCCGGCGGGGAAATGGCTCTCGAACAGCGCGTAGAGATTGGCGTTCACGTGGCGCGGGCGCGATCGAGCGCCGATTATTTCATGCGCGCGGCGTCGAGCAGCCGGCCCATCTGCTCGGCGCGGTCGGCGAGCAGGCGCGGCGCGTCCGCGATGCATGACGCGAGCGACGCCGGCCCGGCCGGAAGCGCGAAGCAGCCGGCGAAATGCGCCGCGAAGGCGGGCAGCGCGGCGTCGTCGATGCTGCCCGACAAGAGCGACACCGGCACGCCTGCCTGCGCCGCGCGCCGTGCGACCACGAGCGGCGCCTTGCCGAGCAGCGTCTGCATGTCGCTGCGGCCTTCGCCCGCGATCGCCCAGTCGGCCCCCTGCAGCGCGGCGTCGAGCCCGACCAGCTCGGCGACGATCCCCGCGCCCGATGCGAAGCGCGCGCCGACGAGCTGCAGCGCGAAGCCGAGTCCGCCGGCCGCGCCCGCGCCGGGCGCGTTCGCGACGCTTCGACCGAGCGCGCGCTCCACTTCCCGGGCGAATGCCGCGAGCGTGGCGTCGATCGTTTCGACATCGTGCGCGGCGACGCCCTTCTGCGGGCCGAACACCGCCGTCGCGCCACGCGGGCCGCACAGCGGGTTCGATACGTCGGACATGATCGTGATCTGTGCCTGCGCAACTCGCGCATCGAGATCCCGTGCGTCGACGCTTTCGAGTTCGGCGAGCCCGCGCGGCGTCGGGGCCACGACGCTGCCGTCGCGCCTCGCGAGTCGCACGCCGAGCGCCTGCAGCATGCCGGCGCCGCCGTCGTTCGTGCTGCTGCCGCCGAGGCCGATCATGAAACGCGTGATGCCGTCGTCGAGCAGCGAGCGCAACAATTCACCGAGCCCCGTGGTCGTCCGGTCGAGCACCGGCGTCCGCATCGCGGCGTCGTCGGTGATGCCGACGATCTGCGCCACTTCGATCACGGCCGTTTCGCCCTCCGGCCGATCGAACACGCCATAGGCGACGTTTCGGGGGGCGCCGTCCGCGCCGCGCACGCTATGCACGAGGCGCGAGGCAGCCCCACCGGCGGCCGAGAGAACCGCGTCCAGCGTGCCTTCGCCGCCGTCGGCCATCGGGCAGGCACGCACGTCGGCGTGCGGCCAGACGCGCCGCAATCCTTCGCGGATGGATTCGCAGATCACGGGCGCGGCGAGCGAGCCCTTGAACGAGTCGGGCGCGACGACGATGACCGGCGCGGCGCTCGTCATGTCCGGTCGTCGTCGGCGTGGGTCGCACGCATCAACCGGTCGCGCACCGCGCTCCATTCCGGCGCATCGGGGACCGCCTCGATGACGATCACGTCGGCATTCTCCCGGTCCAGCGCACGTAGATTCGCGTAGAGCTCGTGCGCGTAACGCGCGGGCTCGAACGCGGCGCCGATCCACGCGCCCGTGAAGCCGGCCGGGCGAACGACGGTGCGCGCGAGCACCGCCACACGCTCGTCGCGCTCGTCGAGCTGCGCGATTTCCGCGCGCAGCGCGGCCGGCTGCACGAGCATCGCTTGCGTGCGCGTCGCGTAGTGCGCGGCGAGCGTTCCGGAGGCCCGCGGCGCGCCCGCGTGCGCAGCGCGCGGTGGGCGCCCGAGCACGCGCGTGATGGCCTCGACCGGCACGCCACCCGGCCGCAACAGCGTCGGCTCGTCGTCGAGGCACGCGACGATCGTGCTCTCGAGGCCGATGTCGCACGGGCCGCCGTCGATGATGAGCGCGACGCTGTCGCCGAGGTCGTCGGCCACGTGGTCGGCGCAGGTCGGCGAGACGTGGCCGAACCGATTGGCCGACGGCGCCGCAACGCCGCGCCCCCCGCGTTCGTGGAACGCCCGCAACAGGCGCTGCGCGACCGGGTGCGAGGGAACGCGCACGCCGACGCTGTCCTGTCCGCCGGTGATCAGCGGATCGACCGACGCGGCCTTTCGCACGATCAGCGTCAGCGGACCGGGCCACAGCGCCCCGGCCAGTGCACGCGCGCTCGCCGGCACCGACGATGCCCACCGGTCCAACATCGCGGCGTCGTGCACGTGCACGATCACCGGGTGATCCGCCGGCCGCCCCTTCGCCGCGAAGATCGCGCGCACGGCGGCCGGGTCGTCCGCGTTGCCGCCCAGTCCGTAGACGGTCTCGGTCGGGAACGCGACGAGCCGGCCGTCGGCGAGCGCATCCGCGGCGCGCGCGATCGCCTCGTCCGACGGCTGCACGATCGCCGCGCGCGAGCCGCTCATCGCTGCCTGCCGCACGGGCCGGACACGGCGTCGGGCGTGGCGCGCGGTTTGCTAGAATCCACGTCCTTTCGAATCGCGGGTGATCCCGCGATGCCCGCCTTCGCGCGCTTCGCATCGGGCGACTGCAACGGCAACCCCGGACGCCGGCCGGCGTCCCTGCACGGAGTGGACATGAGCGAGTTTCTCTTCACGTCGGAGTCGGTGTCGGAGGGGCATCCGGACAAGGTCGCCGACCAGATTTCCGACGCAGTGCTCGACGCGATTCTAGAGCAGGACCCGTACGGTCGCGTCGCCGCCGAGACGCTCGTCTCGACCGGGATGGTCGTGATGGCCGGCGAGATCACGACCAATGCGCAGGTCGACTACGGGCGCGTCGCTCGCGACACGATCCGCACGATCGGCTACAACGATCCGGCGCTGCGCTTCGACGCCGACGGCTGCGCCGTCATGGTCTGCTATGGCAAGCAGTCGCCGGACATCGCCCAGGGCGTGGACCGCGCGTCGGACGACTACCTGAACCAGGGCGCCGGCGACCAGGGGCTGATGTTCGGCTACGCCTGCGACGAGACGCCCACGCTGATGCCGTTCCCCATCTACTACGCGCACCGGCTCGTCCAGCGGCAGAGCGAGGTGCGGCGCGACGGTCGTCTCAAGTTCCTGCGTCCGGACGCGAAGTCGCAGGTCACCGCGCGCTATCGCGATGGCAAGCCGGTCGCCGTCGATACGGTCGTGCTGTCGACGCAGCATTCGCCCGACATGAACGAGCGCCAGAAGGAGCTGCACGAGTCGGTGATCGAGGAGATCATCAAGCCCGTGTTCCCGAAGGAGTTCCTTGCGAACACGCGGTTCCTCGTCAATCCCACCGGGCGCTTCGAGATCGGCGGGCCGCACGGCGACGCCGGCCTCACCGGGCGCAAGATCATCGTCGACAGCTACGGCGGCGCGGCGCCGCACGGCGGCGGCGCGTTCTCGGGCAAGGACCCGTCGAAGGTCGACCGCTCGGCGGCGTACGCGGCGCGCTACGTCGCCAAGAACGTCGTCGCGGCCGGGCTCGCGCGGCAATGCGAAGTGCAGGTGTCGTACGCGATCGGCGTCGCGAAGCCGATCAACGTCACCGTCTACACCAACGGCACCGGTCGGATCGCCGACGCGAAGATCGCGCAGATCGTGCAGGAGCAGTTCGACCTGCGGCCGAAAGGGATCATCGCCATGCTGAAGCTGCTGCGTCCGATCTACCGCAAGACGGCGGCGTACGGCCACTTCGGCCGCGACGAGCCCGAATTCACCTGGGAAAGCACCGACCGGGCGGACGCGCTGCGCGCCGCCGCGGGGCTGTAGCGCCGATGGTCGAATCGCCTGCGGCTCGTACGGCGCTCGCCCGCGCGCGCCTCGCGACGCGAGCGGGGGATCGCGTGGCGCCGCATTCCCGCATGCTCGGCGGGCGTCTCATCGCCGCGCTTGCGGCCGCCGCGCTCGCCGGCTGCTCGTCGACGGCGTGGAACGACATGCGCGAGAACCCGCGCGAGTACTTCAACCTCGTG
>Ga0307415_100001276_pt1 | contig 11862 bp, 9 predicted proteins | sample DK1Cmetagenome_FD_204524 | JGI IMG/M metagenome (GOLD analysis project Ga0307415, IMG submission 204524) | Maize rhizosphere microbial communities from greenhouse at UC Davis, California, United States - DK15-C-2 | ecosystem: Host-associated > Plants > Roots > Rhizosphere > Soil | place: USA...
CCAGAGCCAGTGGCTCGTAGATGCGCAGGCCAAGCAGGGCGACATAGAAGTGGCCTTCGGTCCGCCCGGCCCTGATGCGGCCCTGGATCTCTCCCAGGTCCGCGGTGGCGGCGCCGGCGCCAAACATGGTCGCTTCAGCTGGTCGTGCCATATGGCCTAACATTATAGGCCAACTGGCCAGAGCGCAAGCGGTACCCGTCCTCGACATCATTCCGACGCCCTATATTTCATGGATGACTAGATCCTTCAGACATCCGCGAGTACTGAGCGCCGGTCTGGCACTCCTCGCCGCAGCACATATCGCTTTCCCCGTGGCCGCCCAGACGAACGGACCCAAAGCGGCACCGACCGCCAGGGTGGTCCTCCTGCCGGTGGCGCTCTACAATGCGCAGGCTAACGTGCAGGAGCCGTCCGACACGGCTCGGGCAATGCTCTCGACCGAGGTTCTCACCGGAAAGCTTCAGGAGCTTCTCGGCGAGCAGCTCGTACCCCGGCAGCAGGTGTCGGCAGCCGCATCGTCGGCCGAGGCCCGCGCCACCACGGGCAACCAGCCGTGCAACGTGATCGTCGCCTGCGCCCGCCACGTGGCAAACTCCGTCGAAGCGCCCTGGGTGGTCATTGCCAAGGTCAGCAAGACCAGTAACCTGATCTGGCTGTTCACCGGACAGCTGATCCATGCAGGAACCGGTGAGATTGTGCTGGACGACTCGACCGAGCTCAAGGGCCCCCCGGAGGCGATGGTTCGGGCCGGATCTCGCATCTTTGCGGAGCGGGTGGCGCGCACAGTCCGCCGTGGCGGTGTGGTGACGAACTTTCCGAACGAAGCGTAGGGATCCACTCCAGGAGGAACGATGGGTCGTCCCGTGGTGCACTGGGAGCTCTGGTCGGAAAATCCCGATAAGGCCGCGGAGTTTTACCAGCAGGTTTTCGATTGGCACATCCAGCACATACCCGATCTCAAGTATCACGTGGTGGACACGGGCGGAGGGGGAATCAACGGCGGCATCATGAAGCCACAGCGTGGTCCATGGCCCGGCAAGCTGGCTTTCTACATCGACGTGGACGACCTCGACGCGTACTCCGAGAAGATCCGGGCGGCGGGCGGGAAGATCGTGGTTGAGAAGATGGATGTGCCCGGCGTAGGACAGCTGTCGCTGTTCGAGGACCCCGATGGCCGAGTACTCGGGATGTGGCAGAAGAAGTAACTATTTGCCTCCGAAGCTCACCACGGTTTGGTGGGCCGCATCCTGAAGCAGGCGCACCCGGCTGGCCGCTACGCTGAGGTCCCGCCCGGCCACAATCGCTCGGTCCGGTAGTGCCCGCGAATCGTTCCCGGTGATCTCCTCGTATACGACAAGCGCAGCCAGGTAGGTTCCCAGCTCCGACGGGTGATATCCGTCCGGTCCGTACAGCGGCAACTGTGGGTCCGAGGCCCAGGCGGCCCGCCAGGCCTCACCCGCCGGAAAGAAGAGTCCTCCGACAGCGTCCGCCGCGGCCCGGTAGGAGTCACGAACGTCGTCGAATACCGCGAACCGGCTCGACTCCGGCCACACCATCAACAGCGCCGTCCGTGCGCCGACGGCGCGGATTTCAGTCGCCAGCAATCGTGTCGCCAGAAGCAGCGTGTCGCGGGAGAGGGCAAGAGCCGAGGGGCCCTGCTGAAGAACAACGTAGTGCCATCCGCCTTGCCGGATCGCGTCCACCGCGTCGCTGCTGCCTTCTACGTGATCGATCAGCGCCAGGTTGGGCCGGGCAACCGATGCAAAATGAATCATGACATTGGCAGAGCTGGCGAGCCCGGCGACCGTGCCGGGAAGATCGTTGGAATACGTGAGACTGTTGCCGATGAAGAGCACCCGGTATGTCGCCACTGGTGTCGTGGGAGGTGGCTCGATCGGAGCCCCGCTGCTGCCGCAGGCTGTGACAGCCACGAACGCGATGAACGCCCGCACGAGTACCTCCGGATGGTTGCGCAGTTCGGGTATGATCTTCACCTTGGACGCTGTTCCTCATTGCGCGCGCACAATCACGAACCCGGGATAGCCGGCCGTGTGCGGCAGCGATCAGCTGAAGGGGGCCGCGTAGCGGACGGAGTACGTTCTACCTGAAAGGGTGCAGGAGTGACGCGACCACAATCGAGCCGTTTAAACACAATACTTCTTCTCGTCTTCCTGCTGGCGGGCTCCACTACGGTAGGGGTCGGTCAAGATCAGGAGCCGGCTCCACCGATCGCCCGGAAAATCGCGCGGGTTGACACGCTGCATGGAGAGGTACGCGTCGATCCCTACTTCTGGCTCAGAGACGATCGCCGGGCAGCGCCTGAGGTTCTGGGTTACCTCGAAGCCGAGAACCGCTATACCGATGCGCGCATGCGTCACACGGATCAGCTCCAGAAGAAGCTCTACCAGGAGATGGTCAGCCGCATCAAGGAGACTGACCTCTCGGTGCCGGAATTCGTGAACGGCTTCTGGTACTACACCCGTACCGTGAAAGGCCAGCAGTACCCCATCTTCTGCCGGAAGCGGGGCACTCTCAAGGCGCCTGAAGACGTGCTGCTCGACGAGAATGCCGTGGCGGGAAAGCGCCCATATTCACGGGTCGGGGTGCGACAGGTGAGTCCGGATGGCAACATTCTCGCGTATACCTGGGATACCACGGGGGGCGAGTGGTACACGCTCATGTTCAAGGACCTCCGGAATCGTCGTCTCCTCTCCGATCGAATCGACAGCGTCAACTACGAGGTGGAGTGGGCGGCGGACAACCGCACGGTGTTCTATGGACGGGACGATGCTGCCCACCGGGCCTACCGGGTCCACCGCCACCAGCTCGGCGCCTCGGCGCCGGACACCGTCGTGTTCGAAGACCTCGATCCCTTGTTCAATGTGGACATCGCCAAGAGCAAGGACCAGAAGTACCTGTTCATCAATGCGCAGAGCTTTACCTCGTCGGACACACGCTACCTGATGTCCGATCAGCCGGCCGGAGAGTGGCGGGTGCTGATACCGCGTGCAGCGGACGTCGTATACTCCGTGGAGCATCATGGCGCTGATTTCCTCATTCGCACCAACGAGAACGCCATCAACTTCAAGCTGATGCGCGCACCTTCGTCCAATCCCGACCGCACCCGATGGTCCGAGGTGGTGCCAGCCCGGGACTCGATTCTCCTGGAAGATCTGGATGTGTTTCGGAGCCATGCGGCACTGTATGAGCGCGGCAACGCCGTCAGCCGGATCCGTGTTCTCGAGTTCGCCACTGGAATAACCCACGTCGTAGACTTTCCAGAGGAGATTTCGACCTTCCAGCGCTCAGCCAATCCCGAATATGACACGGACCTGGTTCGGTTCACCTACACCTCGCCGGTGACCCCGCCAACGGTCTACGATTACGACATGAAGCGTCATACGCGCACACTGAAGAAGCGGACCGAAGTACCCAACTACCAGCCGGCGCGGTACGCAACCGAACGCACGTGGGCACTCGCCACCGATGGAGCCCGGGTGCCGGTGTCGCTGCTCTACCGCAAACCCCTGGTGCGAGACGGCAGCCGGCCGATGCTGCTCTACGCGTACGGGTCGTATGGTTACAGTACCGATCCGGGGTTCACCTCCAATGTCTTCAGCCTGGTCGACCGCGGCTTCGTGTACGCCATCGCGCACATCCGCGGAGGTCAGGAGATGGGTCGTGGGTGGTACGACGATGGCAAAATGCTGCGCAAGAAGAACACGTTTGCCGACTTCATCGCTGCGGCTGAGCACCTGGTGCAGCGTGGTTACACCCGCAGCGACCGACTGGCCATACGAGGAGGCAGCGCCGGTGGGCTCCTCATGGGTGCGGTCACCAACATGCGACCGGACTTGTTCCGAGCCGTGGTTGCAGACGTGCCGTTCGTCGACGTGATCAACACCATGCTCGATGCCTCGATCCCGCTCACCACACAGGAATGGCAGCAGTGGGGCAATCCGGCAAACGCTCCCGAGTATGCGTACATGAAATCGTATTCGCCGTATGACAACGTGGCCGCGAAGAACTATCCCAGCATTCTCGTGACCGCCGGGCTCAATGATCCGCGCGTGGGCTACTGGGAGCCGGCCAAGTGGGTCGCAAGACTTCGAGCCACGAAGACCGACAAGAACACCCTCCTGCTCAAAACCAACATGGGCGCCGGACACGGTGGGAGCAGCGGACGCTACGATTATCTGAAGGAGATGGCTTTCCGCTATGCATTCGTGCTCGATCAGGTGAAGATCGCCATTCCCTGATGTCGTTCGCTCTTCCATTTGCCTTGTGGATCACGGTCACGAACGCTGCGGTGATGCAGGACTCCCTGTGCACCGCCCATACCAACCACGCCGACCCGTCCCTGTACTGCCTTCCGCTACATCCCACCGAACGGGTGCCGGACGCCTCGGGCACGGCGGTGCTACGGCCCGAGCCCGGCCCCTTCGGCCTCAGCGTCACACGAGACGGCAGAGCCCGCTTTCAGGTTCTGCTGAGGATATCGGGACTGCCGGTGGCGAAATCGCTGGGGCCATACCACCACTTTGTTGCCTGGGCGACTACCCCGGAGATGGATCCCATGATCTCGCTGGGGGCGGTGGGCAACGGCACCACGAATCTCAAACCAATCGCCCTCGAGCGGTTTCTCATCCTCATCAGCCTCGAGAGGTCGGCCGCCGGTCGCGAACCGAAAGGTCCCTTCGTTCTCCGTGGCAGTTCCCCGAGTCTCTTCATGGCTCCGCACGGGGTAACCGATCTCCCTCCGGCAGGGCACGCGGCCCAGGGGCACTCGGTCCACCGCTGGAGCATGCCTCCCATGCACCGCTCGGCGAGTCGGATGCCATACGGACTCGAGCGCTTCACGCCGGCGGTGAATCCATTCCTGCCGTCACTGAGCGGCTCAACCGGTACAGGCGCACGGGCCAGCGCGGTGTCGCGTCTGTCTGACGGGGATACCATCACCATCACTGCCGGCAAGACTTACCGGAAGCTTCGTGGCCGCTCCATTGTCACGTATGCATACAACGGACAGGTGCCCGGGCCGAGGCTCGAGATGGTACAGGGAGGAACGGCTATCGTACGTTTTCGGAACGAGACCGATCTTCCGAGCTCGATTCACTGGCATGGGCTCCGGCTGGCAAACGCGAATGACGGCGTCCCGGGACTGACACAGCCGGCCGTGCCGCCTGGGGGTGAGTTCGTCTACCGGGTTCACGCGCCCGACCCAGGGCTCTACTGGTATCACCCGCATCATCGTGAGGACGTGGCACAGGATCTGGGGCTGGCCGGCAATATTCTGGTGCGTCCCCGGAACGCCGCGGCAGAGCCGGTCATCGAGGCATTCCTGATGCTCGATGATCTCTTAATGGGTGACAGCGGGCTGGTGCCGTTCGGACGTGAAGCCCCGACGCATGCACTGATGGGCCGGTTCGGCAACGTGCTGCTGGTTAAGGGACAAGACGATTGGCAGCTGGAGGTCCGACCCGGACAGCCGTTCCGTTTGTATCTCACTAATGCGGCGAATGCACGAACCTTCAATGTGTCGCTCGACGGTGCCCGACTCCGGGTCACCGAGGCTGATGCAGGGCGGTTCGGAAGACCTCGCGCAGTGGAGAGCGTGGTGATGGCACCGGCTGAGCGCTACGTGGCGGAAGCGCAGCTCGAGCGCCCTGGCAGATATGCATTCGTCAATCGCGTGCGGGCGATCGATCGTGTTACCGGTCGGTTCTTCGCCGAGGTGGATACCCTCGGTTTCGTGACCGTGTCAGGGTCGAGGGCCCGTCCTGAGAAGATCGCGCCGGTGCCCGGGCTCGACACACTGCAAGCCCTCGTAGCTGGGTTCGCGGGACGGAATCCGGACCGTGTCCTTCAGCTCTCTCTCAGAACCAAAGGACTTCCCTTCGCCCTGATTCAGGCCCTCCGACTGGACACCACCTACGTGCACCCGGTGGAATGGACCAGCCCCATGCCGATGATGGACTGGCTGAGCACCGGCCGGGAGGTGAGCTGGATCATTCGCGACAGCTTGACCGGCACCGAAGGAATGGCGTTAGATTGGCGGGTGCCTCGAGGCAAGCCGCTTGTGGTCAGACTGGTCAATGACAAGCACGTGTTGCATCCCATGGGACATCCGATTCACCTGCACGGCCAGCGCTTTCTGGTGCTGGGGCGAAGCGGTGTGGCCAATAAGGATCTGGTCTGGAAGGATACGGTGCTGGTGCCTGCAGGTGGCTCTGTAGACATCCTGGTTGACACCAGCAATCCTGGCCGCTGGATGCTTCATTGCCATATTGCCGAGCATCTTGAATCGGGAATGCATACGGTGCTGACGGTAGAGGAATGACGGGCACGAACAGCTGGAACCCGCAGGGTTCACTCAATTCAGAGTATCTCATGACTAGAACTGGCGTCTCCGTCTTCTCGCTCCTCTGGGTCTCCGTCCTTTCCGCTCAAACACCATCACCAAACGTCCAACGCTTCATCAGCGTGGACGACTCACTGGTCGCCCTGACCCACGTCCGCGTGGTGGACGGCACCGGCGGCAAGCCCCTAGATGACCAAACGGTGGTGATCTCGGGAGGGAAGATTGCGGCGATCCATGCTGCCGGCTCCAGCAACATTCCGGCTGGCGCAAAAGTGATGGACCTGAAGGGACACACCGTCATACCAGGGATCGTGGGACTTCACGATCACACCTTCTACACCACGAACCTCCGATCGGTCCAGAGCAACGCAACCGCTCCCCTGCTCTATCTCGGCAGTGGCGTCACCACCATTCGAACCACGGGATCACACTCGCCCTACGCCGAGCTGAACCTCAGGCGCTTGATCGACGGGGGGCAGATCGCAGGCCCGCGGATGCACATCGCCGGCCCGTACCTCACCGGGGGTGAGGGCGTGGGCAGCATGCACAAGGTGAACAGCGCGGAGGCGGTGCGTCGCGTGGTGGACTACTGGGCGGCGGAGGGCGTGACCTGGCTCAAATTCTACACCGACGTGAGCCGTGAGGTCCTGGGAGCAGCGATCAAGCAAGCCCACAAGCGAAACGTGAAAGTCACCGGTCATCTCTGCTCCGTCAGCTTTCGTGAGGCGGTGGCCCTCGGCATCGACAATCTCGAGCACGGCCTGTTCGTAAATACGGACTTCGATCCCGAAAAGCGTCCCGACTTCTGTCCACCGGACGCGCTGGCCAAACTCGCAGGCCTCGATACCCGCGGGGAGGCCGCGCGCGCCACAATCCGTGATATGGTGTCCCATCGGGTCCCGATGACCTCGACACTGGCGGTGTTCGAGCTGTTCGTGCCCAACCGACCGCCGCTCGAGCCACGGGTACTCGAAGCGATGGCGCCGGATGTGAGAGCCGAGTATCTGACCAGCCGGGCGCGGCTGAGCGAGCCGGGCTCCTTTGCCATATCCCCGGAGGTTTTCCGGAACGCGCAGCGGTTCGAGTTGGAGTTCGTGAAAGCCGGTGGGCTCATGGCGGCGGGGGTGGATCCGACCGGCAACGGAGGCGCGCTTCCGGGCTTCGGCGACCAGCGCAACTACGAGCTCCTGATCGAAGCGGGATTCACGCCGGTGGAAGCCATCCGGATCATGACACTGAATGGCGCCACCATTCTGGGCGAGGAGAAGCGGCTCGGCAGCGTGACCCCGGGCAAGCTGGCCGATCTCGTCGTCATCAAGGGAGATCCGGTCGCCCGGCCGGCTGAGATTCGAAATGTGGCGATCGTGTTCAAGGGCGGTATCGGCTACGATCCGGCCAAGCTGATCGAGGCGTGCCGCGGGCTGGTGGGCATTCGATGACCGGGAGCGTGCATGCGTTCGGCCGACCGCTGATTCCAGCAGCTCTGATGGCTCTGGGACTCGCACTGGCAGGCTGGTTCGTGGGCCAGGGCTTCCTGCGCGCTCGAACGGCGGCGCGCTATGTAGAGGTGAAAGGGCTGGCCGAACAGGAAGTGGCGGCGGATCTGGCGCTCTGGCCGCTTCGGTTCGTCGCCACGGGCGACGATCTCGCAGTTACCCAGACCGAGATCACTCGAGATACCCGTGAGGTCTTCGCCTTTCTGAACCGCCACGGCATCGACACCTCCGGGGTTCAGCTCCTGGCCCTCGAGGTCTCCGATGCGGAGGCAAATCGCTTTCAGGGAGAGCGTGGCGGCACCCGTTTCGTCATCCAGCAGACGGTGATGGTCAGGTCGAGCAAGCCGGACGTTGTGCTGACTGCCAGTCAGCGGGTCAGTGAGCTGGTGCGCGCAGGCGTCGTTCTCTCCTCCAGCGGCGAGTATGGAATCGGCGGGCCTACGTTTGTGTTCACCAAGCTCAATGAGCTCAAGCCGGCCATGGTCAAGCAGGCCACGGCCAACGCGAGAGCCGCGGCCGAGCAATTCGCCGCCGACTCGCGAACCGAACTGGGGGACATTCGGTACGCGAACCAGGGTGTCTTCGTGATCCTGCCCCGAGACCAGGCTCCGGGAGTGAACGAGGGGGGACAGCTTCAGAAGATCGTCCGAGTGGTCTCGACGGTGCAGTACCTGTTGGAGTAGCCACGAACGTGTTCTCTGCGGCAGAGCAAGGTTGACGCGCTTCTATTCGCATTGCACTATGGCTCAGCACTCCCCGCCCGCGGCATCCTGGTGTACTCCCGAATAATCCGGGACTGAGCGACATGTCATCTACGCCTGTCACCAACCTCACCAGCGTCGACTACGCCGTCATGGCGATCTACTTTGCGGCGGTGCTCGGCGTCGGCTGGATACTTCGGCGGGTGATGCGGACGAGCACGGACTTTTTTCTCTCCGGGCGTTCACTGCCGGCCTGGATCACCGGCATCGCGTTCATCTCCGCGAATCTCGGCGCCCAGGAGGTCATCGGGATGGGCGCGTCGGGCGCAAAGTACGGCATCGCCACGAGTCACTTCTACTGGGTCGGCGCCATCCCGGCCATGGTGTTTGTAGGTCTTTTCATGATGCCGTTCTACTACGGATCCCGGGCACGTTCGGTTCCCGAGTACCTGCGCCTGCGGTTCGACGAGAAGACGCGCACGCTGAACGCGGTGTCGTTCGCCGCCATGACCATCTTCTCATCCGGCGTGTCGATGTACGCCATGGGGAAGCTGTTCAACCTGCTGCTCGGCTGGAGCTTCGATGTCAGCATCATGGTGTCGGCCGTCATCGTGCTCTCGTACGTGCTGCTCGGAGGACTCACCAGCGCCATCTACAACGAGGTGCTCCAGTTTTTCCTGATCGTTTTCGGTTTCATTCCGCTGGTGTGGCTGGGGCTGACGGCGATTGGCGGATGGGACGGCCTGACCGCGCGTCTGGCAGAGGTATCGACCGCGCGGGGCCTCCCGGCCGATGCGTACACGTCGGCGTGGTCGAACCTGGGTGACGCGAGTCAGAACCCGGTTGGCGTCGAATGGTTTGGACTGGTCATGGGCCTCGGCTTCGTGCTCTCGTTTGGATACTGGTGCACCGATTTTCTCGTGGTGCAGCGTGCCATGGCCGCGGACTCGATGACGGCGGCGAGACGTACGCCGCTCATCGCTGCCGTGCCGAAGATGCTGTTTCCCTTCCTGGTCATCCTGCCAGGAATGATCGCGCTGGCGCTCTCCAGCCAGGGAGGGGGGGCCGGTCAGGGACTGGTTCCCCCCAAGGTCGGTCCGGACGGCGCGCCGTTGCTCGATGCCGCCGGGCGGCTGGTGCTCGATTACGACCTGGCCACGCCCATGCTGCTGGTAAATCTGTTTCCTTCGGGAATGCTGGGTCTCGGCCTTACGGCGCTGCTCGCCTCGTTCATGTCCGGCATGGCCGGCAATGTGACCGCGTTCAACACGGTCTGGACCTACGACATCTACCAGAGTCACATCCGGAAAGGCGCCTCGGACCACCATTACCTCCAGATGGGCCGGATCGCGACGGTCGGTGGCATCCTGCTCTCCATTGCCGCGGCCTACCTGGCGAGCGCGTTCAACAACATCATGGACCTGCTCCAGCTGGTCTTCGCATTCGTCAACGCGCCACTGTTCGCCACCTTTGCCCTGGGCATGTTCTGGCGTCGGGCAACCGGGCACGGAGCATTTGCCGGGCTGCTGGCTGGAACCCTGGCCGCAGCCCTTCACCATGGGCTCTCTCTTCCCGCGGGCGGCCACCCCGGAATCAAGGGCGGGTTTCTGGGACTCCTGCACACCTATCCGAGCGAGCTGGCCCAGACGTTCTGGACCGCAATTATCGCCTGGACTACTTGCTTTGTGGTCACCATCATCGTGAGCCTGGCCACCCGCCCGCGGGCTGACGCCGAACTGCGCGGCCTGGTCTACTCTCTGACCGACCGCCCCAATGATCAGGCGCTTCCGTGGATTCGGCGCCCCTGGGTATTGGCCGCCGCGGTTCTTGTCTTGACGCTCGGGCTTAATTTCTTGTTTTACTAGACCCCTGTGACAGAGAGTCACCATGCTGGATGTCCGTTGGCCAATCGGTACTCTGTTCGCAACCCTGGGGCTGCTCCTCACCGGCTACGGTTTGGCAACGGCTGGCAACGCGGAGCAGTACGCCCGGTCGCTCTCGGTAAACGTCAATTTGTGGTGGGGACTGGTGATGCTGGTGTTCGGGCTGGCTCTATTGCTTGCCGCCTCGCTGGGACGGAGAACTCTGCCGAGAACCCCGCTGCCCAACCCGGAGGCGGACGCCATCGAGGCGCGAGAGCACCGGCTGGGGTTGGAGCGAGATGGAGCTAGTTGACGGGTCACAAATAAAGTGACAGTATGCTCTGGGTTGCCCCAGCGGCATCCCACGCAACAGAGGCGCGCAGGCGCTCCCTACCCAATGCAGTGCTCGTGGCAGCTTGTGAGGTGTGTCCAGTCGCAGAACTCTCGAGAAAATGGAGGATGACGCCATGATGTGGAGCTCGTGTGTGGCTCGACCAACGTTGCCCACGCGGTGTGTCAGCATCGCCCTTCTCTCACTCTTAGTCTTTGCAGGATCGAACGCGCAGGCGCAGGACCAGACAGGAAGCATCGGTGGCAGGGTCGTAGATGACATGGGAACCCCGCTGGTCGGGGCACAGGTGGCAATCCCAGGCTCTTCGATTGGAACTCAGACCCGCGCGAACGGCGAGTATGTACTGCCCAGAGTACCTGTTGGAAGCCACTCGGTTCAGGCCCGGTATCTGGGCTACCGGCCCGAGACGGCCACCATCCAGGTTACGGCCAACCAACGCACTACCCAGGAATTCACCCTACGGCGGGACCCGCTTCAGTTGCAGACGATGGTGGTCACCGGAACGCAGTCCCCCCGCGTGAACCTCGACGCCAGCGTGGCGGTCACTACGCTCACCTCCACGGAGGTTGAGGCGGCCGCGCCGCGAAGCACTACCGAGATGCTTCGCTACGTTCCCGGCTTTACCCGCGTGGAGAGCTCGGGTGGTGAGGTAAATCAAAACATCAGTATGCGGGGGATCCTCGGCGTCGAATACGTGGCGTTTCTCGAGGATGGCATGCCGGTCTTCCCGACGATGCACACCTACTTCATGAACGCCGATAATCTGTTCCGTTTCGACACCAACATCGAACGAATGGAGGTCGTACGAGGAGGTAGCTCGCCGTTGTTCGGATCCAATACACCAGGCGCCATTGTCAACTTCATTAACAAGAGCGGGGGAGAACAGTTTGGCGGCACCATGCGTGCCACCGCAGCTACCAAGGGATTGGCCCGCTATGACCTGAACATCAATGGGCCATTCGGTAACGACTGGCGCTTCAACGCTGGCGGCTTTTATCGCTATGACCAAGGAGTACGGAGCCCGGGCTTCCCAGGGATCCAGGGTGGTCAGCTCAAGGCCAATATCACCCGGCTACTCGACAGGGGAACG
>Ga0307415_100001277_pt1 | contig 11861 bp, 11 predicted proteins | sample DK1Cmetagenome_FD_204524 | JGI IMG/M metagenome (GOLD analysis project Ga0307415, IMG submission 204524) | Maize rhizosphere microbial communities from greenhouse at UC Davis, California, United States - DK15-C-2 | ecosystem: Host-associated > Plants > Roots > Rhizosphere > Soil | place: USA...
GATGGCCGACGGCATGGCGATCTTCGCCCCGAATGCCAACAGCTACCGGCGCCTGCGGCCCGAGCTGTACGTGCCGATGAACGCCACCTGGGGCTACAACAACCGCGGCGTCGCCGTGCGCGTGCCAGTCTCAGGACCCTCCGACCGGCGGCTCGAGCACCGCGTCGCCGGCGCGGATGCGAACCCCTATCTCGTCGCCGCGTCGGTGCTCGCGGGCATGCTGCATGGCATCGAGAAGAAGCTCGTCCCGCCTGCCCCGCTCGTCGGCAATGCCTACACGCAGCGCCTCGCGGCGCCGCGCCTGCCGGGCGACTGGGCGAGCGCGCTCACGCGCTTCGGCGCGAGCGGATTCCTGCGCGAATACTTCGGCGAGCGCTTCGTGACGCTCTACGAGCTGACGCGCCGCGGGGAAATGCAGGACTTCAATTCGCGCATCAGCGCGCTCGACTACGCCTGGTACCTGGAGCAGGTATGACGCTCAAGCCTGCCGACAGCTGGTACGAGGCGACGGCGCGGCGCGAGGCGCCCCTGCCCTCGCTCGAGGGTGACGTCGAGGCCGACGTCTGCGTTGTCGGCGGTGGACTCTCCGGGTGTTCCACGGCCCTGCATCTCGCGGAGCGTGGCTACAAGGTCGTCCTGCTCGAGGCCGAGCGCATCGGCTACGGCGCGTCGGGCCGCTCGGGCGGCCAGATCATCCCCGGCTACTCCTGCGGCATGAGCAAGCTCGCCGCGCAGATCGGCCAGGCGGATGCGAAGCGCCTGTGGGACTTCAGCGTGGAGGGCGTCGAGCTCACGCGCGACCTCATCGAGCGCAACCGGATCGACTGCGACCTCGCCTGGGGTCACCTGCACGTCGCGATCAAGCCGCGGCAGCGAGACGAGCTCCTCGAGTGGCAACAGGAGCAGGAGGGCGACTACGGCTACGGCAAGCTGCGCTTCGTCGAGCGCGACGAACTGCGCGAGTGGGTGGCGACGGAGCGTTACGTCGCGGGCCTGCTCGATACCGGGGCCGGCCACCTGCATCCGCTGCGCTACACGATCGGTATCGGCAAGGCTGCCGTCGCTGCGGGCGTGCGGCTGCACGAGAAGAGTCGCGTCACGAAGATCGAGTACGGCCCCACCGTGCGCGTGCGGACCGACAAGGGCTCGGTACGCGCGAAATTCCTCGCGCTTTGCGCGAACGTGGAGCACGTGGACCTGTCCGACCGGCTGGCCAAGCGGCTGATCGGCGTCGCTTCCTACATCGTCGCCACGAAGCCGCTGGGCGCCGCGCGCGCGAATGCGCTCCTCAAGGACAACGTCGCGGTCGCGGACCTCAACTGGATCATCGACTACTATCGGCTCTCCGCCGACCAGCGCCTGCTGTTCGGGGGGCGCGTCAGTTATTCCGGCCTCGACCCACTCGGTACCGCGCGCGCGACGCGGCAGCGGATGCTGAACGTCTTCCCGCAGCTCGCCGACACGGAGATCGAGTACGCCTGGGGCGGCATGATCGACATCACGATGAGCCGCGCGCCGGATTTCGGGCGGCTAGACTCGAATGTCTACTACCTGCAAGGCTATTCCGGGCACGGCATGGTGCTGACGACCATCGCCGGCCGGATCGTCGCCGAGGCGATCGCCGGCCAGGCCGAGCGCTTCGACGTCTTCACGCGCCTCAAGCACCACGCCTTCCCGGGCGGCAAGCTGTTCCGCCGCCCGACTCTGGTGATGGCGATGACCTGGTTCCGCCTGCGCGACCTGCTGCCCTGACGCGCGTCGACCGCCGTGCACGGTGCGCGGCCTTCAGGCGCAGGTAGGTCTTGTCCTTGCGCGCGAGCTCCCATTTCGCCTTGAAGATGCGGGCAGATCGCGCCTTCTGCGCGTCCGGCCGAAGGGGCAGCCGCTTGCGCGAGCCGGGCGAGTACTTGCGCCCCGACCCGCGATTCGCGTACCGGCGCGCGCGTGTGGATCCCATCTGCAGGAACTTGCGCGCCATGTCCATGCCGACGAAGTCGCGGCGGGACCGGTAGCGGCAGAACATCCTGTAGATGGCGGCCGCGGACTCGCGGGCGACTTCGGGCGTGCGGAATCGCCAATGCGGCAGGATCTCGCTCTTGTAGGGCTCCGCGATGAGGACGCCCTGCTCTCCCCGGCCGATGCGGTAGAGCTCCGGATGCCTGCGGAAATCGACGCGCGCGTAGTGGCGGGCGTAGTCAGGCCCCATCGGACGCAACGCGCTGTCGCTCCGCGCGCGCGCGCTCGATGAGCGTATCCAGGATCGAGAGCTGGTCGCGGAAATCGCCGTCGTCCTTGACCGGCACCAGGTATTTGCCGTCGACGACGATGGTCGGCACGGAAGGCAGCCGCACCTTGCGCGATTGCTCGTCGGCGCGCCTGGTCTGGAGCTGCACGTTGAAGGAACGATAGGCCTTCTCGAACTCCGCGCGGTCGATCCCCTGCTCCGCGACCCAGGCGGCGATCGAAGCCTCGTCGGTGAGCTTCTTGCCCTTGCGGTGAACGGCCGCGAAGAATGCGTCGTCGATGGCAGGCACCATCTTCAAGGCGCCCAGGGCGTAGTACGCCTGCGCCGCCGCGACCCAGGTCGGGTGCCCGATCGCGACCGCGGCGCGCTCGACCTTCACGTCTTCGGGCAGCGATCCGGACCAAGCGGCAAAGCTTCTCTCGAACTTGTAGCAGTGCGGGCACTGGTACGAGAAGAACTGGGTGACGACGATCTTCGATGCATCGGACGTCGGCACGGCCGGCCGGATCGCCTGGTAGTCGGTGCCCTCGACCGGATCCGCCGCTCGCGCGGGCGCGGCCGAGACGACGAGCGCCGCGATCAATGCCAGTGAGCGCGCAAGTTGCATGGGTTATTCCCTTCGAAGGCCACTTGAGGCTTGACGTTCGACCGGAAACCGGTCCGCCGAGTTCCGCTAGTGGGCGGTGCTGGCCGTGAACTTGCGATCGGGCCGGAAATCCTCGAGCGCTTCGGCGGGTGCGCCGCCTGCGATCTCCTGCGCGACGAGCGCCCCCGCGACCGGTGCGAGCGTCACGCCGCTGTGCGTGACCGCGAGGTAGACGTCGGGCCGCGACGGCGAGGCACCGAGCACCGGATATCCGTCGAGCGGCATCGGCCGGTGGCACACGCGCACGTCCTCGAAGTCGAGCGGCCCGAGTCCCGGCACGTACTTCAGCGCAGCGGCACGCAGGCGCTCCGCGTGCTCGAGCGCGATCTCGCGCGACGGAAACGCGCTCGGCTGGCCGGCGAGCCTTGCGGCATGCGCCTCGTTTGCGGGCGGGCCCGCTTCCTCGCCGAGGACGAGGCGCCCGTCCGCCCGCTGGTGCATGTGCACGCCCGGCAGCCACAGCACGCGCTCGACGATCCGCGGCATCGGTGCCGTGATGGCCGTGAGGCCAGGGGCGATCCGCTGCGGTAAATCCCAGCCCGCGAATCGCCTGCCCGCATCCGCCGCTGCGCCCGTCGCGAGAACGAGCCGGTCGGCGGCGATATCGCCGCGGCTCGTCTGCACCGCGCACACTCGGCCGTTGAAGAGCGTCACGCCGGTGAGCTCGCAGGGATACTCGACCTTTGCACCGAACGCCGTCGCGGCGTCGAGAAAGGCGCGCGTGGCGGCAATGGGATCGGTCGCGCCGTCGTTGCCGGAGAAGACGACGTGGCGCAATGCGCCGAAGTCGACGCGCGGCTCGAGCGATGCGAGCTCGGCGCGATCGACGAGCCGCGTCTTCTCGCCCCAGGCCAGCTGCTCGGCGACGCGGGCGGGAAGCCCGGCGTCCACCGCCGCATCGGCGACGCCTTCGAGCGAGCCGCCCCAGCGGACCGGCAGCTTCAACTCGGATTCGAGCATCCGCCAGCCCTCGACACCGGCCTGGTTCAGTCGGTGGTAGCGCTGCGGCTGCTTGGACCAGGTCGCATTGATCCAGGCGAACGAGCCGCGGCTCGCATGTGTCGCGGGGCCTTCGCGGTCGATCACGGTGACGCGCGTGCCCGCCTTCGCAAGATGCCAGGCGATGGATGCGCCGATGACCCCTGCGCCGGCGACGACGACGCGGAGCGCAGATGCCGCGCGTGCTCTGCCGGCGAACGCCGTCGCGGCGAGCAATTGCAGGAACTGCCGCCGGTCCATCGGATCCCTGCGTTCAGGAGCGCTCATAGGCCTGCCGTTCGAACCAGTTGTCGCGGTAGAAGCGACGACCGCAGGCGAGCTGCCAGAGGCTCGACAGCGCATAGGCCGGCAGGAAGAGCGGCCCCCACTGCTCGTACTGGCGGACATGCACGTGCTCATGCGTTCGGGCGCAGTCGAGGGTCGCGGCATCCGTGCCGAGGATCACGTGTCCGAGCGTCACGGCGCGGAACGGGCAGCCGACGAGCGGTGAGGCGAAGAACGTACCCAGGCCGCCGCCCGAAAACTCGATCACACCGTCGACGATGCGGGCATCGGCGCCGAAGAGTGCGCCGATGCCTCCCAGCACGACGCCGAGCACGGTATTGGGGCTGGCCCAGGCGTAGCCGATGAGCCGATTCACCGCAGCGTGTCCCTGATCTTCGTCGCGATGGCCTGCCCGAGCTTCCGGTGGGCCTCAGCGGTCAGGTGCAGGCCATCCATGCCGTCCGTCCCCGTGACCGTGCCCGCGTCCAGGAATGCGACGCCGGCGTCCGCTGCGACTTTCGCGTAGAGGCTCGCGAGTTGCCGTGATTTCTCGAGACCCCCCGCAAAGACAGCCGCCGGAAAGCTCTCCGTCTGAGCCAGGGGCGGCGGCGCAACGACCAGGATCTTCGGAGCGGGATACTTCGTCCACACGGCGCGGTCCATCGCTTTCACCTGATCGACCAGCCGGCGCATGCCGCGCGCGATGTCCTCCGGCGAGCGGTCGAACGATGCCTTGAGGTCGTTCGTGCCCAGCATGATCACGACGAGATCGAGAGGCAGCTGCGAGGCGACCGCCGCCGGTAGGTAGGCGCTGCCGTCGAGGCCCGCGCCGGCGAGCTCCGTCACGGACGGGTCCGGCAGGTCCGTCGTCCGGCCGCTCAGGCCTTCCTCGATGACTTCGTAGCCGTCACCGAGGGCGACCCGAGCGATCCCGGGCCATCGTTCGTTCGCGCCGAAGCGCGTGGTGGGAAATCCCCGCTCCACGGGTACCCAGCCCCAGGTGTTCGAATCGCCGTACACGAGGATGCGCTTCGTCGGCGCGGACTCGCTGCGGAACCGCAGGTCCCAGACGCGATCCTGCGCGACACTGAGCGCCACTGCGCGGCCGGCGGCGTCGCGCCGGAAGATGATCGTGCCGACTTCGCCCTCGAAGGCATCGGCATAGAGCGGTGTCAGCGGGTACACGGTGTCCGGGCGCTGCGCCAGCTCGAGCCGGCCTTCACGCACGCGGGCGACGAAGGTGGTTTCGGCCTCGCGGCTCGCGTAGGTGCCGGCAAGCATTTCGAGCTGCGGCGGCGTCGGCTGCACGGGTTCGACACGCTCGTAAACCTCGGTCCAGGCGTCGCCGCTGTCCACGTAAGCTCGCCCTTGGTCGTCGAATTCCACGGAGACACCGTCCTCACCGGCGAACTTCCGCGCGGACAGCGGAACGAGAGACGTTTCACCATTGAGCTTCAACCCATTTCCGTCGCGAGAAAGCCTGGCCGTGATGCCGCGTTCCGCGGAGCGATACAGGCCGGCGCGCGCGTCCAGATCGCTCGCCCGGAGTCTTGCCGCCGACGGCGGCGCATCCGGCTTCAGCACGTCTGCGAGATACAGGTCGGCGATCGCATGCAGCGCCTGCCGCGGCATGCTGTTGCCGGCATTGCACAGCAGTGCAACGGACACGCGCTGTTCGGGGAAGCGTGCGAGGTAGGCGCGGTAGCTCCCCGTCGTGCCGCTGTGCCGGACTTCCGCGAGTCCCTTGTAACGGGCGAGAGCGAGTCCATAGGCGTAGCCCGTCTCGCGCCCCGTATCGAGGACGCCGCTCGTGTGCATCAGCCGCACCCAGGCGGCGTCGCCGACCTGCGGCGCGTCGAAGTTCGCGTTCCAGCGCAGCAGGTCGCCGACCGTCGTCAGCAAGCCACCGTTACCGTGCACGTTCTCGAACGGCATGTCCTGCGTGTAGCGGCCGTCCGTTTCCACGTAGGCGACTGCGCGATCCTTCACCACGCGCGTGTAGTCGTCCCGCCAGGACGTGCGCGTCATGCCGAGCGGCTCGAAGAGGCGCTTGCGCGTGAACTCGGCGAAGGGCTCGCCCGCGACCCGCGAGACCAGGATGGCGGACAGGTTGTAACCGGAGTTGCTGTACGACCAGCGCGTGCCGGGCGTGAAGTTCAGCGCTTCTTGCCTGGACAGGATGTCGAGCACGTGGGCATGGGTGTAGGCCCGCGTACCGCGCGACGCTCCTGCGATCCACGCGACGCTGCCCCAGTCGCGCAGCCCGCTCGTGTGCTGCAGCATCTGGCGGATCGTGATGTGCGCCGCGTAATCCGGAAGTTCCGGGATGTAGCGGCGCACGGGATCGTCGAGCGACAACTTCCCGTCGCGCGCGAGCAGCAGCACCGCGGCCGCGGTGAACTGCTTCGAGACCGAGCCCGCCTCGAAGATCGTGTCGGCGCGGTTCGGCAGGCCGTGCTCGAGGTCGGCCATGCCATAGGCCTTCTGGAGCACGATCCGTCCTTCTTCCGACACGCCCACCGCACAGCCGGGCGTTTCGCGCGTCCACTCGGCGAAAAGCGCATCCACGGAGGCATCCGACACCGGCTTTGTGGCCTGCGCGGGCGCGGCAGCGATCAGCGCCGTGCACAAGGCGCAGGCGCGGGCAATCGCGGCGACAAGACGCTTCACGGACCTCTCACTCCCCCAGCGACGAGGCGATCGCATCATAGGGAAGGAATCGGCGCGTGGTCACGTCGAACGGGAAGTCGCTGACCCGGATGTCCGGCAGCCGCTCGATGGCGCGCATCTCGAGGCCGAACCAGGATTGGCAGACCTCGCCCTCGCCCATCGGGTGCAGGCGGTAGGCCTCGTAGACGTCCGGGCATGTGCCGCGCGGAGTGTCAGGCCGCGACAGGAAGAAATACGTCCCTTTCGCACTCCGGCACAGCATCGAGCGCGGCACGGTGTCGAAGTCGCGGTATTCTGCGTGCAGCCAGTCCGTCATCGGATCGCCATGCAGCGGGATTCAGGTGACACTCTGCGACTTCGGCCATCCCGCGGCAAGCAAGGAACCGGACATGGAATTTCTCTCGTACTCGATCCTCGTCGGCTGCGGCGCGACCGCGCTCGTCGACGTCTGGGCGCTCCTGCGCAAGCGCCTGTTCGACATGCCGCTGCCGGACTTCGGCCTTTTGGGTCGCTGGCTGGGCCTCATGCCGCGCGGCAAGTTCCGCCACGAGTCCATCGCTGCTGCGCCCCCGGTTCGCGGCGAACGATGGATCGGCTGGATCGCCCATTACCTCATCGGGATATCGTTCGCCGCGCTGCTGCTCGCCGTCTGGGGACTCGAGTGGATGCGCGCACCGAGGCTCGGACCTGCACTCATCGTCGGCGTCGCCACCGTCGTCGCGCCGTACTTCATCATGCAGCCGGCGATGGGCGCCGGCATCGCCGCCAGCCGCACGCCGCGCCCCGCCGAAGCACGACTGCACAGCTTCCTGACTCACGCTGTCTTCGGCGTCGCGCTGTACCTGGCCGGCTGGATCGTCAGCCGGGTCGTGGGCTAGCGACCGACGGCCACGACGCCGCGCTGCCCGTCCCGGCGCAGCTCGAGAGCCGGCAGGCCGAACTGTGCCGTCTGTTGCACGATCTGGTCGAAAATCTCCCGCGCGGTCGAATCGTCCGTGACCAGGCGCGGAATGCCGCTCCGGGTCAGGTGGTCGCCGTAGCCAAGCTCGACGGGGTGGAGCACGACCTCGGACAGCGCATTGCCGCTGAAACGGACCTCCGCGATGACGCTCTGGAATGTGAAGGCGTGGTCGAAGTAACCCGTGTTGAGCGGCGCCGTCAGGTCGTAGTCCGTTGCTTTCTCCGGATCCTTCCAGGCCTTTTCCAGCAGCTCGCGATTGCGCGCATGAAGATCGGCGGACAGCTGCTCCTGGACGTCGCTCCAGAAGAAGTTCCCGAGCCCATAGAAGATCGGTCGCTTGCCGCGCGCGGGCGAATCGTAGACCTCCATCGGCCCGAGGTTGTGGTTGCCCGACGTGACGAACATGTCCGCGCCCGAATCGATCGCGCCCCGCGCCAGCTCCTTCAGGAAATTGGCGGCGCCGCGCGGCGCGTCGCCGTCGTCGCAGCCCGTCGAGCACTCGTGAGCATGAATGGCTGCGATCACGAAATCCGCGTTCTGCTGCGCCGACCTTATCGCGCCGTAGATCTCCTCAAGATCCTGGGGATCCATCGTGTGCTCGCGGGAGTATTTCTCCGCCTGCCGGTAAGCCGTGCCGAAGAAGTTCCCTTCGCGCGGCACGTCCTTGCAGCGCGTGCCGTACAGCGTGCACTGGATCTTGGCGAGCGCCTCGACCACCGAGCGTGGAACCTGCGTCGTCTCCTGGACGCGCAGGGCACTGAGGCCCGGGCGGCCGGGCGCGGTCGTCGCGGACGGCATGGACTCGCTCGTCGGGCGGAAAGTCGAGGCGAACGATACGACTGCAATGCGGCCGGCCGGGCTCTCGAAGTACGCAGGCGCCCGCGCCATGCGATGCGACTCCCCGGCTCCGGCGTGCGGTATGCCCGCCCTGTCGAGCCACTGCGCCGTTTCCCGCATGCCCTCGAGGCCCCAGTCCTGGCTGTGGTTGTTCGCGCGCCCGACGATGTCGAATCCCATCGCCTTGAGGTCGCCGGCGACGGCCGGCACCGAGGCGTTCGTCCAGTCCCCTTCCCAGGAGTACGGCGCACCGGTGAACGTGCGCGGATCGAAGATCGTCGTCTCGAGGTTGCCGAAGGTGACGTCAGTGCTCCGCAGGACCTCGAGCACGGCGGCAAACGACGGCATGCCTTCCGCGTGCTGCGACAGGGGGCGTGAGATGATGAGGTCTCCCACGGCGGCAGCCGTGAATCCGTCCGGGACACTCGCCTGCATTTCGGCTTCGATGGGCCGTTTCGGGTCGAACTGGCTCTCATCACGCACGACCGGATCGGCTGGGCCGAACGGTTCGGCGGCCCGCGCAGCGTAATGCGCGAAGACGACCAAGGCGACCGCAAGCGCGAGTGATCGGTTCATGGGTCAACCTAGCAGTTTGGAATCGTAAGGATACGTGGAAAGCACGACGGGCCCGTCCGCGGAGACCCAGACTTCGTCTTCGAGCTTCACGCCGTCCCGCGCGCCGACCTTGCCGGCATAGCATTCGACCGCGACGACCATGTCCTCCCGGAACTCGCCCTGCGGCATTTCCGTATAGGGATCGCCGGGCAGCGGGATGTTCGGCGACTCGTCGTCGACACCGATGCCATGCACGATGACGCCGTAGCCCTGCTCGCGATAGGCGGCCGGCAGTGTCGGGCATTTCGCGACGAACTCGGAGAACGGGAGGCCGGGCCGGATGAGCTGCGAACTGCCCTGAACAAAATCGTGCGCGACCTTGTACGCTTCTTTCTGCTCGTCGGTCGGGCGCTCGCCGCACAGGAACGTACGCGAAAAGTCCGCCACGTAGCCTTCCGGCCCGATCGCGTCCGTGTCGATGGCGACGAGGTCGCTCGGCTCGACCCGCTTGTCGTCGGCTTCATGGAGCCAGGGATTCGTCTTCTGGCCTGAGACGAGGAGCCTCGTGAAGCAGTGCTCGCCGCCCTGCGCGAGGATGCGGTGCCAGAAGATCGCCAGCAGCTCGTTCTCGGTGATCCCCGGGCGGATCGAGCTTTCCATCTCGCGCAGCGCGGACTCGGCGACCTGGCAGGAACGCCGCATCAGCTCGACTTCGTCCGGCAGCTTGATGATGCGTGCCGCGGACATCGTCCTGTCGGCGTCCATGAGCTTGAGGCCGAGCGCCTGCAGAGCTGCGAAGCCGTTGTAGTCGAGCACGTCGATCCCGATCCGCTCGCCCGTGAGCCCGCGCTCGGCGAGCACGTCGCGGATCTGGCCGGCCCAGGCTGCCGCCTTGCCCGGCGAATCGGCATCCGTGAGCCGCGCCTGCCAGAACATCGACGGCCGCACGTCCGGCCAGTGCGCCCGCTGGCGGAACTCCGCACCGCCATACTCGAAAATCACGGGGTCGCCCGTCACCGGGACAACGAGGTAGTGGGCGATGTTGACCGCCGTCCACAGCGGCATGACGGCGACGCCGGTGCAATAACGGATGTTGACGATGTCCGTCAGGACGAGCGCGCCGATGTCGCGCGCCGCCATCTCGCGCTGCACCTTGCCGAGACGGTCGCGCCTCAACCGAGCCAAATCGACCACGAATTCCCCCTGCAGCGATTATGATGACGCACCGCACAGGCAGCAAACCGGAGCCGACATGCGCCACGCCGTGATCCTGGGATTCACAGCCCTCCTCGCCGGCGCGCAGGCGATCGCCGAACCCATCGCGCTCGTCGCTGACCGCGTGATCGACGGCGTCGGCAAGACGGCCCGCGACGACACCGTGGTCGTGGTCGACGGTGAGCGCATCGTCGCGGTCGGCGACCGTTCCGTGATCCCGGCCGGTGCGAAGGTCGTCGAGCTCGCCGGCCAGACGCTCATGCCCGGCTTCGTCAACTGCCACGAGCATCCGCTCATGTACGCGGACGACTACCAGAATGCGCACCTCCAGGCGTCTTCGGCCTACAAGGCGCTGATGGGTCTCGCTGCGCTGCAGCGGCAGCTGCTCGCCGGCTGGACGACCGTGCGCGTCATGGGCGACGCCGACGTGCACTACGCGAACCAGGACATCCGCAAGACCGTGGATGCCGGGATCTTCATCGCGCCGCGCCTGACAGGCGCCGGCCACTACATCTCGATCACCGGCGGCGGTGGTGACGTCAACTACTTCTCCCCGGAACAGAACGTCATCGCCGACGGGCTCGTCGCGGACGGGCCCGAGGAGATCCGCAAGGCGGTGCGCGAGGAGATCAAGTACGGCTCCGACTGGATCAAGTTGCTCGTCACGGGTGCGTACCAGTCGGTGGGCGATGACCCGCGCAACGTCGCATTCTCGCCCGAGGAGCTCGAGGCTGCGGTGTCCGAGGCGAACCGTCACAGCGTGCCGGTCGCCGCGCACGCGCATGCCATCGAGGGCATCAAGCAGGCCGTCGCCGCTGGCGTCCGTTCCATCGAGCACGGCACCTTCCTCGACGACGACGGGATCCGCTTGATGGTGGAGAAAGGTACGTTCCTCGTCCCGACGATTTACGTCGGCGACTACTACGCGGAAGGTGACAAGCTGCGCGCCCAGGACAAGCAGGACGACTACACCGCCAACCAGCGCCCGAAATTCCTCGCCGCCGTCGGCCGCGCCCACAAGCAGGGCGTGAAAATCGCCGTCGGCGTGGACCTCGGCGGCTACATGACCGACCCGAAGGTGTTCGTGCGCGAAATGGCCGTGCTCGTCGAGGCTGGATTCACGCCGATGGAGGCCATCCAAGCCGGCACGCGCGTCGGCGCGGAGCTCCTGCGCTGGGACGATCGCCTCGGCACCGTGCAGGCGGGCAAGCTCGCCGACCTCGTCGCCGTGAACGGGAATCCGCTCGAGGACATGAAGGCGCTCGAGAGCGTGAGCTTCGTGATGGTCGGCGGGAGAGTCGCGAAAAAGCCGGGCGACGTCGCGGGGCTCGGAGGCACGCTGGGCAACTGAGCCGGCCGACAGCCGGCGGCTGAAGGGGGGATCGCATGCAGCCGCACGAAATCGGGCAGCTGCCCTGGCTCGCGCCCACGATCGCGGCGCTCTTCGCCTGGGGCATCGCGCAAGGACT
>Ga0307415_100001278_pt1 | contig 11860 bp, 12 predicted proteins | sample DK1Cmetagenome_FD_204524 | JGI IMG/M metagenome (GOLD analysis project Ga0307415, IMG submission 204524) | Maize rhizosphere microbial communities from greenhouse at UC Davis, California, United States - DK15-C-2 | ecosystem: Host-associated > Plants > Roots > Rhizosphere > Soil | place: USA...
GCGACCGACACGCCAACGCCGCCCTGCACCGGATCGTGATCGTGCGGCTCCGGTGGCACCAGCCAACCCGCGACTACGTCGCCAGGCGCACCGCCGAGGGCAAGACCAAAAAGGAGATCCTGCGGTGCCTCAAGCGCTACATCGCTCGGGAGGTCTTCGCGGTCCTCCACCAACTCGCCCAGCAGGACCAGCCAACCGCGGCTTGAAATGTATAGGAGCGTCCAAGGCCACCGAGGACCTGGGCGGCGCCCTGGATCACCCCATCCGCAGCCGGGCCGAGCTACACCGCCTCCACGGCCAGGTGCCCACCCATGTGGCCGCGCTCGTGGAGGCGGCCTGGCGCCTCGGCGGCCGGCCCGAGCTTTCAGCCCTGCGGCTGCGGCAGGGGGCGCACCTGCTCGGCTACCGGGGCCACTTCCTGACCAAGAGCCGCCGCTACGCCACCAGCTTCCGCGGCCTGCGGGCCGCCCGCCGGGCCTGGACCGCCCGCCGCCGCCACGGCCCCACTGTGGCCCTGGACCGCGACGGCCGCCTGCTGCCGCCGGCCGGCACAGTCATCGTGGCCGACTGGCAGTACGCCGGGCGTGGCTACACCACCGCCGCCGACGCCTGGCTCGCCGCCTCCATGGCCGCCGACCACCAGCAGGCCCGCCGCCTCGCCCGCGAGGAACTGAGCCGCGGTGCCTGAGCCGGCCATCACAACGCCTCGTCAGCAGGTGTCGAACGAGGTCTGTCTCACGCCGGCCTCGGACTCTGCAGAAGCCTGGCCGACTCATGAGGATGGCGTCGCGGCGCGAGTCAGGCGCGAATGCGAGGCACAGGGCGCCCCGGAAAGGGTAGAAGACCCGGCGATTATTGCTCGGGTTGCGACGTTGGCTTGGTCCGATCACGCCAGAGCACCGAGATCGAATCGGGGTCTGACGGTTCATGCCCGAACCCTGTCGGGCCGGAAGGTTGAATCACAACACGCTCGATGACCGCGGCGAGGATGGCGCGTTGACGGTCCAGGGAGAGGTCCGGCCAGACCTCCGCAATGTTTGGCGGGAGGCGCGTAAGGATGCGTTTGCCTGTTAATTGAGTGTACTTTTCGCGGAGACGGTCCATCTCATGTTCGAGTCGTTCGCGCCTGCGCTGAGCCGCCTTGAGGACTTGCCTTCTGGTTCCTTCGTCTACGTCCTCAGCTAGCTCGTCAATGGCCTTATCTCCCACGCGGTCATATTGAGCCTGGAGTCTCGCAAGCTCAGCGAGAATGTCGGTGATCTGCTCACCGACGTTACCGCCTTCCCCATGCAAGGCCTTGGCCGCATCCTCGACCTGTGGGCTTGTCAGACGGTAGAGCAGCCGAGCCGTCACCTCGCCGTCAACGAATTTAACCAGTCGCGCCAGCCGGGGGAGCTTTGCGTCCGGTCGATAATTCTCGCAGCGGTAGTATTTCATCCCCTTACTGTCCAGCTTGACGCGCATTCGCTCACCGCACACGCCACAGTAGACAAGACCCGTGAGCAGGTAGGCTGGTCCGCGGCCTCGGGTCATCACCCGTGTCGGGTCCTTCAGGATGGCGCGTACCTCGTCCCAATCCTTGCGGGCCACGACCGGCTCCCAGGTTGCCGGGTACAGGCTCCCGTTGTGCTTTCGGAGCCCGACCAGCGCTGGTGAGGTCAGCACGCGCCGGAGCGATCCACGAGTCCATTGCCCTCCGGTCGCGGTTGGGATGCCGCGCTTGTTCCAGTCCAGCACGATGCCTCGTACGGTGTCGCCGGCGATGACGCGGGCGACGGCTTCCTGTATGCGACTCCGCTCAAGGCCGAGCTGGTCCTCCGGTACGGTGCGTGTTCGGTAGCCCTGGAACCCGAAGTGTCGCATCCCGCCGGGATGTGGCTCTCCAGCCTCGGCAACCTGCTGACGCTGGCGTCGAAGGCGCCTGGAAACGAGGGCGGTCTCTCGTTGGGCCTTGGCGACGTTGCCGTAGAACTCCGCCTCGTCGAGCGGATCGGTGAAGTCGTAGTTTCTGTCCTGCGACGTGATGTAGACCGTGACGTTGTGGGTCTTGCAGAGTTGGACGAACTCCCATGCGTCGATGACCCTGCGGTGCCCGCGATCCTCCAGCCAGAGGATCACCGCGTCGTACTTGCCTGCCTCGATGTCGGCCAGCATGCGCAAGTATTCGGCGCGGGCCTTGTTCGAGAACTCGCTCGCGCCCGTGTTGTTGTCGATGTAGACACTGTCGTCGGCGACGGTCCATCCCTTCGCCCGAGCGATGGCAATCGCATCCTGAAGCTGCCGCTCGACCCCCTTCATCGTCTCGAACGCCCGTGAGATGCGGCAGTAGATGGCCGCCCGGATCACGATGGCTGCCTCGGTCACTGGTGCCTCCTCGCGGCGGTTCGACCTGGATAGGCTACCATATTAGATCACTGGTATGTTCCTGCGACCACGTCGGCACGATCGCCGGCCGTGGCCGACGTCGCCCTGCTCGACCAGGTGCTGGCCGGCGCCGCCCCGACCCCGGCGCGGAGCGACCCGCCCCGGATCGGGCGGCTGGTGGGGGAGGACCTGGAGCCGGTCGACCCGGCGGTCACGGCGGTCGTCGACGAGCTCTGCCGGCGGCTGAAGGACGCCGGGGCGACCCTGGACGAGGTGACCCTGCCGCTGCGGGCGGCCAGGGGGGCGGTGGCCACGATCGTGCTCGCCGAGGCGGCCGCGGCCCACGCCCGGCTGCTGGCCGAGACCGGCGAGGACGGCTACAGCAAGGCGATGCTGTCGATGATCCGGATCGGCGGCAGCGCCCTGGCCGGCGAGTACCTGACCGGGCTGCGCTACCGCGGCCGCTTCGTGGCCCAGGTCGAGGGCCTGCTGGCCGACCGGGACGCCCTGCTGCTGCCGACCCTGCCGTGCGTCGCCCCGGCCATCGGCCAGCGGGCGATCGCCCTCGGCGGCGAGCAGGTCGGCGTGCAGGCCGCCCTGACCCGCCTGCCCGGCCCGCTCAACTGCTCCGGCAGCCCGGTCCTGTCCCTCCCGGCCGGCCTGGCCGAGAACCTGCCCGTAGGGGTCTCGCTGGTCGGCCGGATCGGCGGCGACCGCCAGCTGCTGCGGGTGGGCGCCTGGGTCGAGCAGGTGGCCCCGCCGATCGGGCGGCCGGCCCTCCACCCGTAACTGCCCGCCGGCCGGCCGGTCTGGTTGAATGATCAAGAGTCCGGCGGCGGGAGGCCACGTGAGCGAGCGGGAGCAGAGCCAGGCGGCCCAGGCCGGCGGCTCCCGCAGGCGCGCAACCGTCCCGACCTACTCCTGGGCCCGGACCCCGCCGGCCCGCCTGGTCCGCAGCGGCATCCAGTACGGGGCGCTGGTCCCGCTGCTCAAGTTCATCGCCCCGTTCACCGTCATCGGCAAGCGCAACCTGGCCAAGCTCAAGGGGCCGGCGGTGTTCGTGGCCAACCACCAGAGCCATTTCGACGCCCCCGTCTGCCTGGCCGCCCTGGGCGGGCGCATCCGCCGGCGGCTGGTGGTGGCGGCCGCCGCCGATTACTTCTACAGCTCGGCGGTGAAGGGCGCCGCCGCCTCGCTGGCCCTGGGCACGGTGCCGTTCGTGCGCTCCGGCGGCTCCAGCCGCGAGTCGCTCCAGTTCCTCAAGGACCTGGCCGGCAGCGGCTGGTCGGTGCTGATCTTCCCCTCCGGCACCCGCGGCACCGGCGCCTCCGGCTTCAAGAAGGGCTTCGCCTACATCGCCGTCGACGCCCAGGTGCCGGTGGTCCCCATGTACCTGCACGGACTCGAGCAGGTGATGCCCAAGGGCTCGTTCGTGCCCCTGCCCGGCGGGGTGGTGATCGGCATCGGTGAGCCCATCCCCCCCGGCGACGACTACGGCGCCCTGGTCCGCAAGGCCGAGGCCGGGGTGGCCCAGGCGCGGACGATGGTCAAGGGCTGGGAAGGGGCGTAGGCCGGCCGTGCCCCGCAACCCCTTCGCCGACCCGCTGTTCCTGCCCGTGCTCTGGCGGGTGATGCTGCTGATCGTGGTCGGCTTCGCCGCCGTGGTGCTGTCCCAGCGCCGCTCCCTCGAGGTGTGGCGGCGCTCGACCCTGTTCCTGCGCGCCCGCACCTGGTTCGTGATCGGCCCGCTGTTCGTGCTGGCCGTCTTCATCGGCGGGTTCGTGGCCTTCCTGCTGGCCACCTTCGTGGTCGTCCAGGGCTGCTCGGAGTTCGTCCGCATCGCCGGCATCGACCGCCGCTACGCCTATCTGCTGATCCTCTGGGGCGAGGCCGGCCTGCTGGTGGCCGCCCTGGCCAGGGACTTCTTCCTCTTCCTGCCGTTCGGCTTCTTCATCCTGCTCACCCTGGTGCCGATCCTCTCCGGCCAGGTCACCGACGCCCACCGCCAGGTCGCCGACACCCTGGTCGGGTACGTGTTCGTGGCCCTGCCCATGGCCTACATCGTGCTGGTGAAGTCGGCCGAGCCCTTGGGGCTCCGGTTCCTGCTGATCGTGACCGTCTCGGTGGCCCTGTCCGACATCGCCGCCTACGCCACCGGCTCGGCCCTGCGCGGCCGCAAGCTGGTGCCCCGGGTCGACCCGACCAAGACCTGGGGCGGGGTCCTCGGCAACCTGGTCGGGGCGGCGGTCGGGATCCTCTGGATGTGGGTGGCGGTGCCGTCCGAGTGGTCGGTCGCCGCCGTGGTCGTGCTGGCCGTGGTCATCGCCTTCGGCAGCGTCTGGGCCGACCTCACCGGCAGCTTCATCCAGCGGGCCTTCCGGACCGAGGTCCGCAGCACCGTGATCCTCGGCTACGGCGGGGTGCTGAGCCGGGTCGACTCGCTGCTGATGGCCTTCCCGCTCTCCTACTACGCCCTCATCCTGGTGGACAAGGTCACCGGCTGATGCCGGGGCTCCTCACCCTCGGCCACGGGACGGCCGCGGTCGAGGAGCTGCTGGCTCTGCTGGAGCAGGCCGGGGCGCGGCGCCTGGTCGACGTGCGCACCGCCCCCGGCAGCCGCCGCCACCCCCACGTCCGCCGTGAGGCCATGGCCGGCTGGCTGGCCGACGCCGGCTTCGCCTACCGCTGGGAGCCGGAGCTGGGCGGGTTCCGGCGCCCCGACCCCGCCTCGGTCAACACCGCCCTGCGCCATCCCGCCTTCCGCGGCTACGCCGACCACATGCGCGAGCCCCGGTTCTGGGCGGCCCTGGACCGCCTGCTGGCCGAGGCCGCGGCCGAGCCGACCGTGGCCATGTGCTCGGAGACGCTGTGGTGGCGCTGCCACCGCCGGCTGCTGGCCGATGCGGCCGTGCTGGTCCGCGGGGCCGAGGTCCTCCACCTCGACCACCGGGGCCGGCTGGAGCCGCACCGCCCGACCGACGGCGTCCGCCGCGACGGCGACCTGCTGGCCTACGACCTGGGCGCTACTCCGCCGCTGCCGGAGGGGTGACCCTGCGCCGGTGCATGGCCAGGAACAGGCCGTAGGGCTCGCCGTCGGGGTCGGGCGGCCGGTCGGCGAACTCGTCGAGGATCTCCTGGAGCCGGCCCTGGAGCTCCTGGAGCGAGGCCTTGTCCAGGGTCAGGGCGAGCCGGCTGAAGCCGGTGGTGGCGTCCGGGCCGGCCTCGGCCAGCTCGGCCAGGAACACCTCCAGCATCGCCTGGCTGGCCGTGTGCTCGGTGGCCGGGTCCACGTCCAGGCTGAGCGACCAGGACCGGCCGGTGGCGCGGTACGGCTTCTCGAGCGCGCCCTTCTCGCCCTGGCGGACCTCCTCGGGGACCAGGAAGCCGGTGCGGACTAGCGTGCGCACGTGGTGCAGGACCGTGCCCGGGTCGCGGCCCAGCCGGGCCGCCAGCTGCTTGTTGGTCAGGGCCTCGTCCAGGCAGAGGCGCAGGATCCGCATGCGCAGCGGATGGGAGAGGGCCTTGGCCTCCTCCGGGGTGGCGGGCCGGCGCTCGTGGCCGCCCGGGCGCGGTTCCATGGAGGACATTCTATCGATTGACTATTCCAAATCAATGGGTTAGGGTCCATCCATGACGCTCGGACGGAACTTCTCCAGGACCCTGGCCGCCTCGGGGTTCGCCAACCTGGCCGACGGCGTCTTCCAGGTCGCCCTGCCCCTCCTGGCCGTGCAGCTCACCCGGTCGCCGGCGCTGATCGCCGGGGTCACGGTGGCCGCCCGGCTCCCCTGGCTGGCCGCCCCGGTGGCCGGGGCCCTGGCCGACCGCCTGGACCGCCGCCAGACGATGATCCGGGTCAACCTGGTCCGGACCGTGCTGCTCGGCGGCCTGGCCCTGGCGGTCGCGGCCGACCAGGCCGGCCTGGCCATGCTCTATGCCGTGGCCCTGCTGCTGGCATCGCCGAGACCCTGTTCGACACCTCGGCCCAGTCGCTGCTGCCGGCGATCGTGGCCCGCGACGACCTCACCCGGGCCAACAGCCGACTGTTCGCGGTCGAGCTGGTGGCCAACACCTTCGTCGGCCCGCCCCTGGGCGGCCTGCTGGCCGCCGCCGGCCTGGCCATCGCGGTCGGCATGCCCGCGGCCGCCTACCTGCTCGGCGCCGGCTGCCTGGCCCTGATCGCGGGCAGCTTCCGGGCCGCCGGGGCCGGGCCCGTCGGGTCGACCCGGCTCCGGGACGAGGTCGTCGAGGGCCTCCGGTTCGTCTTCCGCCACCCGGTGCTGCGCCCCCTGGCCGTGATGCTCGGGGTCCAGAACATGGCCTTCGCGGCCATGTACTCGGTGCTCGTCCTGTACGCGGTCGCTCCCGGGCCGATGGGGCTGTCCGAGGGCGGCTTCGGGGTCCTGCTGGCCGCCCTCGGGGTCGGGTCGCTGATCGGGACCTGGCTGGCCGTCCCGGCCGAGCGCCGCCTCGGCCGCGTCCGCACCCTGGTGGTCGCCGTCGTCCTCTCCGGGACCAGCCTGCTCGTGCCCGCCCTCACCGCCAACGCCGTGCTGGTCGGAGCCTCGGAGGTGGTGAGCGGCGTGGCCATCGCGCTCTGGAACGTGGTCACCGTCTCCCTGCGCCAGCGGATCACCCCCGACCGGCTGCTCGGCCGCATGAACGCCAGCTACCGGCTGGTCGGCTGGGGGACCATGCCGCTCGGGGCCGCCCTCGGCGGCTTCCTGGCCGAGGCCCTGGGCCTGCAGGCCACCTTCGCGATCGCGGCCGCGGTCACCCTCGTCCTGCTGCCCGCGTTCCGCTTCGTCACCGAAGAGGCCGTCGACCGGGCCGAGGCGGCCGCGTCGCCCACCGGGTAGGGTGGCCCGACCATGGACACCACCGAGCTGCAGATCGACACCGGCGGCCGGCACGTGCTCGACCTCACCGAGCGGGCGGCCGCCTTCGCCCGCCAGGCCGGCGGGGACGGCCTGCTGTGCGTGTTCGTGCCCCACGCCACCGCCGGGCTGGCCGTGATGGAGACCGGGTCGGGGTCGGAGGAGGACCTGGAGGAGGTGCTCGGCCGCCTCCTGCCCCGCGACGACCGCTGGACCCACCGCCACGGCAGCCGCGGCCACGGCGCCGACCACCTGCTGCCGGTGTTCGCGGGCCCCTCCCTGACCGTCCCCGTCCAGGACGGCCGCCTCCTGCTCGGCACCTGGCAGCGCATCTGCCTGGTCGACGTGAACGACGACAACCCCCGGCGGCGGGTGAGGCTCAGCTTCCTCGCCGGTTGAGACGGCCGCCGCCCGCCTCCTGGCCCTGCTGTAGCCCCATTAGAATCCCCGCATGCCCGCCGTGCTGGTCACTCGCGGGGTGCCAGAGCGGGTCCGCCGGCACCTGGCCGGGCGCTGCCGGCTGGAGGTCTGGGAGGGCGAGGGGGTCATGCCCCGGGGCGAGCTGCTGGAGCGGGTCGCGGGCAAGGACGGGCTCCTGTCCATGCTGACCGACCGGGTCGACGCCGACCTGCTGGAGCGGGCCGGCCCGCGGCTGCGGGTGGTGGCCAACTTCGCCGTCGGCCACGACAACCTCGACCTGGAGGCGTGCACGGCCAGGGGGGTGCTGGCCACCAACACCCCCGACGTGGTCACCGAGGCCACCGCCGACCTGGCCTGGGCGCTGCTGCTGGCCGCGGCCCGGCGGGTCGCCGAGGGGGACCGGTTCCTGCGGGCCGGGAAGCCGTGGATCTGGGGGCCGGAGTTCTTCCTCGGGTTCGAGGTCCACGGCAAGACCCTGGGGGTGATCGGCCTGGGCCGCATCGGCCAGGCGGTGGCCAGGCGGGCCGCCGGGTTCGGCATGCCGGTCCTCTACACCGCCCGCCGGCGGCTGGACCGCGACCGCGAGGCCGCCCTGGGCGTGGCCTGGCGCGAGCTGGACCAGCTCCTGGCCGAGGCCGACTTCGTGAGCATCCACACCGGGCTGTCGCCGGCCACCCGGCACCTGATCGGGCCCGAGCGGCTGGCCCGCATGAAGCCGACGGCCGTGCTGGTCAACACCGCCCGGGGCCCGATCGTCGACGAGGCCGCCCTGGCCGAGGCCCTCCGGGCCGGCCAGCTGGGGGCGGCCGGCCTGGACGTGTTCGAGCGCGAGCCCGAGGTCCACCCGGCCCTGCTGGAGCTGGACAACGTGACCATCGTGCCCCATCTGGGCACGGCCACCCTGGAGACCCGGGTGGCCATGGGCATGACGGCGGCCGAGAACCTGCTGGCCGCCCTGGAGGGCCGCCGGCCTCCCAACCTGCTCAACCCCGAGGCCCTCGGCTAGGCGCCCAGGTGGCGCTGCTCGCCCACCTGGTAGGCCTCGGCCAGCCAGGCGGCCACCTCCTCGTCCACCTCCTCCAGCCGCTCCAGCCGGAACTGGTGCAGGTGGTTGCGGGGCGAGAACGTCTCCACCCGCCGGAAGCGGGGGTGCTCCAGCCGTCGGGCCAGCACCACGTGCCCGTCGACCCAGCGCCGGCGCAGCGCAAAGGCGGCGAAGCTCATCCGGACCTGGAAGGCGACGCGGGTCTTCTCGGGCAGGACGGTCACCGGGCCGTTGCGCTCGGCCAGCTCCACCAGCCGCCGGAAGATGGCCACCACCTCCGGGTCCTTGCCGGCCAGGTGCCGGTCCAGGTCGAGGGGCCCGCAGGCGTGCGACTGGTTGCGGTTGGCGAACGACCGCCCGCAGCGCGGACAGGTCCACATCGGCGCCCCGGGCCCGCTCAACCGGGCGGCGCCGGCCGGAAGCCCGAGCAGATCACCCGCATCCGGCTGCTGCGGCCGTCGGTGGCGCTCATGGCCAGATGCTAGACGCCGGAGTGGGTAGCATCCAGGGTGCGACGAGGAGGAGATCCATGACCCAGCTGTGGCAGGGTGAGACCGAGAAGGCGATCCAGCACTTCCCCATCTCGGGGGAGCGGGTGCCGGTCGAGGTGGTCCGGATGCTGGCCCGGATCAAGGCCGAGGCGGCCCGAGTCAACGCCGAGCTCGGGCTGCTGGACGCCGACCGGGCCGAGCGGGTCGCGGCCGCCGCCGAGGCCGTGGCCGCCGGGGAGCACGACGACCAGTTCCCCATCGACGTGTTCCAGACCGGGTCGGGCACCAACACCAACACCAACGTGAACGAGGTCGTGGCGACCCTGGCCGGCGAGGGCATCCACCCCAACGACCACGTCAACATGGGCCAGTCCTCCAACGACACCTTCCCCAGCGCCGTCCACCTGGCCGCCCTGGACGCCGCCAGCAACGTCCTGCTGCCGGCCCTGGACGCCCTGGCCGGGTCGCTCGAGGCCAAGGCGGCCGAGCTGCGGGACGCGGTCAAGTCCGGGCGGACCCATCTGATGGACGCCGTCCCGGTCACCCTCGGCCAGGAGTTCGCCGGCTACGCCGCCCAGGTCCGGGAGGGGGCCCAGCGGGTCGCCGACGCCCTGGCCCGGGTGCGCAAGCTGCCCCTGGGCGGCACGGCCGTCGGGACCGGCCTCAACGCCCACCCCGAGTTCGCGGCCCGGGTCCGGCAGCGGGTGGCCGCCGCCACCGGCCTGGAGCTGTCGCCGCCCGCCCACCCGTTCGAGGCCCAGGGGGCCCGCGACGCCCTGGTCGAGCTGTCCGGGGCCCTCAAGACGGTGGCCGTCAGCTGCACCAAGATCGCCAACGACATCCGCTGGATGGGGTCGGGCCCGCGGGCCGGGCTGGCCGAGCTGTACCTGCCCGAGCTCCTGAAGGGCTCCTCGATCATGCCCGGCAAGGTCAACCCGGTCATGGCCGAGGTCCTCACCCAGGTGTCGGCCCAGGTCATCGGCAACGACGCCGCCATCACCATCGGCGGCCTCTCGGGCGCCTTCGAGCTGAACGTCTACGTCCCCCTGATGGCCCGCAACCTGCTCCAGTCGATCGGCTTCCTGGCCGCCGCCTGCCGGGAGTTCGCGGCCCGGTGCGTCGACGGCATCACCGCCAACACCGAGCGCGCCCGGTCCCTCGCCGAGAACACCCTGGTCCTGGTCACCGCCCTCAACCCGGTGGTCGGCTACGACGAGGCGGCCGCCATCTCCAAGGAGGCGGCCGCCACCGGCCGCACCCTGCGCGAGGTCGCCCTCGACCACGGCGTCGCCCCCGACGTCCTCGACAAGGTCCTCGACCTGCGCGCCGTCGCCCGCGGCAACGGGTTCGCCGACGACGGCCCAGCCGGCGAGGACGGCGGTTCCTAGCCGGCAGCGGACGCAGGGTCGCCCCGGTCACCTGCCCCCGGCCCGGTGGGTCAGGCGTCGGGGAGGCGGACCCCGAAGCCCTTGACGGCGAGCTTGAGGACGACCTGGCCGGGGGCCATGAGGTCGGCGACGCGGGTGGCGGCGAGGCGCTCGAGCTCGGCCAGGCGGGCGGCGTAGGCGGTCGGGCCGGCGCGGCGGGCGGTGTCGAGGAGGCGGGTGTTGGCCCAGACTTGGCCCGGGACTCGCGGAGGAAGCGCTTGGTGGCGAGGCGGTTGAGGGGCTGGAGGAGGCGGTCGCTGACGCTGCGGGGGCCGCTCAGGGCCTCCAGCTCGGTGTCCTCGGCGCCGACCCGGGCGACCAGGACCCGGTCGATGTGCTCGTGGTCGGCGTGGCGGCGGGCCAGCAGCTCGGGGTCGTCGAACTCGGCCTCGGAGATGACCGCCAGCAGCGACTGGGCCAGGTCGTAGTTGATGTGGGCGTTCATGCCCAGCAGCACATGGCGCAGGGGCGGCAGGCCGTCGCGGTCGCCGGCGCCGAAGGCGACGGCCCACGGCTCGGGCGGGCGGCGGCCGGCCTGGGCGTCCTCGACGGCGTCCAGGTAGAGGTCGGCGAAGGCGACGTCCCAGCGCTCGACCCACCCCGGGTCCCGGAACCCGCCCCGCTCCAGCTCCTCGGCCACCGCCCGGGTGGTCCGCAGGTAGGTGGCCAGGAAGAACCTGCCCGGGTCGCCGCTGGCCTCCAGCGGCTCCAGCAGCCCCTCCATGCGGTCCAGCAGGGCGCCGATGCCGGCCGAGCTTCCCATGGCCCCAGCCTGCCCAGCCACGGCGGGCGGCCGTCCAGCGGCCGGCCCCCCTGGCCGAGATGCGCGGTATTGGGGGGCCGGGAGAAGATGGCCGGCATGGAGATCCTGGTCACCGGCGCCGGCGGGTTCGTCGGCGGCGCCCTGGTGCCCGAGCGGGTGGGCCGCGGCCACCGGGTCCGGGCGGCCACCCGCCGGCCCGACCGCTACCGCGGCCCGGCCGGCGCCGTCGGGCGCCGCTTCGACCTGGACGACCCGGCGGCCCTGGGGCCGGCCCTCGACGGGGTCGAGCTGGCCTACTACCTGGTCCACTCCATGGCCGAGGTGGGCTCCTTCGCCCCCCGCGACCTGCGACACGCCCGCGACTTCGGGCGGGCGGCCCGGGCCGCCGGGGTCGACCGGGTGGTCTACCTGTCCGGCCTGGGCGACGAGCGCGAGGGGCTCAGCGAGCACCTGGCCAGCCGCCGGGCGGTCGAGGA
>Ga0307415_100001279_pt1 | contig 11856 bp, 8 predicted proteins | sample DK1Cmetagenome_FD_204524 | JGI IMG/M metagenome (GOLD analysis project Ga0307415, IMG submission 204524) | Maize rhizosphere microbial communities from greenhouse at UC Davis, California, United States - DK15-C-2 | ecosystem: Host-associated > Plants > Roots > Rhizosphere > Soil | place: USA...
GCGAAGAAAGCGGGCGGATCCGAGCGTAAGACGCTCGAGTCGAAACGCGAAACGCCCGTTGATGCGATCGTAGTGCAACTCAATCTCTTGCCTCCGCTGGTGGCCGAGGCCGGGATAGGGACGCCAGCTCGCCTTCGCGCTCTCCAGATCGAACGAAGGGAAAGAAGGTACGTCATGCGAAGCTCGTAGGGCTTGCATCTCTGGCTGGAGTAGTCCCAAGAGTTCAGCACGTTCATACGGCGACAGAAAATCCTGATAGTGGTCAGGTTCGGATCTACGCAATTGCATCTCCTCATCTACCAGACGTAGAATCGTGCGCTCAATGTCCCTTTCGTTAATTCTTGCCGTACTATTTCGCAGCCTTTTGAACTCGAGCACATCGCGGCTCACACGTTCATTTGCCTGGTGCTGCATCTTGGCAAACTGCGCGAGGTCGCCAATCCCTACGACGTTCTGGACGAAATCACTGACGATGTCACCTCTGACCGGCTCATACAACCTTACAATGCAGTTGCCCTCGTCGAACACATCGGACCACGCTTGCATATGCTCGTTGTAGAACAGCGCGGGTTTTATGATGGGGAAAAACTCGCCGAAGGTACCATCGAAAATGATTCCTCTCTTGACATGTTGACTATAGAGAGATTCCGCATATCGATCTGGACGACGGAAGTAACATGCAATATGAACCGTCTCTATGTCTTTGGGCATGAGAGCTCGCAACGTTTCAATCAGAGTATGGTCACGCTCGACTGCGGTGCCACATACCTCCCGCCGCTGCATTGCGTCGAGGACGCTCATAGCATAGAAGTTCTCCGCCGAGGCAAGAATTGTATGGGCGCCCCCGCGGCGCGCGAGTTCTGTGTGCTTTCTAAAGAACGAGTGCACAACGCGCGTCTTGCCGACGTTTAGCGCGTTAGCGACGAAATTGGCTTCCTGTAGGCCATGTGGTGGCGTCGCGTAGTAAAATCCGCCCGCGGCCAAGGGCTGCCGATTCGCGTACAAGAACTGCTGCAGCGCAGTCGTCCCAGTCTTATGAGTGCCTATGTGAAGAATGAGTTTCATCTTCCTCCGTTATGCGGTCTGTGGAACGCAAGGACCCCGGGAGAGCCGAGGACGCGCTCCTGGTTGAAAAAGACGAAGACGCAAAATGAGGCTAGAAGCAGCAGAAGCGTGAGAATGACGAGGGCCGGGCCTGGCAGCTCAGGCAATAGCGCCTTCACTGTCAGACAAAGACCGCTTGCTGCTGCCGTGATCACGAGGGGACGGAAGTGCGCCGCTGCGATGTATCGGAGGGGAAGGGCGATCGCGTGCTTGACGACAATGCACATGATCGCAAGCATCAAGGCCATCACGACCCCGATCACTACGCAGATTGCTGTAAGTCCATAGGGCGCTACCCACCAGATACCGGCAACAAGTGCTGCTGCTCGGCAAATGTGAATAGCCGTTATCCAATAGGGATGTCCGAGCGCTTGGAAAAGCGTGGCACAGTTGCGCCACGCGAGAGAGAAATACAGCGTGCCGGACAGAATCGCGAATGGCCCGACGGCCATGTGCCATTTGTCTCCGAGAAGAAGATCGACGAGCTCTCTTGCGAAGATGACGCAAAATGCGCTGACAGGTAGCGTCAGCAGCGCAAGTACCGAGAACGATTTCAGGAGCGCGCTCCGAAGCCTTACCTCGTCTTGCTGCACCTTCGCCATCGCGGGGAAGACGGAAAGGCGGGCGATATTTCCGAAGAGTGTCGCCGCCGTGCTCGCGAAAAACGAAGCCCGTGTGTAGAGGCCTAATGTTGCCGTACCGAGAACGCGGCCGATGATGAACCTGTCAGCGTTCTGTGCGAGATACGAAAAGGGTTGATTGATCGTGAACCCAAGGCTCAGGCGCCAGAGCTCGGCAAAAGCCCGGTGCGAGAAGCGTGGCCAGCCCAGGAGCTTTCGCGCCGCGAAGCCGAGCGTCACCGCGCTTACGATGATCTCGACCGCCTGCATGGCGACGAGCGACCAGTACCCGAATCCGTACCAAGCCATCGGGATCGCAACGAGGAAGGTCGAGATCGTGAAGCTGAAAAGGGGGCGCATCGCCACCCTCTTGACCTGCATGTTGCGGGCAAGCAACGCCTCGCAGAGCACGCTGAACGCTCCGAACGGCGTCAACCAGGCAAGCACCTTCAGGATCTGAGTTAGTTCCGGGATCTGTATCAAGTCCGCGATCAGAGGCGCGGCGAACCACATTCCCACTGCGGCGAGCACCGCCATGAAGAGGGCGGAGGAAAAGGCCGTCGCCACGTGGTCGGGCCGCACCTCCTTGCGCTGTACCAGCGTCGGCGCAAGCCCCATCCCGTAGATCATCGCCGCGAAATCCATCGCGATCAGAGCACCCGCAACGACGCCGTACTCGTGCGGCGTCAAGAGCCGCGCCAGGATGGCGACCGAGACGACGCGCAAGGCGAGCCGCGCGATAGAGGCGCCGCCGATCCAGGCGGCGCCCTTCAGGGTCCGCGCCGTCAGGCTCTCGCGCATGGGCCCGCCTCGATGAGTTTGCGGTACAGCGTCAAATGCCGCTCGACGACTTTTTCGAGTGTGAAGCGGGCGCGTATTGCCGCCCGTGCCGCCTCGCCGGTGGCGCGACGGCGGGCCCTCGTCATCGCGACAGACTCCTCGAGTCGCGTAGCAAGCGCTGTCTCGTCTCCCGGCGGGAACAAGAAGCCCGAGACGCCCTCCTCCACTAGATCGTCGGCGCCGCTCACCCCCGAGACGAGAGGCATTACACCGCGGCTCATCGCCTCCAGCAGCGCATTGGACATGCCCTCCGACACTGACGTTGACAAGTAGACGTCCGCCTCTTTCAGATACGGCGTCACGTCCGCCACCGCACCCGGGAATGCGATGCGCCTGTCCTGACCAAGACGCCGGCTCAACGCCTCCAACTCACGGCGGCAGGGTCCGTCGCCGAGGATCGTGAGATGAGCGGGCGTGTCGGCCGGCAAGGCGGCGAACGCGCGGATGGTCTGGTCGACGGCCTTATCGGCGTCTAGCCGGCCCATGGAAACGAAATGGACGACGCCGTTTCTCGACTGCCCCCCTCCATCTTGCGGAACGTCGATGGCGTTCGGAATCACGTGCACGCGCTCGCGCGGTATCGCCCAGCGTGCGAGATCTCCCGCGATCGCATGGCTGTTGGCGACCCAGGCCGTCGTATTGCGCGCGATGGCACGAGCGAAGAACGAGCCCAGCAGCCGCTTGCGCTGAACGACCGAGAGATCGAAGTGAGTTTCGCCGCCCCGCCCCGGCTTCACGACGACGGGCTTACCGAGCCACTTTCCTGCGACCACCGCCGGAAACGCATGCAGGCGGCCATGGACGACGTAAATCAGGTCATAGCTATGTCTGTTTCGCCATAGCCAGGAGGAGATGCACAGACACCAACACAGGAAGGCATCCAGGTGCCGTCCACCCAGATTCGGGGCCGCACGTAGACGGAACCGCCGTACCACAACCGACCCCTCCCGCTCTCGCGCCCGCGTCTTGCCCTCGAGGCGTGGCGCAAGCAGCGTCACGGCGGCACCGCGACACGCCAGCGCCTGCCCCAATCGGCGCGTCTGCTGCTCGGCGCCCCCGAACGTCTCCGGGAGGTACGCCGGCAGGATCATGACGATCCGCGGTCCTGCCGGGGAAGTGTCGGGAAGAACGTTCGCCGTCATGACGGTGAAAGTGCCTCCGCCACCTGCTGTCGGCATGCGACAGCGTCGTACCCGTGGAGCATGTCCACCCGCGCCTGGCGCCCGAGGCGCTCACGCAAGGGAGGATCATCCATCAGGCGGAGGATCGCGGCCCGGGTGCCCTGCACATCCGGCGCGGGAAGCTTCAGCATGTTCACGCCGTCGCGGCCGTAGTCTCGGATCCCGCCGACGTCGACGGCGATGACCGGCAATCCGGCGAGCATCGCCTCGGCCACGACGATGCAAAAGCCTTCCGCCTCGGAGAGGTTGACGAAGATGTCCGCTTCCATCGCCTGCCTCACCCAGTCGGCGCGGTAGCCATGCAGGTTCACGTGATCCTGAAGGCCGCGCTCCACGAGCAGCGCCTCAAGCGCCTGCCTTTCCGGGCCCTCGCCGTAGACGTCGATCATCACGTCGACGTTGTCCACCCGCAGCTGAACCATCGCCTCAATCAGGAGCGCCAGATTCTTGCCCGGCACAAGCCTTCCGGCGACAGCAAGACGAACGCCGGATTTCAATCCATACTCGGTCTTGAATGGACCGTGTCCCGTCGCCACGAAGACGGGGATTACATGCCCTTCGCGACGGCGAGGAAGGAAGTAACGGCGCGTTTTCTCGAGCGTCTCCGCGGAATCGGCCCACACCTCGTCGACACGGCCGGACAGCAGGCGCAGAAGCGGTCCGTACAGCCCCTGGAATCGGCGGGCTCGGTAATCCGCGGTGTGCTCGAAAGCTACGCAGGTCAGACGCGGCATGAGCATCGCGGCCGACCGACCCACGACATTCGCCTGCTTCAGGGAAAGCACCATTTTCTGCGGTCGGAAAGCGAACGAAGTGCGCAGAATCCGGAGAAACCCGGCCGAGCAGGCCCAGAACGTCAACGTGTCGCCGTTCGTGACGAATTGAGCCCGTTTCCCGAGCCTGGCGGTGATCAGGTCAGCGAGATCGCCTCGGCCCCGGCAAAACGCAAGGACTCTAAGGTCGTGATCCTCGAACGCCCCGTTCTCTACAAGCGTCAAGAACCCGTGCTCGGCGCCGCCTCTATCGAATCCATTCACCACGTAGAGAATGCGCATGCAATCCTCGCCATAGAGCCGATCTGAAGTACAGGAGATGAAGACTTGCCGTGGCAAAGGTCGTTCGCTCGCGCGCTCTGGAAATCGCCGCTCCACCACACCAGCCAGACACACCTGCCCGACCGGCCGGAGCAAAGAACAAGGTCGCACCTCGATGGCAGAGACATATGCATGCTCAGGCGGAATTCCACGAGTGGCGTATGGCATGCCAGGGCCTCTTGAGCACCTCGTAGAAGGGCCGAACGACGGAAGCTGGCGCGAGTAGAAGCATCAGGTTGGCCCAGGCACGCCCGTAGAGCGGGGCGAGGCGCGTCGCCGTGAGCTCGTGCCGCAGGGCCTGGCGCCATTCGCCCCTCATCGCACAGTCGGAGCCAACCTTCGCGTGGACCCTCGCCATCCGGCGGCCGGCAAGGGACTCGAGCTCCGGATGGTTGGAGGCGAAGCGCTGCGTTACCAGAGCAGCATTGGGAAGAAAGGCGTCGAGCCTGCACGAGAGTTGGCCGGGATGCCGACGCTTAAAGGTGAAGCCGCCCGACACGTGGCAAAACCGCCACCTTTCCGCGACACGCAGACAGAACTCGGTGTCCTCGCCGATGCAGAGGGACTCGTCGAAGAGGCCGACGTCGTCGAAAACCGAACGGCGGACGACAACCGTGGAGGGCATGATCGGCCCGTCGTGCACGAAGTAGTCACGAAGGTGGTGCGAGGCGTCAGGCTGGAAGCGGCGCACCGTGATGATGCGGCCGTCCATTGCGTCATGGCGGGAGAAATCGACGAAATCGCCGTAGACGAGGCCGATATTCCCGCTGCGTGCGAAAGCGGGGAGCTGGTGCTCTAGTTTCTCCGGCGTCCAGAAGTCGTCCCCGTCCAGGAAGGCGATGAACTGGCCTTTCGCCTCGCGCACCGCGCGATTGCGGGCGGCGGACTGCCCGAGCCCCGGCGTCTCGATGACCCTGAGCTTCTCGATCTCGTCGTCCAGCCGCTCCAGCACGACTTCCGACCCATCTCGCGAGCCGTCGTTGACGACGATGATCTCGTCAACGGAACCGAAGGTCGTCTGGGCTTCCACGCTGCGCACGGCCTGTTCGATCATGCGCTCTTCGTCATGGCACGTCATGAGGACGGACACGCTCATGACGCTTCCCCCGCGAGATGAAATGCCGGCGAGGGGCGAGCCGCCAGGCCGGATCGGAGAGGCATCGGCCGCGGAGCCCGCGCGCCGGCGCCGCGCACGAGCTCCGGCAGGAGCGAGATGACGATCGCGCCAACCAAGGCGCGGGTGCCGGAGGCTTGCGTCCCGACGAAGAGCGCGATGGGAATGAAGAGGAGGAGCGGCAAGACTCGCACCTGTGTGTTCGTCAGTCGGCCACGGTCGAAGGCCCCGCGCAGGACGCGGGAAAGCCGCGCCCACGCGGCGACCCAGATCAGCGCGTAGAGCGAGCAACCGATGAGCCCGTTCTCAGTCAGGATCCGTTGGAACTCGCCGTGGATCTCCAGCCGCAGCTCCTCCGGCGCGTTGGGATACGTCTCGTCGACGTTCGCTTGGTACTGGTTGGTGCCGACGCCGAGGAGCGGATGCTCGGCGAACATCTGTGAGGAGACGTGTAAGGCAAAGGCGCGTTGGACGTCGCTCGGCGTATCACCTGGCAGATACCGGCCGGTGGCGAGGACGTATTCGTAGTTGCCGGTCCCGCCGGGCTCGACCAGCGTGCGTATCTGCTTCTGCAAATACGGGTTCTCGACGACCATCGAGAGCAGGAGCAATCCGACGAAAGCCGCCGCCAGGGCCGGCACGATCAGGGCGAGTCGGCCACGTGCGAAGAGCAGCGCGGTGAGGATGAGGTAGATGACGAGTGCCTTGCGCTCGCCGGACATAACGAGAAGGGGGAGCATTCCGGCCCAGACGAAGTGAAGCCTGCGGCGCTTTTCCGCTTCGGCGAAAAGGATCAACCCGGCGAGAAGTAGAGGGAGGAAGACGAAGACGAGGCGCGGGTCAGGGAGCTGCTTCCATCCCACCCAGTAGCCGTGGGCGATGTGCCATAGGATGATCCCGGCCGCGATCGCGGCCATGCCGAGGAGCAACCGGCGCGAGAGACGATTCAAGTTGAGGCGCGGCGCCTCCTGCGCCAGCAGGAAGGCGAACATCGTCACCACCAGCACCTGTAAGGCTTCCCGCGTGGTGTTCCGCGGCCCGCCGGCGGTGGCCGACGCCACGTGCCACAGGAAAAAGGGGAACAACAGCAGCAGCCCGACCGGAACGCGGACGCCGCGCCGCGCGGCGATGAGTGGCCATCCGAGCATTCCCAGCGCGATCAAGAACTCGAAGGGACGCGCGAGGATGAGCCCCGTCTCCATCCGGATCGGCAGCATCAGACTCAAGATCGCCACTGTCAGCAGTGCGTTCACGAAGCCACCGCCTCCCGTCGCTCCGGCAGGCGTTCCGGCTCCCGCTCGCGCACCACATCGGCGTAGACGGCCTCGAGGCGCTCGCCCATGCGCGCCGCGTCCCACTCCGAGAGGTCAGTCGTCGCCGCGCCGAGAGCGAGGCGGGCGCGCCGCGCAGGGTCGTCCAGAAGCGCGACGACCGCGTCGGCCAGGCCACCTAGATCGTCGGATCGAACGACGAGCCCGTTTATGTCGTGGCGCAGCACGTCGTCGATGCAGCGGAGGTCCGTTGCGACCACAGGCCTACCGCCGGCCAGATACTGCACGAGGACGCGTGGCAGTCCCTCTCGCGCGGAGGCGAGCAGGCAGATATCCGCGAGCGCGATCAGCTGCTCGGGATTCGGATGGAAGCCGGTCAAAATGACGTTGCGCTCGATTCCGAGCGTTTTGACACGCGCGTCAATGGCGTCTCTGAGCTTGCCGTCCCCCGCGAAAACAAAGCGGGCTTCTGGGAATCGGGCCACGATCCTCGGAAGCCTCTCCAGGCATTCCAGATGCCGCTTACGGGCCTCGAAGACCGCGAGCATAACCACGACCGGCGGCCGCGGGTCATCCGGCGCGAGCCGGAGCAGATGGCGCCAGTTCTCGGGCTGCGTCGCATTGCGAAAAAGAGACAGATCGAAGCCTGATGCCACCACATGGTGCCGCTCGGGTGCACCGACGCCTGCCTTGACGTACAGATTCCGGATACCGGGACTGACGTCGATGAAGGCGTGCGTCATCCCCTGGACCGCCCTCTCCGCCGTTAGGTATGCGAACGTCTCGAGTCGGCCGACATCGACGAAGGGCACGATGTGCACGCCGTGAACCACGACGGGCACCCTGGCGACTTGCGCCGCCAGGCGCCCGAGGATGCCGGCCTTGCTGGTATGGGTGTGAACGATGTCAGGCCTGAGGCGGCGGAATGTCCGAACGAGGTCACTCAGGGCTTTGATATCGCCGAGCGGCGCGATCGGATGCACCAGGCTGCGCAGCTCGACAATCTCCACGCGCTCATCCACCGCGGCGAGAATCTCCGCCCGCGTCTGAGCGCCGTGGACGAGCATGACGGAGTGCCCGGAGCGCACGGCTTGGTTGCAGGAGATGACCGTGTTTTCATCCGCACCACCATTTATGAGACGCGTGATTACATGCGCAATCCGCAATGGCCCGAGTGCACCCGTCATTTTCAAGGCGCCTCACATTGCCTTGCTCTACGCCATTTCAAATTTCTCCATCTATTGCGCAATGGAGAGTGATTGAAGTCCATCACATTCATCCATGCGGCAAGCATCTGCGTCGGCAAATAGGACGCTTCACGGTCATTTCTTTGGAGATCCATAATCGTCGCGAGAACCACTACGAGGCGGTGGCACGTCGGCAGAGCGCCGGGATCGTCAGTGCCATCAGCCTGAGGTCGCCCATCAAAGACCAGCGGGTGACGTAGAGATAGTCGAGACGGACCATCTCCGCAAACGGAATCTCACTCCGCCCGAGCACCTGCCATGGACCGGTGACGCCGGGCTTGAGATTCAGCCGCTGACGCGCCCATTGTTCGACGTATTGGTCCTCGTCCACAATGAGCGGACGCGGGCCGACCAGGCTCATCTCTCCGATGACGACATTGAGAAGCTGCGGCAGCTCGTCTAGACAAAAGCGTCGCAGGAGCTTGCCGACACGCGTGACGCGCGGATCGTCGACGATCTTGAACATCCGCGGGTCTCCGCCTGGAGCGAGATGCCGGTTGAGGTGCGCGAACTCGTGCTTCCGCTCGTCGGCGCCGGCGTGCATCGAGCGGAACTTGAAGATGCGGAAAGTACGGCCGGCGGCGCCTACTCTCACCTGCCGGAAGAAGATGGGGCCCGGCGAGTCGACCTTGATCATCAGCGCAAGCAGTGCGAAAAGCGGCGCGAGGGCGACGAGGGTGGGGATCGTGAGGACTAGGTCAGTTGCCCGCTTGAGCAGGCGGGACGACCGCGAGAGCCGGAGCGGCGGCAGCCCGAGGAGCGGCAGACCCTCGACCGTATGGATCTCGACTCCGGGGCTAACGAACTCGAAGAGCCGCGGCACGATGTCGATCTGAACTTCCAGACCCTGCACGGCGCGAAGCAACTCAAGCGTCTCCTCGTGCGAATCGTTCGAGAAGGCGAAGATCACGCGCTCGACGTCGAGCAAGCGGACGATCGCCGGGAGTCGCCCTGCGTCCCCGAGCAGCGCCACGTGCTCAAGGTCGTTTTGGCGCTCCTTCGGCTTGGCGTCGACGAACCCGACGAGATTGATCCCGTACTCCGGATGGTTCAGGACCTTCTTGGCGAACAACTGGCCGACGTCACCCGCACCGACGATGACCGTGTTTTGGACGTAGGCCACGTTCCTCCGCGCCAGCGCCCTTGCTCCGGCCCGGGCAAGGCAGACGAACGCGATTGCGGCGGCCCAGAACACGACGAGCTTCTGCGCGGTCGGATGCGCGATGTCGCTCAGATACGTGACCACAATGACGAGCCATGTGCAGACGGTGACCATGTGGAAAACGCCGCCGAAGTCGTCTGCGGTCGAGTGATTGGCGCGCTCGTCGTCGTGGTCGTAGAGGCCGTAGAGCTTGGTGATCACCACCCATGCCGGGATGGTGAGGAGGAAGGCGAAAATCTCCAGTCCCGGTGAGTACGTATCGGCGCTGTCGACGGCAGGCGCCAGCCATTGCGCCGCCAGAAGAGCGGCCACGAGGCCGATCACGTCGGCGGCGAGGAGCATGCGCCGCACGAGCCAACCGCGCCGCTTCACGACGGCGGTGCGTCGCCGGCGGTCGAGGATCTGCAGCGTGCGCTCGTCGACCGTCGTCCGGAGCTCTTCCTGAAGCTGCAGGCTCTGCGCGAGCGAAGTGGTGTCCGTCACGTTCATCGCTCGCGTGCTCCACAGGGCTTCACGAGTACGGCGCTCAAGCGTGCTCCGTTCCGATCGATGCCCCCACGGCCTCGAACGCACCCGAGCGGTAGCCGCCGGTCGCAGAGCCGGCGGCATAACCTTCGCCTTTGTCCTCGTCGGTAGCGACGAAGCCCAGCGCAGGCGTCCGCACCATCGCGAGCAGCCGGTTGAGCTCGGCGAGCGTCTGCCGGCGCAAGGCCTTCGAACGGGCGACGATGACGATCCCGTCAACGCGCGAGCTCAGCGCCACCGCGTCGCCGACGTGTAGCGCGGCCGGGGCGTCGACGAGGACGACATCGGCGCGTTCGCGAAGGGCGCCCAAAATCTTCTCGAGCGCCGGCGAGGAGACGAATTCACCCGGGTCGGGCGGAACCGGACCGGACGGCAGCACCTCGAGCAGACCCAGCAGCTCGCGGGTCAGGTTGCCCTTCCCGTTGCCGCTCCGACGGAGCGCGAGCCGGCGCCTGACCGCCGGCGGGTCGGTGATCACAACTTGCGTCAGGGCCTCCTCGAGCGGGACATGGCCGAGTGCGACCTGCGTCAGCCCCGGCCCCTCAAGGTTGTAGAAGCGCGCGAGGACTGGGCGGCGCAGGTCGAGGTCGACGAGCACGACGCGCTTCCCGGCGCGGGCGAACGCGACCGCAAGGTTCGCGACGGTCGTCGACTTGCCCTCCTGCTGGAGCGCGCTCGTAACCATGATCGTGCGGACGTCGCGGTCGAGCGTCATGAAGTCCAGGTTCGCGCGAAGCATCCGGAAAGCTTCGGCGTGGGCGCTGGCCGGCTCCTCGAGCATGACCAGCTTCTCCGCCCGCCGCAGACGCTTCGGCAGCTTGGGGATTCGGCCGAGGAGCGGCAGGCTACCCAGGCGGACGGAAACCTCCTCGGCGGTGCGGGCTCGCGTCTCGAGCGCCTCCCGCAGGAACAGGAGCGCGAGGCCAAGCACGAGCCCGACGACGAGGCCGACCGCACCGTTCCGAACCGTCTTCGGCTGTGTCAGGACAGTCCCGTCAGCCTGTCGCAGAACCGATGCGACGGATGGCTGGAGCGCCTGCATCGACTCGAGCGTCTGCTGACGGTCGACCAGGCTGGTATACAGCGCCCCGTACGCCGTGAGTGCTCCGAGCGCGGGTCTCCCGCCGCTGCCCTCGAGCGAGGCGCCCGCGCGGTCGAGCTGCCGGAGCCGCCGCTCGACGTCCGCGAGCGCGCGCTGGATCGAGCCCGCGTAGAGCTGCTGGCGGTAGGCGACATACGCCTGCGCGTAGGCGTTCGCGAGCTGCTTTGTGCGCGCCCGGTCGGAACTCGTGACCGCGAAGGTGAGTATGTCCGAGGCCGGCGAGCTCGAGACGCTCGAGTCGGCGAGGAAATCGGTGACGGTCAGCCCGGTTCCGCTGACCTGACGGAGCGCGCCCCGGGCGACCTCAGGCATACGCGCGACGCGGGCCTGCGTCTGAGTGATCCGCTCGGGCTCCTGCGAAAGGCCGGGCAAGGGCGTGCCGGGGGCGGCGGCGGCGAGGTTCTCCGAGTTCAGGAGCACGTCCGCCGAGGCCTCGTAGAGTCTCTGCTGATGTAGCGAGAAAGCGACGGCGGCGAGCGGCAAGAGCAGCGCCGCCTGTATCACCACCCACTTGCGGCGCCGGGCAACCCGGAGGTAGTCGTTCAGCGTTACGGCATCTGTCTCGGTCATAGCGGTCAATCAGCCTGCGTTATCAG
>Ga0307415_100001280_pt1 | contig 11851 bp, 14 predicted proteins | sample DK1Cmetagenome_FD_204524 | JGI IMG/M metagenome (GOLD analysis project Ga0307415, IMG submission 204524) | Maize rhizosphere microbial communities from greenhouse at UC Davis, California, United States - DK15-C-2 | ecosystem: Host-associated > Plants > Roots > Rhizosphere > Soil | place: USA...
GGTCCCTGGCTCCCGGTCCCGCCGCAGGGCTACGGCGGCATCGAGGCGGTGGTCGCGACGCTCGTGCCGGAGCTGCGCCGCCAGGGCGTCAAAGTCGTCCTCGCCACGGTCGGGACCAGCACGCTCCCCGCGGACGGCTACGTCCGGACCCTGCCCGAGGGGCGACTGCCCGAGGTGGCCCGCCCGTACAACCAGGTGAGCGGGATCGCCCACGCCCACATGCAGGAGGTGGTCCGCGCGCTGCGCGGAAATCCCGGGATCGACGTGGTCCACGACCACCTCGAGGTCGTGGGTCCGGCCGTGCTGGCGGCCATGGGCGACGCGGCGCCGCCGGCGCTGCAGACGCTGCACTGGGACCTCGGCAAGCACGCCGACTTCTACACCTCCTTCGACGGCGCCGGCCGCGTCGCGTTCGCCGCGGTGTCGCGCTCCCAGCTGGACCGAGCCCCGGACAACCTCCGGCGCCAGACCCTCGGGGTCGTCCCGCTGGCGACGCCGTGGCCCGACGACCTCGAGGTCGATGCGGCTCCCCACGTGCTCGTCCTGGCCCGGATCACCCCGGACAAGGGTCAGGACGTGGCGGTGCGCGTGTGCCGCGAGGCCGGCGTCCCGCTCGTGCTCGCCGGCCCGGTGGCCGGGGTCGGCGACCCCGCGGAGCTCGACCGCCGGCTGGCCGCGGGCGACCCGGCGCTGACCGGACACCCGGACGTGGAGTACTTCCGCGACCACGTGGCTCCCCACCTCGACGGCGTGCGCGCCCGCTGGGTGGGGGGCGTCGACGGGACGGCCAAGGAGCGGCTGCTCCGGTCGGCGCGGGCCCTGCTCACCCCGATCCGGTGGGCGGAGCCGGGTGCCACCGCGGTCGTCGAGGCACTCGCCCGCGGGATCCCCGTGGTGGGCACTCCCCTGGGCGTGCTGCCCAGCCTCGTCGAGCACGGCGTGACCGGGTACCTCGCCGAGGACGAGACGGAGCTCGCGGGTTGGCTGGGCAAGCTCGACGAGATCGACCCGTCCGCGTGCCGCGATGCCGCCCGGCAGTGGACGCCGAGCGCGATGGCCTCCCGGTATCTCGAGCTGTACGAACGACTGCTGGACGGAGGATCGCGATGACGACACGGGTGCTGGTCGTCGGCGCCGGTGGGGTGGGCCGCCGGCACGCGGGCGTGCTCGCCGGCCTCGAGGGCGTCGAGTTGGCCGGGGTCGTCGACCCGGTGGTCGCCCTGGCCGAGTCGCTCGCGGCGGAGCACCACGCGCCGTCGTACGCCGACGTCGAGGAGGCCCTCGACCGGGTGGGTCCGGACGCCGTCTACGTCTGCGTGCCGCCGTTCGCGCACGGCGAGCCCGAGCGGGCCGCGCTCGACCGCGGGCTGCCGATCTTCGTCGAGAAGCCGGTCGCGCTCGACCCGGCCACCGCGGAGGAGATCGCGCGCCGGGTGGAGAAGGCCGGTGTGGTCACGGGCACGGGCTACCACTGGCGGTGCCTCGACGTGCTCCCCCGGGCCCGGGCCCTGCTCGCCGAGCGGCCTGCCGTGTCCGCGTCGGGCTACTGGCTCGACAAGCGACCACCGGTCGCCTGGTGGGCGCAGGGCGACCGGTCGGGGGGCCAGGTCGTGGAGCAGCTCACCCACGTACTCGACCTCGCGCGGGCACTGCTGGGAGACGCCCAGGAGGTGTACGCCGCCGGCGCGCGGCTGTCCCCCACCCCGGCGCCCGAGTGGGGAGACATCGACGACGCGACGGCGGCCACGGTCCGGTTCGCAACCGGAGCGGTGGCGACGTTCTCCGCCACGTCGCTGCTCGCGGTGAAGCACCGGGCGTCGCTGCACACCTACAGCCTCGGGCTCGCGATGGAGGTGTCGGAGACCGGCCTCGCCGTCGACCTCGGCGACGGACGGCGGGAGTATCCCGCGGCCGAGGACCCCCGGGTCACGGTCGACCGGGAGTTCATCGAGGCGGTCCGCGGGCAGCGCGCCGCGACGCGGACGCCGTACGCCGACGCGCTGGAGTCGCACCGCCTCGCCTGCGCCGTGGCGCAGTCGGCACGCGAGGGGCGGGCGGTCCGCCTCGGCCCCGTCACCGAGGAGCTCGGATGAGGCGGCAGAACCTCGTCGTCCTGGGCCCGAGGAAGGTCACGCTGCAGGAGGAGGAGCTGCCGGAGGTGCCTCCCGGCGGGCTGCTGCTGAGGACCCTCGCCACCGGGCTGTCCGCCGGCACCGAGCTCACGTTCGTGAAGGGAGACCACCCGGGGCTGAGCGAGCACTTCGATCCGGAGCTCGGGCTGTTCGTCCCCCGCCCCGAGGACGACGAGCCGGCGTACCCCGTCACCCGGCTGGGCTACATGGAGGTCGCCCGGGTGGCCGAGTCCCGGACCGACGCGTTCGCGGTCGGTGAGCTGGTCGCCACGCCGTACGGCCATGCGACCGCCCACGTGAGCGATCCGCTGCGCGAGCACCTGGTGCGCCTCCCACCCGACGTCAATCCCCTGCTCGGCGTCTACGTGGCGCACGTCGGACCGATCTGTGCCAACGGGCTCCTCCACGCGGCCGCCGACGCGGTGGGACCCACCACGACCCGGCTCGAGGACGGGGTGGCCGGTCGCCGGGTGGTCGTGGTCGGCGCCGGTCTCATCGGGCTGTTCACGGCCCTGTTCGCCCGCGAGCACGGCGCGGAGGAGGTCGTCGTGATCGAGGAGGACGCCTGGCGCCGGGAGCGGGCGGAGGCCCTCGGCTTCGAGTGCCAGTCCGGCGACGACCCCGGGCTGGTCCTGAAGACGCGGTGGCGGCACGGCCCCGGAGCGCACGGTGCCGACGTCGTCTTCCAGTGCCGGGGACGCACTCGCGCGCTCGCCACCGCCCTGCGGGCGGTGCGTCCGCAGGGAACGGTGGTGGACCTGGCGTTCTACACGGAGTCCGGCGAGGCCCTCAGCCTCGGCCGCGAGTTCCACCACAACGGAATCACCCTCGTGTCCGCCCAGATCGGGCGCACTCCTCGGGGCACCGCGCCGTGGTGGGACCGGCAGCGGCTCTCGGCGGCCACCATCGCCCTGCTGCGCTCGCAGGGAACGGCGATCCGGCGGCACCTGGTCACCGACGTGCTGCCCCTGCACGAGGCCCCCGATCTCCTCGTGGCGCTGGCCGCCCGGCGTCGTCGGGTCGTCTCCGCGATCTTCACCGTCGAACCCTGAGCGACGGGCGACGGGCGACGGGCCACCGGCGACGGCGACACCCGCTGACCGTGGACCGTCGGCCCTCTGCGTGCCAGTGTGGGAGGTGAACCCATCCCAGGAGGTGCAGCACCATGGAATCGACGAACGAACCGAACTCTTCCGGCATGGCCTGCCCCGACTGCCACGCGCTGGTGGCAGACGCGGCCGCCCACAGGCGGTGGCACTCCCGACTGGTCTCGGACCTCGCCAGCGCCGTCGAGAAGGAGATCAAGCGGAACCGATCGGTGACCGGCTGAGCTCCACCGAACGCCGGGAGCCCCGACCCGATGGGTCGAGGCTCCCGGTCGACGCGTGCGGTCAGACGCGCTTGGAGGTGTTCCGCCCGGTCAGGGTGGATGCGATCACGACGAGCACGGCCGCGACCAGGATGGCCACGATCCAACGGGTCCAGTCGATGCCCGCGCTGCCGTTGCCGCCGAACGCGGTGTAGACGAACCAGCCGAGGATGACCCCGCCGATGCCACAGAGGATGGTGAGCCAGATCGGGATGTTGTCCTTGTCGCCCGGAGCGACGAACTTGCCCAGCAGGCCGATGATGATGCCCGCGATGATCACGCCGATGATTTCCATGTTCGCCTCTCTTGTTCGTTCTGGGCCCTTTCGGCCCGCGCTTTCAGGAGTACCCCATCTGAACGCCTCTCAACCCTCTGGGGTCGCCGCGGCCCGGCGGGCCGGCTCGAGCAGGCGCATGGAGGCCGGCTCGAACCCGTGCTGCATCCCCCAGGCGACCGCCTGGCTGCGGGTGCTGACGCCGATCTTGCGGTAGGCGGTGCGGATGTAGGTCTTCACGGAGTTGATGCTCAGGTAGGTGGTCTGGGCGATCTCCTGGTTGGAGAGACCCTGGGTGATGAACGCGAGCACCTCGGACTCCCGGGGCGACAGGCCGGCGGCCTCGCCGGGCCACTCGATCCCGACCGGCTGGTCGCCGCGTTCGCCCACCGCGTTCGTCAGCACGACCACCTCGCCGTCCCGGATGGCCTCGAGCGCGTCCACGATCTCGTGGGCGCTCAGCGACTTCGAGAGGTAACCGCCGGCACCGGCCGTCAACGCGTTCGTGATGCCGTCGCGCGACATCTCCCAGGAGTACAGGACCACCGGGGCATCACTCTCCCGGACCAGGTCGTCGAGGGTGGTGCCCGCCCGCGGGAGCTGGCCGAAGGTGTCGACCAGCACGACGTCGACGTCGCTGAGCACCGGCGTCTGCGCGTTGATCTCGACCACGTGGACCCGGTCGCGGTGCTCCTCCAGCATGGAGGCGAGCCCGGACACGACGATCTCGTAGTCGTTGACGATCGCGAGGCGGACCGGAGCGGTCACGACCACCACGGCAGCGGCCGCACGTCCGAAAGAACTGTTGGGCCCGTGGTGTCTGCAGTCACCCCTGGGCCCAACCGGAACAGGGTAAAGCCCATGTCTCCCTCCCGACTCGACTTTGAGGAATCCCATGTTATGCAGGCGCGCCTACCCACCGGCGACCCGGCTCACGCGCCTGTCCAGACCGCCGGACCGGTCCGGAGGGCTACCCCTCGACGCCCGTGCTGTCGTGCGGCTGGCCGACCGGCTTGCTCTCGGGCGAACCCCGCTGCCGCAGGTAGATCGACAGCACCGCCATCGAGCCGACCGCGAGGAACTCCGACTGCCAGTTCTGCAGGGTGCGCGCCCAGAAGTCGGCGTTCATCAGGTAGGGACCCCAGCCGACGGGGTCCTGCAGGCGCTGGAGCCGGATCTCGTTGAACGCCGCCCAGCCGGCGACGCCCTGCGCCAGCCACGAGGCCAGGAAGATCGCGCCCATCGCGAGCGCCAACGACGAGGAGTAGACGCTGGTCCGCCACCCACCGACCCGCGCCCAGCGGGGCGACTCCGCGGTCGCGTGCCTTCCGATCTTCTGCTCCTCCTCCGACTCCCGGCCCGCGCTGCCGAGCTCCTTGGACTCGGGCGATCCCTTCTGGAGCAGCCAGACGGTGAGCAGGAGGTAGAGGAGGAACTGGAGGTACTCGCTCTGCCAGTTCTCCGCGACGTCCACGGCGAAGTCGGCGGAGACGAGGTAGTGCGCCAGCGTGAGGCGGCCGAGTCCCTCGGCCGCCTGCTCGGCGTTGAACAGCTTCCAGCCGGCCACGGCCTGGCCGACCAGCGCGCCGAGGAAGAGCAGCCCGAACACGAGGCTGAGCGAGGACTCCCGGACGAACTTCCGCACGGCTCCCCCTCACCCGTGCCGGAGCGCGATCGCCAGGAGGTAGACGAGGCCTCCGACGATGACGACGAGGTAGGCGGTGAACATCGTGCGCATCTACCCTCCCTTGACCTGGCAGTCGTACCGCTCGACCGGGCCCGGCGTGCACCCGGCGGCCATCACCCTCCAGCCGTCGGGGAAGCGGGTGAGGAACACCGTCTCCGAGCCGTCACCGACCTGCGCCATCGTGCCGAAGGCACGCACCGGCGCCGACTCCCGGACCGAGGGGAGGTCCTCGTCGAACAGCGCCTCGGCACACGGCTTCTGTGCGGACTGCTCGAGCTCCTCGCGCGTGTCGGGAGCGAGCAGGTCGCAGGCCACCCGCCCCTCGTGCTGCGCGACGGCAGCGGAGAACTGCACCGCCACGTCGCGGACGGGCTGGTCCTGCGTCGAGCCGCACGCGGGGACGCCGAGCACCAGCAGACCGAGCGGCAGGAGCCGGATCCGGGATGGCAGCACCATGGTCGGCACCCTAGTGGGTCCACGGCTCCCGTCGGGCCATCGCCGCCACCACGGTTGACGTGTCGCGGCCGGGGTACGACGACGTCATGGCACGTCCGAGCGACCCGAGCGCCACGGGGCGACGAACGCCTTCGAAGGCGTCCGGGCTCCTGTTCGGGCTCGGTCTCGGGGGTTTCGTCGACGGGATCGTGCTGCACCAGATCCTCCAGTGGCACCACATGGTCAGCAGCGTGGCGGACTATCCCGTGACCACCCTCGCCGGGCTGGAGGCGAACTCGCTCGCCGACGGGTTCTTCCACCTGCTGACGTGGGTCCTCGTCCTGGCCGGCTCGATCACCTCCCTGCGCGCCTGGCAGGCAGGACGGCTGGCGCCCAGCTGGAGCTTCCACTTCGGACTGGTGCTCGCCGGCTGGGGCGTCTTCAACCTCGTGGAAGGGCTGGTCGACCACCAGCTCCTCGGCGTGCACCACGTCCGCGACGACCTCGGCGCTCCCCTCTCGTGGGACCTCGGGTTCCTGGGCCTCGGCGTGGTGCTGCTCGTCGGCGGATGGCTCCTGCACCTGCACGGGGTCCGGGCGCTGGAGAACCGCGCGAGGGTTCGTCCCACGTGAGGAGGGGTACTCCCCTGACATGAAGTGGACTCGAGCAATCACGTCTGGGTCGGCCGCGGCGTTGGCGGGGGTGGCGGCGCACGACCTCCTGCAGCGCAAGCACGCGCTGCTGCGGAACTTCCCCGTGGTCGGCCACGCCCGCTACCTGCTCGAGGCCATCGGACCGGAGCTGCGGCAGTACATCGTCGCCGGCAACGACGAGGAGCGGCCGTTCAGCCGCGACCAGCGCCGCTGGGTGTACGCGTCGTCGAAGCTCGAGAACAACTACTTCGGCTTCGGCACCGACAACGACGTGGAGCACACCGAGGGCTACCCGGTGATCAACCACCGGACGTTCTCCGACATCGCGCCGCCCACGCACCACCACGCCGGGGTGGAGCAGCCGCTGCCGTCGGCGAAGGTGCTCGGAGGGCCCCGGCAACGGGCCCGGCAGTTCCGACCGGCCTCGCTCGTCAACGTCTCCGCGATGAGCTTCGGCTCCCTGTCGGGACCGGCCATCGAGGCGATCAACCGCGGCGCGGCCCTTGCCGGCTGCCTGCACAACACCGGTGAGGGCGGGCTGTCGCCGTACCACCGCAACGGCGGCGAGCTCGTCTTCCAGATCGGCACGGCGTACTTCGGCTGCCGCGACAAGCAGGGTCGCTTCGACCTGCAGCGGCTCGTGGACCTGGTGGAGTCGGCTCCGGTGCGTGCCCTCGAGATCAAGCTCAGCCAGGGGGCGAAGCCGGGGCTCGGCGGGGTGCTGCCGGGTGCGAAGGTCACGCAGCAGATCGCGGAGATCCGCGGCATCGAGGAGGGCGTCGACTGCATCAGCCCGTCCCGGCACGCCGAGTTCAGCGACGTCGACAGCCTGCTCGACTGGGTCGAGCTCCTCGCGACCACGACCGGGCTGCCCGTCGGGATCAAGTCCGCGGTCGGGGACCTGACGTTCTGGAAGTCGCTGGTCGACCAGATGTCCGCACGCGACCGGGGCGTTGACTTCGTGACCATCGACGGCGGTGAGGGCGGAACCGGAGCCGCGCCGATGGTGTTCGCGGACTCGGTGTCGCTGCCGTTCCGGGTGGGGTTCAGTCGGGTCTACCGGTTGTTCGCCGAGGCCGGTCTCCAGCACGACGTGACGTTCGTCGGCGGCGGCAAGCTCGGCATCCCGGACAACGCGGTGGTGGCGATGGCGCTCGGCTGCGACCTGCTCAACGTCGCCCGGGAGCCCATGCTGGCGATCGGGTGCATCCAGGCGCAGCGCTGCCACACCGACCGGTGTCCGACGGGGGTGGCCACGCAGGACGCGTGGCTGTCGCACGGCCTGGACCCACAGCTCAAGTCGGTGCGCATGGCCAACTACGTCAAGACGGTCCGCCGCGACCTGCTGAAGCTGGCCGAGACCTGTGGCGTGGCCCATCCCGCCCTGATCGACACGGACGACGTCGAGGTGCTGTACGGCAACCACGTCGCCAAGCCGCTGCGGGAGGTCTACGGGTACGAGCCCGGCTGGGGCCGTGTCTCGTACGAGCAGCGGGAGGCCATCACCGCGATCATGGCCGGCGCCCCGCAAGGTGGGACCGCGCCCGCGTCGACGGGCGCCCACGGCGGCTGAACCTGGGTCTCGACGCACCTTCACAACACGGCCGGGAAGGCGCACGCTGGTCTGGACGACCGGAGGGCGAACCTGGCTCCGAGGAGGTGTCCGATGACCGCGACCGTCACCCGCTTTCCCGCGACGCTCGCACCGTGCGGACACGCGCACGACGGCGAGCGGACCGTGACCGAGGACCTCCAGGGCCTCGTCACCGAGGACGTCGCCTACACGTGCGGCTGCCAGCGCCACCGCGAGGAGTTCCACGACGGCAGCGTCCACCACCTGGTCGTGAACCACCACGGGAAGGTGCTGCTCGACGAGGAGCTGCGGGGTGAGTGAGGGGCTGGTCCGGGCCGCCCACGACGTACTGATCGTGGGTGGCGGCGCCGCGGGTCTGCGGGCGGCGATCGCGATCGCGGAGACCGAGCCGCGCCTCGACGTCGCCGTGGTGTCGAAGGTCTACCCGATGCGCAGCCACACCGTCTCCGCGGAGGGGGGCGCGGCGGGGGTCGTCGCCGACGACGACACGCTCGACGAGCACTGCTACGACACGGTCTCGGGCAGCGACTGGCTCGCCGACCAGGATGCCGTCGAGGCCTTCGTCCGGGAGGCGCCGCGGGAGCTGCTCCAGCTGGAGCACTGGGGCTGCCCCTGGAGCCGGCGACCCGACGGCCGCATCGCGGTCCGGGCGTTCGGCGGCATGAAGAAGAAGCGGACCTGGTTCGCCGCCGACAAGACCGGCTTCCACATGCTGCACACGCTGTTCCAGACGACGCTGAAGTACGACGAGGTCACGCGCTACGACGAGGTCTTCGTGACGCGGCTGCTCGTCGACGACGGGCGGGTGCACGGCGTCGTGGCGGTGGGCCTCATGACCGGGAAGATCCAGGCCGTCACCGCCAAGGCCGTCCTCCTCTGCACCGGTGGCTGCGGCAAGGTCTTCCCGTTCACGACCAACGCGAACATCAACACCGGGGACGGCATGACGCTCGCCTACCGCGCGGGCGCGCCGCTCAAGGACATGGAGTTCGTGCAGTACCACCCGACCGGCCTGCCGTTCACCGGCATCCTGATCACCGAGGCGGCGCGGGCCGAGGGCGGCTGGCTGCTGAACAGGGACGGCTACCGCTTCCTCCAGGACTACGACCTCGGCAAGCCCACGCCGGAGCCGCAGCTGCGCAGCATGGAGCTCGGGCCGCGCGATCGGATCTCGCAGGCGATCTACCACGAGATCGAGCTCGGCCGGGCGGTCGGGACGGCGTACGGCGACGTCGTCCACCTCGACCTGCGCCACCTCGGCGCGGAGCTCATCGACGCCAAGCTCCCCTTCGTCCGCGAGCTCTGCCTGAAGTATGAGCGCATCGACCCGGTGACCGAGCTGATCCCGGTCCGCCCGGTCGTGCACTACATGATGGGCGGCGTCCACACCGACATCGAGGGAGCGACCCCGCTCGCGGGCCTGTACGCCGCCGGAGAGACCGCCTGCGTGAGCATCAACGGCGCGAACCGGCTCGGCTCGAACTCCCTGCCCGAGTGCCTGGTCTTCGGCGCCCGCGCCGGCCGAGCGGCCGCGGAGTACGCCGCCTCCGCCGGTCCGGCGCCCGCTGTCGTCGAGGCGCAGACGGCCGACGAGGTCCGCCGGCTCGAACGCGACCTCCTCGGCAAGGAGCCGGGGGCCGAGCGCACCTCGGCCATCCGCGACGAGCTCCAGGCCACCATGGAGGACGCCGCCGGCATCTACCGGACCGGGCCCGAGATGACGAAGGGCCTCGACACCTTGCGGGAGCTGCAGGAGCGGATCGGGAACGTGGGGATCGCGGACACCAGTCGGTCGTTCAACACCGAGCTGCTGGCGGCGCTGGAGCTGGCCAACATGCTCGACCTCGGTGAGTGCATCCTCCAGTGCGGGTTGCAGCGCGAGGAGTCCAGAGGCGCGCACCAGCGCACGGACTTCCCCGAGCGCGACGACCAGCGCTTCCTCGTCCACCAGCTGGTGCACCGCAACGCCGACGGGACGTCGCGGATCGAGCACCTGCCCGTGACGATCACCCGCTGGACGCCGGGCGAACGGGTCTACGGGAGGTAGCCATGGCGGACAGCATCCGGCTCCAGGTCACGAGATACCGGCCCGACGCGGACTCCGAGCCCCGGCTCCAGGAGTACGACGTACCCCTGCGCCAGGAGCTCACGGTCCTCGACGGGCTCAACCACATCAAGAACGAGGTCGACACGACGCTGTCGTTCCGGTGGTCCTGCCGGATGGGGATCTGCGGCAGCTGCGGGATGAACGTCGACGGCGAGCCCCGGCTGACCTGCGCCACGTTCCTGAGCGACTACGCCCCCGGCCCGGTCCGCGTCGAGCCGCTCGCGAACTTCCCGGTGGTCCGGGACCTCGTCGTGGACCTGTACGACTTCATGGAGAAGCTCCCCCGCGTCAAGCCCTGGATCATCCGCGACGACGAGAGGTCCGTGGACGACGGTGAGTACCTCCAGACCCCCGAGGAGCTCGACGCCTACAAGCAGTTCAGCATGTGCATCAACTGCATGCTCTGCTACGCCGCCTGCCCCGTCTACGGGCTGGACCCCGACTTCATCGGGCCGGCCGCGATCGCGCTCGCCGAGCGGTACGACCTCGACTCCCGCGACCGAGGGGCTCGCGAGCGGCTCGACGTCCTCATCGAGCACGAGGGCGTCTGGGGGTGCACCTTCGTCGGCGAGTGCACCCGGGTCTGCCCCAAGCACGTCGACCCCGCGGGCGCCATCCAGCGGTACAAGCTGAAGGCGGCCAAGGAGTCCGTGAAGGCCTTCCTCCTCCCCCGGGGCGCGCGATGACGGAGGTGCGCGTCTACCGCCGCCCCGTCCCGACCTGGTGGTGGGTCAGGAAGCGGTCCTACTTCGTGTTCGTGATGCGCGAACTCAGCAGTCTCTTCGTGGCCTGGCTCGTCGTCTACCTGCTGATGTTCCTGTGGGCCGTGGGACGCGGCGCGAGCGTCTACGGGGACTTCCTCAACTGGGCCTCGACGCCGTGGGTCGTGCTGCTGAACGTGGTCGCGCTGCTGTTCCTCGCGCTGCACGTGGTCACCTGGTTCAACCTGACCCCACAGGCGATGGTCGTGAAGCTGGGATCCCGACCGGTCCCGGCGGCGCTGGTCATCGCGTCCCAGTACGCCGGGCTGCTGGTCGTGTCGGCGATCGTGCTCTGGCTGGTCGTGCGATGACCAGGCGGCGGATCGAGCCCCTGGTGTGGCTGATGTTCAGCGGCGGCGGGGTGCTGGCCGCGGTCCTCCTGCCGGTGCTGGCCGTCCTCTTCGCGCTGGCCCTTCCCCTCGGCTGGGTCTCACGGCCCGAGCACGGCCACCTGGTCTCCCTCTTCGGCAACCCGCTGACGCAGCTCGTCCTCACGGGCGCGTTCGTGCTGCTGCTGGTGCACAGCGCCCACCGCTTCCGCTACACGCTGTACGACGGCCTGCAGGTCAAGCTGAAGCGCACGGTCGCCGTCCTCTGCTACGGCGCGGCGGCCCTCGGCGCCCTGGCCGCGGTCGTCGTCGTCTGGTCCGTCGGCTGACCCGGGACGGCCCCGCCGCCGGACCGGGGGTCAGGAGGGGCCGCGCTCGCCCTCGCGCGCGTCGGTGCGGGCCTGTTCGTCCGCGGGGACGTCCTCGCGGTTGCGCTGCCCGGCGGGATCCTCGTCGAGGCGCTCCCGCACGTCCGCTTCGTCCAGGTTCTCGACCTGCTCCACCTCGTCG
>Ga0307415_100001284_pt1 | contig 11842 bp, 11 predicted proteins | sample DK1Cmetagenome_FD_204524 | JGI IMG/M metagenome (GOLD analysis project Ga0307415, IMG submission 204524) | Maize rhizosphere microbial communities from greenhouse at UC Davis, California, United States - DK15-C-2 | ecosystem: Host-associated > Plants > Roots > Rhizosphere > Soil | place: USA...
CAAGCCTGCTGCGACCGAAGAGTTGCCGTCGTTTGTTCCCGCGCCGAAGTCGCTGATTAGCAATCAGGCAGCGGCGAATGTGGCGACAGTTAATACCAGCGGCGCAGGAAATCAGAATGCAGTGTTGACGTCTCTGCCAAAAGCAACCGAGACGTCGCTGGCTGCGAAGTCAGGCGCTACGCGCGTGGCCCAACTCAGCTTGTTACCGGCAGCCGACGTGTTGAAGGTAGGTGAGAAGCGTCGTTACGCAGTTCAATTGAACTCGGATGTATCGCTCAATCTTGCATTGCTTGCCTTGCGCTTCGATCCGAAAGTCGTGAAGGTGACTGCGCTCAGTGCCGGCAGTATTCTGCCTGCCGCTGGCGAAACAGCGCCGCTGTTTACACCTTTGATAGACACGAACGCGGGCACCTGTATGATCTCGATCTCGAGTCTCGACGGAAAAGCATCGTTCAAAGGATCTGGACCACTGCTCTTCATCGATGTCGAGGCCATCGCCGAAGGCAATGCATCGCTGGTGTTTGTTAAGGAGACGTTGCACCTTGTAGCCACTGACGCGCGCGACATTGTGCCCGAGCTGATACAAGGAACAGCAACCGTCAAGCAGTAGATGGTTTTAGCCGTCAAGGGGCACAAAAAGCGCAAACGTCTGGCTCTATCTGATTTGTGCTTTTTGTGCTTTTTTGCGAACACTGGACGCGTGAAACAAATGCGACAGAGAGGCTTTTCATTAATCGAACTGATGATCACCGTCACCGTGTTGACCATCCTGACTATGGGTGTGTTGCCGCTGGTGAAGGTCTCAGTGAAGCGCCAAAAGGAGCAAGAGCTCCGTGAAACCCTGCGCCAGATCCGCACGGCGATCGATGAGTTTCACCGCGACACTGTCGGCATGGTCTGTACGGGTGTGGCATTAACACCGCAGCAACAGGCGCAGCAACAGCAGAACGTGTTTCTCGACCCGCGCAGCAAGGTGGTGATTAGCGACTGCACGATCTTCGGTGTCGATAATCCGGACCATTATCCGCCGGATCTCGAGACACTCGTCAACGGAGTCAATGTAGTGCCGAGAGGCTCGGCGGGCGGGCGCGGTCAACCGGGAGTGGCTGCAACTGAAGTGGGCCAGGTGTCAACCAAGACAAAGGTCTACCTGCGCGGGCTGCCTGTGGACCCGATCACGGGCAAAGCTGAATGGGACTTGCGCTCCGCTTACGACACAGCCGACGCCGGATCGTGGGGCGGTGAAAACGTTTTCGACGTGCGCTCAAAGTCGAAAGAGACAGCATTGAATGGGGAGAGGTACAGTGACTGGTAAAACTCGGACGGGAAACAAATTGCTGGCGGCAGGATTTACGCTGCTGGAGTTGATGATCGTGATCTCGATCATCATCATCCTGGCCGCCATCACTTTGCCGCAGTATCAGAAAACGGTCATGCAAACCCGCGAGGCTGTGCTGAAGGACGACCTCCGCAAGATGCGTTCGTTGATCGATCAGTTTGCGGCTGACAAGCAACGCTTGCCGCAGTCGCTCGATGAACTTGTCAGCGCCGGTTACATGCGCGAGATTCCGACAGACCCATTCACCGGACAAAAGGAATGGCAGCAGGAAATGGGCGACGATCCGAATTCTCTCGAAGGCGGAACGGGTTTGACTGACGTTCACAGCCTCGCGGAAGACACGGCGAGCGACGGCTCGTCGTATCGCGAATGGTAACAACCGCCGATGGCTAATCTCCTGTCACGACTCATCGATCCCTGGTATCCCGCAACAGCTCTCGGCCTCGAAAAAGGCATCGCTTCAGTGGTCCAACTGGAGCGCACCAGGGGTTCAGCTTGCAAACTGCGCCGCGCGGCGACCTTCAACATCGACGAATCGCTTGTTCGTCCGAATTTTGACGAACAGAACATCCCAAACGGTGCGCAGCTCGCTGCCGTCGTGAAAGACCTCGCTTCCAGCGCCGGTTTGCTGCGACAGAAACGCTGGTCGCTCAGTTTGCCGGAGGCGACTACGAGGACGCTGGTCCTGACCATGGAAAGCCAGTCGCAGTCAGCCGCCGAAGCACAGGAAGTTTTGCGTTGGAAGATCGAGCGTGGCTTTGGCGCTACGCTCGAAGAGCTTTCGATCTCCAAAGACCGGCTTCAGAAAGACACGCATGGGCGTGATCGTTATCTCGTGATCGCCGTTCGGAAAGCGATCCTCGCAGAGTATGAAGCCGTGCTGGACACGTTGGGCTGGCGCGCCGGGTTGATTCTGCCGCGACATCTCGGAGAAGCGCAGTGGCTGGTGCGAAATGGCGCGGCCGGCGACGCGTTGTTGTTGAGTGGATCGAGCCAGGGGTTCACCGGTGTGATTTTCCGCGATAAGCATCCGTTGATTGTGCGCACGGTGACCTGTACTGAAGACGAGTTCGAAGACGAGTTTTATCGATTCCTGTTGTTCTATCGCGACCGCAGTGTACCGGAAACAGGGGCTGGGCAAGGATTGGCGCGCCTGATGGTCATCGGCGAGGGCATCACGAAGCAACGCGCCGGAGAGATCGTCAACGAAACCACCGGCGATGACCTGCGTCCGTTGCAAGCCGAAGACCTGGGATTACAACTACCCAACCGCGAGTTCAGCTTCGACTCCATCGCCGCCCCAGCCGGCCTCGCAACCCTGTCCTGGTAGCCGCAGATTACGCGGATAACGCGGATATGAAACAATCCTGTTTGGTAGCACGTAACACCCCTGTATTATGAGTCTTGCTGCCTCCTCCGTTTCCCGTGCTTTTTCACGAGATCTGACCGCGGCCTCGGACCGCGAGCTCGTGGCCACTGCCGTCAGCGGCGTCGAAGGAAGTTTTGAAGAACTTGTCCGCCGCTACCAGCGCCCCATCTCCGCCTACGTCTACCGCATGGTCGGCAATTACGAGTCGGCGCTGGATCTCACTCAGGAAATCTTCATCAAGGTCTACAGCTCGCTCCGCCGCTATCGCGAGGAGTTCAAGTTCTCCACCTGGATCTATAAGATTGCGCATAACTCGGCCGTCGATCATTTGCGACGTAACTCCACGCGCGAACAGTCGCTCGTCGTCGGGCCCGAAGGCGATCAATTCGATCTACCTGTCGAGAGCACTCGCCTGACGCCCGAGCAGGAAAGCGAACGGAAGGAACGCCGCGGCGAGATCGAGTCAGTGGTGCGAACGCTGCCCGCCAACTACCGCGAGTTGATCATTCTGCGTCACTCACAGGATCTCAGTTACGAAGAGATCGTCGACGTGACTGGCCTGCCCCTCGGCACAGTCAAGAACCGGCTCTTCCGCGCACGCGAGATGATGCGACAACAGTTTATCGAAAGGGGCATCACCGGCATTTAATGGGCGCAACGCCAACAGCTCAGGAAAAAATTTGCGAACAAAACCTGATCGGCGCTTACGTCGATGGGGAATTGGACGCGCACCTCACACTGTGCCTGGAAGAGCACTTAAACGATTGCGCCGATTGTCAGTTTGAATTGAGAGCTCATCGACTTTTTGTTTGTGAGCTGGATTCGGCGTTAACCAACAGAAGTAGAGACATTCCGGTACCCGCCGATTTCTCGCGGCGGGTTGCCGCTCGCGCCACGAGCGACATGAGCGGCGTTCGCACACGTTCCGAAAATCGTAAGGCCCTGGCAATTTGCATGATCCTGGCGCTGAGTGGATTTGCACTCATGGGTGCTACGGCTCGTTATGCCGTAATCATCTTCGCTGAAACATTCGTCACGAAGGTTTTTAGTCTCGTTGAGTTCATGGCGACTGCCGTTTACGACGCAGTTGTCGGATTAGTCGTAATTTTCAAAGTTTTGAGCGGCAAGATCCAACCCGGTTGGTCTGGTCCATTGCTGGTCCTGCTTGCCGTCGCCCTTCTGGTATTGTCGCGCTTGCTTTCACATTACCATCGCACGGGCGCAACGGAATAAGGAGTTGCCTCGGCAATGGCTTTTATTTACTCACAAGCTGAGCTCACCACATTTCAACCCTCGCCCGGAACACTGGACCTGAATCGCGTCTTCGCGATGCTGCTGTGGGTGTTGCTACTCGTGGGCGTTGCCAGTGCGCAAAGCGCTGTCAGTGAAAAAGAAACGGTGATAAGCGGGAATAACGAAGGCACCGTTTACGCCTTGGGCAACTCCGTCAGAATAACTGGAACCGCAAAAGAAGCGATCGCTCTCGGCGGCGACGTGATCGTTGAAGGAACGGTCGAAGGCGACGTCGCCGCGATCGGCGGCTCGATTATTCAGAAGGCGGGCGCCCGCATCGGTGGCGACGTGATGGTTTTTGGCGGCACGTACCGCAGCGAGGAGGCGCATCCGAACCGAAAGACTGAAGCAATAACGATCATGTACGCCGGTTACCAGCAGGAACTTCGCGAGATGATGCAGAACCCGACCGGCATATTCAGTCCTCATTTAACGCCAGCCTACCTCGGAACACGTCTGCTCGTGGTGCTCTTTTGGTTCGTCGTATCGCTCGCGTTCACGGCGGTAATGCCGGGAACTATCAGCCGCGGCGTGGCGCGCTTGCAGTTAACCAGCATACGTGTAGCGGCGATTGGTCTCATCGGTTTGTTAGTGGTCTTCGTCGGCGTGTTGTTATGTCTCCGCATCCTGCCGGAACCGATTTCGGTTGTGATCGGACTTCTGGCGTTGCTGCTTTGGCTTGTGGCGGGAACGTTCGGCCGAGTCATTCTGTACGCCGCGACTGGCCGCTGGCTGCAAAGAAAATATGTCCCCATTGCTAAGAATTCAGAGGCTGTTGCGTTATTACTGGGGACGAGTTTTTGGGTATTGTTAACCTCACTCCCCTACGTTTGGCCGTTTATGGCGGCTTTTATACTGATTATCAGTTTCGGACTGGCTCTGACCGCTCGTTATCGAGTGGGCTGGAATGCGAGCCACTCATATTAAGAACATTCTCGAGGCACGGTACGTAACCAAAAAACTGTACTTGCCGGTCATAAAACCGCGCTTTGCGGTGTTCACCAAACAGGACAGAAAGGGACAAGTAATGAGGGCGTTCTTTTTCGCGGCCGCGATCGGACTAATCACATTAGCCTTAACCTCGACGACTTTTGCTCAGGCTGCTGATCCAAACATCGCCGCCAAACACGCGATTGGCGAGATCAAGAGTATCGACGCAACGGCGAAGCAGTTGACTATCAAGACTGACGCCGGTTCGGACGTCACCGTCTCACTGAACGATAAGACGACATACAAAAAGCTCGCGCCCGGCGAGCAGTCGTTGACGAACGCGACGGATGTCACCTTTGCCGATCTGGCGCAAGGCGATCGCGTGATGGCGCGCGGAACTGTTTCCGAGGATCGCAAATCAGTACCAGCGATGCAGATCATCGTGATGACCAAGGGCGACCTCGCGAAGAAGGCGGAAGCGGAACGAATCGAGTGGCGCCGGCGTGGAATACTCGGCGTGATCACGGCGCTCAAGCCTGAAGCGAAAGAGATCACGATTTCGAATCGGACCATGGCGGGTACGCAGTCAGTAGTCATCGCTCTTAACGACAAGACGGAGATGAAACGTTACGCCCCTGACTCGATCAAGTTCGGTGATGCCAGGCCCAGTGACTTCAGCGAATTGAAAGTCGGCGATCAGTTACGCGCGCTGGGTGATCGCCCGGCGGCAGATCCGTTGCACTTCAGTGCGGAGAAAGTCGTGACCGGAAGTTTTCGCACGGTCGGCGGCGTTGTGACCGCAGTTGATCCTGCGACCGGCGAGGTCAAGATCAACGATCTGGAAAAGAAACGTCCGTTCACGATCGTCATCAAGCAAGATGCTGTGTTGCGCCGGTTTCCTGCTGAGATGGGAGCAATGGGTGGGCCTGGACGCGGACCGGGTGGACCCGGTGGCGGTGCTCCTCCAGCAGGCGGTGGTCAGCAGGCACAGGGCGCGGCGCCGGCGCGGCCACAGGGTGGGGGCGCACCAGGAGCAGGCGGTCCCGGTGGACGACCGGGGTTCAACATCAACGACATGCTCGAACGATTGCCAACTATTTCGATCGCCGATGTTAAGGTTGGCGACACTATCATCGTTTCCAGTACGCAGGGTGTGGATCCGACGCGGTTGACCGCCATTTCGCTGGTCACCGGAGCCGACACGCTGCTCGCTATGCTTGCTCCGCGGCCAGCCGCCGGACAAGCACCCAACCCCGCTGCTGGTTTGGGCGGCAGCGGCATTTCATTCGGCATCGGCTTGCCGTAGTTCGACCCATCCACAGGTTAAGAAATAATCTGTGCAATCTGTGGATGGCCTTTACCCCGGAAAGGTCTTCCAATGAACTGTCCAAGAAATCTCCCACGCGATATCGTTCGCATATCTCTGTTCTTCATACTTACTGCCGCATTAGTAGCTGCCCAACAAACACGCGGTTCACTGCGCGGATCGATTACCGACGAACTCGGCGCGGTGATTGTTGGCGCGAATGTAACGCTGACTGACGCCGGCGGCGTTCAGAAGAAGACCACCACCAACGGCGAAGGCGGTTACACGTTCGCCGGACTCGCGCCGGGCAAATACACGTTGCAAGCGGTCGCGCCGGGCTTCGCGCCTTCCGACAGCAAAGAAGTGGAGATCAGTGGCGCGCGTCAGACGATGGATCTGACGTTGCACGTGACGATTGAAGAGAAAGTCACCATTGCAGAAACCGCTGTCAGCACTGAAGCCACCAACAATGCCAACCAAACCGTAATTGCCGGAAAAGATCTCGACGCGCTTCCTGACGATCCCGACGAACTAGCGGCTGCACTTCAGGCGCTCGCGGGTCCGTCAGTTGGACCAAACGGTGGACAGATCTTTATCGACGGATTTACCGGCGGCTCTTTGCCGTCGAAAGACGCGATTCGCGAAATCCGTATCAATCAAAATCCATTCGCCGCTGAGAACGATCAGCCGTCGGCGCGTATCGATATTCTCACTCGCCCCGGCACAGACAAGTTTCGCGGAGGCGCTTCCGTGAACTTCAACGACGAGAGTCTCAACTCGCGCAATCCGTTTGCAACCACGTCCAGCAAGCGCACACCATTTCAGATTCGCCAGTACGACATGAACGTCAGTGGTCCACTCGTGCCGAAGAAGGCTTCAATCTTTTTCAACTTAGGTCGCATTGAAACCGACGACAACGAACTGGTCCGCGCGACTGTGCTCGACGAAAATTTAAACCCGGTTGATGTCGGCCAGGCGTTTGTGGTGCCGAGGCGCAATCTGTTCTTCAGTCCGCGTTTGGATTACGCCATTAACGCAAGCAACACGCTGATCGCTCGTTACAACTACAATCGTTTTCGTGTGGAGAACCAGGGTGTTGGCGGTTTCAATTTACCGGAACGTGGTTTCAACACGCTTTCAGTGAACCAGAATATTCAACTGACTGAAACGGCGATTCTCAATCCGACGACGATCAATGAGACTCGCTTTCAGTTTTCACACAACCGCTTCGAACAGATCGGCAACAATGACGTCCCCGCGTTGGACGTGAGCGGCGCGTTCGGTTCCGGCGGTTCGCAGGTGGGCCAGTCGAGCAACACGCGCAATGCCTGGGAGTTGAACAACTTCACTGCGAAGCAGATGGGCACGCACGCGATCAAGTTTGGTGGTCGCATTCGTCACGGAGCGGTCAACGACATTAACGAAGGGTTTTTTGGCGGCAATTGGACGTTTGCCGGCGGTTTTGGTTTGACGAGTATCCAACGCTATGAATTAACGCTCAAGCTTCAGGAACAAGGCTTCACGCCGGCGCAGATTCGTGCTGCAGGTGGTGGCGCAACCGGGTTCCGGATCTACTCCGGAAATCCTTTTGCTGACGTCAATCAAACCGATTACGGAGTGTTCGTCCAGGATGATTGGCGGATCAGGCCGAACATCACTTTCAGTTACGGGCTGCGTTACGAAACGCAGACTAATGCGCACAGCAAGTACGATTTTGCACCGCGTTTAGCTGTTGCGTGGTCGCCCGGGGCCGCGAACAGCGCGCGGCCGCCGAAGATGGTGATTCGCGTCGGCACCGGTTTCTTCTACAACCGCTTCAATGAGAACAATACGCTGCAGGCCAACCGTTTCAATGGCGTCAATGTAATTCAAACTTCGCTCATCGAACCGTTTGAAAACCAACCGCCTGGGGTTATTGAGCAGCAGTTGCCCAACGTTGCTGCGGTCTACTCGGTACTGAATCAGTGGAGTCCGACCGCGGTTCCTTCAGTGGCGGGCGTTCCTGCCACGCAGGAGACGATTTGGCAGGTCGATCCGAAGATTCAGGTTCCGATGGTTTGGGTATTGGGCACTCAGGTTGAGCGACAACTGCCGCGCAACATGACGGTGTTCATCGGCTTCTTCAACATCCGCATCGTGCACGTGATCCGCGCGCGTGACGTCAATGCGCCGCTTCCCGGTACGATCACGGAGCTTACGCCGAACGGTTTGCGTCCCGATCCAACCAGGGGTGAGATTTATCGTTACGAAGCGAGTGGCCAGTTCAATCAGCGCCAGTTCTTCATTGGCTTCAACAGCCGGTTCAGCCGCACGTTCCAGGTTAACGGCAACTACTCGCTGAGCAAGACGACAAACGACACTGACGGACAGGGCAGCGCGCTCTTTCCGATGAACTCTTACGATCTGACCGGTGAGTTTGGCCGCGCAGGATTTGATATCCGGCACCGCTTCACGATCTTCGGCACTGTTAACCTGCCGTGGTGGAAGCTGGTGGTGAATCCATTTATCGTTGCCAATACGGGGCCCGGGTTCAATATCACCACCGGTCTCGATCGCAATCTCGATCGCCAGTTCAATGAACGGCCGAGCTTTGCCGCTGTCGACGCGGTTTGCTCGTTGACGATCAAATGCACGCGCTTCGGTAAGTTCAACTTGAATCCGCTACCTGGCGAAACGATAATTCCGCGTAACTATGGTCAGGCGCCCGGTGCTTTCGTAGTTAACATGCGCGTCAGCCGCACGTTTGCGTTTGGTGTTATTAACCGGGGCAATGCCGCGGCGGCTTCGAGACCTGCCGGACAAACAGCGGCAGCGGCTCCGGCTGGTGGACCAGGTGGTCCAGGTGGTCCAGCCGGTGGCGCGAGAGCCGGGGCAGGTGGGCCAGGACCACAAGGTGGTGGCGGTGCCGCGGCGAGCGAGAAGAGATACAACCTGAACGTCTCGATCAATTTCCAGAATCTCTTCAATCGCGTGAATCTTGGTACGCCGGTCGGCAACTTGTCGTCACCGAGTTTTGGTGAGTCAGTGGGACTGGGAGGCGCTTTCGGTGGTTTTGGCGGGGGCGGCAGCACGGGCGCCGGCAACCGTCGCATTTATGCGCAGGTGCGACTGAACTTCTGATCGAAAGGGTTTGCAATGAAGATTTTCAAATTCCTCGCGGTGTTTGTTTGCCTTGCTGGTTTTGCATCGCAGGTGTTGGCCCAGGAGCACCCGCCGGCGAAGAGCGCTCCGGCACCGGCAGCTCCCAGTGCTTCTGCTCCGCCGGCCGTGAACATCACTCCCGAGAGTACGCCGATGGAACTCGCGCGCGCGGCATTTACCGCACAGGGTGGAGAGAAGTTTCGGCAGATGCAGAACTTGATGCTGCGCGGTTCAGTGTCGCTTTATCCGCCCAACAGTCCGCAATCGATTCCCGGTGCGTTTTCGTTGGTGTACGCCAATGACAAGATGCGGATGGAGATCGACGCGCGGCCGATCATCGTATTCAAGCAGATCTATGATGGACAGCAGTCGTACAGTTCAATGCCGAATGTCGAAGTGCCACCGCTTTCAAAGTTTGGGCTGAACGTACTGCGTACGTTTGATCAGTCCGGGTACAAGGTTTCGGCTATAGCCAACAAGAAGAAGTTGCGCGGTTTCCGTATAGCCGATCCTGACGACTATACGACAGACTTCTATATTGACCCGGCGACCGGACGAGTGATGGAGTTTTTCATGTATTACAACGGGTACACGTTCGGAACGGCGCACAACAAGTTCAAGGAAGTTGATGGTGTGCTGATCCCCTTCAGCTTCTCGCAGCGCTTCGAGATGCCGCAGGGCGCCTTCTTCGCGGAGTACAACGTAAAGGAAGTAAAACTAAATCAGACGCTCGGCGAGGACGCCTTCGTTATCCCGAGATAATTTAGGCCGCAGATAACACTGATGACCGCGGATCTGATTTCATCCGCGGTCATTCGCGTTATCTGTGGCCTAAACACTCATGATCTCTTGCTCTTTGCTCTTCGTCAGTTCGTCGATCTTGCCGATGTAGTTGTTGGTGAGTTTCTGGATTTCGTCGAGGGCGTCGCGTTCGGCGTCTTCGGAGATGGTTTTGTCTTTCAACATCTTCTTTAGACGATCGTTGGCATCGCGACGGACGTTGCGCACGGCGGTGCGATGATCTTCGGCGACGTCGTGAACTTGTTTGGCGAGTTGTTTGCGACGCTCTTCCGTCAGAGGTGGAATCGGAATGCGTACGAGTTTGCCGTCGTTCGACGGATTCAGTCCGAGATCCGCGGCGCGAATCGCTTTCTCGACTGCCCCAATCTGAGTTTGATCCCAGGGCTGCACGGTCAGCATTTGCGGTTCGGGTGCATGCACCGACGCCATCTGGCTGAGCGGCGTCATCGTGCCGTAGTAATCAACCATCACCGTATCGAGCAGGCTGACCGCGGCGCGACCGGTGCGAATGGTCGCGAGCTTGCGCCGGAAGTCTTCGATTACGGTGTCCATTCGTGGCCGCGTTTCCTTGATTACGTCCTTTTCACTCATCTCACCAACTCCGCTGAAAGTGATTAGTTAACCAACTTTGGTTCCCACGCCCCGCTCGCCGGTCACGACCCGGCGGATGTTTCCGGACTGTCTCATGTTGAAGACGATGATAGGCAGGTTGTTGTCCATGCACAACGAGATTGCAGATGCATCCATGACTCTGAGTTGCCGTTCGAGCACCTGGCGATACGTGATCTCGTTGAAGAGTTCCGCGGTCGCGTCGGTCATCGGATCGGCGGAATATACGCCGTCAACTTTCGTCGCTTTCATGATGACATCCGCTTTGATCTCGAGTGCACGCAACGCAGCCGCCGAATCGGTAGTGAAGTATGGATTACCGGTGCCGGCGGCAAAGATAACAATGCGTTCTTTTTCTAGATGCCTGATAGCGCGCCGACGAATAAAAGGTTCGGCCAACTGCGGGATGTCGATGGCCGACATAACGCGTGTATGGACCTCGACCTTCTCGAGCGCATCCTGCAACACGACCGCGTTCATCACGGTGGCGAGCATACCGATGTAGTCTGCCGACGAACGGTCCATGTTGCCCGCGCTTTTGGAGACGCCGCGGAAGATGTTGCCGCCACCGACAACGACAGCAACCTGCACCCCCAGGTGATGCACTGCTTTGAGCTCTTCAGCAACACTACGAGCGACGTTGACGTCGATGCCGTAGTTCTGCTCGCCCATCAACGCTTCGCCCGAGATCTTCAAGAGCACTCGGCGGTAGGCCAGATTGGAGGTGTCGGTAATCATCAAGTTATTGCAACATCGAAGCTACTTCACCGCCGAAGTCATCGCTGCGTTTCTCGAGCCCTTCGCCCATCTTGTAGCGCGTGAATCGGCGCACCGTGATGCGCTCACCGGTCTTGGCAACTTTCTCAGTCACCAATTCACCGACAGTCTTTTCAGGAGCTTTCACGAACGGCTGATCGAGTAGCACAGTCTCCTCGTAAAACTTATTCAACCGTCCTTCAACGATCTTGTCGATCACCTGATCAGGTTTGTTCGCGTTCTTCGGCTCGTTCTTCGCCTGCGCCCGTGCGATCTCGCGTTCTTTGTCGAGTACACC
>Ga0307415_100001285_pt1 | contig 11842 bp, 9 predicted proteins | sample DK1Cmetagenome_FD_204524 | JGI IMG/M metagenome (GOLD analysis project Ga0307415, IMG submission 204524) | Maize rhizosphere microbial communities from greenhouse at UC Davis, California, United States - DK15-C-2 | ecosystem: Host-associated > Plants > Roots > Rhizosphere > Soil | place: USA...
GGCCCATGATCATGAGGTGACTGAGAGATGAATGAGCAAATGGCGGCTTACGACGGGAATACCCTGGCCGGCCCACTGTCGGAGGTGTTCGCCATTGAGGTGACGACCGCGGCTGGCCGATGTCGCAGCTGCGGTACAACCTCCGAAGTGGCCACATTTCGGGTCTACGGCCCCGGCCCGGGGTTTGTGGGACGCTGCCCGCATTGTGAGGACGTGCTGCTGCAGCTGGTGCGTACCCCCGATGCACTGTGGCTGGACTTCAGTGGGGTATCCGCCTTGCGGATCCCAATGCCAACCGACCCAGCCGCAGGGACCGGCCAATAAGCTGACCGCCTTTTTAGATGACCGGAGCGCTCGCGGCGGGCCCGCTGCCATTGCTACGCGTGCGTATCCCACCAGTAGTTCATTGATCCTCCCGTGGTGATCCAGCGGGCCGTACATGTCAGGCCCGCAATGTGTCCGCAGCCGGGTAAGGATTTCCCTGTGGCTCCATAGCGCTGGATCGCTTGATCACGAGGCCGCGCCGCCAGCTTGTTTGCCAGTTGCTCGGGCCCAGCTTGTTTGCCAGTTGCTCGGGCCCCGAAGGCACCGTGCAAATGATCATGATTCGATGGCCTGCTCGGGCGCACCCTGTACGGCCGGGTCGTACGAAGACGTCGCATAAGTCATGCGTCGTCGCCCGTCTAAAGTCGCGCCAGTCCAGCTCAGCAGAGCCGGCCGACTCCGAGTCAACGTGGCGCGTGCCTTCGAGATCGCGGTCCGATCGCCTAGCGTTCCACACTGGAGCGAGCGGCTCCGCTTCACGCCCCGTTACGTCAGATGCCTTTCGGCGTCGGTGTCAGCCTGTTGGTCGTCGATCCGGACGGGAACTAATCCGGCTAGTCGATCGTTGCCTGAGCTTTTGCCGTCTTGATCGCCGCGGTGAGGGTGTCGATGTCGTAGGCGCCGTATTGGCGGCGGCCGTTGATGAAGAACGTGGGGGTGCCCGCGACTCCGCTGGAGCCGGCCGAGTCGACGTCTTCGGCCACCCGAGCGGCGCCGACATGGCGGCGTAAATCCTCGCGGAACCGGTCGACGTCTAGCCCGAGGTCGGCGGCGTAGCGCACCAGGTGAACCGGCCGCAACTCCTGTTGATGCTGCAGCAGCAGTTCGTGCATGGGCCAAAACGCGCCTTGCCGGTCAGCGGCCTCGGCCGCCTCGGCACTCAGTGCTGCGTTGGGGTGCACGTCGGTCAGCGGCAGGTGTCGCCAGACGTATCGGAGGTCGCCCATGTTGCGGAGAAGGGTGCGGACGACGGGCTCCGCTTGGCCGCAGTAGGGGCACTCGAAGTCGCCGTACTCCACTAAGGTCACCTTCGCATCCGCTGGGCCGCGGACGTGATCGCGGTCGTCCTCAACCGGCACGGCGAGATCGATTAACGTCTCGGCCGTGCCGAGCAGCGCCCGGGTCCGCCTAGCCGGCGAAAGTCGAGCGGTAAGCCCGAAGATCATCCAGGCGAGCAGGGAGGCCAGCAGAGCCGCAGAGAGAATGCCGAGCTTGGCTTCCTGCAGTTCCGGTCCGGAGAAGGCGAGGCTGGCTATCAGCAGCGAGACGGTAAATCCGATGCCGGCGATTGCGCCAGTCCCAGCGAGCGCGGCCCAGCCGACCGGGATCCGCAGTCCCGCCCGGGTCAGCTTGCTGACGAGCCAGGTGGTGCCAACGATGCCGATCGGCTTGCCGAGCACGTAGCCCGAAACGATACCGAGGGTGATCGGCGAGGTGCCGGCTCGGACCAGGAACTCTGTGCTGATCTCGATGCCGGCGTTGGCCAGCGCGAAGAGCGGAACGATCACATAGCTCGTCCATGGGTGGTAGGCCCGCTGCAGGCGCTCGTTCGGCGACAGTGACTGGGCCAGCCCTACCCGCGCCGACTCGGCAAGCTGGGGGGTGGGCTGCTCGCGGAAGAGCCGGAACAGGTCGGTGGCGCGCTCCAGGTCACCGCGCTTGGGCGCATATGCCGAGGTGAGGAGCCCGACCGCAAGACCTAGCACTACCGGCTCGATCCCGGAGGACTGCAGGGCGACCCATGCTGCAACGCCGAGCAGGAAGTAGAGCAGCCCAAACCGGACCCGCACCAGGCGCAGCAGCAACATGCTGCCGAAGAGGCCCAGCGCCAGTAGCAAGGGACGGAGCGCAATCGGGCCGCTGTAGACAGTCGCGATCACCAGTAGGGCCACGAGATCGTCCACCACCACCACGGTGAGCAGGAAGATCCGGACCCGATCGGGGAGGCCACGCGCCACCAGCGCCAGCAGCCCGAGGGCGAAGGCCGTGTCGGTGGACATCGTCACTCCCCAGCCGGCGGCCGAGTCCCGGCCGGTGTTCAGGGCCAGGAAGATGACGACTGGCACGGTCATGCCCCCAACGCCCGCCAGCACTGGAAGCGCGACGCGACGTCGCTGTCGCAGCTCGCCCAGATCGAACTCCCGGCGTGCCTCCAGGCCGACCACGAAAAAGAAGAAGGTCATCAAGCCGCTGTTGACCCACTCGCTCAGGGTCAGGGTGAGGCCAACGTCTCCGAGCCGGATCGTCAGCGGGGTTTCCCATGCCGAGACGTATGCCTCGGGAGCAAGGTTGGCCCACACCAGCGCTGCCAGCGTCGCGAGAAGCAGCACGCCCGCACTGCCGGACTCGGTGTGCAGAAACGCGCGCAGCGGTGCAGGCAGGCTGCGAGACCACGCCGTCCTGCCCGAGAAAGGTCTTGGGCGCGGCGTGGGCTCGGTCAGGACAACCCCCTTTGAGGTTGGGAGGATGGCGCAACCACCGATAGACGTGATCTGGGCGTAACTCCTGTTTCACAGCAGTCTCGCAGCCGTTTCGAGTTCCTGATGGGCTACTACGGATCCTCCGCGATCGGCAGAACGGCCGCGATGAGGGCCATGGATTTCAGCTCTGCATCACCGCCACGACGAGTACGACCGCGCCTGAACGGTCGACGACATGTGACACCTCAAACCGCCTGACGCCAAGCGTCCGTTCCGTGACGTTCCCGTACTGCCTCGGCATGAGTCCCACCCGCGCGGGGGCGCAGGAACCGGTGCTTGAGTCCATTCGGTGCGGAGCCGACCTTGCTGCCTGATGTGCACGCCGATAGACGAGGCGATGGGGGTATCGGTCGGCTCGAGTGCGAGCTCGTACGGGTAGCCGCTCTGAACTGTTCGACCTGATCTCGAAGCGAGCGCAGGTGCACTTCTAGCGCGGGTCGAGCTTCACCCACCTGCAGCGTTTGATCCAGCCAGGTTTGGTCGATGCTCACCGGGTGATCGTCGCATTGCCGCCCAAGATGTCAGTGTGGCCGGGCGCCCGGCATCGCGCCCTCGGCAAGCTTGATCCGCGTCCAGACGTTCATGTTGACCACGACGCCGACGATCTCAAGGATCTCCTCCAGGCTGAAGTTCTCGGCGAGCGCGTCGTGGAAGCGCTGGAACGCCGCATCCCGGTCAGTGTCGGCCGCACGGGTGAGCGCCTCGGTATAGCGCAAAGCCGCTTGCTCGGCCTCGGAATGAAGCTCGGTCTCCCACCACGCAGTCAGGGTGTCGATCTTCACCCGGGGAATGCCCGCCTCGCGCGCCGCCTCGTAGTGCAGGTTGAGGCAGTAGGTGCAGTTGTTGAGCTGCGAAACTCGCAGGCGCAGAAGCTCGGCGAGGTGGCGGTCGATCCGCAGGTCCGCCCTGTATCCGAACGCATCCGCGCCCATCCTGGCCATGCCGATCAGCGCCTCGTTCTCGCTCGCGTCGAGCCGGCGGTTCACCACGTGGACATCGTCCATCTTGCTTCCTTTCCGTGCTCATAGGAACTTTCCCGTCGCGCACGTGGGGTGATTGGGCAGGGACCACGCCGACCGGCTGCTACGCAATGTGTACGACAACCTTCACCGAGGGCTTCGCGACCGCGGACCTGACCGAAGCCAAGAGCCTCCTCCTGCTCTCTAAAGTCAACTGGGCGAATGCGCAGAACCCGCAGACCACCCCGCTCTTGGCCGACGTCATCGGCCAGAACTCGCGACCTGACGATGTTGGAGCGACGTCGGAGTCAGTCCTCCCACTCTCGGCCCGGAAGCCGCGTTTACCCCCTTGTAGCAGCCAGCTGTTGCCGTCCGGATCGCTGAAAGAGGCATACGGGAAAGAAGAGGCGGTCGGGTCCCGGAACAAGACGTCCACCTCGCGGTGGAACACCTTGTTGACCCTGACGCAGCGGCTGATGATGTCCTCACGCCGCGTTGATGAACCGGATGGGCGGCTGTGTGATTCCTGGGTTAATGATGACAATCGGCCCGGCATCTAGCCTTCGCCCTCCGCCGCAATGCCGCCCAGCAGGATCAGCTAGCTGAGGTAGACAGCTTTGATGATTCGAAGGCTCGAATGATCCCCGCTGGGCCGGTGAACCCGTCGACCTCCACGCCTGCGTGCAAGCCCTCTTCATCGAAGCCGGTCTGTCCACCATCAAGGACCTCGAGGACGAGATTACCCGGCGACTCGGCCAGCAGGGACGTCATCAGCTGCGGCGAATGCTCGAGAAGCTGCTCGACGCCGAGTAGGCTGCCGCGCCGGCCGTCGTCGTCCACCACGTGGTGTTGACCCCGAATACGAGGAGCCAGAGGCTGAAGGCCCCTTCAGCGATGGGCGCGGGCAGCTGGATCCAGGGGACCAGATGGGCGGCGAACCCTGGTGCTAGGAGATCCGTGAAGCTGTAGACCAGGTACGCCACGCCGTCGATCGCCAAGAAGACGCCGATGGCCCGGGGCACAAACCTCGACTGAAGCACCAAGTACGCCAGGCAGAGGATGTCAAGGCCGAAGAACACGGTGTACACGTGGTAGCTGCCATCCGACAAAGCGCCGGGCAGGGATGCCAGCGCCTCGAGCTGTGCCGGTGGCAGGGCGCTGGCAAAGGGCCCGCTGCCCAGAAGGGCCAGCGGTGCGAACTCATGGACGAGACCAGCCGCCTCGATTGCGGTCGCGACCAGGATGAAAAACGCAGTCAGCAGAGCTAGCCTCCGGTTCACCACCTCGAACAGTTCATAGAAGATCAGCGCCAAGGGGACGTTGGTCACAGTCACTACTAGGTGCGCCGCGAGGCCCGATCGATACAGCAGCTGGTGTGTCTGGATGTTGTGCGCCGTGGTCGCCAGATCGGGCGTGAACAAGGCGGCGCGAACGAAACCGATGGCGAAAGCGCCCCCCACAATGTTGATCAAGTACAGAGCGCCGGCAATCCTTGCCAGCTGGCGCGGTGAATGGCCTGCAACGGAATCCATCATGCAGTTGACGACCCCTTCCATAAGGGGCTAGCGCAGGTCGTGCTGCCGAGTGGCCTCTCGAAAGTCACGTCCAAAATTACTCTGAACAGGTTGGGCTTCAGTTCGCGAGCTCGGATCGCCGCGATGGCACTGCTTCAGTCAACTACCACGGGACTTGAGATCCACGGGGCTGCCCGGTGAACGGTCGGCTTGCTGAACTTCGCCCTCGGTCGAGTCGTCGCTGGCGCGTAGCAGAGTGCGCCGACCCGTGGGACGGGATATCGATGTCGACCAGGCGCAAACGCCTGAAGGAGGCTGCGTATCGGGTAAGAGGGCGGACCGACGGCAGAACCTCACGGCGCGCCCACGACGACCTTCCCTCTGGCATGGCCTTGTTCCAGGTACGCGATTGCTGCAGGAATTTCGGCGAACGGATAACGCCGGTCGATGTGGGGGCGCACTTTGCCGGCCTCAATCAGCTTCGCAAGGAACTCCAGGTCCCTGGTGGCTACATGCGCCGACACTTGGGCGAGGTTCCTGCCGCCGCGCAGCGAAACGCTGATCAGCTTCGCCAGGCTGGTGAACCCAACGACGGCGGCCTTGCCGCCCTCGGCAAGCGCACGTTTGAGATCGCGCACCGATAGGTTCCCGATGGCGTCGAGGATGAGGTCGTAACGCCGCCCGCTACGGAAGACGTTTGTCGTGGTGTAGTCGATGACATGATCAGCCCCGAGCGAACCGACGAAGTCGATGTTTCGGGTGCTGGCCACTCCGGTCACCTCGGTGCCGTATGACTTGGCGATCTGGACTGCAAAGGTGCCGATGCCGCCGGAGGCGCCATTGATCAGCACCCGCTGCTCGGCCTGGACTTCTCCGTGGTGGCGAAGGCCCTGGAATGCGGTTACCGCTGCCATCGGAACGGCTGCCGCTTCCTCAAACGACAGGTTTGCCGGCTTCAATGACATGACTTCAACTGGCGCTGAGACGTACTCTGCAAAGCCGCCCAAGCCGTGATCTAAGAGATTGGCATAGACGTCGTCGCCGGGCTTGAACTGGGTGACACCGCTGCCCACCGTCTCCACTCGCCCGGCAATGTCAACGCAGAGGATTCTATGTTTTGGCCGCAGCAATCCCAGAGTGGCGCGAGAGAAGAAAGGCTTGGCCAGCATGGAACGCCAGTCCGCCGGATTGACCGATACTGCCAGCACCTTCACCGGCGCCTCATCGGCGACCGGAACGGGGCTTCTCGACCTCCGCCATCCGAAGCATCTCAGGCGGCCCGTACCTCTCCGAGATAAATGCCTTCATCCTCGCGCTCCCAAGTCTCGCCCGCGTCGTCCACCCTGACACCAACCTCGAGAATGCGAGCTGATCCTGCGCAATGTCGAAAATGGAACGGGCGTCGAACATGCGTCGTCACTGCACCGTCCTGATGATCTGGGCCCTTCGGTGCGGTCTCATCGGCGAGACGGATTGGATCTCCTCTAGTGGGAACCGTCCTTGCCACAGGAAGCTTCCAGACCCCGACACACCCAAGGCACCCTACTGCCGACGGCGCACGACACCACGGACCGCCGACCGACGCAGGTGCCGTTGAGTACCACGGCAGCCGTACCGCAAGCCGGTCGGTGAACGGTCGGCGCTCCTGTTCGGCCCTTCCCGCTGAGAGACTCAGCTCAAACGCCCGCGCTTGACAGATCGACTGCGAAGTCATCACCCGCCGTCTACCGGCCTTGTCTACACCGGCTCTAAATCCCGTGATGTCTCAGACCGCCGCACTTCCGTCGGACGTACCCCCTCGAACTCTCAAAGCTTCGAGTCGAACACAGACCGGTGAATACCCGACCACCGCGCAGGCTGCGGCAGCGTCGGGCTCGCAAACTCGACGCTGATTATCAGAGATGATGTCTTAGGCGGCTGGGCCGATGATCACGTGGTGTCCGAGGTGTTCGAGCTGGGCCACCAGCCGCCGGGTGTGGGCTTCGTCGCTTCGGCGGCGGTGCCAGTCAGCGCCCAGGTCGTGGTAGGGCTCGTCGCGTTTCAGCATCCAGTAGGCCGCAACCAACATCGAATGCGCGACCGCGACCTGAGCCCGGCCCATCCCGCGCCGTTTCATCAGCCGGGCGTGCTGGGCGGCCAGATAGTTCTTGCCGTGCATCCGACCGACCGACCCAGCGGCCTCGACCAGCATCGCGGTCAGCCACTTGTTGCCGTGCCGCTTTCCGGCCGGGCTTTGTTTGCCGGCGGACTCGTTCATCGCCGGCGCCAAACCCGCCCAGGCGGCCAGATGGGCGGCGGTCGGAAACCGCGACATGTCGCCACCGGTCTCGGCGATGAGTACCTCCGCGACCTTCTGCCCCACCCCGGGAATGGTCTGCAGCAGCTCGATCTGATGCGCCCACGGCTGGCAGGCCTCGATGATGACCGCGTCCAACTCGGCCAGGGCCTGCTCGACCACGTCCAACCGACGCAGCATCGAGCGGGCCAGCCGGGCATGGTTGGCGTCGAAGTGGCCGGTCAACGCCTGCGCCAGGTCCGGGATCTTGCGCCGCATCCGACCCTTCGCCAGATCGGCGAGTCGCAACGGGTCCGTCTCGCCATTGATCATCGCGGTCAGCATCGCCCGGGCCGACACTGTCTTCAGGCTCGAGGCCACCGAAGAGAGCTTGATGCTGGCGTCTTCCAACATCAACTCCAACCGGACGATGTCTCGGCGCCGATCCCCCATCAGCTGCACCCGATACCGGGTCAACATCCGCAGCCGCCGGATCTCCGGTGGTGGCACAAACGACGGCGCCAACAAGCCGTGCTCCAACAACTGTGCGATCCACTCCGCGTCCCGAACATCACTCTTCCGCCCAGGCACGGCCTTCATGTGCGCCGCGTTCAACAACCACACATCCATGACCTCTTCCAGGCAGTAGAACGGCGCCTTCCAATACACCGACGTCGACTCCATCGCCGCAATGCTCACCCCAGCCTCGACCAGCCAGTCCCGCATCAGGTGCAACGACCCAGTCGTCGTTTTGAACGTTCGCGTCTCCGCATGCCGCCGGCCTTTCGGACCCGGCGTGCGCAGGCACACCGTCACCGTCTCCTTGCCGACATCCAACCCGGCGACCCGGTCGAACATGACCTCCATCGCATCCCTCCCTTCCTCCGTGAGGCGACCATCGCCTGACGGCGCCGGTCCGGAGGGACCTCTGCCAGGACACAGACCCGCGTGCTCGTAGCAACAATCCAGTGACACCCGAGACCCCCGCGCCATACACCTGCAACGGGCTCGCCCGCACCAGTGTGTGTCGACGTCACCGGACGGCACCACCAATTCTCATCAGCCAGTGAAGCGATCAAAGATCGCAAGCCCGATACAGACCCGTGCACTGTCGGAAGTAGCTCGGATCGGCTGACCGCCCCGGCGGCATGTACCCCCTTCAGGTGAATGTGACAATGAGCATCCACAAGCTCACAGCCGGGTCCGGGTATGACTACCTGACCCGGCAGGTCGCCGCTTTGGATGCGACCGAGAAAGGTCACACCGGGCTGGCGTCCTACTACACCGAACGCGGTGAGACGCCAGGGGTGTGGATCGGCTCCGGCTTGGATGGGATCGACGGCCTGAACGTCGGTGATTCGGTGACCGCCGAGCAGATGCGAGCGTTGTTCGGCTGCGGTCTGCATCCGTCGGCCGAGCTCCGGCAGCAGCAGCTGGAAGGGCCGGACCTGTCCCTACGTGACTTGCATGAGGTGACCCGTCTTGGCGCTCCGTTCCAGATCGTCGATGGTGTCGTCAGCCCGTTCCGGCTCGAGGTCACCAGACGCATCGCGGCGATCAATACGGCAGCCGGTCTGCCCGTGGGCGCTCCGCTGCCGGCCGCTGATCGGGCGCGGGTGCGGACCGAGGTCGCCGGGGAGTTCTTCCTCGCCGAGCATGGCCGCGAACCCGTTGACGCGCGGGAACTAGCGGCACAGATCGCGAAAGACTCGCGGCCACGGACACAAACAGTTGCCGGCTATGACCTGACGTTCTCCCCGGTGAAGTCAGTCTCAACCTTCTGGGCGGTCGCCGAACCGGCGGTGGCGGCTGTGATCGAACGCGCCCACCAGGCCGCCGTGAAGGACGCGTTGGCGTTCATCGAGAAACATGCCCTGTTCACCCGGACCGGGCCGCAAGGCATCCGGCAGGTCAACGTCCGCGGCCTGGTCGCGACCGCGTTCACCCACCGCGACAGCCGGGCCGGGGACCCGGACTTGCACACCCACGTCGCGGTCGCCAACAAGGTACAAGCCCTCGACGGACGCTGGCTGTCCATCGACGGACGGGTCCTTTTCAAAGCCAATGTGGCCGCCTCGGAGACCTACAACACCGCGCTCGAGCAGCACCTCCGCGACACGTTAGGGGTGCAGTTCGCCGAACGGCCCGGCACCGACCCGGCGAAGCAGCCGATCCGAGAGATCGTCGGCGTCGACCCAAGACTGAACCAACGCTGGTCGACCCGCCGCGCCCACATCAACACCCGCCGAAGCGAGCTGGCCATCCAATTCCAAGATGATCATGGCCGGCCACCGACACCGGTCGAAGCATTGCATCTGGCCCAGCAGGCGACGTTGGAGACCCGCGACGCCAAACACGAACCCCGATCCCTGGCTGAGCAACGCACAACCTGGCTTGGCGAGGCCGTGACAGTGCTGGGCGGACGTGGCGCTGTCGCCTCGATGGTGCAGACGGCACTGGCACCGCACACCGAGACCGCTACGGTCGCCGACGGCCGCTGGGTCGCACAGACGACTGATCACATCCTGACCGTTTTGGAGGCGAGCCGTTCGACTTGGCAGATGTGGCATGTCCGGGCCGAAGCACAGCGGCTGGTCCGCACGATCGACGTGACATCAGAACGGGCGAGTGCTTTGGTGGACCTGCTGGTCGATGAGGTGCTCGATCGTCGATCTGTTGCCCTCGTCGCACCGGCTGACAACGTGGAGGAACCGGAGGTATTACGGCGGGTCGACGGGTCCTCCGTCTATACAGTGGCTGGCGCCGCCCTCTACACCTCGCAGCGGATCCTCGACGCTGAGCGGCGCCTCCTCATCGCGGCGGGACTTCGTGGCGGTGCCTCGGTCGAGCAGGTGGCGGTCGACGTGGCACTGCTGGAGATGGCGGCGAACGGCACTGCAGTCGATGCCGGACAGGCCGCACTGGTCCAACAGATGTGCACCTCCGGGGCACGGCTGCAGCTCGCGATCGCCCCCGCTGGCGCCGGCAAGACCACAGCTATGCGCGCCCTCACTATCGCCTGGACCGAAGACGGCGGTCAGGTGCTCGGTCTGGCGCCGTCGGCTGCCGCGGCCGCCGTCCTCGCCCAGCAAACCGGGATCCGCGCCGACACCCTCGCCAAGCTCACCTGGTCACTGCGCCATGGCGACCTGCCGGATTGGGCTGCGCGGATCGGGCGGTCAACCTTGGTGATCATCGATGAAGCCGGCATGGCCGACACTCTGTCCCTCGACACCACCGTGCAGTTCGCCATCAATCGGGGTGCGAGTGTCCGGCTGGTTGGTGATGATCAACAACTCGCTGCGGTCGGCGCCGGCGGCGTCCTTCGCGACATCACACACACGCATGGCGCCCTGCAACTCACCGAGCTGCACCGGTTCACCGACCCCGCCGAAGCGGCAGCATCCCTCGCCCTCCGCGAAGGCAAACCCGAGGCACTCGACTTCTACCTCGACCACGGCCGTGTTCATGTAGGTGATAGGACCACCACCACGCAGGATGCCTTCGCGGCTTGGGCGTCCGACCGAGCGGCTGGGCTCGATGCAATCATGATCGCCCCAACCCGGAACCTGGTCGCCGAACTGAACACTCGTGCCCGCGCGCATCGTCTCAATCACACGCCTGCAGCATCTGAGGTGTCTTTGGCCGACGGGAACCGGGCCAGTGTCGGAGATGTCATTATCACCCGTCGCAACGATCGCCGACTCCGCCTCACCCCCACCGACTGGGTCAAAAACGGCGACCGGTGGACCATCACCCGCATCGGCCGAAATGGTGACCTCACCGTCCGGCACAACCGCAGTGAGTTGACTGTCCGATTGCCTGTTGACTATGTACGCCCCTCGACCGGTCTCGGCTACGCCAGCACCATCCATTCCGCTCAAGGTGTCTCGGCCGACACCATGCACGGGCTGTTGACCGGGCAGGAGTTCCGGCAGCTGCTGTACACCATGCTGACCCGCGGCCGGGCAGCCAATCACCTCTACCTTCAGGTCGTCGGCGACGGCGACCCCCACACCCTCATCCGACCCGACACCATCTCACCGCGCACGCCGACCGAGACTCTGCAGCAGATCCTCGGCCGCGATGAAACGCCGGTCTCTGCCAGCACCTTGCTGCGCGAGTTCAACGATCCAGCGGCCCGGCTTTTCCAGGCGGTCCAGTGCTACACCGACGGCCTCCACGTCGCGGCCGAACAGCTCCTCGGACCCCAGACCGTCGCAGAGCTTGACCACGCCGACCAGTACGTCCCCGGACTCACCAATGAATCAGCCTGGCCGACCCTGCGAG
>Ga0307415_100001286_pt1 | contig 11837 bp, 7 predicted proteins | sample DK1Cmetagenome_FD_204524 | JGI IMG/M metagenome (GOLD analysis project Ga0307415, IMG submission 204524) | Maize rhizosphere microbial communities from greenhouse at UC Davis, California, United States - DK15-C-2 | ecosystem: Host-associated > Plants > Roots > Rhizosphere > Soil | place: USA...
GACTACGGCTTCCTGTCGGACTGCGAGACGACGGCGCTGGTCGCGCCGGACGGGAACATCGAGTGGCTCTGCCTGCCGCGGATGGACTCGCCGAGCGTGTTCGCCGCGCTGCTCGACCGCGAGGCCGGCCACTTCCGACTCAGCCCGGATGGCGTCAACGTGCCCGCCGGACGCCGCTACCTGCCGGGCACCCTGGTGCTGGAGACGAGCTGGGGCACGCGGGGCGGCTGGGTGATCGTGCGCGACGTGCTCCTGATGGGTCCGTGGCACCACGACGCCGACCGGTCGAAGACGCACCGCCGTACGCCGACGGACTACGACGCCGACCACGTGCTGCTGCGCACCGTGCGCTGCGTCAACGGCGAGGTCCAGCTCAACCTCTCGTGCGAGCCGGCGTTCGACTACGGCGCGAGGCGCGCGAGTTGGGAGTACGCCGCCGGCGGCTACCACGAGACGATCGCGCGCGCCGATGGCTGCGACACCGAGGTGCGGCTCACGAGCGACCTCAACCTCGGGATCGAGGGACCGCGCGTGACCGGCCGCCACCTGATCAAGGAGGGCGAGTCGCTCTTCTGCGCGCTGTCGTGGACCGAGCACCCGGCCCCGGTCGACTTCGAGGAGGCCTACGATCGGCTGGTCTGGACGGCGCATCACTGGCAGCACTGGCTCGATCGCGGCGACTTCCCCGACCACCCGTGGCGCGCCGACCTGCAGCGCTCGGCGCTGACGCTCAAGGGCCTGACCTACGCGCCGACCGGTGCGATCGTCGCCGCCGCCACGACGTCGCTGCCCGAGACGCCCGGCGGAGAGCGCAACTGGGACTACCGCTTCTCGTGGATCCGCGACTCGACGTTCGCGCTCTGGGGCATGTACACGCTCGGCTTCGAATGGGAGGCGAACGACTTCTTCTACTTCGTCTGCGACGTGGCCGAGGCCGAGCAGGGCCGGCTCCAGATCATGTACGGGATCGACGGACGCGCCGAGCTGCCCGAGCGGACGCTCGACCACCTGTCGGGGTACGAGGGCGCGCGACCGGTGCGCGTCGGCAACGGCGCCTACTCGCAGGCCCAGAACGACGTCTGGGGTGCGGTGCTGGACTCGGTCTACCTCCACACCAAGTCGCGCGACCACCTGCCCGAGCGCGTGTGGCCGATCCTCGTCAAGCAGGTCGAGACCGCCCAGGTGAGCTGGCGCAACCCCGACCGCGGGATGTGGGAGGTGCGCGGCGACCCGCAGCACTTCACGTCCTCGAAGCTGATGTGCTGGGTCGCGATGGACCGCGGCGCCCGGCTGGCCGAGCTGCGCGAGGACTGGGAGCGGGCGGCCGAGTGGCGCGCGGTCGCGGACGAGATCCACGCCGACATCTGCGAGCACGCGCTCGACGACCGCGGCGTGTTCACGCAGCACTACGACACGACCGCGCTCGACGCGTCGGTCCTGCTGATGCCGCTCGTGCGCTTCCTACCCCCGGACGACCCGCGCATCCGCGCGACCGTGCTGGCGATCGCGGACGAGCTGACCCAGGACGGGCTCGTCCTGCGTTACCGCGTCGAGCAGACCGACGACGGCCTCGCCGGCGACGAGGGCGCGTTTACGATCTGCTCGTTCTGGCTCGTGTCCGCGATGTGCGAGATCGGCGAGGTCGAGCGCGCCCGCGCCCTGTGCGAGAAGCTGCTCGCCTACGCCAGCGACCTGGGGCTCTACGCGGAGGAGATCGACACGCGCTCCGGCCGCCATCTCGGCAACTTCCCGCAGGCGTTCACCCACCTCGCGCTGATCAACGCCGTGATGCACGTGATCGAGATCGAGCAGGCCGAGGAGGCGCAGCTGTCAGCGTTCACGCGCGACCCCGAGCACGCCGCCGCGCAGGAACGGCTGCGGTCGGGCGAGGTGCATTGAGGCAGCCCCCGGGCGACTGCCGTTCTGTGGCCCGGGGCAAGATTTGGGCTTGACATCAGACGTCTGATCTGTAGTCTCTCGCGACATCAGACGTCTCCCTTTGAGGGAGTGAGGCGGCGAGTCCGGGAGAGAGTGTGTCGAGCGAGACGTTGGCCGACGAGCTGGCCGAGCAGCTTCTACAGGGCATCCTCGACGGCCGCTACCGTCCCGGTGCGCCGCTGCCGCCCGAGGCCGACATCGCCGAGGAGGCGGGGGTGAGCCGGCTGACGTTGCGCGAGGCTGTGAAGACCTTGCGCGCGAAGAACGTGGTGCGCGTCGAGCGTGGCCGCGGGACGTTCGTGAACCCGCCGAACCGCTGGACCGACTTGTCGGCGCTCATGCGCGCCGCGACCGCGAGCCGGCCGACCGCGAACGGGGCCGTGCCGAGGCGCTTGATCGAGGCGCGCCGCGTCATCGAGGTCGGCGCGGCAGAGCTGGCCGCGGCCCGCCGCGACCACACCCACCTCGACGCGCTGCAAGCGACGCTGGACGACATGCGCGCCGCGGCCGCGGGCGGCGACGTCGAATCGTTCGTGACCGCCGACATCGCCTTTCACGCCGCCGTCCTGGACGCCGCGGGCAACGTGTTTCTCGCCGCGCTGCTCGACCCGCTCGGTCGGCTCTTGGTCGAGGGTCGCCACCAGACGTCCGCGCACGCAGACATCCGGGTGCACGCGATCGAGCACCACGAGGCGATAACGGCCGCGATCCGATCCGGCTCGCGCGAACGGGCGAGCGAAGCGATGCGCGCCCACATGGATCAGACCGAGCGCGACCTCGATACCTACGTGTTGCTGTCCGGCCGGTCGGGCGAGGATCCAGCGGGAGGTGCGGCGCCCTGAACCCGGCCCGGAAGTCTCAACCACCTGTGAGCCGAGCGCGCCGTCGCGTTCCTGGCCTGCCGCTGAGGCGGTAGCGGCCACGCTCGACCGTCGCTTGACGGTTTCCATCGATACAGCGCCCTGCGCGCCGCACGCCTGATCGGGCGCCGGCCCGCTGGAGCGACTTCTCGGCGATCCGCGCCTGGCGGCGCGGCACGCCGCTTCATCAATCCCTGCAACCCCCGTCCCAGGAGGTCGATCGCCCATGCCCATTCGTCCGTGCACCCCGCTCGCGCAACCGCCGAGCTAGTCCACCATCTCCCAAGGAGGAGCGAGCAATGCGCTCAGACCCCGTCCTGCTGGGCCTCGCCGCCGCGAGCATCGCAGTGCTGTTGGTGCTGGTCATCCGCGTCCGGCTCGAGCCGTTCGTCTCGTTGCTGCTGGTGGCCGCCGCCGTCGGAGTGGCGGCCGGCCTACCGCTCGAGAAGATCGTTCCGACCATGGAAGACGGCCTGGGCGCCGTGCTCGCGCACGTCGCTCCGATCGTCGGCCTCGGCGCGATGCTCGGCAAGATGCTCGAGCTCTCGGGCGGCGCGCAGACGATCGCCGACAAGCTGCTCGGCGTCTTCGGACCAGACCGGGCGCCGCTCGCGCTCGGCGCGACCGGCCTGATCTTCGGCATCCCGGTGTTCTTCGACGTCGGCGTGATCGTGCTCGCGCCCGTCGTCTACGCAGCCTACGTGGCCGGCGGCCGGTCCAAGTCGATCCTGTACTACTGCCTGCCGCTGGCCGGCGGCCTGGCCATCGTGCACGGCCTGCTGCCGCCGCACCCGGGCGCGGTCGCCGCGTCGGGGCTGCTCGGCGTCGGCTTCGGCTACGTCATCCTGTTCGGCCTCATCTGCGCCGTGCCGGCCTGGATCGCGGGCGGGCTGCTCTACTCGCGATGGATCGCCGACCGCATCGACGTCGCGCTCCCGGACTACGTCGAGGATACGTTTCACGATGAGTACGAGGAGGCACGTCGCACGGTCGGCGAACCGCTCGCCCCACCGGCGATCACCGACGACGGCGGCGGCGTGGCCGTCCTCGCGCCGCCCGAGGCCGAACCCGTCGTGGCGTGGAGCGCGCCGCAGCCGGTGGCCCCGAGCATCGGGCTGGGAACCGTGTTGGGCATCATCCTGCTTCCGCTCGTCCTGATCCTGATGCAGACGTTCGGCAGCATCCTGATCACCGACGAAACCAGCGACGTCCGCAGCGTCCTGGACTTCATAGGCGCGCCGATGATGGCGCTCGTCGTGGCGGTGCTCGTGTCCTTCTACGTGCTTGGCATCCGCCGCGGCTGGTCGAAAGAGCATCTCGTCACCGTCGCCGAGAACGCGCTCAAGCCGGTCGGCATGATCCTCCTCGTGGTCGGCGCGGGCGCGGCGTTCGGCCACGTGCTGGTCCAGAGCGGCGTCGGCGACGTGCTGTCGGCCAACCTCAGCGCCACCGGGCTGCCGTTGATCGTGCTCGCCTTCGTCATCGCGTTGGCGCTGCGCATCGCGCAGGGCTCGGCGACGGTCGCGATCATCGCGACGACGGGCATCATCGGACCGCTGGTCAAGAGCGAAGCGCTGTCGCAGCCGCGGCTGGCGCTGATCGTCGTCGCCCTCGGCGCCGGCGCGACCGCGGCATCGCACATCAACGACGCCGGGTTCTGGCTCGTCAGCCGCCTGTTCGGGATCAGCGAGAAGGACACGCTGAAGTCCTGGACGGTGATGGAGACGATCATGGGGTTCACCGCGTTCGCCACCGCCGCGTCGCTGAGCCTCGTCCTCTGACACCCGCCGCGGGGACGGCGTCGTGCCGTCCCCGCTCCGACCTTCGAACCAAGACCGATGTCCACCATCCAGGACGGGCGAGCGCTGCCGTCAGCCGACGACGTCTTCGCCGCGATCCCCGAACCGCACGCCAGTGCCGACGCTCGGTCGCGCATCCGCGCCGCCAACCGGGCGGTCGGTCGGCGAATCGCGGTGCTCGACGACGACCCGACCGGGTCGCAGACCGTGCACGACGTCGCGGTGGTCACCGTCCTCGATCGCGCCGAGTACGCCGCCGGCCTCGCCGACGCCGGCTCCACCTGCTTCGTGCTGACCAACACCCGCAGCCTGACCGAGGCCGACGCGGTCGCGGTCAACCGGAGCGCGGGCCGCTCGCTGTTCGAGCTCGGCGACCAGCTCGGCGGCCCGGTGCAGCTGATCAGCCGGAGCGACTCGACGCTGCGCGGCCACGTCATCGCCGAAGTCCGTGCGCTCGGCGCGGCGCGGCGCGACGTCACGGGACGCGGCTACGACGGCGTGCTGCTGATCCCGGCGTTCTTCGAGGCCGGGCGCGTGACCGCCGGCGACATCCACTGGGCGCGCGTGGGCGGCGAGTGGCTGCCCGCCGGCGAGACGGAGTTCGCGCGCGACGCCAGCTTCGGCTACACCGCCTCCGATCTCAAGGACTTCGTGGCGGAGAAGAGCGGCGGCGCGATCGCCGCAGGCGACGTCCACAGCGTCGGCCTCGACGACATCCGCGTCGGCGGTCCCGCCCGCGTCGCCGAGATCCTCCGGGGCGTCAGCGACGGGGCGTTCGTCGTCGTCAACGCCACGGAGTACAGCGACCTGGAAGTCGTCGTGCTCGGACTCCAGGACGCCGAACGATCCGGCCGGGCGTTCCTGTCCCGGACCGGTCCGTCGTTCGTGCGCGCCCTCGCCGGGCTGGAGCCGCGGGCCCAGCTCACCGCGGCGGACATCTGGCCGGCAGGCCATCCCGGCGGCCACGGACTCGTCGTGGTCGGCTCGCACGTCGGCCTGACATGTCGCCAGCTCGAGGTCGCGCGCTCACACAAGCACCTGAGGGAGGTCGAGATGGACGTCGCCGCGACCGGCGACCCGGCCCACCGCGACGCGCACGTCGCCGACATCGCCGACCGCGTGGTCTCGGCGCTCGCGCACTCCGACGTCTTGCTGTTCACCAGCCGCGCGCTCTCCCGCGGCGCCGATGCGGCCGGCAGCCTGCGGATCTCGCGAGCGGTCTCCACCGCCGTCGTCGACGTCGTCAGCGCTGCCCGCGCCGCTCATCCCGCATGGGTCATCGCCAAGGGCGGCATCACCTCGCACGACGTCGCCGCGCGCGGGCTCGGGATCCGCCGCGCCGACGTGCTGGGGCAGATGCAGACGGGCATCGTGTCGGTGCTCCGGCCGATCGAGGCGGCGCCCGAGGCGGTCGGGATCCCGTACGTCGTGTTTCCCGGCAACGTCGGCGACGAGACCACGCTCGCCTACGTGATCGACGTGCTCCGCGGAGCCGCGTGATGCTCGCCAAGGGGATCCGGCTCCTGATCGACGCGCGCGCCGAGGGTCGAGCCGTGCCGGCGTTCACGACCTACACGCTGGAGTCGACGCGGGCGATCTGCGAAGCCGCGCAGAACACCGGGCTGCCGGCCATCATCTCCGCCGGAGCGAGCTCGTTCCGCGGTGTCGGCCGCGCGCCGCTCGCCGCGGCGGCGCTCGCCGCCGCCGCGCAGGCGTCGGTCGCGATCGGCGTGCACCTCGATCACTCCACGAACCCCGGGGAGATCGCCGCGTGCATCGCGCTCGGCTACTCGTCGGTGATGATCGACGGCTCCCACCTGCCGTTCGAGGACAACGTGGCCCTCACCCGCGCCGTCGTCGAGCACGCACACGCCCGGGGCGTGTGGGTCGAGGGCGAACTCGCTGGGATGACCGGCGACGAGGACGCGTCCTCCAACGCGCTCGCCGGAAAGCTCACCGACCCGGATCAGGCCGCCGAGTTCGTCGAACGCACCGGTGTGGATGCGCTCGCCGCGGCCGTCGGCACCGTCCACGGCTTCACCACGACCCCCGTCCACGTCGATCTCGACCGTCTGCGAGCGATCGCCGGCGCGGTCGGCGGGCCGCTCGTGCTTCACGGCGCGTCCGGACTCGGCGACGCCGAGCTCGCCGCCGCCGTGGCCGCCGGCGTCGCGAAGGTCAACGTCAACGCCGAGCTCCGGCGCGCCTACCTCGACGCGCTGCGCGCGGAACTCGCCGACGGCGGTGACGATGTCCCGCACCTGCAACACCACGCGGTCGCCGCCATGACGCAGATCGCGGAAGCCAAGCTCACCACGCTCGCAGGAACCGCCCAGCCCGACAACCACCCGCCCCAGGAGGTCTCACGATGACGCAAGTTGGCTGGATCGGCCTCGGCGCTATGGGCGCCCCGATGGCCGCGTGCACCGCACGCGCTGGACATCACACCAAGGCATTCGACATCAACCCCACCCGCGCCCAAGCGCTCGCCGCGGACGGCGTCACGCCAGCCGCCTCGGTCGCCGACGCCGCCGCCGACGTCGACGTGCTGGTCCTCATGGTCGCCACTCCCGCGCAAGTCGAGAGCGTGCTCTACGGCGACGGCAACGCCGCCGCGTCGCTCGAGCGCGGCGCGGCCGTCGTGATCATGGCGACGGTCGGGCCCGCCCCCGTACACGACTGGGCACGGCGGCTCTCAGCCCAGAGTGTCGACGTCGTCGACGCGCCCGTTTCCGGCGGCGTCGCGCGAGCCCGCGCCGGCGACCTGCTGATCATGGTCGGCGGCCCCGAACCGGCCGTCGGGCGCGTGCGCCCGGTGCTCGACGCGATGGCACGCAGCGCGCCGCTCGTCGGACCGGAGGCCGGCGACGGCCAGAAGGTCAAGCTGGTCAACCAGCTCCTCTGCGGCGTGCACATCGCCGCCGCCGCCGAAGCGCTCGCGTTCGCCGAAGCGATGGATCTCGACTCCCACGCATGCTGGGAAGTCCTCCGCGACGGCGCGGCAGCCTCTTTCATGCTCGATGACCGCGGCGCGCGCATGGTCGACAACGCGTTCGCCGAACCCAAGAGCGCGCTCGACATCTTCGTCAAGGACATGGGCCTCGTCACCGACGCCGCCCGCCAGACCACCTATCCGACGCCGTTGGCCACCGTCGCCGAACAGCTCTACCTGACCGGCCGACGCGCCGGACTCGGCCGACTTGACGACTCCTCGCTCATCAATGTCCTCCGCGGCAGAGCCGGCACGCCGGAGGCCAGCCCGGAAGCCCCGACCAGCGGCGCTGCCCATTGACCTGCTCGACAACAGCACGACAGATCCCAATGCCCAGCGACGGGCCGCCAGCTGCCCGGCCCCGGCGGCGCCGTCCCGGCAACCCCGGCCCTCCCCCTCACTGGAATCGGGACCGGATGCTGCCCGTAGAAACCCACCTGACCCTATCTCCCCAGCCCAAGCAGCGGGGCCGACCGGCTGCCGCAGCCACGCGTCACCGAGCGCTTGAGCCTCGGTCCGACCGTGGTCGTCGGCCAGTCGCGAGAGCGCAGGTCACCATGCTGGTCGCGGCCGAGCGTTCCACCCGGCGCCGACGCCCGCGGAGAGCCCCAAACGATGAGGCCAACGTCCCGGACCTCGGCTCGTTGCGACGCTGGCGGGTGCCGGTTGCGTCTCGCGAGTCGGCGGTCGCGTTCGGCGGCGCCTCGTTGAGCGCCGAGGCATGGGCCGATGGTCTGGTGCATCACGGTGGTGGCCGGTGGCCGCGGGTCGCCATCGACGTGGCGGACAACGCGTGTGGCCGCACACTTTGGGTCGGGCCAGTGCGACAGCGCTAGTCCGCCGCTGACACCACGGTTGACAAGCCCGCGCCGCCGCGCAAGGGTGGCGCGGATGGCCGGGAGCGCGAGCGCAGACTGGGGGGCGCGGGACCGCCGCGTCTGGCATCAGATGACCGGGCGGCCGCCCGAGGGGGCCAAGGGGCCGATCATCCTCGCCGAGGGCGACGGCGCGTGGGTGACCGACGTCGACGGCAACCGCTACCTCGACGGGCTCAGCGGCCAATGGTGCGTGAACGTCGGCTACGGCCGCGAGCGGCTCGCGAACGCCGCGGCGGAGCAGCTCAAGCGGCTCGCGTTCCACCCGCTCACGCGCGGCCACGTCCCCGCGATCGAGCTGGGCGAGCGGCTCGACGCGCTGCTCGGCGGCGACCGCACGACGTACTACTCCAATTCCGGCTCCGAGGCCAACGAGCTGGCGTTCAAGCTCGTGCGCCAGTACCACCAGCTATGCGGCGAGCCGCAGCGCTTCAAGATCGTCGCGCGCTACCGCGCCTACCACGGCTCGACGCTCGGCGCCCTGTCCGCGACGGGCCAGGCGATGCGCCGGGTCGGCTACGAGCCGCTCGCGCCCGGCTTCCTGCACGTCGCGCCCCCGGACCCGTACCGCGACGCGATCGCGGAGGAGGACCTCGACGCCTACGGCCGCCGCTGCGCCGCCGAGCTCGAGCGGACGATCGAGTTCGAGCTGCCCGAGACGGTCGCCGCCGTGATCATGGAGCCGATCATCACCGGCGGCGGCATCCTGATCCCGCCCGACTCCTACCTGCCGGCGGTCAAGCAGCTGTGCGAGCGCCACGGCGTGCTGCTGATCGTCGACGAGGTGATCTGCGGCTTCGGCCGGACCGGCACGTGGTTCGGCCACGACGCCAGCGGCGTCCGGCCGGACATCGTCACGATGGCCAAGGGGATCACGAGCGCGTACGTCCCGCTCGCGGCCACGGTCGTCGACGACGCGATCTTCGCCGCGTTCCCGAGCGACCCGGCCGACCCCGGCCGGCTGCGCCACATCAACACGTTCGGCGGCCATCCCGCCGGCTGTGCGGTCGCGCTGGAGACGATCGCGCTGATGGAGGAGGAGCGGCTGCTCGAGCGCTCGGCGACGCTCGGCGCCGACCTGCTCGAGCGGCTGCGCGACGCGCTGTCGGATCACCCGCTGGTCGGCGACGTGCGCGGCCGCGGGCTGCTGCTCGGGATCGAGCTGGTCGCCGACCGGGCGACGCGCGCGCCCGCGGCGCGCGCGGTCTCCGCCGGGCTCGTCGCCGCCGCGCAGAAGCGCGGGCTGCTGGTCGGGCGCAACGTCGACACGGCCGCGGGGCTCGACAACGTGATCGCGCTCGCGCCGCCGCTGTCGATCACCGACGCGGACGCCGATCACATCGTCGAGACGCTCGGCGCGTGCTTCGCCGAGCACACGCAGGGGCGCGGAGGCAGCCGCGAAGCGCTGCCGATCACGGAGCGATAGCGAGGCACAATGAGCGATCTGATCTTCGCCGGGGGCACCGTCGTCACGACCGAGGCCTCGTTCCGCGCCGACGTCGCCGTCAGCGGCGAGACGATCGAGGCCGTCGGGCTCGACCTGCCGCGCGACGGTGCCGAGGTCGTCGACGTGTCGGGCGCGCGGCTGATGCCGGGCTTCATCGACGGCCACACGCACATGGACATGCCGTTCGGCGGCACCGTCACCGCCGACGACTGGGACACCGGCACCGCCGCCGCGCTCGCCGGCGGCACGACGATGCTGGTCGACTTCTCGCTCCAGGACGTCGACGGCACGCTCGGCGAGGCGGTCGAGACGTGGCAGGGCAAGGCGGAGAAGGCGCGGATCGACTACGGCCTGCACGTCGCGATCACGAACCTCACCAACGAGGTCAAGCAGGAGCTGCCGTCGCTGCCCGAGCTCGGCGTCGCGACGGTCAAGATCTTCATGGCGTACAAGGGCACGCCCCTCTACACCGAGGACGAGGACCTGTTCGAGGCGATGCAGATCGCGCGCGAGTGCGGGCTGCTCGTGCTCGTGCACGCCGAGAACGGCGACGCGATCGCCAAGCTGCAGCAGCAGGCGCTCGCGCGCGGCGACACCGAGCCGCGCTGGCACGGGCTGACGCGCCCGGAGGCCGTCGAGGCCGAGGCGACGAACCGCGCGATCCGGCTCGCCGAGGTCGCCGACTGCCCGCTCCTGGTGGTGCACGTCTCGTGCGCCGCCTCACTCGCGGAGATCGAGCGCGCGCACGCGCGCGGGCAGACCGTCTACGCCGAGACCTGCCCGCAGTACCTCGTCTTCTCCGACGCCGACCTCGCCCGTCCCGGCTTCGAGGGCGCCAAGTACGTGCTCTCGCCGCCGCTGCGCGATCCCTCCAACCGACCCGCGCTGTGGCGCGGGCTCCAGCGCCAGGACCTGCACATCTTCGGCTCGGACCACTGCTCGTTCAACTACGCCGGCCAGAAGGAGCTCGGCCGCGACGACTTCACGCTGATCCCGAACGGCGCGCCCGGCGCCGAAGAGCGCCCGGCCGTGCTGTGGACGCACGGCGTGCGCGAGGGCCGGATCACGGAGAACCTGTTCGTCGCGGTGCTCTCCACGAACCAGGCGAAGGTCCACGGGATGGCCGGCCGCAAGGGCGCGATCGCGCCCGGCGCCGACGCCGACATCGTCGTTTGGGACCCGGACCTGACGATCACCGCGACGCAGTCCAACCGCCACGGCAACGTGGACTACACGCCGTACGAGGGCATGACGTTCACCGGCTCTCCGGCGTCCGTGTACGTGCGCGGCCGGCTCGCCTACCGTGACGGCGAGGTGCTTGCCGAGCCCGGCTCGGGCCGCTTCGTGCACCGCACGTTCGCGCGGCCCGCCCCCGGCGCGGCGGTCCGCTGATGGCGGCCGCTGACGCCGCGCGAGCGGTCGCCGGCCTGCAGGAGCTGCGCCGCCTGACCGGCGACGAGAACGGCGCGCAGCGCGTCGCCTGGACCGAGACGTGGATCGAGGCGCGCCAGTGGCTGCGGCGCGAGCTCGAGGGGATCGAGGGCGTCACGGTCGCGACCGACGAGGCCGGCAACACGTGGGCGAGCGCGCCGGGCGAGCACGAGCGCTTCGTGATCGTCGGCGGCCACCTCGACTCCGTCCCCGACGGCGGCTGGCTCGACGGCGCGCTCAACGTGATCGCCGGGCTCGAGGTGCTGCGCGCGCTCGCACACGACGAGCGCCCGGTCGGGCTCAAGCTGGTCGACTGGGCAGACGAGGAGGGCGCGCGCTTCGGCCGCAGCCTGCTCGGCTCGAGCGCCTGCGCCGGCACGCTCGACCCGGACGCGGTGCGCGGGCTGACCGACCGCGACGGCTGGGCGCTGCCGGACGCGCTCGCGGCGCACGGCGTGACGCTGGAGCGGATGAGGGACTCGGGCGCGCGGCTGG
>Ga0307415_100001287_pt1 | contig 11830 bp, 3 predicted proteins | sample DK1Cmetagenome_FD_204524 | JGI IMG/M metagenome (GOLD analysis project Ga0307415, IMG submission 204524) | Maize rhizosphere microbial communities from greenhouse at UC Davis, California, United States - DK15-C-2 | ecosystem: Host-associated > Plants > Roots > Rhizosphere > Soil | place: USA...
GGCCGGCGCCGCGCCGCGCAGCTTCACCCGCGCGAGCACGAGGTCGCCGACCTTCCGCCCCTGGACGACCCCCTGCTCGATCGCGCGCCGGTAGTGGATGCCGCCGTACAGCCGGCTGATGGCCGCCTCCGCCGCCGCCGCCTCGAACGAGGGGAAGGAGCGCACCGGCAGCCCGTATTCGAGCTCGGTCGAGTCGGTGAAGGCGAAGCCGTCGCCGAACTGGTCGGTGAGCACCCGCGCCGCCGCCGTCGAGATCACGCTGTGGCCGCTCGTGTACTCCGGGAAGGGCGGCGTCTGCAGCAGCGGCTCCCACCGTTCGTCGATGTAGCTGTTGATCACCGTCTCCGGGCGCACCACGCCGCTGCGGAACTTCTCGTCCCAGCTGCTGAGGAAGCCGTCCGCCAGCGTGACGGCCGTGCGCGCGTAGGCCGCGGCGCTCTCCACCATGCTCGCGTCGGCCTTCCGCGCGGCGATGCCGACGATCCCCATCCAGTGCCCGCCGGGGGTGATCTTCTTGCTCGCGTACATCGTGTGGCCGCGCACGTTCATCACGTACGGGTTGCAGTCCCAGAACGCCGTCAGGTCCCGCTGGTCGGCGGTGAGCGACTGGCGCGCCGCGTACACCTCGAGCACCTCGCGGAAGAACGGGCTCGTGCGCGCCGTGTCGTACGGGTGCGGCGGCTCGGGGCGGAACTGGCTCGCGGTGTCGAGCACGAAGGGGCGGATCATCCCCCAGTTGGGTTCCACCGCGTCCATGTACGCCGGCGGCGTCGGCACCCACCGGCCGGGCGTGGACGTCACGCTGTACTTCGGGTAGCCGCGGCTCTCCTTGTAGTGGTCCTTCCCCGCCCAGTCGAGCACGTGCTTCGCCACCTGATCGCCGTAGGCGATGGAGCGCGCGTACACGGGCGCGGGGATGCGCCGCGTGCGGCGGATCTGCTCGTCCATCGCCGCGCGCAGCGAGTCCATGCGCCCCTGCGAGAAGGTGAGCGCCCTGCCCACGGTCATGAACGCGTGCACGCCGGCGAGCGGCAGCGAGATCTCCGCGCCCGCGGGCGGCGCCGGGACGGGGTCGAGCCCGTTGAGCTGGCCGGCGAGGGTGCGGTAGGTCGAGTCTCCCTGGCGCAGCGTCTCGTAGGCCGCCACGCTCGCGTAGGCGTAGACGCGGCTCGCCTGCGGCGGGCTGAAGATGTCGTAGACGATCACGTTCGTGAGCTGCTTCACGGCGGCGTGGAGGAGCTCCGCCTCCGGCACCTCGGCGCGCGTTCCGGCCGCCGCGCCGCGGCAGCCGAGGAGCGCGGCGGCGGCCAGGGTGCCGATCGGGATCCAGCTTCGCATCGAGGGTGTCATCGTCAGTCCCGGTGGGTGGGGCGGAAGACGAGCGGTCGGTCGTCGTTGCGCGTGACCACGTACAGCTCGCCGTCGCGGGTGCGCAGGCGCTGGATGTCGCGCGCCTCGCCCGGCACGTGGAAGCCGCTCTGCGCCGCCGGCACCGGCGCGAGCGCGCCGCTCCCGTCGCCGCGCAGGAGCAATCCGTAGCTGGCGCTCATCCGCCCGAGCTCCGGCTCGACGCCGTCGAAGTTGCCGGCGAGCAGCAGGTCGCGCGCCCCGTCGCCGTCGACGTCGTGCGCGAGCATTCCGTACACGGGGGCGACCTGCGCCTCGCGCGGGAGCGGCACGAGCGTGAAGCGGCCGCTCCCGTCGTTGCGCACGAGCGCGCTGGCGAAGGTGTGCGCGGTCTTCACCACCGCCCCCTTCATCGCCTCCGGGGGAAAGATGTCGCCGACGCTCTGCGCTGCATAGTCCTTGTAGTTCAGGTAGCGCGCCTTGAGCGGGGGGATCGCCTTGATCAGGTCGTCGCGGAGGGCGATCGGGTAGCTGCGCCCCGCGCTGTAGCAGGCCAGGACCTGCTCGACGAAGCCGTTCCCGTCGAAGTCCTTCACGTACATCGTCGCCGGCTCGGCCTGGGTGGCCCGCAGGCGGGAGTTGAGCCCCAGGTTGCCGACCACGAAGTCCACCCGCCCGTCGCCGGTGAAGTCGCCGGCGACGATCCGGTTCCACCAGCCGTGGCTCTTCTCGAGTCCAGGCACCTCGAGGCGCGCGAGCCGCCCGCCGCCGGCGTTCCGGAAGACGGTGACCGGCATCCACTCGCCCACCACCACCAGGTCGGCTCGGCGGTCGCCGTCCACGTCCTGCCAGAGCGCGTCCGTCACCATCCCCGCGGTCGCCAGCTCCGGCGCCACGCGCTCGGTGACGTCGGTGAAGCGCCCGCGCCCGTCGTTCTGGAGCAGCGCGCTCCGCGGGTCGGTGCCGTAGCGCCAGGGCACCACGCGCCCGCCCACGAACAGGTCGAGGTCGCCGTCCCCGTCGTAGTCGGCGGCCGCCACGCGCGAGCCGCTCGCCGTCTCGGCGGGGAGCCGCCCGGCGGCCTTGGCGAAGCCGCCCCGGCCGTCGTTCAGGTAGAGCCGGTCCTGCAGCGCCGGCGCCATGTCCGAGTACTCGCTCCCCCCGCTCACCACGTACAGGTCCTGGTCCCCGTCGCCGTCGGCGTCGAAGAAGAGCGCGCCCACGTCCTCGGAGATCCTGTCCCGCTCGAAGGTGGCCGCGCTCGCGCTGGTGAACGTCCCGTCGCGCCCCTGGATCAGGAGCTGCCCCGCCTGGTCCTTCGCCCCGCCGATGAAGGCGTCGTCGAGCCCGTCGCCGTTCACGTCGGCCACGGCCATGAGCGGCCCCTCGGTGGAGAGCATCTTCGGGAGCAGCCGCTCCCGGTCGAAGTCGACGAAGTCGTTCTCGTCGTGCGCGTACGTCAGCCCCACGCGCCCGGTGACGTCGGCGAGCAGGGGCGTCGCGCCCTTCGCCGGCGCGGGCGCGGCGGGGGGGGGCGCCGCCGACTCGGCGTGCCGCACCGTGAGCCGCTGGTTCGTGGCCACGCCGCGCAGCGCGCTCGCGCGCCCGTCCGGCCACGCCACCGTCAGCGAGTCGACCGTGTCGCGCGCGCCCACGCCGAAGGTGAGCACGTAGTCCACGCTCGACTGGAAGCCGCGCGACGGCGCCACCTCCTGGAGGAGGGTGTCGCCGCCGGCGTGCACCGTCACCGCCGCCCCGACGCCGAACCGGTTGCCGCCCGCGCCCTCGAGCTTCACCTGGAGGTAGCGGTTCCCCTCGTGGAGCGCCCGCGCGTTGTTCCGGTAGACGAAGGCCTCGGCGTTGACGTTGTTCACCACCAGGTCGAGCGCGCCGTCGCCGTCCAGGTCCCCGTACGCGGCGCCGCTCGAGAAGCTCGGCGCGTCCAGCCCCCACCCCTTGCTCTCGTTGGTGAAGGCGAGGTCGCCCTGGTTGCGGAACGCGTAGTTGGCGATCGGCGTCGAGGTCATCGCGTTCGTGAGGCGCTCGAAGTCCACGCGCCCGCGCCCCCCGCGCGTCACCTCCTTCATCGTCTCTTGGTTGGCCATGAAGGCCACGTAGTCCTGCGACGTGATGTCCTTCGCCAGGCCGTTCGTCACGTAGATGTCCTTCAGCCCGTCCAGGTCCAGGTCGGCGATCAGCGCCCCCCAGCTCCAGTCCGTACGCGCCACCCCCGCCATGTTTCCCACGTCGCTGAACGTGGGAGCCTGCCCCGCGCCCGGCGCGGGGTCGCCGTTGTTGCGCTGGAGCATGTTGCGCATGAGCTGGTGGTGGTACCCGTTGCGCACCTTGGTCTGGTACACGTCCCACCCCTCGAAGCTCGACGTCAGGCGCAGCCGCTGCTCGTCCTCCGGCAGCATGTCGGTGGTGTAGACGTCCGGCCACCCGTCGTTGTCCACGTCGGCGACGTCCATCCCCATCGAGAAGTAGCTCATCACCGGCATCTGCCGGTCGAGCGCCTCGGCGAAGGTGCCGTCCCGGTTGTTGACGTACAGGTAGTCGCGCTCGAAGAAGTCGTTGGCGACGTAGACGTCCGGCCAGCCGTCGCGGTTCACGTCGCTCACGCCCACGCCGAGCCCGAAGGCGATCTCGCTGCCGTGGATGCCCGCACGCTCGCTCACGTCGGTGAAGCGCCGCGCGGCCTGACCCGCGCCGTCGGGCGCGGGGTCGTTGCGATACAGCCTGCCGCCGGGGAGCGAGTCGCGGAGGTGCCGCACGTTGCGCGGCCCGAAGCTGCTCACCGGCTGCGGGGAGTTGTTGACCAGGTAGAGGTCGAGGTCCCCGTCGCGGTCGTAGTCCAGGAAGGCGGCGTGCGTCCCGTACCCCTGGTCGGCGATGCCGTACTGGGCCGCCTGCTCCACGAAGGTGGGGACGCTGTCCGCGTTCAGCCCCTGGTTGACGTAGAGCGCGTTCGCGCGCTTCTCGCCCGGCACCGGGCCCGCGTAGCAGATGTAGATGTCCAGCCGCCCGTCGCCGTTCACGTCGGCGAAGGTGACGCCGGTGGCCCACCCGCCGTCGCGCCCCACCTTCGCCGCGTCGGTGACGTCGCGGAAGCGGAAGCGCCCCTCGTTCAGGTACAGCCGGCTGCGCCCCTGGCTCGCCGTGAGCAGGATCTCCGGCAGCCCGTCGCCGGTGAGGTCGCCGACGGCGACGCCGCCGCCGTTGTAGAAGTGGCGGTAGGTGAAGACGTTCAGCTCCCGGCTCTCCTTCAGCCGGTTCGCGAAGCGCACGCCCGTGTAGCTGGCGGGGAGCTGCGTGAAGAGCCGGCCGTCGGCCGCGGGCGGCGCGGCGTCGGTGCGCGGCGCGTCGTCGGAGCCGGGCGCGCCCGTGCAGGCGGCGAGGGCGAGGGGGATCAGCGCGGCCGCGAGGAGCGACGGGCGAACGGCGGGCGGCGTCAGCATGCGGCGAATCACGACGAGCGGGGAGGGGCGGAACGGGGGCGCACTGGGCCGCGTGGCCGTGGGGGGGTGCGCGCCGGCGGGGGGCCGGTGTGCCACGGCCTGCGCTCGGGGTGAGCGCAGGCCGTGGTGGTACCGCGGTGTGGCCCGGAAGCTAGTACCCCGGGTTCTGCACCAGGAGCGGGTTGGTGTTGAGCTGCGTCTGCGGGATCGGCATCAGGATCTTGTACGGCTCGCTCTGCGCCTTGAACTCCGACGGGTTGGTGAACTTGCCGTGGCGGATCAGGTCCTGCCGGCGCTTGGCCTCGCCGGCGAGCTCGAACAGCCGCTCCTGCAGGATCGCGTCGCGGGCCGTGGCCTGCGTGTAGGCGCCGGCGTCGAGCGGCTTGGGCGGCGAGAACACGCGCGCGCGCAGCTGGTTGACGAGATCGATCGCCGCGCCGGTCTGCCCCAGCTCGTTCAGCGCCTCGGCCTTGATCAGGTACATCTCGGCGAGGCGGAAGTACGGGAAGTCGTTGCCGCTGTGCTCGCCCACGCGCGCCGGGTCGGGGGCAAACTTCACGAGGCGCGCCCCCTCACTCTCGGTGGCCTGCGTCTCGTCCGCGATCTCCGGCGTGTAGACGAGCTGCGCGCCCGAGCGGTCGAGCGCCGGCTGGCCGGTGGTGAAGTTGACCTGCGGGCCGACGAGGAAGATCGACTTCCGAAGGTCCGCGTCGTCGAAGGCGTTGTAGGTCTCGGCGAGCGTCGCGAAGCCGTTCCACGCCGACGGGCCCGTGGTCTGGTTGTAGTGCGTGGCGCGCATGAGGAAGTTCGTCCCCAGCCCGTCCTGCGCCAGCGCCCGGAGGACGAGAATCATCTCCGGCGACGACTCGTTGTTGGGGCTGAAGTTGTCCTTCCAGTTCGCCGCCAGCGAGTACACGCCCGCGTTCAGCACGCGGTCCGCCGCGTCGATCGCGTCCTGCCAGCGCGCCGCGCCCTTCTCCAGGCCGGCGGCCGTGACCGTCCCGGTGAACACCTCGGCGTTCAGGTACATGTTGGCGAGGATGGCGTCCGCGGCACCCTTCGTGACCCGGCCGTAGTCCGCCGCCGGCCGCGTGACCGGCAGGTTCTCGCGCGACGCCAGCAGCTCCGCCTCGATGTAGCGGAAGAGCGAGTCGCGCGACACGCGCTCGCGCGGCGTGACGGCGATGTCCTCGGCGAGCGGCACGCCGCCGAACATGTCCATCAGCAGGTAGTAGTAGAACGCCCGCAGCGTGCGCAGCTCGGCCGTGATGCTGTCCTGGCCGGCGACCGTCACGCCCTCCATGGCGTTGAGCACCACGTTGGCGCGGGCCACGCCGCCGAACAGGTCGTTGTACGTCCCGTTGATGTCGTCGAGCGCCATCGGGCTGTTCGCCGTCCACGTGTGGCGGTGCATCTCGAGCCAGCGCCCGTTGTCGAACCAGTCGGAGCCACGCGTCGGGACGATGTTCTCCGGCGTGGTGATCTGGCTCATGTTGTAGTAGCCCCACTGCGGCGCGCGCAGCGAGTTGTACACGGACGCCAGGCCGCCCAGGATCTCGGCCTCGGTCCGGTAGAACTTGTCGGGCGTGATGGCGCTCGTGGGGTTCTCGTCGAGGTCCGTGCAGGCCTGCACGCCCGTCAGCAGCACGGGCGCCAGCAGCAGCGCGCAGAGGCCCCTGCGGCCGGTCGACGTCCTGGGAAGGAGCTTCCGCATACGCTCGGTGATCGGGATGAGAGAGCGAAGGTTTCGCATGGGCGCCTCGCCTCAGAACTGGATGCGAACGCCGGACGTGAACGTCCGGGCCCGCGGGTAGACGAGGTAGTCGATGCCGCGCGACGCGAGCCCGGCATCCGTGAACACCTCCGGGTCGTAGCCGGAGTAGGGCGTGAACAGGAGCAGGTTGTCGCCCGACAGGTACACGCGCGTGTTGCCGCCCACCCGGTCGGAGCCGGGGAGGTTGAAGCTGTAGCCGACGGTGATGTTCTGCAGCCGCAGGAAGGAGCCGTCCTCGATCCACCGCGACGAGTACTTCGCCGGCTCGCGCAGGGCGTCGCGGTCGTTCAGCGCCGAGGAGAGGAGGTTGCGGTCCTGCAGGACGTTCGCCTTGCTGGCGTAGACGAGCGCGGTGTTGTTGAACACGTCGCGGCCGACCTCCGCGCGCCACAGCCAGCTCGCGTCGAAGCGCTTCCACGTCGCGTTGCTGCGCAGGCCGAGGCTCCAGTCCGGGTTGGCGTTGCCGATGATCACCTGGTCGTCGCCGCCCGGGTCCGTCGTCGTGCCGACCACGCGGCGCCCGGTCTCGTTGCCGTTGGCGTCGCGCGTCACCTCGTAGTCGTTGAAGAGCTGCTTGCCGGCGTCGTCGAAGCCGGCGAACTCCCAGCCGAAGAAGGTGCCGACCGGCTCGCCGGGGATGATGCGCTGCGCGTTCTGCCCCGTCTGCCCCTGGCCGCTCACGCCGCCCGTGGCGATGAAGTCGCGGCCGCCGAGGTTCACGACCTCGTTGCGCTCGATCGAGAACACCAGCCCGCTCGTCAGCGACGCCTCGGGCCGCTCGAAGACCTGGGCGTCGAGCGACGCCTCGAAGCCGCGGTTGCGGATCTGCCCGATGTTCTCGAAGCGCGTCGAGACGAGCGCCGGCTGCGGCACGGCCACCTCGAGCAGCAGGTCGCGCGTCTTCTTCGTGTAGAGGTCGAGCGAGCCGGAGAAGCGGTTCTCCTTGAAGCCGTAGTCGACGCCGAAGTTGATCTGCTCCGACTCCTCCCACTTCAGGTCCGGGTTCGCGTTGCGCGTCGCGACCACGCCGGTGATCACCTGGCTACCGAACGGGTAGCGGGCGTTGTTGTTCGACTCGAGGAGCACGAGCGACGCGTACGGCCGCACCGCCTGGTTCCCCTGGAGCCCCCACCCGGCGCGGACGCTCAGGTTGGAGAACCAGCGGTCGCGCATGAACTCCTCGTCGCTCAGCTTCCAGCTCGCCGAGATGGCCGGGAACACCGCCCACTTGTTCCCCTCGCCGAACCGCGACGAGCCGTCGCGGCGGATCGAGCCGGTCAGGAAGTAGCGGTTCTTGAAGCCGTAGTTGGCGCGGCCGAGGAAGGAGACGAGCCGGCTGTCCTCGACGGTCGAGAAGGGGGGGAAGGACGTGCCGCCGCCGCCCAGGTTGTTGAAGCTGAAGGCGTCGGTGATGTAGCCGCGCCCCTCGGCGCCGAACTCCCCGGTCTCCAGGTCGGTGAACTCGTAGCCGCCGACCACCTCGAGCTCCTGCTCCTCGCCGATCTGCGGCGTGAAGGTGAGCAGCGTCTGGAGGTTCAGGTTCGTGAGGTTGCGCTCCACCTGCCGCGCGCGGCCGTTCCACTCGGCGCCCACCGGGCTGCTGCGCGGGAAGTAGCTGCGGCGGAGGGCGTCGGAGCGGTCCACGCCCACGTTCATCGTCGCCACGAGGCTGGGCAGCACGCTGTAGGCGGCGGAGATGTTGCCGATCGTGCGCGTCGTCCCGGCCTCGTCGCTGATCTGCTCGGCGAGCGCCACCGGGTTGCGCGCCGACTGCGAGCCGGGGCCGATCTCGTAGTAGCGCACCTCACCCGTGGTCGGGTCGGTGACCGTGACCGGGTGCGTCGGGTTGAAGATCGCCATGTTGGCGAACACGCCGCCCTCGAACCCGCCGGTGTTCTCGAAGGGGAGGTAGTTGTTGTTCAGCCGCGACGCCGTGAGGTTGAGCCCCAGACGAAGACGGCCGGCGAACGCCTGATGTGAGGCATTGAGCCGGCCTTGATAGCGCTGGAACCCGTTGTCGAGCACGACGCCCTGCTGATCCATGTAATTGAGCGACGCGCGGTACTGCGTGGACTGGGTCCCGCCCGAGAACGACAGGTTGTGATTCTGCGTGTAGCCGGTGCGGGTGAGCTCGTCCTCCCAGTCGGTGCTCGCCGTCCCGAGGTTGTCGAGGCGGTCGGCGTTCACCTCGCCGGCGTCCACGAGCCCCTGCACGAACGCGCGGTACTCGTTGCCGGTGAGGAAGTCGAGCTTGTCCGACGGGGTGGACGCGGCGACGTAGCTCTCGTACTCGAGCGTCGACGTGCCCGCGGCGCCCTTCTTCGTCTCGATCAGGATCACGCCGTTCGCGCCGCGGCTGCCGTAGATGGCCGTCGCCGACGCGTCCTTGAGGACGGTGATCGAGGCGATGTCGTTCGGGTTGATCAGGTTGAGCGGGCTGCGCGCGAGCGCCGCGCCGCCGCCGATGCCGATGCCGCTCGCCTCGGTCTGCTCGTTCTGCAGCGGCAGCCCGTCGATGACGTAGAGCGGCTCGTTGCTGGCGCTGAGCGAGGTGCCGCCGCGGACGCGGATCTGCGCGCCGGCGCCGGGCTCGCCGTTGTTCAGCGTGACGTTCACGCCCGCGACGCGCCCCTGGATCAGCCCGTTCGCGTTGGGCACGACGCCCACGTTCGCCTCGTCGGCGTCCACCGTCGCCACCGAGCCGGTGATGGCCTCGCGGCGCTGCGTGCCGTAGCCGGTCACCACCACCTCGGTGAGCTTCGCCGCCACCTGGCCGAGCGAGAAGTTCACCGTCGTGGTGCCGCCGGCGATGATCGTGACCTCCTGCTCGCGCGCGGCGTAGCCGATGCGGCTCGCCCGCACCCGCCGCGCCCCCTCGGGCACGGAGGTGATGGTGAAGCTGCCGTCGTTCCGGGTGATCGCCCCGAGCTGCGTGCCCGGGACGGAGACCGTCACGTCCGGAAGGGGCTGCCGGGAGGTCGAGTCGATGACCGCACCCGTGATCGTTCCCGTGGCGCCCTGCGCGCCGAGTTGGCCGGCCACCAGCAGGCCGGCGGCGAGCGCGCGCGTGAACCAGCGAACCACTAATGCTGCCATACGTCTGTCCTCCATGGAACGGTGGAGTACGACATGCCCCCCGCCCGGTGCGGACGCGGAGCGGAGGAGGCGGGGCGCGGCACGCGCAGGCGGTCGGCGCGGACGGACGGGGGGATGGTGACGCTCGCGGTGGACGGCCGGCGCGCGGAGCGCGCGTGCCGCCGCCACCCGCGGGGCCGGCGCGCGCCCTCCAGAGGGCGCGCGCCGCAGGCCATGGCTTCTCTCACTCGAGCGTCAGATCGCACCCCCACCACCCGCGCCGCCGGACGACGCTGCTGCGGACCATGAACCGCGGTGATCACTCCCGCCGACCGCGCGCGAGGACCCCTGGGCGCCCGTACCGTTAGGCAGCCGCCGCGAACGACGCGGCGACAGCTGCAGGGACGGGAGCACGGGGCCGGTGCTGTTCTCGCACCCGCCAGGGACGAAACGCAGCCCGCGAGATTCGTACCCTCGCGGGCGCCCCTCTCTGGCGGTGGGCGGCGGCGGCAGATATGCTGGTCGCGGCTGCAATTGTCAAGATCGAGCGACGGCTGGGCCGGTACGGGGCCCGCCCGCCTGCCTCCGGCGTGCGCCGCCCGTACGTGCGGCGCGCCCCCGCGCCCCACCCCGCAATCCACGACGGCATGCATCTGTTCGCCCTCGGGCTGCTCGCGCAGCTCGCCGCCCCGGCGCGGCTCGCCCCTCCCGTGCTCGCCTTCCCCGAGCCCGGGCTCGACGACAGCGCCGCCTACCAGGGCTACGAGACCCGGTTCTTCCGCGACGCCGCCGCCAACACGGTCCAGATCTACCTGGACCGGCGGCAGGGGCGCGTCGTGCACCTCTGGGCCGACGCCGACAACGAGAGCATCGGCTTCACGGCCCGCGCCGCGGGCGACAGCGCCGTCCCCCTCCGCTGGGACGGCGACGGGGCCACCCCCGCCCGCGCCGGCCGCAGCCGCACCCTCGAGTACCGGCTGGTGGCCGAGGCACCCCACGTCCACCTCGGCTGGTTCCTGCTCGGCTCGATGCGCGTCGAGCGCGACTTCCAGTACGAGCGGCGGCACCGGGCGCCCTTCTCCTCGCCCCCCTTCATCCTGCCCGAGGCGGAGCGCCTGATCGCCGCGCTCGAGCGCCTGCCGGCGGCCGCGCGGCGGCGCCACCTGGCGCTGCTCCGCGCGCCCGACGTGCGCACCCTGCGGGCGCGCCTCCGACCGACCGTCACCACGCGCGCCCGCGGCGCGGAGTGGGTGGCGCGCGTCGTCCAGCCCTCGCTCGACGGGCGCGACACGATCGCGCTCGAGCTGCGGGCCGACCCGCGCCGCGTGATCGCCACGCGCGCCGGCGACTCCCTCTCGCTCCAGGCGCGCTCGGGCGAGCGCGTCCCCTTCACGGTGCGCATCGCGACCACCGCCGCGCCCCTCACCCCGCTCGCGCGCGAAGAGATCTTCACGCCCGAGTTCCTCGCCTTCCTCGCGGCCGCCGACGCGGCCGGGCGCGCCGGGGGGGCGCCCGACTCGGCCGCCATCCGCGCCCGCTGGCTGGAGCGCCAGGTGCGCGGCGTGGAGCTGCTCTCCTCGCGCGAGAAGCTGATGGCGGGGCTCCCCACCTACGCCACCTACTTCGGCCGCGACATGCTGGTGACGGCGCTCATGATGCGCGACATCTGGCGCGACGAGATGTCCGAGTTCGTCGTCGCCAGCGCGCTCCGCAAGCTCTCCCCCACCGGGCAGGTGAGCCACGAGGAGGCGCTCGGCGGCCAGGCGGTGCGCGAGGCGGCGGCCGAGTACGCCACCCTGGTGGACGGGCATCTCCGTGCGGCGGGGGCGGGCGACCGGGCCGCCGCCGACTCCCTGCTCGCCCGCGCCGCGCGCGTGCTCCGCGACCACCGGCGCACGCGCGAGAACTACCATATGATCGACGACGAGCTCCAGTTCGCCATCCTCACGGCGCGCTGGATCGCCGACCCCGACGTACCGGCGGCGCGCAAGCGCGCCTTCCTCCGCGACTCGTCGGACGGCGGCGGGACCCGCCTGGTGCGCCTCCTGCGCGAGCTCGCGCTCGTGGCGCAGATGACGGCGGCGTACGCGGGCGACCAAACGGCCACGAAGCTGATCCCGTTCGCGCCGCGCGAGCCCGGCCGCGACGCGGCGCCCGGGGCGCCGGCGCGCTGGGC
>Ga0307415_100001288_pt1 | contig 11828 bp, 15 predicted proteins | sample DK1Cmetagenome_FD_204524 | JGI IMG/M metagenome (GOLD analysis project Ga0307415, IMG submission 204524) | Maize rhizosphere microbial communities from greenhouse at UC Davis, California, United States - DK15-C-2 | ecosystem: Host-associated > Plants > Roots > Rhizosphere > Soil | place: USA...
TAAGGATCCGCATCCGCTTCTCGCTGTTCGATGACTGTTCCACGGCATTCCGCCTGGCGACTGATCCCACGCAAGTCCGGCAAGACCACCGCCGCTCCTGCGGCGGACGACTACATCGCCGGCGGCTGTGGCCGGGGTACTTTGCCGGGTTGTGTCAAAGGATGCGTGGAGCGGTCGGGCTGGGACCGCTCGCGCTTGCTCGACCCGCCGACCGCACGCCGCGTTGATGGCGGACGCCAAGACGAGCTCGCGCCCCTACCCCTCGACGCCCGTCGCGGCGTGCGGCGCGCCGACGGGCTTGGACTCGGGCGAGCCGCGTTGTCGCAGGTAGATGCTCAGGACGGCCATCGAGCCGACGGCGAGGAACTCCGACTGCCAGTTCTGCAGGGTCGTCTGCCAGAAGTCCGCGCTGCCGATGTATTGCAGCCAGCTCAGCGGCTCCTGCTCGTGCTCGATCTGATCAGCGTTGTACGCGCTCCAGCCCGTTACGGACTGCGCGAACCACGATGCGAGGAATATGAGCCCCATCACGATCAAGAGCGAGTTGGAGAACAGCCACCTCCTGATGCCTCCGACGCGCGCCCACGTCGGCGAGTCCGGCGAGGCGTGCTCGCCGATCAGCTGTTCCTCCTCGGACTCGGTCCCCGCCTTGTCGAGTTCCTTGGACTCCGGCGAGCCCTTCTGCAGCAGCCAGACGGTTGTGAGAATGAAGAGGAAGAACTGGAGGTACTCGGATTGCCAGTTCTCCATCACCGCCTGGCCGAAGCTCGAGGACACCACGTAGCGGCCGATCGACAGCGTTTGCGGCTGCTCGTCGAGCAGCTGCGCATGCTCGATCTCGTCGTTGTTGTAGTCGGCGTGGCCGGCGATCGCCTGTCCCACCAGCGCGGCGAGCAGGATGGCGAGGAAGAAGAGCGAAAGGCCGTTCTCGCGCAGACGTCGCACGGCTAGTGATGCGTCAGGCCGACCACGGCGTAGAACACGATTCCGCCTACGATCACCGTGAGATAGACCGCGAACATGATCCGCATGCACGCCATCTTCGGGCGCGCGATCGGCAATCCTGCCGCCGACGGGACGAGGGCGCCTGAGCTAAGCGGGCGTTCGCATCATCGGTGCGTGCGCTCGCCACGCGTTGCGCCGGCGTCGCGCTCGAACCGGTTCCCGGTGTCGCGGTCGAGCACTGTGCTCCCGCGGCCGCGGTCGTCGTCCCGCGAGATGAGACCGGTGACGATGCCGAGCGCCGCAAGCGCGATGTGCAGCAGGTTGTCGGCCGAGTTGATCGGGAGCAGGCCGAGAACGTCCTCCCCGTCGATCAGCCCGATGATGGCGACGAGGCCGTAGACCAGGCCGAACCCGAGCGCGACGGCTCGAGCGGAGGCGCGCCTTGGAGAGGCGGCCAGCAGAACGAGTCCGGATGCGACGTGGACGAGGTTGTGGATGGCGTTGACCTCGAAGCCGAGGAACAGGTCGCCTTGGACACCGTCACCCGTGTCGAAGCTCGAATCGGAGATGAAGCCGAAGATGCCGGCGAGGAGCAGCGAAAGGCCGGCGAGCAGGCAGTACCACTGTGCTGGAGTGCGCCGGTCGTCTCGGGTGAGCGCGTGGCCGGAGGATGCGTGGGTCATGGAGGGCTCCTTCGTTTTGGGCGGAGTCGCGTACTACCGACGCCGCCGCGTGCGCAAACTCGCCGCGTCAGAAAGAGCCCCGCTGACATATCCTCCTCGTCGAAGGCCATCGCGTCAGATCGAGAAAGGAGCGCCTGTGGCCGGCCAGATCGTGCACTTCGAGATCCCGGCGGACGACACCGCGGCGAGCCGTGAGTTCTGGGGCTCGCTCTTCGGCTGGACGTTTGAGGCGTTTCCCGGTCCGTCCGAGTACCACATGACTCAGATCACGCCCGGCCAGACCGGCGGGGCGATCACCGACATGGAGCCGGGCAAGCGGGGAACTCGCGCCTATTTCGACGTCGACGACATCAACGCCGGCGCCGCGCGCGTGAAAGAGCTCGGTGGCGAGGCGAACGATCCGATGCCCGTCCCCGGCATGGGCTGGTTCTCGACCTGCCGGGATCCGCACGGCAACGAGTTCGGCCTCTGGCAGCACGACACGTCGGCGCCCGCACCGGCCCAATGAACCCGCAGACGCTGACCTAGGCGCGCCACTTCACGCTGCACCCGCGCGCCCGCGTCTCGGGCTCCGCGACCGCGTCGCCGGCGAGCACCGCGTCGAGCGCGCGGCGCAGCCAGGCCGCGTTCTGGGAGGGGTCCCGGTGGTCGGCGTCCGGCGCGCCGCGGTAGGCCAGTCGCTGCTGCCCGTCGAGCACGAAGACGTGCGGCGTGACCTCGGCAGCGAGCGCGCGTGCCACGTCCTGGGACTCGTCGTGCAGCTGCGGGTACGGCCAGCCCTGGTCACGCACGAAGCGCTTCATGTGGTCGAGCGAATCGGCCGGATAGCGCGTGGCGTCGTTGGAATGGATGCCGAGGAAGCGCACGCCGCGTGGCATGTACTCCTCCGCGACCGCGCGCAGCCGCGGGTTCCAGGCGATCACGTACGGGCAGTGCAGGCAGGTGACGACCAGCACCGTTGCCGGCGGGGGCTCGGCCAGCGGAACCTGATGCTCGCCGCCGTCGGTGTCGGGAAGGGCGAATGCCGCGACGGTGTCGCCGAGCTGGAAGGAGGTGGTGGTCGGCATGCCAGGAGCCTAGAGAACGGCCATCGTGCGCCCCCGGCCCTCGCCGAGAAATCTCGCCAGCGACGCGGTGAGCGCATCCGGCGCCTCCTCCGGGATGAAATGGCCGGACGCGAGCGGGCCTCCGTCAACCGCGCCGGCCCACTGCCGCCAGACGATCAGCGGACCGTCCGACATCGATCCCTCCTCGGCTCCCCAGTGCACGAGCACGGGGCAGCGGATCTTGCGTCGCGCCGCGCGGTCCTCCGCATCGAGCGGACGGTCGATGTGGAACGCCGCCCGGTAGTCGGCGCAGATGCGTGCGATCGCCTCCGGCGTGAAGGCACGCAGGTAGCGCTCCAAGGCCGCCGGGGTGATCGCGCCCGGGGTCGCCGACCATGACGCGAGCGTGTGGCGGAGGAAGTACTCGGCGCTCGCGCTGACGATGCGCTCCGCGAAGGGCGGCGGCTGGGCGAGGAGGAAGAACGGGTAGTAGTCGAGCGCCGCGTCCGCTGCCATCCGCTCGAACTGATCGACGGTCGGCACGATGTTGAGCACGCCGAGGCGCCCGACGGCATCGGGACGGTCGAGCGCCATGCGGTAGGCGACGCGACCGCCTCGGTCGTGGCCGACGACCGAGAAGCGCTCGAAGCCGAGCCGCGCCATCACATCGACGAGCTCGGCCGCCATCTCGCGCTTGCTGTAGCCCTCACCCAACGGGCCGCCGGGCTCCGAGCGGCTGTCTCCGTAGCCCTTCAGGTCGCAGACGACGACCGTGTTGCGCGCCATCAGCGCCGGAGCGACGCGGTGCCAGCAGTAGTGCGTCTGGGGGAAGCCGTGCAGGAGCAGGACGGCCGGACCCGCGCCGGCGACTCCGGGCCTGTAGATCGTCGGGCCGGCCGCGATCGTCTCGTAGGCGAACCCGTCGATGCCGGGCCCGATCGAATCTCCCATTCGTCGAACCCTAGAGCCGCACCCGATCGCTCACCCGCCGCGCCGCCGTGGTCGCCGGGATGGGACACTCCCGCTCGACTATCGTCCGCGACGCGAATGGAGCGCGCAAAGGAGGAGCGATGGAGGTTGGAATCGGCCTGCCGGCCACGATCCCCGGAGTCGAGCGCCAGCAGCTGCTCGAGTGGGCCCGGCGAGCCGAGGCGCGAGGGTTCTCGAGCCTCGGGACGATCGACCGCATCGTCTATCCCAACTACGAGCCGCTGATCGCCCTCGCGGCAGCGGCAGCCGTCACCGAGCGGATCCGGCTCGCCACCACGATCCTGATCGTCCCCTACCGCGCCAACGGCGCGCTCGTCGCCAAGCAGGCGGCAACGCTCGACCATCTCTCGAACGGCCGGCTGGTCTTCGGCGTAGCGGTCGGCGGCCGCGAGGACGACTACGAGGCCTCGGGAGCCGACTTCCACGCCCGCGGCAGGCGATTCGAGGAGATGCTCGACCAGTGGCAGCGAATCTGGGCCGGCGAGGAGCTCGGCACCGCCGGCGCGATCGGCCCGCAGCCGCCCGACGGCCGCCCGACGCTGATCATCGGCGGCACGGCGGACGTGACGTACGAGCGCGCCGCGCGGTACGGCGACGGCTGGATCATGGGCGGCGGCGCTCCCGACCAGTTCCGCGACGGGGTGGCGAAGCTGGACGCCGCCTGGCAGGCCGCCGGCCGGGCGGGCGCGCCGCGCAAGATGTCGCTCGCCTACTTCGCGCTCGGCGACGGCGCGACGGAGGCGGCCGACCGCTACCTGAACCACTACTACGCGTTCCTCGGCGAGATCGCCGGCATGATCGTCGCCAGCGCGGCGACCGACGCCGCCACCGTGAACCAGTACATCCAGGCGTTCTCGGACGCGGGCTGCGACGAGCTGGTCCTCTTCCCGTGCAGCCCGGATCCCGACCAGGTCGACCTGCTGGCGGACGCGATCGCGTAGCGGCGCGCGCCGTCGCCATTCAGGCCGTCTCGAACAGCGCGTCGACCTCGTACTGGTCGGCCTCGAAGATCCACACCTCTGCGATCTTCCCGTTCGCGATCCGGTAGACGTTTGCCCGCCGGATCTCGACCTCCCGCTCTCCCAGCGGAAAGCGCTCGGACACCAGCAGCGCCACGCGCTCGCTTCCTTCCAGCACGTCGATCAGCTCCACCGCGACGTGCCGGCCGCGAGTGAGCGCCCGCGCGGACTCGATGTACTCGAGCGCCGCAGCGCGGCCGCGCTGTTCGCCCGCAAAGCGCGATCGTCCCGGGATGCGGAACACGACGTCATCGGCGAAGTAGCCCGAGGCTCGGTCCCAGTCACCGCTGCGCGCCATCTCGAGGTAGCCGCGGACGATGGTGCCCGGCGTTTCGGGTGGCATCGGCAAACCCTCTCATGGATGCCATGCGCCCGTCGCCGTGCTGCCGAACCGCGTCGAACCCCTTGACACGTGACTGTTTAGTCACATATCTTTTCAGCCGTGACGGACGACGACCGCGTGTTCAAGGCGCTCGCCGACCCGACGCGCCGCTTCCTGCTCGACCGGCTCTTCGCGCGTGACGGCCGCACGCTCACCGAGCTCGAGTCCGAGCTCGAGATGACGCGCTTCGGCGTGATGAAGCACCTGCGCGTGCTCGAGGACGCCGGGCTCGTGGTCGCGCGCCGGTCGGGCCGGGAGAAGCTGCACTACCTCAACCCGGTGCCGATCCGGCTGATCCACGACCGCTGGATCGACAAGTACAGGGAGCGCCGCGTGTCGGCGCTCGCAGACCTCACGAACGAGCTGGAAGGAACGACATGACTGCCACCACGGAGAAGCCGACTCAGGTCTACCGCGTCTACATCAAGGCGACGCCGGAGGCGATCTGGGACGCGATCACGAAGCCCGAGTGGACGCAGCGGTACGGCTACGGCGGCAGCGTCGAGTACGACCTCCGTACGGGCGGCGCATACCGGGCGCTCACGAGCGACGAGATGCGCATGCACGGCGCCCCCGACGTCGCCGTCGACGGCGAGGTGATCGAGGCCGACCCGCCCCGCCGGCTCGTTCAGACCTGGCGGATGGTGATGGACCCCGACATGGCCGCCGAGGGCTACACGCGCCTCACCTACGAGATCGATCCGGCCGAGCCGGGTGTGACGAAGCTCACGGTGATCCACGACCTCGAGGGCGCGCCGCGGCTCGCGTCGCTGCTTGCGGGCGAGATGGAGGCCGACGGCGCCGGCGGCGGCTGGAGCTGGGTGCTCAGCGACCTCAAGTCGCTGCTGGAGACGGGGGGTCGGCTCACGGGCTGAGTCGATTCCGGCGGCGCCCGTTCGTCGTGATCCATGCCGGCGACCGATGAGTACGGCGCCGGCCCGCGGTCTTACTCCCGGACACCCGACGAACAGGAGATCGACGACATGGCTTCAGGCACCAGAACCGAGCGGCAGCGCTGGATTGCGCTGTACGTCCTTTGCGCGGGCATGCTGATGATCGTGCTGGACGCCACGATCGTGAACGTCGCGCTGCCGTCGATCCAGGACGATCTCGGCTTCTCGCAGAGCAACCTCGCCTGGGTCGTGAACGCCTACCTGATCGCTTTCGGCGGCCTGCTGCTGCTGGCCGGCCGGATGGGCGACCTGATCGGCCAGCGGCGGATCTTCCTGATCGGCCTCGCCGTGTTCACCGGCGCGTCGCTGCTGTGCGCCACGGCGCAGAGCCAGGGCCTTCTGATCGGAGCACGGTTCGTGCAGGGGATCGGCGGCGCGCTTACGTCCGCCGTGATCCTCGGCATGATCGTGACGATGTTCCCGGAGCCGCGCGAGCAGGCGAAGGCGATCGGCGTCTACACGTTCGTGGCGGTTGCGGGCGGGTCGATCGGGCTGCTCGCCGGCGGCGTGCTGACGCAGGCGATCAACTGGCACTGGATCTTCTTCGTCAACCTGCCGATCGGCGTCGCGACCGCGCTGTTCGCGCTGCGGCTGGTCGAGGGCCGCGACGGGATCGGCCTGCGCCAGGGCGCCGACATCCCCGGCGCAGCGCTGCTGACGGGCGGGCTGATGCTCGGCGTCTACACGATCCTCGAGGTCGGCGAGCAGGGCTGGGGCTCGACCCGGACGCTTGCGCTCGGCGGCGTCTCGCTCGCCCTGCTGGCCGCGTTCCTGGTGCGCCAGGCGCGCATCGCCAACCCGCTGATGCCGCTGCGCCTGCTCCGCGCGCGCAACGTCGCGGGAGCCAACGCGGTCCAGGCGCTGCTCGTCGTCGGGATGTTCGGCATGTTCTTCCTGGGCGCTCTCTACATGCAGCGGATCCTCGGCTACGACGCGCTCCAGGTCGGGCTCGCCTACCTGCCGGCCACGATCGTGATGGGAGCGATGTCGTTCCGCTTCACCGGGCTGTTGAGCATGCGCTTCGGCCCGCAGGCCACGCTCGTGCCGGGCATCGTCGCGATCGCCGCCGGCCTGCTGCTGTTCGGGCGCACGCCGGTCGACGCGAGCTACGTGATCGACCTGATGCCGCCGATGGTGCTGATCGGGCTCGGCGCCGGCCTCGCGTTCCCGTCGCTGATGATGCTCGCGATGTCGGGCGCCACCCCGAGCGACTCGGGGCTCGCCTCGGGCCTCGTCAACACGTCCGTGCAGGTCGGCGGGGCGATCGGCCTCGCGGTGCTCGCGACGCTCGCGACCGAGCGCACCGACGGCCTGCTCGCCGACGGCGAGTCGACCGCGGCGGCGCTGAACGCCGGCTACCACGTCGCCTACCTGATCGGTGCCGCGCTCGTGGCGGTCGCGCTCGCGGTCGCCGTCGGCGTGCTGCGCACCGGAGCGCCGACGGCTGCCGCCGAGGCCGCGCAGATCCGGGCCGAGCCGGTCTACTCGGAGGCCGCCTAGCGCCTCACGTCGGCGTTCGATCGCCCACCTCGGCGCGGCGCCCGGTGATGAGCCGGGAGCCGCGCCCGCGCGTCACGAAGCTCACGATCCAGCGGATGAAGACGAGCACCCGGTTCTCCAGCCCGATCAGGTAGAAGAGATGGATGAACAGGTAGCCGAGCCAGGCGATCGTCCCGCTCAGCCGGACGCCCTTGATGTCCATCACGGCCTTCAGGCGCCCGATCGTCGCCACGTTGCCCTTGTCGACGTAGCGGAACGGCTCGGGCTCGGCGCCGTCGAGCCGCCCGGCGATTACCTTGGCGACGTAGCGGCCCTCCTGCATCGCCGTCGGGGCGACGCCGGGCAGGTGCTGCGGGCGGCCGTCGGCGTCGTGGACCTCGACCATGTCGCCGATCGCGAACAGCTCGGGATGGCCAGGCAGCGTCAGGTCGGGGCCGACCGACACGCGGCCCGCGCGGTCGACGGCCGCTCCCGTCGCCTCCCCGAGCGCCGCGGCCAGCCCCGAGGCGCGCACGCCGGCGGCCCAGATGATCGTGTGTGCGGAGATCGTGTCTCGCCCGGAGGGCTCGCCACCGCTCCGCTCGTCGCGCTCGCCGTCGGTCGCCTGGATCGTGACCGAGTGATCGTCGAGGTCGACTACCGAGCGATCCAGAACGGGCGTCACCCCGAGCCGCTCGATCGAGCGGAACGCGCGCGCGGAGAGTCGCTCGGGGAAGCTGGTGAGCACCCGGTCGGCGGCTTCGATGAGCAGGATGCGCGCGCTGCGCGGGTCCACGTTGGCAAAGTCTCGCGGCAGCGTGTCGTTCGCGATCTCGGCGATCTGACCGGCCATCTCGACGCCGGTCGGCCCGGCGCCGACGACCACGAACGTCAGCCACGCCTGCCGGCGTTCGGGGTCGGACTCCAGCTCGGCCGCCTCGAACGCGGTCAGGATGCGCCCGCGGATCTCGATCGCGTCCTCGATCGTCTTCATTCCGGGCGCAAGGGGCTGCCACTCGTCGTGCCCGAAGTACGCGTGGCTCGCGCCGGCCGCGACGACCAGCGTGTCGTACTCGAGCTCGATGTCCTGGTCCTCGTTCGCCGAGCGGTCGAGCAGCACCCGCCTGCGCTCGACGTCGATCTCCGATACCGCGGCGAGCACGACGCGCGCGTTGTCCTGGCGCTTGAGGATCCCGCGCAGCGGCGAGGCGATCTCGCCGGGAGCCAGCGCGCCGGTCGCGACCTGGTAGAGCAGCGGTTGGAAGAGGTGGTAGTTGTTGCGGTCGACGAGCGTGACCTCGACCGGCGCGCGGCGCAGGCCGCGAACGGCCAACAGGCCACCGAAGCCGCCGCCGACGACGACGACGCGGTGGGGATGGCCCGGCTTGCGCTCTGCATTCGCTGTGGTCATGCGATCAGTATCCGCCGATGCGTTGCGAGATCCCTGAGCGCCGGACGTTCGCCTTGGTGATTGATGGGACGAGAATTGGCATCGACGCGGTCGTCCGCCTTGTTCTCCCGAAGGCGCTGCGCGCGGAGCTCGGGATCACGGGCGCGACCGAACTCGAGGTCGTCGCCCGCGACGGGGTGATCGAGCTCGCCTTCGCGGACGTTCCGGCGCACGTCGGCGAGCGCGACGGGCGCCCGGTGATCATCGCGGAGCGAGACGGGCCGCGGCTGACCGCCGAGGATGTGCGCGCGGCGACCGACCGCGTGCGCCGGTGATCGCGCCTGACACGAGCGTCACGATCGCGGCCGCGGCACCCGGGCATCACGTGCACGCCGCGGCGATCGACGCGCTCGGCCGCGACCGAGCGGCGCTGATCGCGCACGTCGGCCTCCTCACCGCCGACCGGCGCGCCGCGCCGATCTACGCCCATCTCGGCGCCGATGTCGACTTCGTCGGCGGCTGACGCGCCTCAGGCGATCCCCTGCGCCGGCCTGAACCGGTTCTCCGGATCGACCGCCGCCTTGATCGCCCGCAGCCGCGCGAGATTGGCGCCGTAGTAGGCGCGTCGCGGATGGGCCAGGTCGAGGTCGGCGTAGTTTTGATACGCGCCGCCGTTGCCGAACGGCGCGATCAGCGCGCGTGCGCGGCGCACCCGCGGGCGCGCCGTCCCGATCGGGCTGTAGGACAGGATCTGCACGCTGAAGCGGACGTCGCGGTGCACGAACGCGGTTGCGCCGGCCCCGACGCGGTTGATCGCTCCGCCGTAGGCGTCGAGCACGAGCGTCGCGCCGCCGTCGGCGGCGGCCACGAAAGCGCGCCGACCACGCGCCCGCAGCCGCTCGGCGACGTAGACGGAGGCCGCGTCGAACGTCGCGCGCGGCACCGATCGGCAGGCGGCGAGGCTCTCGCCCTCCGAGCAGCCGGCCCAGCGGCGCTGGAGCGCGAGGAAGCCGCTCGTGCCGGAGCTGAAGCGCGCGCCGGGAATCCGCGCGAGCGGCGCGACGAGGCGGCGCAGCTCGCGCTCGGAGCCGAGGTACTGGCCGAACGCGCTCGCGCGCGATCCGGTCAGCGTGCAGATCGCGGTCAGCGCGCTCGGCGCACCGGGCGCGAGCGCATCCCACGCGGCGAGCACCTCCTCGCGCGCGTCCGCCGGATACGAGGCGAAGAACCATGCGGCGTGTCGCAGCCGGCGCGCGCGCAGGTGCAGCGCCGTGACGACCGCGAAGCTGCCGCCGCCGCCGCGCAGCGCCCAGAACAGGTCCTCGCCGGCGCTCGCGTCGACACGCCGGCGCTGCCCGTCGGCCGTCACGACGTCGAGCGCGACGACGCGGTCGAGCAGCAGCCCCAGCCCGCGCCCCGCGAGCCCCATCCCGCCGCCGAGCGCGAGCCCGCCGACCGCGACGTTCGGGCAGGAGCCGGAGCCGATCGCGAGCCCGCGGCGCGTGAGCCGCGTATAGAGGTCGATGTTGCGCAGGCCCGGTCCGACCGTCGCGATCCGGCCGTCGAGGCCGACGCGGTCGAGCCCGCCCACGTCGACGACGACGGCGTCGCGGCTGGTCGAGGCGCCGTTGTACGCGTTGCCGCCCGAGCGCACGACGAGCGGCACGTCGTGGCGGCCGGCCCAGCGCACGACCGCCTGCACGTCGGCGGCCTCGCGCACCCGCACGACGGCGGGAGGGCGGACGCCGTCGAAGCGGCGGTTGAAGACGAGGCGGGCGCGGTCGTAGCCCTGGTTGCCGGGCGCGTAGACGCGGCCGCGCACGGCGGCGCGCAGCTCGCGGAGGTGGGGGAGAGTGGCCTGCGCGTCGGCCGGCAGCGCCGTCAGCGCGACCGCGCCGGCCGAGGCACGGAGGAACTCGCGGCGGGAGAGCGCCATGCGCGCACCGTAGTGCAAGGCCCGGCGCTGCCGCACGAGGGTTGCCGGCGGCTCCGACGAGGGACGCGTTGCGAGTTGGCGTCGCCATTCGACGTCAAGTCGCAACGCGGCGCGGCCGGCGGCGCTTCCGCGGAAGCCCCCGGCGCCGAGGTGCGGATCACCGCACCCCGCGCCGCGGGCATCCTCCCCTTGTGGCGCGACCGGCCCGGCGCGAGCCTCTCGGGAGGATGTCGGACGCGATCACGGACTACGTCGAGGGCGCGATGGGATCGCCGTGGATCTACGCCGCGCTGCTCGCGCTGGCGATGGTCGATGCGTTCTTCCCCGCGGTGCCGAGCGAGAGCCTGGTGGTCAGCGCCGGCGTGTTCGCCGCCTCCGGCCAGCCGGACCTCGTCGGCATCATCGCGGCCGCGGCGGCCGGCGCGTTTGCCGGCGACCACATCTCCTACCTGCTCGGCCGGACGGCCGGCGGCAGGCTGCTGCGCCGCGCGGCGCCGGGCAGCCGCAAGGCGGCCGCGCTGGAGCGCGGAGGCAGGCTGCTGGACGACCGCGGCGGCACGATCCTGATCGTCTGCCGCTACATCCCCGGCGCCCGCACGGCGATCACTCTCACGGCCGGCGCGGTCGCGTACCCGCTGCGCCGCTTCTCGATGTTCGACGGCATCGCCGCGCTCTCGTGGGGCGCCTACTCGGCGCTCGTCGGGTACCTCGGCGGCGCGGCGTTCGAGGACGAGCCGCTCAAGGGCCTCGCGCTCGGCCTCGGCATCGCGCTCACCGTCACGCTGATGGTCGAGGTCGTCCGGCACGTGCGCCGGCGCGCGCAGCCGTGCATGCCGTGACGAGGTAGCGCTCGGCATCTCGCTCATACGTGCTCGCCAGCGGCTCGAGTCCGGCGGCACGCAGGTCGTCGTGCAGCTGGCGCTCGGTGAACGGCCAGAACCGCAGCCGCTCGCCGTGCGTCTCGACTTCGCCGTCGCGGACCAGTGCGACGGCGACATCGAGGTA
>Ga0307415_100001289_pt1 | contig 11823 bp, 10 predicted proteins | sample DK1Cmetagenome_FD_204524 | JGI IMG/M metagenome (GOLD analysis project Ga0307415, IMG submission 204524) | Maize rhizosphere microbial communities from greenhouse at UC Davis, California, United States - DK15-C-2 | ecosystem: Host-associated > Plants > Roots > Rhizosphere > Soil | place: USA...
GGTGGGCGATACTCGGACAGCCACGGGCGTGGGTCCTCCTTCGTGAGTTGGTAGCTCCCGAGGGAACCTACGCCCGTCGCACGTTTACACCGGGGATCTGACGCCACCCCTGGCCTACCTGCTCGGGCTAGTGCTGCTCACCGGCCTGCTGCTGCTGCGCCTGGCCGCCCGTGGCAGCGGCCAACGCCCGGCCCATGCCCCGGTGCTTGCGGCCGTCGTGGCCGGGCTGATCCTGGTCGCCTCGGGCAGCGCCAGGCTCGTCGCCCTCCCGGAGGCGGTCGTCCCGCTCGGCCCGGACCGGGCCGACTGGAAGCCCGGTGCCGAAGCCGAGGCGGTCCTCTCCGACCCCTCGTTCGCCTACCCCGAGGACCGTCGCGCCATCAGCTGCGCCGGGGACACCGCCCTGACGGTTTGCGTCTACCCGGCCTACGGAACAGGGTTGGCCAGGCGGGTGCACGCGGCGGTGCGGCCGGTGGCCGGGTTGCTTGCCGGCCTTCCCGGTGTCCCGACCCGGGTCCGCACGGTCCCGCTGAACGCGGGATCGTGCCGGGGCGGCGAACTCCAGCTCTGGGAGCAGTTCGTGCGTGCGCTGGAGCGCCGGGAGTACGCCGGTGCCTACCTCACCTGCGCCCTCGGGCAGGACGACGAGCCCGAGGCAACCGGCGGCGCCACGGTCGACGCCAGGGACGCCGTCAGGTTCTGGGGGCTGCTGGCCAGCGGCACGCTGACCAGCCAGGAGCGCAGCGGGCGAGCGAGCAGGACCTCTGGCAACTCCAGGCCGTCGGCGAGCGGCCGTCGGCGGCGGTGGCTCCCGCCCTGACCATGGCCGAGCTGCCGCCCGGCCAGGTCCGGGCCGAGCTGGCGCGGCTGTGGGAGCGCCTGCGGGCCGGAACCTTGCCCGTCTCTGAGCTGCCGGGGCAGCGGCCATGACCCGGGCGGCGGCCTTAGCCCGCATTGAGGCGCGCCATCTGGCCCGCTCACCGCTGCTGTGGCTGGGGTTTGGGCTGGCGCTGGGGCTGGTGACGCTCATGCAGGTGCCATTCATGGCCTGGCCGATGCTGACCGGGACGACCTGTTCGCCTACCGGACCGGCTTGTGGCTCAGCGGCGGGGCGCTGTTGGCCGGGGCCTGGCTGGGGCTGCGAGACCGGACTAGCGGCGCCGACCTGGTCGCGGTGACGCCGACCGCCCCCTGGCGGCTTGTGGGAGTCCGGCTGGCCGCCGTCGCGCTGGTGGCCGTCGGCGCGTTTGCGGTCGCGTTCGCCACCGCTCTGGCCGTCTCGACTATCTGCGGTGGCCGCGGCATCCCTGATCTCCGATTGCTGGCCGACGGGGCCCTGGCGGTGATACTTGGCGGCTGGGTCGGCATGGCCGTCGGCTGGTGCAGCGGATCGCGCATGCTGTCGGTACTGGCCGCCCCGGTGTGGTGGGCGGCCTGCCAGATCGTCGGAGATTGGCCGTCAGGGTTTGGCGCCCCGCCGTCGCTGGTCATGGAGCGCCTGTCGCCGCTGCTGGGGTTGACGGAGCACTCGGCGGAGTTCGGGTTCCTGCCCGACCCGCTCTGGCCGCACCTGGGCTACCTGCTCGGGCTGCTGCTGCTGGCCGGCGTTGGCCTGCTGGCCCTGGGCGCCCGCGGTGGCGGGCAGCGCCCACCGGTGGTGCCGCTGCTGGGCGCCGTGCTGGCCGGGGTGGTCCTGGTGACGGCTGGAGGGGTGGGAGTGGTCACCCTGCCGCGCTGGCTGGTGGTGCTGGGGCCGGACCGGGCCGACTGGAAGCCCGCCAGCGAGGTCCTGGCGCGCGACGACGGGTCGTAGGCCTATCCGGACGACGGCCACGCCCGCGCCTGCGTCGGCGACATGACCCTGACAGCCTGTGTCTACCCGGCCTACGGCCGCCGGTTGGCTGGGGAGATCCACGGCGCTATGAGGCCGGTGGCCGAACTGTTGGCGGGCCTGCCCGGCGTCCCCACCCGGGCCCGCATGGTCCCGACCCAAGCCTTCGTCCACAGCGCCTGCCGCGGCACTGAGGTCCAGATCGGCGAACCGGACGTACGAGCGCCCAGCGGGAGCGACAACGACCTCCGCTACGTCGACTTCTACCTGCGGTGCGCGCTCGGTGAGCGCAACTGGGATGGCGCCGGCGACGTCGAGGAGCGACCCAGTGAGGCCGCCGACGTCGTCAAGGTCTGGGTGCTGGTGGCCAGCGGCACCATGAGCGGCGAGGAACTACGCCGAGTGCTGGCCGAGCGCGGCCCCCCGGTGACGGTCCACTCGTTCTCGCCGGAGCTCGCAGCGGCCGCCTGGGCCATGGCCGGGCTGCCAACCGCCCAGGTCCGGGCCGAGCTGGCGCCGCTGTGGGACCGGCTGCGGGCCGGCACCTTGCCCGTCGCCGAGCTGCCAGGGCAACGACCATGACCCCGGCGGCTCTGGCCCGCTACCGGCTGCGGCCAGTGCCCTGGGGTTGGCTGGCCGTGCTGGCCACCGGCTGGCTGCTGGTCGAACTCCCCATCGACCGGGGCATGGGCATCACGGTGGTCCGCTGGACGGCGTTGCTGCTCGGGCTCGGCGGGGCGGTCCTGGCCGCCCCAGAGACCGACCCACCTCAGGACCTGCTCCGGGCCGGACCGGTACCGCACTGGCGCACCCTGGCCCTGCGCCTGGCCGGCTGGCTGGCCCTGGGGGCGGCGCCGATCCTGGTCCTAGCGGCGCTGCTGGACGGCACCGCCGGCTGGACCGCCGCCGACCTGGCCGCCGGAATGCTGCCGGGCTTCGGCCTGGCGACCGCGTCGGCCTTCCTGGCCGCCGCCAGGACCTCGATCCTTGACGGCGGCGCCGCGGCTATGGTGACCACGGTCGGGCTGGCCACGGCCGGGCGGGCCTGGCCGGCCTGGTTCCCGATCCAGCTGGCCAGCGTCCCCGGCGACCCCCGCTGGCACTCCAGCCGGGTCTGGGATGGTCGGGCTCAGCCTGGCCCTGGCCGCCTCGGCGCTGCTGGCCGAGCGCCGCACCGGCCTAGCACTCCGCCGTCGCTGGCGCCGCCCGATGTCTCGACCCAGCCCGGCGTCCGGGGCCAGGGTCCGACCATGACGGGGGGCGCCCGCGCGCCCATGGACGCGGCGGGCATGGCAGCTGGCCAGGTCGCCACCAGCGCGGCCGCCGACGACCAGCTGGTCCGGGCGGTGGTGGCCGGCGACCGGCACGCCCTGGAGCTGCTGTACCGGCGCCATGCCCCCTGGCTGGCCGGGCGGTTGGCGGCCAGGACCTCCTCCCGCGACCTGGCCGAGGAGGCGCTCCAGGACACCTTCCTGGCCGCCTGGCGCGGCGCCCGCGGCTACCACGGCACCGGGGAGGTCCCGGCCTGGCTGTGGGGGATCGCCCGGCGGCGGCTGGCCAGCCTGGCTCGGCGGCAGCGACCCGGTGTGCTGTCGCTAGATGCGGCGGCCGAGCGGGTCGACCCCGTCGCCGGACCGGAGGAGGCGGCGCTGGGCCGGGATGCCTCGGTGCGTATCCGCGCCGCCATCGAGCATCTGCCGGCCGAGCAGCGGGCGGTGATCACCGCCGTGGTCTACCAGGGCCAGTCGATCACCCAGGCCGCCCGAGCCGCCGCGGTGCCCGAGGGCACCCTCAAGAGCCGCCTGCACCGGGCCCGCCTCCACCTGCGCAAGGAGCTGTACCCATGACCGAGCATCCGACCGAGCTGCTATTGCAGATCGCCGACGGCGCCGTGCCGCCCCCCGAGGCCCGCGCCCACCTGGCCACCTGCCAGCGCTGCCAGCAGACCCTGGCGGCACTGGCCCCGCTGGACTTGGACTACGTCTGGCAGGGAGTCGCCGCCGAGCTGGACGCGCCCAAACCCAGCCTGCTGGAGCGCCTCCTGGTCGCCGTCGGGGTGCGGCCGGGGCTGGCCCGGTTCACCGCCATCACCCCCAGCCTGCGCCTGGGCTGGCTGCTGGCCAACGCCCTCGTGCTGCTGCTGATCGCCCTGCCCATGGCGCTCCGGCCGGTGGCGTCGTGGCCACCAGCGATGCTGCTGGCTGCCCCCTTGGTCGCGGCGGCCGCGGTGGCCTTCGCCTACGGGCCGGCGGTCGACCCGGCCTACGAGGCAGTCGCGGCCACTCCCCTGTCCCCGCTGCGGGCCCTGCTGGTCCGGCTGGCCGCCGTCCTGGTCGCCAACACCGCCCTGGCCGGCGCGGTCGACCTGGCCCTCGGCGGCCGCGGACCCCGTGCCGGTTGGCTGCTGCCCATGACCGCCGCCGCCCTGCTGGCCGTGCTGGTTTCCTCCCGCTGGAGCCCGCAGGTCGGCGCGGCCGCCGGGATGGGCGCCTGGCTGCTGGTCCTGACCGGCTGGAAGGCCAGCCAGCAGCCGGTGACCTGGCTGACCGGCCCCGGCGCCCAGCTGGCCTACGGCGTGGTCGCCGCCGTCCTGCTGGTGCTGCTGATCAGGAGGATGGCCCGGGAGGGCTGGGCCCTGGCCGACCAGACCGAGCCCGCCTGACGAGGACCGGGCTTTCCTGAACCGGACGGGAGCCTTGCCGTCGGGCCGAGCGACAGGTGGTCAAGAAGATTCACCACCTACCGAGCCGTCGATGGCGAGCGGAGCCCACCATGTCTGAACTTGTCGCCGAGCTACTCCAGGGTCTGGACGGCCTGCACCTGGGTGTGCTGTACCTGCTGGCCGGGCTGTTCACGGCGCTGGAGACCTCGGTGGGGATCGGCCTGCTGGTCCCGGGCGACAGCGTGGTCCTGCTGGCCGGCACCACCGCCACCACGCCCCACCGGTTCGCCGCCCTGGTCGCGGCGACCGTGCTCGGGTCGCTCACCGGCGAGTCGATCGGCTACCTGCTCGGCCGCCGCTACGGCACCCGGCTCCGGACCAGCCGGGTCGGTCGGCGGCTGGGGGAGCACCGCTGGGCCGCGGCCGAGGCGTTCCTGGCCGGCCGCGGCGGCCGAGCAGTGGCCGCGGCCCGCTTCGTCGCCCTGGTCCATGCCCTGGTGCCGGTGGTGGCGGGCACCGTCGGGATGTCCTACCGGCGGCTGGTCAGTTGGGGTGCTGTGGGCGCGGTGGCCTGGTCGATGCTGTATGTGGGGATCGGCGCTACTGCCGGCGCGTCCTGGCGACACTACGGCGACCGGATCGGCCTGGCCGGCGTGGCCGTATTCGGCGCCGCGCTCGCAATCCTGCTCGTGGTCCGGGCAGCCCGGCGCGGCCCGGACGACCCAACCACCGGGTCGGCCCACGTCCGTCAGCACGGTCCCAACCCAAGCACGTTCACGCCGACGCCCGCCAGAAGGACCAAGCCGAGCTGCCCTTAAGTCCTCTCAACGCTGCAACGCAGAGGGGGCCGGATGGCACGCCGTCCGCGACTGGCCGCGCTCCGCCGCGCCTTGCGTAGCCGCCGCGCCGGCTGGCGGCTGGCTGCGGTGCTTCACCCTGCTTGGCGTCCTGCTTGGCGTACAGCACATCGGCTGGGAACGGCTCACGAGGGCGGGCAGCGTGGCCGTCGATGCCTTCGGCCAGGCTAGCCGGCTGGTGGCTAGTGCCGTATCAGACAACGTTCGCCTTGTTGTTGCGGTGAGCACCCGGTCCTGGAGCACCAGCCGGATCGTGAGGTCGGGTGTCTCTGGTCGCAACCGTGCGCTGCCGGGCGGGAAGTGCAACACCGAGCGGCTCCCTACCGGCCAGGCAGCGAGGACTACTGCTCCACGTAGGCGGCGAGGTTCGTAAGGGAAGAGGCGAGCCCCGCGGCGTGGTCCTCTGTGGAGATGCCGTCCGGAACGTCCTCGGCGACGATGTCGACGCGCGTCCCCGCATCGACAGCGGTAACCGCCCAGGTCATGGTCATGGTGCCGGCGTAGGCGGGGTCATCGGAGACGAAGTCCACCGCCTGCACGACCCGCTCGCCGGGGACGATATCGACAAAGCGAGCCTCGACGATGTCGGAATCCCCACTCGCCTTGCCCGGTGCTCCAGACGCGTCGGAATAGGTCAGGACCATCCGGTACGTCCCGCCCGGCCGGGCATCGAATCGCTCGAACCTGCCAGTCATCCCGCCAGGAGGGAGCCATGCCAAGAGCGCCTCGGGATCGACCAGAGCGGCCCAGACGCGCTCAGGTGGCGCGGCTATCACCCGCGAAGCCCTGTCCATACGTGGCATGGCGTGATCCTAGGCCACCGGACATGGCTCGCACCATCACCTCTCCTCGCATCCTCCACCTAAGCCAGGGCTGCCTGACCATGACCCACCCCCGGTTTGATGGCGCAGGCGTCGAACAGGGCAAACGTTGCCTGACGCGACACTAGCTTCGGCTGGCTCCTATTGCTGCTCACTGCGGCCGGTCTGGTGCTCGGCTTAGTCCTTAGTGGTTCCCCCGGCCGGGATGCCGTCCGCTGGGGAGCCGCGGCCGCGGCCGCGGCGCTGCTGGTGGTGCTGCTCGTACTAGCGGTGGCCAGGCCGGGCTTGACAGGGCTGGCGTGGCGCTCTGCTGGGGGACCGGCAGGCACCACCACGGCGACCAGCCCGCGGCATCGAGTTCGCTACTGGGCCGATCGCCCGAAGCCTCCGCAGCCAGGTCCTATCCTCAGCATGGCTGGACAGCAGTTGCCGTCCGGGCGGGTGGACCCAGCCCTGGGGACGGCAGGAGGCCGACGGTGAGCGTTCCAGGACGGTCCTGCCCCCTGACGTACCGGTACCAGCCGGAAGCGCTCGCCCAGCCGGCCCAGCTCGAGGCCGACACCCTCTATGTCGTCGGTGGCCTGTACGGCAACCCCGCCGCCCTTCAAGCCCTGCTCGAGCGGGCCGACGGCGAGCCCGGCGACCCGCCAGCGATCGTGTTCAGCGGCGACTTCCACTGGCTGGATGTCGACCCCGAGGCCTTCCAGACAATCAGCGAGACGGTCCTAGGCCACCACGCGATCAAGGGCAACGTCGAGGCCGAGCTCGCTGCTGCGGAGGATGCGGGCTGCGGCTGCGCCTATCCCGACTACATCGGCGACGACGTGGTCGACTGCTCCAACCAGATCATGACCCGGCTGCGCGCCACCGCCGGCCGGTTCCCCGAACTGGTCGCCCGTCTCGGCAGGCTGCCCCGCTACCTCACCGCCAGCGTAGCTGGGCAGCGCATCGGGGTCCTCCACGGCGACCCAGAGTCGCTGGCCGGCTGGCAGCTGGCCCTGGAGGCCATGGAGCCTGACGACCCGCTGGTGCGCCGCCAGGTCGGCTGGCATGGTCAGCCAACCACCACCGCCGACCTGCTGGACTGGTTTCGTCGCGCCGAGGTCAACGTCTTTGCCTGCACCCATACCGGCCTGCCCTACGCCCAGGACCTGACCGACCACCAGGGCCGCCGGCTGGTGATCAACAATGGTTCGGCCGGCCTGCCCAACTTCGCCGGCACCAGCTTCGGCGTCATCACCCGCCTGTCGGCCAACCCACAACCGCCCGCCGACAGTCTCTATGGCATCAGCATCGTGGGCCTGCGCTGTGATGCCGTGGCGTTGGAGTTCGACCTCGCCCGCTGGAGGGCGCACTTTGTGGCGCAATGGCCCCCAGGCAGTGCTGCCTACGACCGCTACTACACCCGGATCACTGACGGCACCCCGCTACGGCTCGAGCAGGCCGTCCGTGGCACTGTGAAACAGACCGCTCATCCTTGAGCTGCATGGGCCGCTCCCTACCGTGCGCGGCCCGTGGACCCGAATCGGGCCTGTCGTACCCAGTCCTGGGCGGCGAGTTGGATGGCGTCCCAGGGGCTGCCGAAGGGTGGGGTGTAGCTCAGGTCCAGGTCGTTGAGCGCCTCGACCGTCGTGTGGTGGAACAAGGCACCGGCGGGAATGTCGATGCGCTTGGCCACCTCGGCGCGATGGTCGCCGACTAGCTGGGCGCCCAACAGGTGGCCGCTCATGCGGTCGCCGGTGATGCACAGGTGCAGCTGGTGGGCGCCTGGGTAGTAGGCCTTGTGGTCATACTGGACCGAGCCAACCGTGAGCGGATCGAATTCGGCCGCTTGGGCTTCGGGGTCGCGGAGGCCGGTGCGGGCCACGGCCAGCTCGAACACCTTGACCACCTGAGTCCCCAATGAGCCGGCGAACTCCCGATCGCCGCCCACGGCGGTATCGCCGGCGACCCGGCCCTGCTTATGGGCGGTGGTGCCCAACGGCAGGTAGGTCGGCTTCTGGAGCAGCCGATGCCAGGTCTCCACACAGTCCCCGGCGGCCAGGACGTCAGGGAGGTTGGTGCGCATGCGCCGGTCGACCCGGATGGCCCCACGGACGCCGGTCTGGACGCCGGCGGCCACGGCCAGATCGGTGTCGGGGCGGACCCCAACCACGACCAGGACCAGGTCGGCGGTGACGGCAAAGGAGGGCTGGCCGGCCACGGTCAGGCCGTCGACCTCTTGGTGGACGGCCTTGACGGTGACATCGTTGACCACCTGGACGTCGTGGCGACGCAGCTCCTCGCCCAGCACCCGGCCGAGCTCGATGTCAACGGTGGGCATGACCGTCGGGGCCTGCTCGATCACGGTGACGATAAGGCCGCGGGCGGTGAAGGCCTCGGCCATCTCCAGGCCGATGTAGCCACCCCCCACGATCACGGCTGAGCGGGCACCGGCGGTGAGGGCCTGGTGGAGGGCGAAGGTGTCGGCCATGGTGTGCAGTACATGGACCCCGGGTAGGTCCAGGCCGTCGATTAGGGGACGGACCGGGACCGCACCGGTGCCGATCATGAGCCGGTCATAGCCCAGCCGCCGCTCACCGTGGTGGCTGGTGACGGTGATCTGCTTGCCGGTCGGGTCGATTGCTCGGGCGGTGTGGTCCAGCAGCAGCTGGAGGCCGGCCTGTTCCAGATCCCGGGTGGTGCGGTGGGCCAGGTCGCGCCAGTCACCGACGTCGCCGGACAGGTAGTAGGGCAGCCCGCAGATGGAGAAGTTGGGGAAGGCGTCGGCCACGACCACGGTGGCCTCGACCGATGGGTCCAGCTCGCGGGCGCGGAGGGCGGCGGCGATCCCAGCGTCGCTGCCGCCGATCACCAGCAGCCGCATCCTGACCTTCCCAGTCGGCGACGCTCCGAAGGTCAGGCGCCGGCGGGGACCAGCTCGGTCAGCAGCTGCTGGACGCGGGCGTCGATGTCGTCGCGGATGCGCCGGACGACCTCGACTGGCTGGCCGGCCGGGTCGTCCAGCTCCCAGTCCTCATAGCGTTTGCCCGGGTAGATCGGGCAGGCATCGCCACAGCCCATGGTGATGACGGCGTCGGCGGCCTTGACGAACTCGTCGGTGAGGGGCTTGGGGAACTCTTGGGACAGGTCGATGCCCCACTCGTCCATGGCCGCCATGACCGCCGGGTTGATCTGGTCGCCGGGGGCGCTGCCGGCCGAGCGGACATGCACCTTGCCTTTGGCGTGGTGGTCGAGCAGGGCGGCCGCCATCTGGGAACGGCCGGCGTTGTGGACACAGACGAACAGGACCTCGGGCACGTCTTTGATGATGGCTCCTTCGGCTTGGGCGAGGGCGCGTAGCTGCTCGCGGGAGAACCGGTGCACGAACAGGGGGATGAAGTCGACCACCCGGGCTCCGGACAGCCGGTCGATGGACTCATTGACATAGCGCTCCACGGTCTCCAGCGAGTAGATGCCGCGGAACTCCTCGTGCAGGGCTTCGATGGAGCGGGCGAAGGTCTGGCGGCTGATCGGGTCCATGGGCTGGTCGCGGAACGGCATGGGCCGGCCTCCTTGGGGCACAGCGGGATGGGGGGCATCCGGTGGCGCAGGGTCGGCGCCGGGGACTTGGCGGCGGCAGGCGGTCCCGCTCGGGGCCGTGCGGGCGACCAGCCCCAGGGTGGCGGCCAAGCGGACCAGGGCACCAGGGCGCAGCCGGTAGTAGGTCCAGTAGCGGTAGCGGTCGGCCTCGATCAGCCCAGCCTGGCGCAGGACCTTGAGGTGGTGGCTGACCAGCGGCTGGGCGGTGTCCAGTTCTTCGGCCAGGTGAGCGACGCACAGCTGCTCGGTCGCCAGCAGCTCGATGATGCGCCAGCGCAGCGGGTCCCCGAGCGCCCGGGCCAGCTCGGCCGGGAGGGCCTCGGAGGTGGCCGGCGGTGCGGTGGGGGCGACCGTGGCAGTCATCTGGATCAAGATAGTTTGATCCATGGCGTGGCGGCAAGAGGCAGCGCGGCGCTGGGGAGGGCCGTGGCGGCCGTGGCCGGGCTGGCTAGAGGAGCCGGGCGATCTGGGCCAGGTGGTCGACCTCCTCGGCAGCCACATGGGTCTCGTATAGCTCCACCGTCAGCTCGCCGCGCTCCCCATGGCGGCCGGTGCGCTCCCAGCTCGCTGCATCCAGGTGTCCAACACGGCCAGGGTCCGGGTGTGGAGCAGGCTGAACCGCGGGCGGATCAGCAGCTCTTCGATGCCGGCTGCGCAGGCTAGAGGGTGGTGCAGGGGCTGTTGCAGCGCGCGCCGGTGCCTGCGGCAGGGTCGGGCCGGCAGCCGGTGGGCTCATAGCCGGTGATGCCGCCGGTGGGACTGGTGTTCACCTCGCAGCACCGGGTGAGGAGTTGGCCGAGTTGTTGGCGGCGCGCTGCACCCGCGACTTCATCCCGGACACGCTCAAGCCGAGCGTCCGAGCCAGGTCGGTCTGGGTCTGTCCGTCGAGGTCGACGGCGACGACCGCGGTGCGGTAGGGCTCGGGGAGCTGGCCGACCAGCTGGCGTAGACAGCCGGCGAGTTCACGGTGGGCGGCATGAGGGTCGTCGGCGAAGGGGTCCTCGGCCAGCCCGGCGATTGTTGGGTCGGGGTCCGGTTGGGGGTGGCTGGCGCGGGTGCGGTAGTGATCGATGAGCACGTTGCGGGCGACCCGGTACAGCCAGGCCATGGGATCGGTGAGCTGGCCCTGGCCGTGGGTGGTGGCCTGTAGCAGGCGCAGCAGAACTTCCTGGGTGAGGTCGTCGGCGACATCGGGGCTTTCGACACGACGTGCGAGGAAGGCGTGCAGCCGCGCGCGCACGGCAGCCATCCCGTCGCGTGCGCTGACCGTCCCGCTGGTAGCTGGCGCGGTAGATGGCGTCGGCGGCCAGCCGATGCCGGTACAGGTCCCGGCCGTCTAATGCTGTCCAGCGTCCGTCCGGCCCCTGCGTCCGGTTGGCGACCACCAGGTGGGTGTGCAGCAGCGGGTCGCCTTCCCGGGACGTCCGGTGGTCGAACCCGACGGCCAGCAGCCCCTGTCCGGACACGTGCTGGACACCACCATGGCCGCGGCGGGCCCCCAGGTGTCCGTTCAGGTAGGCGACCGCCTCTCGGACACCAGCATGGTGCGCGGCCAGCACCGCCTGGCCGGTGGCCGCATCGCCGAGGCCGTAGAGGATCGACACGCTCTTGGTCGGCCGCAGCACCACGTCGAAGGCGGGCACCGCGTTGCGGCCATGCGGGCGGCCGAGCAGTTGGCCGGTCGTGGGGTGGCGGCCCTCGAACATGGCCTGGAACCCCGCCGGCGATGCTTCGCCCTGCAGCCCCAGGCTGCTGGCCCCGGCGCCGTACCAGCGGCCTGGACTCTCGCCGTGGCCGGACAGATACTGCTCGTGGTCGGTAGCCAGCTCGCGGGTGTAGTACTCCTCCCGCCCCACCGACAGCTTCGCGATATCGGCCACCACCCGCCGCGTCCCTCCCCGTCTCCGCTAGCGCGAGCGAATGCACCCCTGGTGCATTGCTCTCCTGAAACGAGAATCCCCGGGTGTTAGGCGGCGGGTTGGAGGGTGACCTCGTAGCCGAGGGCCTGGAGCTGGGCGACGGCCCGCTGGCGGGCACGGTCGCTGTCGCGCCGGATGAAGAAGTCGCCGC
>Ga0307415_100001290_pt1 | contig 11817 bp, 17 predicted proteins | sample DK1Cmetagenome_FD_204524 | JGI IMG/M metagenome (GOLD analysis project Ga0307415, IMG submission 204524) | Maize rhizosphere microbial communities from greenhouse at UC Davis, California, United States - DK15-C-2 | ecosystem: Host-associated > Plants > Roots > Rhizosphere > Soil | place: USA...
AGCCGTGATCATTTCGATCGCCGTCGGGCTCGCTGTCCTGAAACGCGTGTCACCGATGGTCTGGGTTTCGACGATCCTCATCCTCGGCTTCGGAGCGATCACGCTCTATCTGCGCGATCCCAGGTTCATCCAGATGAAGCCGACCGTCATCTACATCGGCTTCGCCGTCCTGCTTGGCGCCGGCCTCCTGCGCGGCAAGCCTCTGCTGCAATGGCTCTTCGGCCCGGCTTTCCCCGGCCTCACCCACCAAGGATGGATGAAGCTCAGCCGCAACTGGGCGCTGTTCTTCGCCGCGCTGGCCATGGCGAACGAGGTGATGCGCGCCTACCTCACCTTCGATACATGGCTGACGCTCAAAGTGTGGGGCGTGACGGTTATTTCCCTGGTCTTCGCCGTCGCGAACATGCCCATGCTCCTGCGCCATGGTCTCGACCCGGAGAAAAAGGCCGAAGCGATCGGGGACACGCCGGTCGAATGAGCGAGCCGATCCTCTCGATACGCGGCCTGACCAAGGTCTATTCGAGCGGTACGGAGGCGCTCAAACCCATTGACCTCGACATCAAGCGCGGGGAGATCTTCGCGCTGCTCGGCCCGAACGGCGCCGGCAAGACGACGATGATCAGCATCATCTGCGGGATCGTCCGCCCCAGTGGCGGAGAAGTGCTGATCGACGGCAAGAACTGGCAACGGAATTATCGCGAGGCGCGCACCCGGATCGGACTCGTCCCGCAAGAGCTGACAATGGACGTGTTCGAGCCGCTGATGAGCACGGTCAGCTTCAGCCGCGAACTGTTCGGCCGGGCACCCAACCGGGCGCGCATCGAGGAGATTCTCCGCGAGTTGTCGCTGTGGGACAAGCGCAAGACGATCCTCAAGGAATTGTCTGGAGGGATGAAACGCCGCGTGATGATCGCGAAGGCGCTCGCGCACGATCCCGACATCCTCTTCCTCGACGAGCCGACCGCAGGCGTCGACGTCGAGCTCCGCCGCGACATGTGGAACATGGTCCGACGTCTTCGCGAGAACGGCACGACGATCATCCTCACCACGCATTACATAGAGGAGGCCGAGGAGATGGCCGACCGCGTCGGCGTCATCGACAAGGGCGAGCTCATCCTGGTGGAGGAAAAGAAAGAGCTGATGAAGAAGCTCGGCCGCAAGGTGCTGCACCTGCAACTTGCCGAACCGCTGAAGGCTATCCCGGCCGAACTGTCGGAGTGGAAGCTTGAGCTCAGCGAGGACGGCGGACGGCTCACTTACGAGTTCGACGCCAAGGCCGACCGAACGGGCGTCCCCTCGCTCCTCGCCGCGATGCGGGATGCGGGAATCGCCTTCAAGGACCTCGACACGCACGAATCGAGCCTCGAGGACATCTTCGTCGGCCTGATTCACCACAAGAAGGCTGCCGCATGAACTGGCGCGGCATCTGGGCCATCTACAAGTTCGAGATGCATCGCTTCGCGCGGACGTTATGGACGGGGCTCGCCGTGCCCGTGATCACGACGTCGCTTTACTTCATCGTCTTCGGCTCGGCGATCGGTTCGCGTATCAGCGAGATCGGCGGCGTCGACTACGGCAGCTTCATCGTCCCTGGCCTGATGATGCTGTCGCTTTTCACGGAGAGCATCTTCAACGCCAGCTTCGGCATCCACATGCCGCGGTTTACCGGCACCATCTATGAAATCCTCTCGGCCCCCCTTTCCGCAGTCGAAACGGTGATCGGCTATGTCGGCGCCGCGGCAACCAAAGCGACGACGGTGGCACTCGTCATCCTGCTCACCGCCAACCTCTTCGTCGACGTGCATATCGAGCATCCGGTGTGGATGATCCTCTACCTGCTGCTGGTTGCCTGGTCGTTCTGCCTGTTCGGCTTCATCGTCGGCATCTGGGCGAAGGGGTTCGAACAGTTGCAGATCATCCCGCTGCTGATCGTCACGCCCCTCACCTTCCTCGGTGGCGCCTTCTATTCGATCGACATGCTCCGCGAGCCGTTCCGGACGATCACCTATTTCAACCCGGTGGTCTATTTGATCAACGGCTTCCGTTGGACCTTCTTCGGAACGGCGGACGTGCCGGTGGGCTTGAGCCTTTCGGCGACGTTCGCCTTCCTGCTTGTCTGCCTGGCCGCGATCTGGTGGATCTTTCGGACGGGCTACCGGCTCAAGTCGTAGGCTCGGTCTCCCGAACGGTCGCACCTTCCTGGTTCGCCCGGTCGATGCCCTTGCCGTCGAGGTTCTGGGCGACGAAGTCCCAGTTGACGATGTTCGACAAAACCGAAGTTACGAACTTTGGACGCTCGTTGCGATAATCGATGTAATAAGCGTGCTCCCACACATCCAGCGTGAAGAGCGGGACCATTCCGTCATGCACCAGCGGCGTGTCCGCATCGTGAAGCGACGTGATCTTGAGCTGGTCGCGGTCGAGCACGAGCCATGCCCAACCGTTGGAGAAGTGGTTCACCGCTTCGTCGCCTAGCTTCTGAAGCATCTGCTCCGTCCCGCCGAACGCGTCGTTGACCAGCTCGGCGAGCCGCCCGCCGGGCTGCTGCTTCTCGGGGCTCAGGCACTGCCAGAAGAAGCTGTGATTCCACAGCTGAGCGCTATTGTTGAACAGCTTGTTGTCGCCGGCCTGCTTCGCCGACTTGATTACATCGACGAGCGAGGCGCCCTGAAGGTCGGGCTTCTCCTCAATGAAGCCGTTCGTCTTGGTGACGTAAGCGCGGTGATGCTTCCCCCAGTGGAATTCGAGCGTCTCGGCGGAAACGTGGGGCGCGAGTGCGTCCTTCGGATACGGCAGTTCTGGCAGCTGGAAGGCCATGGCGGTCATCTCCTTCTGGGGGTTTCGCTTCCATAACGATATAGGACGCTGGTCGGTCCACTGTTCGTCGCACAAGCTTGCGATTCACTGTTACGCAGCCGTAAGAAGCCTTCCGACGCTCGGCGCAACATTGGGGGAAATCGGATGGACAAATTTTTCGGAAACCTGGGTGCGGTGCTGATCGGAGGCCTCGTCCTCGCGATCCTGATCGCGGTCTTTCCGGACAGCGGCTACGCGAACTCGGTCGGATCCGGCGATCTTTGGCTGGGCGTATTCCAGTGGCTTCACGTCTTCTTCGGGATAACGTGGATTGGCCTCCTCTATTATTTCAACTTTGTGCAGACGCCCGCCATGCCCAAGGTCCCCGCCGAGCTGAAGCCGGGCGTGACGAAGTACATCGCGCCGAGCGCACTCTTCTATTTCCGCTGGGGCGCTGCGTTCACCGTCCTGACGGGCCTGATCCTTGCATATCTGTACGGTGAGGAAAAATCCCTTCTGCTCAACGACTCATCGAACCGCCTGATCGGGATCGGCATGTGGCTGGCACTGATCATGGCGTTCAACGTCTGGTTCATCATCTGGCCGGCGCAGAAGAAGGTGCTTGGCCTCGTCGAGGCCGACGATGCAGCGAAGGCCGCCGCCGCGAAGCGCGGATTGATCGCGTCGCGTACGAACGTGCTGCTCTCGATCCCGATGCTACTGGCGATGACCAATATGCACTGATCGGCTGGGCGCGCTGTCTACGGGCGGCGTACCTGGTAGCGGGCCAAATCCATGGCGGGCTCGCGCCAGCGCGGCCTTAATTCGACTGCGCGGCGCAGGTCGAAATAGGCTGATTTCAGGTCTCCGACATCCTCGTACGCGATGGCGCGGCCGTAATGCGCGACTTCCGGCTCGCCCGTGCCTAGCGCCAGGGCCTTGTCGAAAAAGGGGATCGCAGACCGGCTGTCGCCCAGCTTGATCTTTAACACCCCCATGTTGAGCCAGGGCTCGCCGCGTTTGGGGTTCAGCGCGGCGGCGCGGTTGAAGTCGGTTTGAGCGCCGGTGAGTTGGCCACGATGCATCCTCACGATTCCGCGGTTCACGTAGGTGGCGAATTCATCTTCTTCGGTGAGAACCTGGTCTGTGAGGGCGCGATCGCAGGTTGATAGCGCTTCCGGGGTGCTGACGCGGGATTCCGCGGCGCGGAAGCAGCCTTCGGCGAAGCTTCCGCCGATGGTCAGGATACTAGCCGATGCTGGAGCGGCCACGACGATCGCAGCTGCAGCAAGGATTGATGCTTTCATCGAAGCCTCCTCACTTTGTCAGAAGGCTTATACGCCCTTGCGAGAGGGGATTCACGCAGGTTTCGACAAACGTACGAAGCTCAGGCGGCGTCGGTTTCGAGCAATTTGTGACGCTTCAGCGCGTGGCGCAGCTGATCGTAGCTCAGGTTGAGGGCACTCGCCGTCGCACGCTGATTGAAGCGGTTGGCCTCCAGCGCATTCTGCAGCAGCGAACGCTCATATTCAGCGACCGAAGCGCGGAAATCGCTAGTCGTCGTCGAGGGTGGAGCGACCTGGGACGGAGCGGCCACAGCGGCTGCGTCTTCCACCCTATGCGTATCCGCGTGCGTCTGGAGGATCGGAGATGCAGCCGGCGCCCAGGGCGAATGAAAGGGATCGAACTGGAGCGCGTCAATTTCCCGCTCTGGATCCTCCCAGCGGTAGACAGCACGCTCGACCAAGTTGCGAAGCTCGCGCACGTTCCCCGGCCAATGGTACTCCTCAAGCTCGGCAACCGCGCGACCCGAAAACCCCGGCCAGTTCGGCCAGTCGAGCTCGACAGCCATGCGTCGGCCGAAGTGGTCGACCAACAGCGGTACGTCGCCCGAGCGAGCCCTGAGTGGCGGAAGGGTGACTACTTCGAACGACAGCCGGTCGAGTAAATCGGCTCGGAATCGTCCTTTGTCGACCATTGCGGGAAGGCTCTCATTGGTCGCGGCGACGATGCGCACGTCGACCGAGATTGGCTTGGAAGCCCCGATGCGAGTGACTTCGCCATATTCAACTGCGCGAAGAAGGCGGTCCTGCGCCGGCATCGAAAGCGTGCCGAGTTCATCCAGGAAGAGGGTTCCACCATCCGCCTCCTCGAACCGCCCGTGACGTGTTTTCGACGCGCCGGTGAAGCTGCCCGCCTCGTGACCGAAGAGCTCGGCCTCGATCAGGCTCTCGGGAAGCGCCGCGCAATTCATGATCACCAACGGGCCAGCCCAACGCGAGGAAAGGTGGTGGAGGCGCTCGGCGATCAATTCCTTGCCAGTTCCGCGTTCACCGATCACAAGCACCGGACGGTTCAGCGGCGCCGCACGGCTCGCCCGCTCGACCGCGTCGAGAAAGGCCAGGCTTTGCCCGACGAACTGATTGGCCCGCTCCATAGGCTGATAGTTGGTGCCGAACACCACCAGTTGGCAAGATGTTTCAACCGAAAAAGCGGCGGAAAATCCCTGTTTTCTAGCGTTTCAGCCGTTTCCAGAATTGTGGCATGATCCTTGTATAACTTTCCGGCGTACAGGCCTGTTACGATTGCGGAGTATTAAATGGGAATCTTCTCCCGGACGCGAGACATCTTCGCGGCAAACATGACGGAGCTCCTCGACCGGTCCGAAGACCCGGCGAAGATGATCCGCATGATCATCCTGGAAATGGAAGAAACGCTGGTCGAAGTTCGCGCGAGCGCGGCGCGCTCGATTGCCGACGGCAAGGAAATGCGCCGCGCGTTGAAGCGCCTCGACGAGCTTCAGTCGAGCTGGACCGAGAAGGCCCAGCTTGCACTGTCTAAGGATCGCGAAGATCTCGCGAAGGCGGCTCTCATCGAGCGCCAGAAGGCGGCCGACATGGCCGAGGGCCTTCAGTCCGAAATCGATCAGATCGAGGAGACGCTGAAGGGATACGAAGCCGACATCGCCAAGCTGATGGGCAAGCTTCGCGAAGCCAGGGCGAGGCAGAACGCCATCGCAACTCGGCTGGAGAGCGCGGTTACCCGAGCAAAGGCGCGCGAACTCCTCAATGGCGGCCGCACCGAAGACGCCTTTTCGAAGTTCGACGTGCTCGAGCGCCGGGCCGACTTCGCCGAGGGCCGGGCGGACGCACTAGGGATGACCGGGCCGAAGAGCCTCGAAGACGAGATTGCTGAGTTGCAGGCCTCCGAAAAGGTCGACGCCGAGCTGGAGGCCATGAAGGCCGCGCTGAAGCACAAAGGGGAATAACGAAATATGGAAGAAGTGCTGATCCCGGTCCTGGCCATTGGGACTTTGTTTCTCGGACTGCCCTGGCTGATCTTTCACTACGTGACCAAGTGGAAGCAGTCGGCGACGATTACCGGGGCCGATGAGAAGCTTCTCGATGAGCTTTACGATTTGGCCCGCCGGCTCGACGATCGCCTTTGCTCGATCGAACGGATCATGACGGCGGAAAACCCGAACTGGCGTCAACAGTGCCTGCCGGAGTCCACTGCCCGGATCGAGGAAGATCTTGCGGACACCCGCACCCTCGGCAGAGCGCGCAGCCGAATCCCGACCGGAGACTGATGATGTCCTACCAGCCTCCTAGCCGCACGCGCTTCTATCGCGACAAGCGGAACGGCAAGATCATGGGGATCTGCGCCGGCATTGCGGACTATACCGGCTTCGATGTCTCGCTAGTCCGGATCACGGTGATTGCCGCCATCTTCCTCAGCAGCGGCTCGATCGTGCCCATCTATTTCCTCGCCGGAATGGTCTCGCCCGACAAGCCGCGCGAACTTGAGAACACGGACGTCGAGGAGACCGAGTTCTGGCGCCAGGTCCGGCGATCGCCCACCCGCACGGCTCGCGACATCCGCCTTAGGCTGAAGGATATCGATCGCCGGCTGGCCGACGTCGAAAGCTACGTCACGACCGAAAATCGCTCGCTCGTCCGAGAGATCGAGCAGCTCCGCTGAGACGAGGGGACTTCAAATGGACGATATCGCCGCCCAAACGATTATTCCCAACCTGCCATGGATGCTCGGCCTCGGCCTGGCCATCGGCCTCGTCGCCGTGGTCGGTTGGGTGTTCACGACCTGGCTGCGAATCAAGCACGGTTACCCGCTCGAGAACAGCTGGGGCATGGCAATCCACCCCAGGACGGACCGCGAAGCGGCCGAACGAATCAAGCTGCTTACCAGCGAAAATGCCCAACTGCGGGCCGAGATCGGGTCAATCAAGGATCGCCTTGAAAATGTCGAGCGGATCGTCACCGACCAGCCGTCCAAGCTCGCTCGCGAGATAGACGCGCTGACTCTGGATAAGGGAGGCAATGCGTAATGGGGCCCGGCGAAGTCTTCATCGCACTGATCGTCATCGGCCTTCCGGTGATCCTGCTGATGTTGATCGCGAACCGCTGGTTCCGGCTGCGCGAGAAGAAGCTCGAGGTGGAAGCTGGCAACGCTGCCGAGAAGGCGGCTCAATATGCCTCGCGTTCGCACGAACTGGAGGACCGCGTGCGCGTTCTCGAGCAGATCGTCACGGATCGCGGAGCCGAAACGGCGGCCCAGATCGAGGCCCTTCGCGGAAAGCCGCGGATCGCTCCCGTCCGTACGGGATCGGACGACACTGCAGCTTGATCCAACCCTGGCTCGCGCCCACTTTCATTGGCCTAATTAAGGGGCACTCCTTTCGATGAACGATATCGCAAGTTGGATCTGGGTTCTCATCCCCCTGGCCGCGATTGGTATCGCACCGTTCAAGATGTGGCTGAAGGTCAAGGAAAAGCAGATCGAGGCGCAAAGCAGCCTGGCGGCCGAGAAGACCGCCCAGTATGCGGCTCATGTGGAGCGCATCGAAGCTCGAGTGCGCGTGTTGGAGCAGATCGCCACGGATCGCGGCGTTCAGACCGCCGCCCAGATCGAGGCTCTGCGCGACCGGGATCGTATCTCCGCGCCAACCGAGCAAGAACGTATCGGCTGACGCAGGAAGGAATCCGGCATGGAAGCTTCAATGCTCGTCTTCTTCGCTCTGGTGGTCGGCATTCCCGTCGGCGGCGGAATCGCGATGGCCTGTTTCCAGCGCTGGCTGCAGCACAAAGAGAGGATGGGCGCGCTGATCGCGAACCAGACTGCGGAGAAGGCGGCTCAATACGCGTCCCACGTCGAGCGCATCGAGGCGCGCTTGCGCGTCGTTGAGCAGATTGTGACCGATGGCGGAGCGCAAACCGCCGCGCAAATCGAAGCTCTGCGCGACAGGGCGCGGATCGAAAGTGGAGACAAGGTTCAATGAATCCGTTCGAAATGGTCGTCCTCATCGTCGCCATCGTGATGTTCGCCGGCATCTTCAAGGCGCGATACAGCCATGGCCGCCGTGGGCTGGACGATCAGGATCCGGCCGAGAGGGTCGAGAATCAGAGGCTGCGCGAAGAGGTTTCCGAGCTCAAGGAGCGCATCAAGGTCCTCGAGCGGATCACGGTCGAGAAGGAAAACAGCCTGTCGCGAGAGATCGAGGACCTTCGCAACCGCTAGAAGGCGAAGCGAGGCGCTGCTACTCGGCGGGCGTGACCAGCCTGCCGCCCCTGTCCGACATCTTCGATGAATATGAGCTGCTCGAAGGCGAGGATCGCTATCGCCTGCTGATCGACCTCGGCCGCAAACTGGAGCCGATGCCCGATGCGCTGAAAACCGAGGCCACCAGGGTTCGCGGCTGCTCCGCGTCCGTGTGGGTCTATCCCACCGTGACGGACGATGGCCGCCTGCATTTCCTCGCCGACAGCAACGCTGCGATCACCAAGGGCATCGTTGCGCTCGTCCTGTCGGCGGTGCAGGACAAGCCGGCGGGCGAGGTCGCGCGGTTGGATGTCGCGGAATCCCTGGCCCCGTTCGAGTTGAGGAAGCATCTCAGCGCCAACCGCACGCAGGGCGTTCCGAACATGATCGCGCTCGTTCGCGAGACGGCGCAACGCCTGGCCGCATGATCGAGGCCGCGAAGCCCGCCTTTGACCCGCTCAGGTTCGTCGAGCTCGCCCGGCGGGTCGGGCACGGCAAGGCGCTGGGCATCGAATACCGCGATTCCGGTCCGAACTGGATGGAGCTTGCGCTCCCGTGGCGCGAGGAGCTCGTCGGAGTGCCGGAGACCGGCGTCATGGCGTCGGGCGTGATCGTGAGCCTGCTCGATACCGCGGGCGGCGCGGCGGTCTGGATGAAGCTCGGCCAGTTCGTCCCGATCGTCACCCTCGACCTCAGGATCGACTACATGCGCCCGGCTCTCAAAGGCGAGACGGTGATCGCCCGCTGTGAGTGCGTGAAGATGACTCGACAGGTCGCCTTCATTCGAGGCGTTGCGCACGGCGGTGACTCCGAACGGCCGATCGCGCACAGCGCTTCGACCTTCATGCTTCGAAGCTAAACGACTTTCCCGTTCTTGCGCTCTTCGGCCTTGCGAAGCACTTCGTAGGCCGCCTGCACCTTCTGGAACTTGTCGGCAGCGGCCTCGTCGCCCTTGTTCGTGTCGGGATGGTTTTCCTTGGCGAGGCGGCGGTAGGCCGATTTCACATCCTTGAACTCGGCGTCGTTCTCCAGCTCGAGGGCATCCAGCGCACGCATCTCGTCGCGGCTGCGGGTGCCGTCGCCCGGACCACCCCACTGCCAATGAGCCGACCTGCGAAAGGCCGATGCACCCTGCTCTTCGGATTGCGCTCGGCGGGCCGCCTCCTCCGGGTTCAGGCCGGCGAAGTAATTCCAGTTCTTGTTATATTCGGCCGCGTGCGCCTCGCAGAAATACCAGCGCTCCTTGCTGTTCGGCGCCTTGGGCGCGGGACGATCGCCGACCTCGTTGCATCCTTCGCGGTCGCAGAGGCGCACTTTGGCCGCGCCCCGCGCACCACCGTAGGAGCGCCAGCGCGGAAAACCCCAGTCGTCAGATCGCTTCTGCTTCGCCATTCCCGCTCCACCTAGTGGCGAGCGGAAACGTTCGCCAGTCGGACAATTTAATCGCCAGAGGGCCTGTAAGCCGGGTTCTGTCCACCCCGTGAGGGGATGGGCGGCCATTCCTCTAGGAGACGGGTCGCCCCGTCCCTCAAGCAACCAACCCGGGCGACGAGCCGGAACAAGCTCATATGCCGCCCCTATTCGGTCTTGCACCCGGTGGGGTTTTCCGTGCCGGTGACGTTGCCGTCCCCGCGGTGCGCTCTTGCCGCACCCTTTCGACCTTACCCGCCCGAGAGCGAGCGGTATGCTTTCTGTGGCACTATCCCTCGGAAGGCGAACCCTCCGGCCGGGCGTTACCCGGCACCGTCGTTCCGTGGAGCCCGGACTTTCCTCGTGGGAGCAAGCTCCCCCGCGGCCGCCCGGCCCTCTGGCGAGGCCGATATAGGCGAACGACCATGCTGTTGCGAGTCAGGGGCTGATGACTGTCTTGAGTGGAAAGCGGACATTAGCAGCTAGGGTGACAAACAACGCTACCCCGGCTTTTGGAAACAGTTTGTTCGCGTTCACGTGCGAAGAGCAGGGAGAGCCGGAATCGCAGCCGCTCGAAGCGCGCTTGCCCACGGAGCGGGCGGAATGCCGGTTCGTCCGCAAGGTCGCGAAGATCAGTCGCTCCCCAATGCCTCCAGCCGGCGCTGAAGGCGCGATCGAGTCTTCGGACGGCTTCACCCTTGCGCCCTGCAACCGCGCTTACTGCAGCTGCATCCGCGTCGAACCAGAAGGGCACTCGATCGCGCCTTGCGACTAATCGTACGAATCGATCCGCCTGCGCAAGGAGCCGATCCGCTTCGTCGGATCGTCCCGCGGACTGTAAGGCAAGCGCCACAATGGCGGCCTCGCCGAGCTGATCGGGGCGAAGTTGCTGTCCGCGCCGAATGCCGATCGCGCCCCCTGTGCCGTCATACGCGGCAACCAGATCGCGCCAGCGTCCGGCATTCAGAATCAGCTTTGCAGCAACGTGGTTCTCATCCCGGTAAACAGCGGCCGCGACCGCGTTTCGATTGCGCGTCTTCCACTCGAGAGGATTTGGCGCGACCTCCAGAGTGATCCTCTCAAAGTGACGCTGGTCTAGAGGCCGGGGAATGTTGCGGATGGGCTTGGACCCTAGCCCGAGCGCGAACATGCCGGCCTCGCGATTGCGGCGCGCCGACTCGCTCCACCTTGGCGACCTGCTCCGCTCGATGCTTGACCAGTGTCGAATCGCTTCGGAGATGTCACCAGAAGTCCAGGCGATCTTAGCCAGCAGCAGATGCTGTTCGATCGGGTCGCCGGCGAGTCCCCGCATGACGATCCGTTCGGCATCCGGTCGATTGCCCATTTCAGCTGTCGTCACCGCGAGCGTACTCACAGTTCTGAACCAGAGGGGATCTACGTTCCATGCGCGTCGGTAGGCTGCCAATTCTTTCTTAAACTCGCCGGCAGCGCCGAGAGCGTGCCCCAACCCGATCAGGCTTTCCGGATTATTCGGCTCAAGCTCGGCGGCCCGACGTAGGTGCGACACGGCTTCCCGGGTTCCAAACCCATGGAAGGCGCCCGCTGCGCGATGCGCCTCGGGCAGGTTTGGCGCCAATGCGAGTGCTCGACTGGAATAGGCTTGCGCTTGCACCACCGCGGAAACGAAGCTTTCGTGATCCCTTAACGCTCCGGCCAGCAGCGTGGCTTCGCCAAGGCTGGCCCATGCAGGCGCATATCCCGGATCGATCTGAATGGCGTCGCGAAGCAAGTCGGCGGCGAGGGGGCCCGCCTGACGCTTGCGAGTCCGGATCAATGCTCGGGCCGTAAGGTACAACTCATAGGCCTTGCCGTCGGTGGTAAGCGGTCCGGTCAGCGGTTCTGCACTGACCAGGGTCCGCTGCAGCGCTCCCGCAATCGCTCCTCCTATACGGCGCTGGATTGCGAAGATGTCATCGAGCCTCCCGTCGAAGCTGTCGGACCACAAACGGACGCCGTCCTTCGCCTGCACAAGGTAGGCATTCACGCGCACACGGTCGCCGTCGCGACGGACGCTACCTTCGACGACATAGTCGA
>Ga0307415_100001291_pt1 | contig 11814 bp, 10 predicted proteins | sample DK1Cmetagenome_FD_204524 | JGI IMG/M metagenome (GOLD analysis project Ga0307415, IMG submission 204524) | Maize rhizosphere microbial communities from greenhouse at UC Davis, California, United States - DK15-C-2 | ecosystem: Host-associated > Plants > Roots > Rhizosphere > Soil | place: USA...
TTGACCGGCTCGCCTCCCATCAGTGGGACTTGGCCCAAGCCCAGCAGCTGCTCCGCGGGCTCTCCTCGGTGATGGCCGACGACGTGGAGGCTATTCGGGCCTTCGATGCCGCTCCGCTGGGCGTTTCCTCCCCCATCGCCTTGACACCGCCATGACAGCAGGAGACATTCGCTGTGGAGCAACGATGAACGTGGAGATCGACCTGCTGGGCGGCTTTGCCGTCCGGGTCGAAGGCCGGCCAATTCCTGCCAATGAGTGGCGCCGCCGAAGGGCCGCGTCGCTCGTCAAACTGCTCGCTCTGGCACCCCGCCGTACGCTGCACCGGGAGCAAGTGATCGACGCGTTGTGGCCTGACACCGCGATCGATGATGCCGGCCCCCGGCTGCACAAAGCGGCGCACTTTGCCCGCCGTACGTTGGGCGACTCGAGCGCTCTGGTCTTGTCGGGGGACACCGTTTCGCTGTTTCCCGGCGCCTGCGTGGTCGTAGACGTCGATGAGTTCGAGCGCAGTGCCAAGCAGGCTATTGCCGCTCTGGACCGCGATCCCGAGGGATGGGCAGCCGCAGCCGCCGCTGCTGACCGCTGGGCCGGCCAGCTTCTGCCTGACGATCCGTACGAGGAGTGGTTGGAAGTTCCGCGTGACCGGTTGCGCGAGCTCCGTCAAGAGCTGCTGCGGCGATCCGGCCGCTGGAACGAGCTCGCCATGGCCGACCCGGCCGACGAACAAGCCAACCTCGCCCGCGCCAGGCAGCTGGCTGACGGCGGCAACCGAGGAGCCGCGCTACGCCAGTTGGAACGGCTGGAGCGGGCGCTTCGCCGCGAACTGGGCGTCAGCCCCGGCCCTGCGGTGGCCTCACTGCGGGCCGAATTACTTGCATCCGACGCTCACGAGACTCAGCGCCGGCCGGCGAGGGTTCTCTTTGGTCGCGACGCCGAGCTGCGCCGGATCGACCGGTTGATCGTCGCGGCGGGCGCGGGCGAGGGGCGCACGCTCTTTGTGTCCGGGCCCGCCGGCATCGGCAAGACTGCCGTGCTGCGGTGGCTCGACCGGCGCGCAGAGGGGCGTGGGCTGCGTGTGGGCGTGGGCGCTGCCGCAGCTCTGGAGGGCGCCTGGCCGTACGCGCCGGTGCTCGAGGCTCTCGCGGATCTGTGCCGTCGCTACCCGGCGCTGCTGGACGGTCTGGCCGACGAGTACCGAACCGAGATCGAGGGGGCGCTGCGGGGCAGCTCACCTGAGTGGGCAGGCGAGAGCCGTCACCAGCGGCTGTTCGTCAGCGCCGCCGAACTGCTGCGACTTGCCGCATCCGGCGGGATCGCGCCACGCGCCGTGCTGAGGAGGAGGGAGGGGACACGCATTCCGTCCCCAAGCGACGACGAAGTAGGCGCGCTTCAAAGGCGCGACCCGCGCGGAGCGAGCGCAGCGAGCGGAGCAATCAAACTCGGCGGTGCGGTGCTCATTGTGGATGATGCGCACGACGCCGACGAGGCGAGCCTGCGGCTGTTGCACTACCTGTCACGCGCTGCGGTCGGCGAGCGAATTCTGATCGTCGTCGCGCACCGGCCATGGCCACTGCGACCGGCCATGGACGCGATGCGTCGAAGTCTGATCGGTCGTGGCACATCAGTGCCACTTGATCTCGGTCAGCTCCCCGACGAAGACATCCGGCAGCTGGCGAGCCCCGCAGTCGGAGAGGACCAGGTGATTCTGGAACGCGTCGTAAAGCTGGCCGGCGGCAATCCGTTCGCCGCGATCGAGCTGGCCCGTACGGCCGCGTCCGGCGACGATCGAGGTGGTCCGACGGGTGCCCTCGTGCTTCGGGGTCTCGGCGACGCAGCCATCTCTGCCTTGACCAACGTTGCGGTGTTGGGAGCCGAGTTCAACACCGACGAGTACGTCGCGCTAGCCGGCGTTAGCGAGGCGCAGGCCTATGCGCTTCTTGACGAGGCGCTTGTTGGGGGTGTCATCGAGCGAATGGCAGCGGGCTACCGCTTCCGGCACTCGCTCGTTCGCGACGCCTTGCTCGACGGGCTGCCGCCGCACCGTCTGCTCCCCCTGCATCGTCGCGCGGCCGAGGCGCTGCGCGGCCTCATCGCATCCCCCGCGCGGATCGCCCACCAACTGCTGCAGGGCGGCGATGTCGGTGCTGCGGCACCCATCCTGCTGCAGGCCGCCCGAACCGAGGCAGCCATCGGCGCATACCGTGATGCGTTGTCATTAATTGACGCTGTACGCACCGATGTCCGGGATCCGGAACGTGGGCCGCTGCTTGCATTGCGTGCCGACATGCTGATGGCCACCGGTGATGCGGGTGCGGTCGCCGCGTACCGGGAGGCGTTGTCCGCCACCGACGATCCCGCTGAGCATCGGCGGTTGCGGCCCCGGCTGGCAAGGGCCGCCACCTTCGCCGGGGATTACGCCGCCGCTGGTGAAGCGCTGGAGGGACTGGAGCCGGACGGGTCCGCCGACGATGCCGCGCTGCTTCTGGCGCGGGGGAACCTCGCCTATTTCACGGGCGATCTGGTAGCCGCGGAGGCTGCGGCCGATGAGGCACGTCGCCGTCTTGCGTTTGCCGATCTGGCCGACTGGAGACTCTACGACCTCATCACGCTGCAGGGATTGATCGCCCATCTGCGTGGCGAGTGGTTCTCGCGGCTCGCTGTAGAGCTCCGCACCAGCGCTGACCGGCCGGACCTGGCGCGGGCGATGTTCGACAGCCACTTGTGCGTCGGGGAGTACCTGCTGTACGGGCCAACGCCGTATGAGGAGGTACTCGCCCTCTCTGCCAGGCTGCGCGAGTCGGCGCGCCGATCTGGGGCGCTGCGGGCCGTCGCCTTCGCCACAGCGCTGCGCGGCGAGGCGGCCCTCCTCTCCGGTGACCTGACCCTCGCCGAAATGGAACTGACCGAGGCCGCCGAGCTGCACCATGACATCGGATCCATCGCAGGGGAGGCGCACAGCCTGCAGCGGCTCGCCGAGGTGCGCCTCGCTCAGGGCGATCGCGCCGAAGCTCAGCAGCTGCTTCGCCGGGCGCTGCCGCTCGCCCACTGGTCGGCAACTGCTCTGCATCTGCTCCAACGCGTGTACGGCAGCATGATCCGTGCCGCGCCGGACGTAGAGACAGCCCGTGCCATCGTCGACCAGGCCATGTCCACTGTGGGTCAGGAAGACGCGTGTCCTTTCTGTTCCATCATGCTCGCGGTGCCAGCCGCGATCGCCTGTGCTGACGCCGGCGACTTAGACGATGCCCGACACCATCTGGTGATTGCCGAGCGCTCCGCCGCATTGTGGAAGGGATCCGCATGGAAAGCGTCGATAGCCGAAGCCCGGGCGCACCTGCACCGCGCGGAGGGTGATGCTGAAACTGCCAGCCGTCAGTTGCGCGAGGCGGCAGAACTCTTCGCCGCCGCCGGTCAACCGCTCGACGTAGACCGCTGCCTCGCCTGACGTCCTCGCCTTGCACCGCAAGTGAGTGGCTCAGTCGCCACCTCGGGATCCGAAAAAGCCACACCACATGGGGACTCGAAAACTCTGCACCGGTCGGGAATTTGAGCAGGCCAGGGGGATTAGGGTCCGTTCAGCGTTCTCTTTCACCACCTTGGTAGGTGCCTCAGCACCCGAATCAGGGAAGTCGCCGGGAATGTTGTCGGAAGACGAGCGACGTAGCGTCACATTCCAGATCGGAAGAGGTGACGCGGTGGTTGCGGAACTGCTCGGATGGTTCGGGGCGGGTCTCTCCTGTGTCATCAGCCTCCCGCAGGTTGTGCGGACGATGGGCGCCAAGCGGCTCGACGGCATCTCCTGCGCCACCTACTGGCTCGTCTTGGCCAACGCTGCAGCATGGACTGCCTGGTCGCTGCTCACGGGCGAATACGCCGCGGGAGTCCCGGCCTTGATCAACGGTCCGGCTGCGATCGTGATCTTGCATCGACTCTTCGCCACTCGCCATACCGCTCGTCGAAGCGGGTTCGATACCGAGGTTCGCAAAACCCTACCCATCCGACCCTCTAACGTCGCGGCGGCAGCCGCCTCCCTTCGCCGCCGTGTTCATTGCTGGCTTCACCGGCGGCATCCGCAAGCCTTACACCCCGCAGCGGCGGCGAGCGACTGCTTGCGTATGGCGGAAGCGGCGTCCGGAAGCAGTCACGCGTTCGAATAACAAGCGATCTCTTTCCGGTCAGCGGGCGATGGGCAGGAAACTGGCTCGGACAAACTGGCTCGGACAAAGGAGAAGGGACACGTGCAATTAGAACGGTTGACGTATCGGCAACTCGCCTGACTCCCCGGCGAGGTGGTGCCTATAGGCCGCTGTTCGAGGCCGAACGGCGCCCGTTAAGGCCTAGATGCCCCTCGCCGCTTAGGACAATCAACGGTTTCTCAAGATCAAATATCTTTTGACTACGAGTTTTGCCGTGGAGCTTAGGGGACTCGAACCCCTGACCTCTTCCATGCCATCGACAGTCGACCTGTGTGGTGGACCGGCCCGTAGGCTGGCGACTGGTCACCCGCGTCCGCCGTTGACCGTCACTGTGCGAGCGGATTGGTAAGCAGTTTGGTAATCAGCCTCGTCGTCAGACGATCGACCGGTTGGGGTCACACTGGAGATCAGTCAGGCTTCGACTGTTCATGCTGGTCACGACCGTGACGCTTTCGTAGAGCGTCTGGTGAGCACGGCGTGGCCTGCGGGTACGCCTACGACTCGCTCGACGACTACGAGGGCGCGGAGTTGGTGGACGGGTCCCCGACCTTCAGCCGCCTGCTGCTTCGCATCGCACGTGTTTTCGGCCGACCCGCTCTGGCCCGCCGGATCACCGATGGCCCGAAGAAGGAACAGCGGCTACTGCGCCTCTCCCGACTCCCGTCCCAGACACGCCACCGGCATCCCTGGGCCAGTGAGACGAGCTGACGTCTCCTACCCGGCCAGCGCCGTCAGCGTCCGTTCCCCGCCGGGGTCGGCGGCGGTGGCCGGGACCACGGCGATCTCATCCAGCCCCGCCGCGGCGTACGCGTCGACACGAGCACATACGGCCGAGGCGTCCCCCACCAACCCGACCGTGCCCGCGGCCTCGATCGGAAGCACGTCCAGCAAGGCATCCGAGCCGGCGCCGGAACGTGCCAGCTCCACCGCCTCCCCGAAGCCAGTTGCGGTGAGCATGTCGCTGTAGCCCGGCACGGTCAGATATCCCACGATGCTCCGCAGAATCTGGGTGACGGACTCCGGCTCCGGGTCGACGGCCGCGGGCAGCCAGGCGGCCAGCCGCGGCGCCGGCCGCCCCGCCCGCTCCGCAGCTGCGTCCAACTTGCCACGCAGCACACGCACTTGCTCCGGCGAGACGACATCGAGCAGCATCCGATCGGCATGCTCGGCCGCCGCGGCGATCGCCCGGTTCCCGAACGCCGCCACGGTGACCGGCCCTCCGGGCGCCTGCTGACGCCGGCGGAAGACACTCCCGGGCACGATCGGCTCGCCCAACTCCCCGTGCATGAGCGTACGTACGGCCCCGGCGGTCTCAGCTAGCACGGCCGCTGGCCGGGTACGAGCCCGACCGTGAACGCCCTCGACCACCCGCTTGCTGGAGGTCCCGAGAGCCACCCCGACAGGCCGCCCCACAGCAGCGGCGACCGACGCGGCCCCTCTGACGATCGTCAACGGATCGCGTACGGACACGGGCACGGGCCCGGCCGTAAGTGCAACGCGCGCAGTGGCACACCCGATCGCGGCGGCCAGCACGAAGCAGTCCCACGTCGGCCCCTCGCCCGCCCACACCTCGTGGTACCCGAGCCGGTCGGCGAGCACACCGACCCGCAACGGCTCATCGACCGGACTGTCGTCCTCACGTGCCGCGGCGACCACACTGATGTCCATCTACGTCACGGTAATTGCTGTGCGCGCGGGGCCAGAGGGCCGGCGGCCGGACGGCTCGGCGTGCGACGCACGCCGCGGGCGCTCAACGAGTCGTGCGACCTTTGGGCTAGCCCAACCGATCTTGCCGCGCACTATTGGCTTCGAGGCGGTCAGACCCCCCGGCCTTTCCCGTGAGACGTCTAACAGCGTCCTCCATGTGCTCTACCAGCAGCCGGTCGGTTTCGGCTGAATCCCCCCTGGTGAAGGACTCCGCGATCCTCTGGTGCTCCGCGACTCTGGTGTCCCCTACGGCATAGGTCGGCTCGAGAGCGGCGATGCACATTCGAGTCTCGGTCATCAGGGTCTCGTGGATTCGGATCAGCCGAGGGCTTCCCGACGCACGCACGTATGCCTTGTGGAAGGCGACGTCGATCTCGCTCACCCTGCGGATGTCGCCGTTCTTGGCGGCCTCCGCCATCTCCTCAGACAGCGCGAGCAGCTCGGTGGCCGCGGCATCCTGGTCCCGCTGGTGGACCAGTGCTGCGGCAGCACGCTCCACCGCGGCGCGAGCGAGGTACATGTCGACCACATTCTCCGGGGTCATCTCGATGACGAAGTGGCCGCGGTTCCGATGGGCGGTGAGCAGGCCCTCCTGAGCGAGTCGCTGGAGCCCCTCCCGCAAGGGGCCTCGGCTGACATTGAGCTGACGTGCGTAGGCGGCCTCGCTGACTTGTGCACCCGGCGCGATCACGCCAGTCGCGATCGCCTCCCGGATTCGGGCCGCGATCAGGCCCGGCGTCGATTCCTGGACCACGGGCTCGATGCGGCCTTCCCCGGAAGAGCCGGTCACTGGGCCGCTCCCGCCATGGATCTGAAGAGGGCTCCGAGCCCGGGCAGCGGCCGAACGAGGCCACCGAGTCGAAGCCCCTCGAAGATCGTCACCTGGTTGGCCGTGAGAACCGGCATCCCAGCGGCGGCCTCGAGCTCGTCAACCCATGCGAGCGAGTGCATTGCGGTGTCCGGCACGAGCACGGCCTCCACAGTGTCGCGTTCGGCCTGGGTGACCAGAGCGATCACTTGGTCACGGGTCAGCGTGCCGACCTCGGCCGCGGTGTAGATGTCGTGGCTGCTCATCGTGATGACCTCGATGTCAGCATGCTTGAGGAAGGACACGAAGCACTTCGCCACATCATGGGGGTAGGAGGCTACGACGGTGACCTTCGTCACGCCGAGAGCATGGCAGGCGCTGACAAAGGCGAGCGAAGTGGACGACGTCGGCACCCCTGAGACCTGCGCGAGTTCATCAACTTGCTGATGGGCTCCTACCCATCCGAAGACGAAGCTGCCCGAGGTGCAGGCCCACATCAGGGAATCGAGACGGTGTGACGCGGCGAGAGTGCGGGCACCCTCGGCCAGCCGGTCGTGCTCGCCGAGGTCCATCAGCGCGTCCAGACGATGGGCGTCCTCATCCACCGATGTTTGAACCAGCGGCAGCGCCACGTTCCAGTCATCGTGTTGAACCTGCTGGAGACGGTCGACCAGAGCGGGAAAATCGTCCTCGGCGCCGTGCCCCGGGTAGAGCAGTCCCACCGTCGTCATGGCACCTCCCGACCTGAGTAGATTGTTGACAATACTAGTTGGGACAGGCACCCACCGATTCGACCGGTGAAGGATCAGGCCGGCCGCGTGCCCACGCAATTAGGGTCAGGTTGGCGGTCTGCCGAGTAGCGACTGGCCCGGGCCTACGGCTGCCACACCAGCAGCGGCTAGGACCGCCCACATCGTGACCTGGTTGGCGGTGAGCACTGGAACGGCCAGTTCCTGCTCCAGTGAGGCGATGAGATCGTAGGTCCGCAGATTGGTGCACGATAAGAACACGGCGTCTCCGCCGCCTCGGGCGGTCCTTCGGACGAGGTCGGCGGTGATTTCGTAGGGCACCGTCCAGATCCTCCCGGTCAGGCCCATGTCATTGTGGGCCGTCACCTCGAGGTCGGCCTCGTTGAGGTAGGCGCGCAGTTTCGCCCCGACCGCTCCGTCGTACGGCGTCACAACGGCAATCTTCTTGACGCCCAGTGTGCGGGCGGCCCCGATGACAGCACCGCTCGTGGTGACTGCTGCGGGTGCGCCCGCCTCGACCATGCTCGCGACGAGGGCAGCCTCACCGGCCAGGCCCCGGATGAAGCTGCCCGAGGTGCACCCGTATGCCACTGCCGCGGGCTCGACGACTAAGAGGTCCCTGGTACACCTCGCCACTGCCTCCCGGTCACCGACGGCCATGGCTTGCGCCACGCTCACAGGGATGTCGTGGTAGGGAGTGCGAGTCAGGTGCAGCGACACCTGCGCCGGCACCCACCGCCACAGTTCCCGGTCGAGAGCGAAGTCATAGGGAATGACTACGCCAATCCCCACCTGATCTGTGGCGGCCGCGGCCGCACCGAGGGCTTCCATGGCTTCATGATGCCTGCCACGGATTGTTGACAATCAGACAGCTGCTTCCTAAGTTGACGGGGTGATCGGCCCTCCATCTCACGAGACGCCGGTCGTCGTCGTGCTCTGTGAGCACCTCGGGGAGCGCCCGGGTCATCTCGACCCGCTGCGCACCGGGTTCGAACTCCGTTTCACCGACGCCGCGGGGCTGCCGGACGCCGTTGCGGGCGCGCAGGTGCTATTCCTCTGGGACTTCTTCTCCTCTGCGGTTGAGCAAGTGTGGGACCGCTGCACCGACCTGCAGTGGATCCACGTCGCTGCCGCGGGCGTCGACACGCTGCTCTTTCCAGGGCTGGTCTCCTCCGACGTTGTGGTCACCAATGCGCGCGGCACGTTCGACCGGCCAATCGCGGAGTTCGTCCTGGCGTCGGTGCTCGCTCACGCCAAGCTCCTCCACGAGAGCCACGACCTCCAGCGCCGCCACCAGTGGCGGCACCGCGAGACTCGCGGCGTGGCCGGCGCTCGGGTCCTTGTCGTCGGCACCGGCGCCATTGGCCGTCAGATCGCCCGACTGCTGGGTAGCGCCGGTTTGCACGTACGCGGGGCGGGCCGCAGCCCGCGTGACGCCGACCCCGACTTCGGCACGGTGGTGTCGAGCGCCGACTTGCCGAGCCAAGTCGGGTGGGCTGATTACGTGGTCAACGCGACGCCGCTAACCGATACCACTCGCGGCCTATTCGATGCAGCAGTCTTCGCCGCGATGAAGCCGACAGCCCACTTCGTCAACATTGGCCGCGGAGCGAGCGTGGTGGAGGCCGACCTACTGGCCGCGCTAAGTACGCGCAGCATCGACGGCGCCTCCCTGGATGTCTTTGACACCGAGCCGCTCCCCGAGGACTCGCCGCTGTGGGACGCGCCCGGGTTGGTCGTGTCCGCGCATATGAGCGGGGATGTCGTCGGCTGGAGAGACACTCTGGCCAGGCAGTTCGTCGACGAGGCCGAGCGCTGGCTGGCTGGCAAGCCGCTGTTCAACGTGGTGGAGAAGTCCCTCGGATACGTGAAGGCAGGATCGTGACGGACCTGTCAATGATGAGTGCCGCCGCGCTGGTGGGGGGCTATTCGAGGGGTGAGTTCAGCCCTCTGGACGCCACTCGAGCCGCACTGGACGCTATCGCTTCGCATGAGCAGGCCGTCAACGCGTTCGTCCTGGTCGACGAGGAGGTCTCTCTGTCAATGGCTGAGGCATCCGCCGCTCGCTATAGCGCCGGTGCCCCAATCGGCCCCGCTGACGGAGTGCCGGTTTCGATCAAGGACATGTTCCTTACGGCGGGTTGGCCCACGGTGCGCGGCAGCGATCTGATCGACGCACACGCCGAGTGGCGCGAGGACGCGCCGGCGACGGCCCGGCTGCGCGAGGCCGGCACAGTCTTTCTCGGCAAGACCACCACTCCCGAGTTCGCCTGGAAAGGGGTCACCGACTCGATCCGCCAGGGCGTGACCGGTAATCCCTGGGGCGCCAGCCTCACCGCCGGTGGCTCTAGCGGTGGATCGGCAACTGCCGTTGGTCTGGGCATGGGCACCTGGTCGGTGGGCACGGATGGCGGTGGGTCGGTGCGTATCCCAGCCTCGTTCACCGGAACGGTGGCACTCAAGCCCACGTACGGGCTCGTGCCGATGTATCCCTCCAGTCCCTACGGCACCCTCGCGCACGCCGGACCGATGACCCGTACGGTCACCGACGCCGCAACGATGCTCGATGTCCTTGTCGGATTCGACGCGCGCGATTGGTCAGCACTACCGACCCCGACCACGTCGTTCGTCACCGGTCTCCAGGACGGTGTCGAAGGTCTGCGACTCGCCTTCTCAGCCGATCTTGGCTTCGGGTCCAACGAGCACGAGGTGGACGCCGCGGTGCGCACCGCCGTTCAGGTGTTCGTTGAGGCCGGCGCCAAGATTGACGAGATCGAGCTCGGGCTCAGCGATCCGGTCGACGCCTTTCACGTGCTGTGGTTCACCGGTGCCGCCAAGGTGCTCCAGCCCTTCGGTGAGAACGCTCTCGATCGTGTCGATCCTGGCCTGGCTGCGGCGATCCGTGCCTATGGGCTCGCCCCAACCGCATCTGACTACCTCGATGCCGTGGCGGTCCGGATGGACCTCGGGCGACGGTTTGGGATACTCCACGAGACCTACGACGCGCTGATATGCCCTACGATGCCCATCGCGGCCTTTGCGGTCGGGCAACCGTCACCCGATGGCTGGCCCAGCGATCTCTGGACTTCGTGGACGCCCTACACCTACCCGTTCAATCTGACACAGCAGCCAGCCCTGTCGTTGCCGTGCGGCCTCACTACCGACCAGCGCCCGATCGGACTGCAGGTGGTCGGTCGACGCCACGGCGATGCCATGGTGTTACGCGTCGCGGCGGCCTACGAGGCGCGCACGCCCTGGCACTTGGCCGTTCCGACGCTACGGCGCGCGAGCCATTGACCACCCACCCACGACGCACATCCGAAGGAGGACTCTTAGTGGCCCGCTACATCACCATTACCCTGGACAAGCGCGGGGTGAGCTGCAAGGCTCATCTGCTCGACGACGCCGCGCCCCGCACGTGTCAAGCCCTTTGGGACGCGCTGCCGCTGAGCGCTCCCGCTTTCCACGGCAAATACGCCCGTAACGAGATCTATGCGCTGTTGCCCGCCTTCACCGAGCACGATCCAGGCAGGGAGAACACCACAGTCACGCCCATCCCCGGCGACGTGTGCTGGTTCACGTTCCACGGCGACGATCTCGCCAATCCGGCGTACGGTTACGAAGCCGAGACGGAACACCGTGCGATGACGTTCATCATCGACTTGGCGATCTTCTACGGCCGCAACAACTTGCTCATCAACGGCGACCAGGGCTGGGTGCCCGGCAACGTGCTGGGTGAGATCGTGGAGGGGCTGCCCGAGATGGCGGCTGCCTGCCAGGATGTCTGGATGGGCGGTGCCCGGGGCGAGACCCTCAGCTTCGCACGCGTCGAGACCTGACGGTCAGCCCAGATCGCTGGGTCATGCGGAGTCCTTGAGGTCGATGCCGACGTACTTGATCTCGAGGAACTCATCGATGCCGACGGCACCACCTTCTCGGCCGACTCCCGACGCCTTGACCCCGCCGAACGGTGCCGCGGGGTTGGACACAACGCCCTGGTTGATCCCGACCATGCCGGTTTCCAACTTCTCCGCCACCCGAAGCGCTCGCCGCAGGTCGTTGGTGAAGACATAAGAGACCAGGCCGAACTCAGTCGCGTTGGCCGCTGCGAGCACCTCCGCCTCGTCCCTGAACGGCGTCAGCGGTGCGACCGGCCCGAAGATCTCCTCGTGCGCCATCCGGGCGTCGCCCGGCACCCCGGTGAGGACCGTCGGTGGGAAGAAGAAGCCCGCTCCCTCAGGACGGATCCCGCCGGACAACACCCGGGCCCCCCGGCCCACGGCGTCCTCGAGCAGCTCGGCCACTTTGTTCTGAGCGGCATCGTCGATGAGCGGACCCACCTGGATGCCGGGCT
>Ga0307415_100001293_pt1 | contig 11808 bp, 10 predicted proteins | sample DK1Cmetagenome_FD_204524 | JGI IMG/M metagenome (GOLD analysis project Ga0307415, IMG submission 204524) | Maize rhizosphere microbial communities from greenhouse at UC Davis, California, United States - DK15-C-2 | ecosystem: Host-associated > Plants > Roots > Rhizosphere > Soil | place: USA...
GCCACGGCCGGCCCGGGAGCGGGCGGCCGAGGTCTGCTACCAGGTCGGCCTGGACGAGGAGCGCTACCGGGCCGTCGGCGGGTTCTCCACCGGCATGCAGCAGCGGGTCAAGCTGGCCGTGGCCCTGATCCACGACCCGGCCCTCCTGCTCCTGGACGAGCCCACCGACGGCATGGACCCCCAGGGCCGCGAGGACATGCTGGAGCTGATCGCCCGCATCCGGGGCGAGCTCGGGATCGACGTGCTCGTCTCCACCCACCTGCTCGGGGACGTGGAGCGGGTCTGCGACCGGGTGGTGATGGTCCACGCCGGCCACGTCCTCGCCCAGGGCTCGATCGCCGAGGTCGCCGGGACCACCGAGCCCGGCTTCGGCATCCACCTGGCCGACAACGGCCCCGAGGTGCTGGCCGCCCTGGCCGCGGCCGGCCTGGCCGCCCGCCCCAGCGGGGACGACCTCCTGGTGCAGGGCGCCTCCGACCTGATCCGCGACGTGGCCGCCGAGCGGGGCTGGCCGCTGCGCCGGCTGGTCCCGCGGGCGCCCAGCCTGGAGGAGACGTTCCTGCGCCTCCAGGCCGCCGCCGGCGGCGCCGTCGTCCAGGAGCCGCAGCCGGCGCCCACCCCCGAGGCGGCCTGGGGGGTGCGACGGTGACCGAGGCGACGGCGCCGGGCGGGACCATCTACGACCGCGGCTACCGGCACTACGACGGCCCCCGGGAGGGGCGCGGGCGGCGGATGCGGGCGATCGCGGTCGCCGGGGTTCGCCGGGTGCTCGGGCTCAAGCGCAACTGGAAGACCAAGGTGGTCCCGTGGGGGCTGCTGGTGCTGGCCTTCGGCCCGGTGCTGGCCTTCATCGGCGTGCGGGTGCTGTTCGCCGAGGCCGCCGACGAGTTCTTCACCTACGCCCAGTACCTGCGCATCGTCGCCGGCCTGCTGCTGCTGTTCGCGGCCACCGCCGGGCCCGAGCTGCTCTGCCCCGACCGCCGCCAGAACGTGCTCGCCCTGATCTTCACCCGTCCCGTCACCCGCTCCGACTACCTGCTGGCCAAGATGGCCGCCCTGCTGGCCGTGGTCGGCCTGATCGCCATCGTGCCCCTGGTGGTGCTGTTCGTCGGCAACACCCTGACGGCCGACAGCGCCGCCACCTACCTGCGCCAGAACCTCGACGACCTGGGCAAGATCCTGATCGCCGGGTCGGTCCTGACCGTCTTCTACTCGGTCGTGGCCCTGGCCGCGGCCAGCCTGACCGACCGACGGGCGGTGGCCACGGCCGGCCTGCTGGGGGTGTTCCTGGGCAGCTCGGCCCTGGCCAACATCCTGTTCTTCACCGCCCAGTTCGACGGCCGGCGCTGGGTCGCCTTCCTGTCCCTCAGCGGGCTGCCCGGGCGGTTCGTGGACTGGCTGTTCGGGGCCCCGTTCGACCCGGGCACCCTGGCCGACCAGGCCGGCTTCACCGGGCCCGGCTACCTGGTGGCGATGGCCGTGGTGGCCGCCGTGGCCGCCGCCATCCTCGTCTGGCGCGCGCTGCGCCTGCGCCCGTGAGCGCCCCGGCGGCCGTGGTCGAGCTGCGGCGGTTCTCCAAGTGGTACGGGGACGTGGTCGCGGTGGCCGACCTGTCGTTCGAGCTGCGGCCGGGGGTGACCGGGCTGCTCGGGCCCAACGGGGCCGGCAAGACCACCACCCTCAAGGCCATCTGCGGGCTGCTGCACCCCTCCCAGGGCGAGGTGCTGCTGTTCGGCCGGTCCATCCAGCGCGACCCGATGCTGTACCGGGCCATCGGGGTGGTGCCGGACGGGGACCGGCTGTACCCGCGGCTGACCGTCCGCTCCTATGTCCGGCTGCACGCCGAGCTCCAGGGGCTGGCCGACCCGGGGGCGGCCGCCGACCGGGCCATCACCGAGGTCGACATGGGCCCGCTGGCCGAGCGGCGCCTCAAGGGGCTGTCCAAGGGTGAGCGTCAGCGGACCAAGGTGGCGGGGGCGATCGTCCACCAGCCGGCCCTGCTGGTCCTGGACGAGCCCATGACCGGCATGGACCCCGGGCAGCGGGCCCGCTTCATCGAGCTGGTCCGGCTGATCGGCTCGGCCGGGGTGACGGTGCTGGTGTCCAGCCACATCCTCGGCGAGGTGGAGCGGCTGGCCTCCCAGATCCTGGTGCTGGTGTCGGGCCGGCTGGCCGCGTCCGGCGACTACCACGCCATCCGCGACCTGATGGCCGACCAGCCGCGCACGGTGATGGTCAATGCCGACGAGGCCCGCCGGCTGGCCACCGGGCTGATCGCCCTGCCCTCGACCGTGGCCGTGGAGGTGGACGGCGACGCCCTGCGGGCCCGCACCCGCTCGGTCGACAGCTTCGCCACCGCCCTGCCCCGGCTGGCCCGCGACCAGGGCGCCACCCTGCGCGAGGTCCGCACCACCGACGAGTCGCTGGAGCAGGTCTTCCGGTACCTGGTGGGCCGCCGATGAGCCGATCTCTGGTGCTGCTGCGCTTCAGCCTCGGGCAGCTGCTGGCCGGGCGCCGGCTGGTGCTGATCGCCCTGCTGGTGGCGCTGCCGCTGGTGGTGCCGGCGTTGTTCGCGGCCGGGGCCGACATCGACCCGGCCACCTTCACCCTGGAGCTGTTCCGCCAGCTGGTCCTGCCGGTGCTGCTGCCGGTGGTCGCGCTCACCTTCGCCACCTCCAGCCTCGGCTCCGAGCTGCGCGACGGCACGGCCACCAACCTGCTGCTCAAGCCGATCCCGCGGGCGGCCGTGCTCGGGGCCAAGTACCTCGCGGCGGTGGTGTCGTCACTGGTGGTGCTGCTACCGGCCGAAGCGGTGGGGCACCTGGTCGTCGCCGGCGGGCTCGGCTCGACCGACCTGCTGGCCGGGATGCTGCTGGCCACCGTGGTCGGCGCCCTCGCCTACTGCGCCCTCGGGGTGCTGCTGTCGCTGCTGATGGCCCGGGCGCTGCTGGTCGGCCTGGCCTACGCCCTGCTCTGGGAGGGCGCCGTCGTCTCGGTCGCGCCCTCGGCGGCCTCGCTGTCCATCCGCGGCTACACCGAGGGCGTGCTCGCCGCCGTCCTCGGCGGCGGCGGGCCCGAGCTCACCACCCGGCTGGGGCCGGTCAGCGCCACCGTCCTGGCCGCCGTGGTCACCCTGGCCGCCCTCGTCCTGGCCGTGCGCCGGCTGGAGCGGATGGACATCCCCTGAGGGTGACGGCTCCATCGCGGCCAGCAGGTCGGGGCGGAGCATCCGCACCGCGACCACGATCCCGGCCAGCAGCAGCCCGGTGACCGCGGTGACCACCGGCAGCCCGACCCGGTCCCCCAGCCAGCCCTGGACGACCAGCCCGAGGGAGTGGCCGCCGCCCACCCCGAGCATGAACAGGCTGGCGATGCGGGCCCGCAGCTGGCGCGGGGCCCGCAGCTGGCAGACGGTGCTGGTGCCCGAGAGCACGGCCAGGTAGACGAAGCCGAGCACGGCGATGGCGGCCACGGCCAGCGGGAAGGTCGGGGCCAGGCCGTAGAGCACGGCCGCCGGGCCGACCAGCAGCAGGGCCGCGACCAGCAGCCGCCGCCGGCCCAGGCGGGCGGCCAGCGGGGCCGCGGCCAGGGCGGCCAGGACGGCCCCGACGCCCTGGGCGGTGACCAGGGCCGAGGTCCCGGTGGCGCCCTGGTCGAACACCTTGATGGCCACGGCCGGGACCAGCCCGATGAACGGCGATACCAGGAAGGTGGTGGCCAGCAGCAGCAGCAGGGCGGTGCGGATGCCCGGGTCGCGGCGGGCCGCGACCACGCCCTCGGCGATCGTGCGCAGCACCCGCGGCCGCTCGCCGTCGGCCCCGGCCAGGGGCGGGATGCGGATCAGGGTGAGCGACAGCAGGACCGCCCCGAAGCTGGCCACGTTCAGCCCGAACGCCCAGGCCAGCCCGCCGGCGGTGATGACCAGCCCGGCCAGGGCCGGCCCCACCACCCGGCCGAGGTTGAACTGGGCCGCGCCCAGGCTCATCGCCCCCAGCAGGTCGTCGGCGCCGACCAGGTCGGGGGTCATCGCCTGGACGGCCGGCATGGCCACGGCGAAGGCGCAGCCGGCCAGCAGCACGATGGTGGCCACGGCGCCCACCGACAGCCGGTCGCTGGCGGCCAGCCCGGTGAGGATGGCCGCCAGCAGCGTCTGGAACAGGGTCACCGCGACCAGGAAGCGGCGGCGGTCGAAGCGGTCGGCGAGGGCGCCGCCGAAGGGGCCCAGCAGCACCGTCGGCACGTAGGTGAGGGCGGCCACCGCGCCCGTCCAGGCGGCCTGACCGGTGGCCTGGGTGACATAGATCCCGATGGCCACGGTCTCCATCCAGGTGCCGATGTTGGAGACGAAGCTGCCGGTCCAGACGATGGCGAAGGCGCGGTGCCGGAACGGGCGGAACGGCGACACCCGGGTCGGGTGGGCGGGGCTGGTCACGCGGCAAGGCTACCGTAGGCCCGGAACGGTTCGACTGATTTTGGTGGCCCGCGGCCCCGCTCCGGGGCGGAACCGGCTACCCTGCGTGGCATGGGCAAGCTGCTCGACCTCGATGACCTCACCGACCTCCCGGCGCTCCGCGACCCGTTCCTGGTGGTCCACCTGCACGGCTGGACCGACGCCGGGCTGGCCGCCCAGACGGCGGCCGTGTTCCTGCGCTCGCGCTGGAACGCCACCCCCCTGGCCACCTTCGACGCCGACGAGCTGATCGACTTCCGGGCCCGGCGGCCGGTGGTGCGGCTGGCCGGCGGCACCATCGAGGAGGTGACCTGGTCGCCGACCGAGCTGCTGGCGGCCACCCCCGGTGGCGACCGCGACGCCGTGCTGCTGCTGGGGCCGGAGCCCGACTTCCGCTGGCGGGCGTTCTGCGACGAGGTGGTCGAGGCCTGCCGGCGCCTCGGGGTGGTGGAGGTGTTCGGGCTGGGCGCGTTCCCGGCCCCGGCGCTGCACACCGACCCGGTGGCGGTGGTCGGCACCTCGGCCGATTCGGACCTGGCGGCCCGGCTGGAGACGGTGCCCATGATCGTCGAGCTGTCCTCGGGCATCCAGACGGTGCTGGAGGAGTGGCTGCACCGGGCCGGCATCCCGGCCACCGGGCTGTGGGCCCGGGTGCCCCCGTACCTGGCCGGCGGCGCCCACCCGCCGGCCGCCCTGGCCCTGGTCCAGACCCTGGGCCGGCTGACAGGTGTCGAGATCGAGGCCACCGAGCTGGAGGCGGCCACCAAGGACCACCTGGAGCAGGTCGAGCAGGCCATCCGCGAGCGCCCCCAGATCGCCGAGTTCGTCGACCAGATCCGCGGCCTGGTCGAGCAGGGCGCCGACGAGCGCATCCCCTCCGGCGACGAGATCGCCGCCGAGCTGGAGCGCTTCCTGGGCCAGAACCCGCCCGACGGCGGCGAGGCCCGCTAGCGCTGCCGGAGCACGTCGCCGGCGCCGCGGACGGTGTGCAGCAGGCGGGGCTCGCCCGCCGCCTCCAGCAGACCTCCGCCCGGCCAGCCCGGGCGGGCCGGCGTCGAGCAGGATGCAGTCCAGCGGGGTGCGCCGCAGCACGTCCAGGGCGCGCTCGCCGTCGCCGGCGACGGTGACGCGGAACCCTCGCGCTCGAGGATCGACCGGATGCCGTCGTCATTGATACCGCGCCAAGCTGGGACGAGCCTGTGTGTCCCATTAGAAGCAGATAGGAGTCTGCCGTCGTGTCAACAGGGGTTGACAACTCCTCGGTGTCAACCTAGGATGACAGCCATGGACGAGGCAAGCGAGCTGGCGAGCGCGGTGGACAGCAAGGACCCGCGGGTCGGGTTGCGGGCGGTGGCCGCGCTGCGGCGGCTGCTCGAGCAGCTGGAGACCCTGCAGGTGGCCAGCGCCCGCGCCGCCGGCTGGTCGTGGCAGGAGATCGCCTCCGAGCTCGGGGTGAGCCGGCAGGCGGTCCACAAGAAGCACGCGGCCCGCCGGGGCCTGCTGCGGAGGGACTGAATGTTCGAGCGCTTCACCGACCGGGCCCGCCAGGTGGCCATCGACGCCCAGGTGTCGGCCCGCCGGCTGGGACACGGCTATGTCGGCACCGAGCACATCCTGCTCGGGCTGCTCCAGGGCGACGGCATCGCCGCCCGGGTGCTCGGCGGCCTGGGGGTCACGGCGGCCGCGGTCGAGCGCGAGGTGCTGGCCGAGGTCGGGCGGGGCCCGCTGGGGGCGGGCGACGCCGAGGCGCTGGGCGCGATCGGCATCGACCTGGAGGAGGTCCGGCGGCGGGTCGAGGCGTCGTTCGGCCCGGGCGCCCTGCAGTGGCGTCCCGGTCGCGGCTGCGGCCGCGACCGGCGCCTGCCGCTGTTCGGCGGGCACGTCCCGTTCACGCCCCGGGCCAAGAAGGTGCTGGAGCTGAGCCTGCGCGAGGCCCTGGCCCTCAAGCACAGGTACATCGGCACCGAGCACATCCTGCTCGGCCTGGTCCGCGAGGGCGAGGGCCTGGCCATGCTGGTCCTGACCCGGCTGGGCGCCGGTCCTCAGATGATCCGCGCCCGGGTGCTCGACGCCCTGCGCTCCACCGGCTGAACTTCTGCCCCTCCAGGCTCATCCTTCTCCGGGAGGACGGTGTTGGATTGCGGGTGCAGCGGGTCGACCAAGGGGCCGAGGGTGGAAGAACCCGAGCCGGCCGTGGTGCGGGCGGCGATGGACGGCGACCTGGCCGCCTTCGAGCGGCTGGTCCGCTGCTACCAGGCCCACGTCTGGCGGTTCCTGCGCCACCTACTCGGCGACGCCGCCCTGGCCGAGGACGTGACCCAGGAGACGTTCCTGCGCCTCTACCAGCGCCTGCCTACCTTCGCCGGGCGCTCCAGGTTCTCCACCTGGGTGTTCCGGGTGGCCCGCAACGCCGGGGTCGACGCCCTGCGCGCGGCCCGGCGCCACGACCGCCTGCTGGCTGCGCTGCCTCCGCCGCCGCCCGGGCCGGCTCCCGAGGCCAGGGTGGAGGCGATGGCCGCCCTGGCAAGCCTCACCCCCAAGCTGCGCGAGGCGCTGTTGCTGGTCGAGGTGTTCGGCTTCACCTACCGCGAGGCTGCCGAGGTCCTGCGGGTCCCCGACGGCACCGTGAAGAGCCGGGTCTTCCAGGCCCGGGTGCGCCTGACCGCCTGGCGGGAGGAGGCAGGGAGCGCCGGTGAGCTGTAGGGAGGCGATGGCCGAGCTGTCGGCGGCCGCCGACGGCGAGCTCGCCGCCGGCCGGGCGGGGACGCTGGAGGCCCACCTGGCCGGCTGCCCGGTGTGCAGAGCGTTCCAGGCCCGGCTGGGGAGGCTGCGCCGGCGGCTGCGGTTCGAGCCCATGGGGGCCGTTCCCGACGTCGCCCCCCGGGTGCTGGAGACGATCCGGTCGGCCGGGCTCCACCAAGGGGTTACGGACGACCGGCGCACCGCCCTCGCCCCGTGGGCTAGGCTCCCCCTCCGGGGGGCCTCGCAGCGGCGGGGCGGGTTCTCGCACGCCTGGTCGGCGGAACTCGGGCTTCAGCCTGGGCTCCTGCCTGGGCGCCGGCGGCGGGTGCTGCCGGTGGCGGCGGCGTTCCTGTGCGGGGTCGTACTCGGGGCGACCTTCATCGGTCTGGGGCGCGGCGGGCCCGGCCAGGTCGCCATGGCCGACCTGCCGGGGCGGGTGGTGGCGGCCCAGCGGGCGCTGCGGTCCCTGGCCGCCGATGTGTCGCTGGTCGAGCGCGGCTGGCAGCCGGGCGTCCCCGAGCGCCGGTTCAGCGGCCGGCTCCGCTACCGCGCCCCCGAGCACCTCGCCCTCACCCTGACCGACCGGACCGCCTACCCCTCGGCCGCCTGGCACCGCGCCGACCTCAGCCTGGTCGTCTCGGGAGACCGCTGGTGGACGAGCGGCCAGCGGGCCTGCCCGGCCGAGGCCCTGCCCGACTGCGCGCCGGCCACCCCCCGGGTGCGCCTGGTCGAGCGGCGGGAACCGTTCGCCGAGGCCACGCCCGTCCCCCTCGACCTGGTCACCCCGGTGCGGAGCTTCACCCCGACCGGGGCCGGCACCCCGCTCGGGATGCGCCGGGTCGCCGGGCGGGCTGCGGTCGGAGTGGCCGTCCCCGCCGCCCAGGCGGCGCCGCTGCTGGCCGGCCTGGCCCCGGCCGGCGCCGGCAACCTGCGCGCCCTGCATCCCGCCGACCGGGTCGAGCTGTGGCTGGACCAGGTCGCCCTGGCGCCGCTGGCCGTGGCGGTGACCGCCGCCCCCGGCGCCGAGCGCCGCGCCTGGGCGTCGGCCCGCGGCTACGGTGACCGGCCGGGCCAGGTGGTGCTGGAGCTGACGCTCTCGCGGGTGTCGCTGAACCGGCCGCTGGAGGCGGGCGCGTTCCCGGCCCCGCCGGCCGGCGCCGAGATCGAGGATGCCGGCTTCCGGGACGTGACCCCCGGTGGGCCCGGCCTGGCCACCGCCCCGGCGCCCGCCTGGGTGCCTGCTGGGTTCCGGGCCTACCGGGCCGGGGTGGCCGGGGGAGTGTCGGGTCCGACGGTCGCCGTGCGGACCTGGACCGACGGGAGGGCCTGGGTCAAGGTGCGGGCGACCAGGAACTGGCCGGGGGGCCGGCTGTTCGGCGACCTCGGCCAACTGGTCCGCCCGGCCGGCCTCGGGGCCGGGGTGGCCTACTGGAGCGAGGACGGCAGCCGGGTGGCCGTCCACGGCGACGGTGTCGACCTGCTGGTCACCGGCAGCGTGAGCGGGGCCGACCTGGCCAGGGTGGCGGCCTCGCTGCCGGTGACCGGGCGTCCGGTGCCGGCGGGGTGGGCCGAGGCGGCGACCTCGACCCTGCCCGCGGCGGCGGCGGCCGACCCGGGCCTGCGCATCCCTCGCGACCCGCGTGGCTTCGCCCCGCCGGCGGCGCGGGTCGACGGCGCGACGGTCACCCTGGCCTACGCCGGGCCCGGGGCGCGGGGATTCCTGCTGGTCCAGGCACCGGGCGACCGGCTGGCCCCGCCCCTGGACGACGACCCGGTGGGCGTCCGGGTCCGCGGCCGCGACGGCCGCTGGAGCCCGGGCCGCGGCGAGCTCGAGTGGGTCGAGGGCCACCGCGTCCTCACCCTGCGCAGCCACACCCTCCCGCTCGAGGAGTTGCTGGCCATGGCGGCCACGCTGGAGCCCAGATGAAAGCGGATCGCGGATCGCGGCGGGGGACTGTGGACAACCGGGTCCTCTCCACCCGGCGTGGGCTACGCTCCCCCACCGGGGGACCCGGCGCGGGACCGGGCAGGTGAAGCGCGGCCCCGGGCGGGTCGGGCGCGGGAGCGGGCGATTTCAGGGCGGGGTGGGCCGCTGGGTGCCACCCGCCGTGGCCGCCGTCCTCGGGCTGGCCGTCGGCGCCGGGCCCGCGCTCGCGCTCCAGCGCCCGCCCGACCCACCGCGGTCCCTTCCCGCACCGGTCGCCTCGGCCGTGCCGTCCCCCACGGCCGCGGGCGCTCCCACCCCGACCCGGCCGGTGGCCCCGGCGGACCGGGTGCTGCTCGTGTGGACGCCGGGCCGGCTGCCGGAGGGGTTGGCCGGACGGGTCGGGCGCGTGCGCGGGGTCCGGGCGGTGACGGTGGTCAGGGGCGGGCTCTTGGGGCTGGCCGGATCGGTCGACGCCGACGGGCGGTCGGTGGACCGGCCCCGCCCCGGCGCCACCATCCCGATCGAGGCCGTCGGCTTCGACCCGACGACCTACCCGGCCCTGCTGCCCGCCTCGGCCAGAGCCTCCTTCGCCGGGCTCCGTCCCGGCGAGGCCCTCCTCGGGGCGACCTCGGCCCGGCTGCGCCGGCTCGGGCCCGGAGGCAGGCTCCGGCTCGCCTCCGGCCCCGGGAGCCGGGGGCGCTGGCTGACCGTCGCCGGGGTGGTGGACGACGCCCTGGTCGGGGCAGCCGAGGTCGCGGTCACCGTCGCCGGGGCCAGGACGATCGGGGTCGCCACCGACCGATACCTGCTGCTCACCTACCGCGGCGGCCGGACCGCGGTCGCCGGCCGGCTGCGCCGGGCCCTGGCCAGCAGCCGGCGCCCGGTGCGGCTGCGCGGCCCGGGGGAGACGCCGTTCTTCCGCGCCGGGGACGCCGTCCTGCCCCAGGCGATGGTCAAGGAGCGCTTCGGCGAGTTCGCCTGGCGCAAGGGGCCGGGCGACGGCTTCGTGCAGGACCCGGCGTGGCAGGCGGCCAGCCTGGCCACCGCCGGGGTGGCGATCCTCGGCCGGGTCCGCTGCAACCGGGCCCTGCTCCCGGCCCTGGCCGGCGCCATGGGCGAGCTGCGCCAGCGCGGCCTGGCCCGGCTGGTCGACCCGGACGCCTACGCCGGCTGCTGGAACCCGCGGCTGACCCGCGGCGGCTCCGGGGTCTCGCGCCACGCCTGGGGCGCGGCGGTCGACCTCAACGTGGCCGGCAACCCGACCGGGCTGGCCTCGGCCCAGGACCCACGCCTGATCGAGGTCATGGAGCGCTGGGGCTTCACCTGGGGCGGCCGCTGGCTCGTCCCCGACCCGGCCCACTTCGAATGGCTGCGCGCCCCCGCCGGTTAGCCCGAGCGGCCGCCCCGCTCAGGCGGTGCGGCCGAACGCGGCCAGCAGGACGGTCTGGGCGTCGGCGCCCGGCGGGACGTCGGGACGCTCGCCGATGGCCCCGATGGCCCGGTAGGTGTCCTCCATGGAGGCGAACCAGTCGGCGCAGGCGTCCACCAGCTCGGGGTCGAGCCGCTCGTCGGCCCCGATGGCCCTGGCCAGGTCCCAGGCGTGGACCAGGTGGTCGGCGAACAGCTGCGACACGTACTCGCGGGCCGGGGTGGGGCCGCTGGACAGGTCGACGGTCCGGTCCAGGGCGCCGTCGGCCTGCACGGCGGCCACGGCCTCGTTGGAGGACTCGTCCCAGGCCACCCTGGGGCGGTCGCCGAGCAGGTCGCCCTCGTAGCGGTCGCCGACCTCGGCGATGGTGCCGCCCTCCATCAGCGGGACCGTCCAGCGGTTCTCGTAGACGAGATGGTTGACCAGCTGGCGGACGTTCCAGTCGCTGCACGGGGTGGGCAGCTGCCACTGGTCGTCGGCGACGGCCCGGATCCGGGCGCCGAACTCCTCAACCGCTCTCCGGTGCAGCTCTGCCTGGTCAGCGGGCATTGGTGGCTCCTCTCGGTCAGGTTCCTGGGAGCCTATCGCGAGGCGTTGCATTCTCCTTGCAGCCCGGCTACTCGTACCGGAGGGCCATGATCGGCTGCATCCGGGCCGCCTTGCGAGCCGGCCAGACGCCGAAGAATACCCCCACGGCCACGCTGACCCCGAAGGCCAGGGCCACCGACCAGCCGGTGATGGCCGCCGGCACCGGCGAGAACCGCCCGACCAGCAGGGCCCCGCCGATGCCGAGCAGGATGCCGACGATCCCGCCGCTGACGGTCAGGGCCACCGCCTCCAGCAGGAACTGGCGCAGCACGTCGCGGGTGCGGGCCCCCACGGCCTTGCGCAGCCCGATCTCGCGGGTCCGCTCGGACACGCTGACCAGCATGATGTTCATGACCCCGACCCCGCCGACGACCAGCGAGATGCCGGCGATGGAGGCCAGCACCAGGGTCAGGATGCCGAGGATGCGCCCGACCACCCCGAGGATGTCCTGCTGGGTGAGGACCTGGTACTCCTGCTCGGGATGGGCGTTGGTGACGACCTCGCGGATGATCGCCTGCTCCTCGTCGATCTGCTCGGTGCCGGGGGCCTTGACCGCGATCCCGTCGACCCGGCTGACCCCGAACAGGCGCTGGGCGGCGGTCACGGGCACGAACAGCTCGGCGTCGCGGGCCACCCCGAAGGCGGTCCCGACCCGGCTCATCACGCCCACGA
>Ga0307415_100001296_pt1 | contig 11802 bp, 9 predicted proteins | sample DK1Cmetagenome_FD_204524 | JGI IMG/M metagenome (GOLD analysis project Ga0307415, IMG submission 204524) | Maize rhizosphere microbial communities from greenhouse at UC Davis, California, United States - DK15-C-2 | ecosystem: Host-associated > Plants > Roots > Rhizosphere > Soil | place: USA...
CAAGATGGACGTGGTCGTCCGCTACCAGGGCGGCAACAACGCCGGGCACACGGTGATCGTGGGGGGCAGGACCTTCAAGCTCCACCTGGTCCCCAGCGGCATCCTCTACCCGCACGTCACCCCGGTGATCGGCAACGGCATGGTGGTCGACCCGGGGACCCTGCTGGCCGAGCTGGCCGCCCTCGACGCCCAGGGCATCGCCACCGGCAAGCTGCTCATCTCGGCCAACGCGCACCTGATCATGCCCTGGCACAAGGAGCTGGACAAGCTCACCGAGCGCTGGCTGGGCCGCCAGCGGATCGGCACCACCGGCCGGGGCATCGGCCCCACCTACGCCGACAAGGTGGGCCGGCTCGGCATCCGCGTCCAGGACCTGCTCGACCCGGGGATCCTGGCCAAGAAGGTCGAGGCCGTGCTGCGCGAGCGCAATCCGCTGCTGGCCAAGGTCTACAACCGGCTGCCGCTGGACGCCGAGGCGATCGTGGAGGAGTACGCCACCTACGCCGAGGCCCTGCGGCCCCGGATCGCCGACACCTCGCTGTATGTCTGGAGCGCCCTGCGCGAGGGCAAGCAGGTGCTGTTCGAGGGCGCCCAGGCGACCCTGCTCGACGTCGACCACGGCACCTACCCGTTCGTGACCTCCTCCTCGCCGGTGGCCGGCGGCGCCCTGGCCGGGACCGGCGTCGGCCCCGGCTGGATCGACCGGGTGATGGGCATCGCCAAGGCGTACGTGACCCGGGTGGGGGCCGGCCCGTTCCCCACCGAGGCCGCCGAGGACGAGGCCACCCAGCTGCGGGCGGCCGGCGACGAGTTCGGCACCACCACCGGCCGGCCCCGGCGCTGCGGCTGGCTGGACACCGTCGGGCTGCGCTACGCGGCCCGGGTGAACGGGCTCACCGAGCTGTTCCTGACCAAGCTGGACGTGCTCTCGCGCCTGGAGCGGATCCCGGTGGCCGTCGCCTACCGGATCGACGGCGAGGTCACCGAGGAATGGCCGATGACCCAGACCGAGGTCCACCACGCCGAGCCCGTCTACGAGCTGTTCGAGGGCTGGCGCGAGGACCTCAGCGGCGTCACGCGGCTCGAGGACCTGCCCCGGGCGGCCCGGACCTACGTCGAGGCTGTGGAGAAGCTGGGCGGGGTGCCGGTGACCGCCGTCGGCGTCGGCCCAGGGCGTGAGCAGACCTTACGCAGGGGAGAGCGCTGACCATGAGGATCGCCGTCGTCGGGAGTGGCGGGCGCGAGCACGCCCTGCTGGCCACCCTGGCCCGGAGCCCCGACGTGGAGCGGCTGTTCGCCGTGCCCGGCAACGCCGGCACCGCCCAGGTGGCCGAGAACGTGCCCGGGCTGGGCGTCACCGACGGGGCCGGGCTGGCCGGCTTCGCCGAGCGCCAGCGGATCGACCTGACCATCGTCGGCCCCGAGCAGCCGCTGGTCGCCGGGGTCGCGGACGAGTTCCTGGACCGCGGCCTGCCGGTGTTCGGGCCGACCGCGGCCGCGGCCCGCATCGAGGGCTCCAAGGCCTTCGCCAAGGAGGTGATGGCCGCGGCCGGGGTGCCGACGGCCCGCTCGGAGGCCTTCACCGAGCCGGCGGCGGCGCTGGCCGCCCTGGACGACTTCGGCCCGCCCTGGGTGGTCAAGGCCGACGGGCTGGCCGCCGGCAAGGGCGTGACCGTGACCGGCGACCGCGAGGCCGCCCGGGCGGCCCTGGAGGCGGCCCTGGTCGGCGGGGTCCACGGCCCGGCCGGCGCCACCATCCTGCTCGAGGAGCACCTGGAGGGGCCGGAGGCCAGCGTGTTCGCGGTCACCGACGGCCGCACCGTGCTGCCCCTGGCCCCGGCCCGCGACCACAAGCGGGTCGGGGACGGCGACACCGGGCCCAACACCGGCGGCATGGGCGCCTTCTCGCCCCTCCCCGACGTCGACGACGACCTGGTCGAGCAGGTCCGCCGGACCGTGCTGGAGCCGACCGTGGCCGAGCTGGCCCGCCGCGGCGCCCGCTACCAGGGCCTGCTGTACGCCGGCCTGACCCTGACCGCCGACGGCCCCCGGGTGCTGGAGTTCAACTGCCGCTTCGGCGACCCCGAGACCCAGGTCATCCTGCCCCGGATGACCAGCGACCTGGCCGACCTGGCCTGGACGGCGGCCGAGGGCACGCTGGCCGGCTGCAAGGTCTCCTGGGACCCGCGGGCCTGCGTCACCGTGGTCCTGGCGGCCGGCGGCTACCCCGGCTCCTACCGGACCGGCCTGGAGATCGCGGGCCTCGCCGAGGCCGCGGCCCGCCCCGGCGTCCACCTGTTCCACGCCGGCACCGCGGCCGGCCCCGATGGCCGGGTCCGGACCGCCGGTGGCCGGGTGCTGGGTGTCACCGCCCTCGGCGACGACCTGGCCGACGCCAGGGCCCGGGCCTACCAGACCGCCGAGCTGATCCGGTTCGATGGCGCCCACTACCGGCGGGATATCGCCGCTGTGCTACCGTAGAACCCTTCGTCGCGGTTGTACGAGATGAGAGATATGCAACCTGCCGAGCGAGCGCCGATCCTGCCCTACTGCCGCGTGCCCATCGTGGTCCGCGACGCCAACGCCGACGCCCCGGCGGTGGCCCGCGAGGTCGCCGAGCTGATCGCGGCCAAGCGACCCGGGGCGGTGGCCGAGCACATCGGCAGCTCGGCCGTGCCCGGCCTGGCCGGCAAGGGCACCATCGACCTGCTCCTGCCCACCCCGCCCGAGGAGATCCCGGCGGTCACCGACGACCTGCTGGCCCTCGGCTTCCAGCGCCAGGCGGTGCCCACCGCCTTCCCGCCGACCCGACCCATGCTCCAGGGGGTCATCCGCCACGGCGACACCTCGTTCCGGGTCCACGTGCACGTGGTCCCGGCGAACAGCCCCGAGGTGGCGGCGCTGCGCGGCTTCCGCGACGCCCTGCTGGCCGACCCGGCCCTGCGCCAGCAGTACGAGCAGCTGAAGCGGTCGATCGTCGGCGCCGGGACGGTCGACTCGGTGGCGTTCTCCAAGGCCAAGCACGCCTGGATCGTCGCCAACCTGGAGCGGCTCGGCCTGACCGAGGCCGCCGAGGAGGTCAAGCAGGGGGGGCCTCCCGTAGAACGTTCTAGAATGCCGCGACCAGACCGGAACAAGGGAGTGTTCATGCCGCCAAGGGTTGGGATCGTGCTCGGCTCGACCTCGGACGAGGAGAAGGCCAAGACCGCGGCGGTCATGCTGGAGAAATTCGGTGTCGAGTACGAGCTGGAGGTGCTGAGCGCCCACCGCGACCCCCGCCGGGTGGCCGAGTACGGGGCCAGCGCCGCCGACCGCGGGCTCCAGGTGATCATCGCCGCCGCCGGCAAGGCGGCCGCCCTGCCGGGGGTGCTGGCCGCCCACACCACCCTGCCGGTGATCGGCCTGCCGATCTTCACCCCGCAGCTGGCCGGCGCCGACTCGTTGTTCTCGATCGTGCAGATGCCCTCGGGGGTGCCGGTGGCGGCCGTCGGGCTCGACGCCGCCGCCAACGCCGGCATCCTGGCCGTGCAGATCCTGGCCGTGGGCGACGCCCGGCTGCGGCTCCAGCTCCAGGAGTTCAAGGACCAGCTGGCCGAGGGACTGCGGCTGTAGGCCCATGATCCCCCGGTACACCCTCCCCGAGATGGGCGCCATCTGGAGCGAGGCGACCCGCTTCCGGCTGTTCGTGGAGGTCGAGGTGGCGGTGACCAGGGCCAGGGCCCGTCGGGGGCTGGTGCCGCCGGCCGACCTGGCCGCCATCGAGGAGGCCCCCGCCCCCTCCCCGGAGCGGGTCGCCCAGCTCGACGCCGAGCTGCACCACGACGTGATCGCCTTCCTGACCGCCTACGGCGAGGGCATCGGCGAGGCCGCCCGGCACGTCCACTACGGCTTGACCTCCTCCGACCTGCTCGACACCACCCTGGCCCTGCAGCTGATCCGGGCCTGCGACCTGCTGGGGCGGCGGCTGGACCGGCTGGTCGGGGCCCTGGCGGACCGCGCCCTGGAGCACCGCGACACCCTCTGCCTGGGCCGGACCCACGGGGTGGCGGCCGAGCCGACCACCTTCGGGCTCAAGCTGGCCGGCCACGCCTTTGCCTTCGACCGCGACCGGCGGCGGCTGGCCGCCGCCCGCGAGGCCGTCGCCGTCGGCACCATCTCGGGGGCGGTCGGCACCTACGCCAACCTGCCGGCCGAGATCGAGGCCGAGGTCCTGGACGAGCTCGGCCTGGCCGCCGAGCCGGCCCCCACCCAGGTGGTGGCCCGCGACCGCCACGCCCAGCTGCTGGCCGCCCTGGCCGTGGCCGGGGCCGACATCGAGCGCCTGGCCACCGAGGTCCGCCACCTCCAGCGCACCGAGGTCAGGGAGGCCGAGGAGCCGTTCGCCGAGGGCCAGAAGGGCTCCTCGGCCATGCCCCACAAGCGCAACCCGATCGTGGCCGAGCGCCTGTCTGGCATGGCCCGGCTGCTGCGGGGCTACGCCGTGGCCGGGCTGGAGGACGTGGCCCTCTGGCACGAGCGCGACATCTCCCACTCGGCGGTGGAGCGGGTCGTCCTGCCCGACGCCTGCTGCGTGCTCGACTACGCCCTGGAGCGGGCCCACTGGCTGGTCGCCGGCCTGCGCGTCTCCCCGGAGCGGATGCGGGCCAACCTGGCTTCCTCGGGCGGGCTGGCCGGCTCCTCGGCCGCGCTGCTGGCCCTGGTCGACGCCGGCTGGACCCGGGAGGACGCCTACGCCTGCGTGCAGCGGGCGGCCATGGCGGCCTGGGAGGGCAAGGGCGGCTTCCGCGACCTGCTGCTGGCCGAGCCCGGCGTGACCGAGGTCCTGGGCGAGCGCGACCTGGACGCCGCCCTCGACCCGGCCCGGTTCGTGGCCGGGGCCGGCCCCGTGTTCGAGCGACTGGAGGCGTTGCGGTGATGAGGGCGGGCGCATACGAGACGGTGGTGGATGGCAGGGGGCGCCAGTGAGCGAGCTGACGGCCCCGGAGGGCCTGGCCCATCTCGGCTCCGGGAAGGTCCGCGACCTGTACGAGGTGGACGACGACCACCTGCTGCTGGTGGCCAGCGACCGCATCTCCGCCTTCGACGTGGTCCTGGACGACCCGGTCCCCGGCAAGGGCGAGGTGCTGACCGCCCTGACCGTGTTCTGGCTGGAGCTGCTGGCCGACCTGGTCCCCAACCACCTGGCCGGCTGGCGGGCCTCGGAGCTGCCGCCGGCCGCCCGCCACCTGGCCGGCCGGGCCATGCTGGTCCGGCGGCTGGAGATGGTCCCGTTCGAGTGCGTGGCCCGCGGCTACCTGGTCGGCTCGGGCTGGAAGGACTACCAGGCCACCGGGACCGTCTGCGGCATCCCGCTGCCGGCCGGGCTGCGCCAGGCCGACCGGCTGCCCGAGCCGATCTTCACCCCGGCCACCAAGGCCGAGACCGGCCACGACGAGAACGTCTCCGAGGCCCAGGTGGCCGAGGCCCTCGGCCCCGAGCTGTCCGGCCGCCTCCGCGACCTCACCCTGGCCGTGTACCGGCGCGGGGCCGAGCACGCCGCCCGGCGCGGCATCCTGCTGGCCGACACCAAGCTGGAGTTCGGCCGCGACGGCGACCGGGTGGTGCTGGCCGACGAGGTCCTCACCCCCGACTCGTCCCGGTTCTGGCCGGCCGGGGGCTGGTCCCCCGGCCACTCGCCGCCGTCGTTCGACAAGCAGTACGTCCGCGACTGGCTGGAGACCCGGGACTGGGACCAGCGCCCCCCGGCCCCGACCCTCCCCCCGGACGTCATCGCCGGCACCGCCGCCCGCTACCGCGAGGCCTACGAGCGGCTGGCCGGCCACCCCCTCGACGCCTGGCTGGCCGAGGCCAGGGGCTGACCGAGCTGGGCGCGGCCGGAGGCCTGACTCAGCGGTCCTCGGAGGCGTCCTCCTCCTGCACGCTGGCCACGAACCGCTCCCGCAGCAGGCGCTTGGAGAACTTGCCGGTGGCGGTCATGGGAATCTCGTCGACGAACTCGACCCGCTCGGGCAGCCACCACTTGGGGAACTTGCCGGCCACCGAGGCGACCACCTCGGCCTCGCCGACCTCCGAGCCGGGCTTGCGCACGACCACGGCCAGCGGGCGCTCGCCCCACTTCTCGTCGGGGACGGCGATCACCGCCGCCTGGGCGACCTCGGGGTGGCCCATCAGGGCGTTCTCCAGCTCCACGCTGGAGATCCACTCGCCCCCGGACTTGACCAGGTCCCTGGTCCTGTCCACCACGTGCAGGTAGCCCTGGCCGTCCATGGTGGCCACGTCGCCGGTGTGGTACCAGCCGTCCACGAAGGTCCGGGCCGAGCGCTCGTCGTCCAGGTACTCCGACGCGATGGTGGGGCCGCGCAGCTGCAGCTCGCCCATGGACTTGCCGTCGGCCGGGACCTCGTCGCCCTCGTCGTCCACCAGCCGCTGCTCCAGCCCGGGCACCAGCAGGCCCTGCTTGGCCTTGTAGCCGTAGCGGGCCTCGACCGGCAGGTCGCCCATGGTCGACTTGAGCCGCGAGAAGTGGGTCACCGGGGTCGCCTCGGTCATGCCGTAGGCGTGGACGAACTCGACCCCGTGGCGCTCCTCGTAGGCCCGGATCATCGTCACCGGCGCCGCCGAGCCGCCACAGAGGATCCGCTGCAACGACCCCAGGTCGCCGCCGTCCGACTCCAGCAGCTGGAGGATGCCGAGCCAGACCGTCGGCACCCCGGCCGACACCGTCACCCCCTCCTCGCGGATCAGCCGCAGGTAGTCGGCCGGGGTGGGGGCGGGGCCGCCGTACACCTGGCCGGCCCCGTACCAGGTGGCCGCGAACGGCATCCCCCAGGCGTTGACGTGGAACATGGGCACGATCGGCAGCAGCACGTCGCGCTCGCAGACGGCGGCCGTGTCGACCAGCCCGACCATCAGCGAGTGCAGGAACAGGGCCCGGTGGGAGTAGGCCACGCCCTTGGGGTTGCCGGTGGTGGCCGAGGTGTAGCAGATCCCGGCGGTCTGGTGCTCGTCCAGCTCCGGCCAGTCGCTCATGGGGGCCGAGCGCTCGACCAGCTCCTCGTAGCCGTGCTCGGACCCGAAGCCGAGCGACGGCCGCTCGCCGTCGGCGGCGTCCAGCACCAGCAGGTGCTCGACGCTGTCCAGGCTGGGCAGCACCGGGCCGATGGCCTGGGCCAGCTCGGCGTCGCAGATCAGGACCCTGTCGCGGGCGTGGTTGACGATGTAGGCGAGCTGGTCGCCGCCGAGGCGGATGTTGAGGGTGTGGTAGCTGGCTCCCATCAGCGCGGTGGCGAAGTACACCTCCAGGTGCCGGTCGGAGTTCCAGCAGAAGGTGGCCACCCGGTCGCCGGGCCCGATGCCCAGCTCGCGCAGGCCGCCGGCCAGCCGGGCCACCCGCTCGGCCCACTCGCCGTAGGTGGTCCGCCGCGTCCCCTCGAGTCGCCTGGTCACGAGTGGCTTGTCCGGGAACAGGCTGCGAGCCCGCTGGTAGATGCTCTGGACGGTGAGCGGGTAGTCCATCATCGCGGCGGACCTCCTCACGCGCGGCTGCCCAGATGCTACCGTCCCGGCCGGGGGAGATGGAGGGGGATCGATGGAGCTGTACCTGGTCAGGCACGGCGAGACCGAGTGGTCGCGGGCGCGCCGCCACACCGGCCGCAGCGACCTGCCACTCAGCCCGGCCGGGGAGGCCGAGGCCAAGGCCCTCGGGGACCACCTGCGCGGCCTGGAGGTCGACCGGGTGCTGTCAAGTCCCCTGCGCCGGGCCGTCATGACGGCCACGCTGGCCGGGTTCGGCGACCGGCTGGAGCTCACCGACGCCCTGCTGGAGTTCGACTACGGCGAGTACGAGGGCCTGACCAGCGCGGAGATCCGGGCCACCCGGCCCGACTGGGACCTGTTCCGCGACGGCTGCCCCGGCGGCGAGACCGTGGAGGCGGCCACCGAGCGGGCCAGGCCCCTGGTCGAGGAGCTGGTCGCCGAGGGGGGCCGCAGCCTGCTGTTCGGCCACGGCCACCAGCTGCGCATCCTGGCCGCCCGCTTCCTGGGGCTGCCCCCCGAGGGGGCCAGGCACCTGTTCCTGGGCACGGCCAGCCTCTCGGTGCTGGGCATCGAGCACAACTGGCCGGCCGTCCTCCTCTGGAACGAGCAGGAGGGCTCCGGCGCCCACGCCGCCGAGGCCGGCACCACCGGCTGGCGGGGCGTCCCCGACTCGGGCCGCCGATGAGCGACCCCCTGGCCGACCCGGCCCGGCGGGCGGCCGTCACCGCGGCCCGGGAGCGGATCGAGCCCGGCATGACCATCGGCCTCGGCTCCGGCCGGGCCGTGTTCGCCCTGGTCGACCTGCTGGCCACCACCTGGTCGGCGCCCCAGCCGCTGCGGGCCGTGGCCGCCTCGGCCCGGACCGAGGCCAGGGCCAGGGCCGCCGGCATCGAGCTGGTCACCCTGGACGGCGACCGCACCCTCGACCTGGCCGTCGACGGCGCCGACGAGGTCGACCCCCGGCTCGCCCTGCTCAAGGGGGGCGGCGGCGCCCTCCTGCGCGAGAAGCTGGTCCTGGCCGCCGCCCGCGCGGTCCTGATCGTCGCCGAGGCCCCCAAGCTGGTCGACCGCCTCGGCGCCACCAGGCCCCTCCCGGTCGAGGTCGTCCGCTTCGCCTGGCCCACCACCCGCCGCCGCCTCCTCGACCTGGTCCCGGCGGCAACCCTCCGCCACACCGAGACCGGCGCCCCCTTCGTCACCGACGAGGGCCACCACCTGCTCGACTGCGCCATCCCCGACGGCGACCTTCCCGCCCTGGCCGCCGCCCTCAAGGCCACCCTCGGCGTGGTCGAGCACGGCCTCTTCCCCGACACCGCCGACGAGGTCCTCCTCGGCCAGGCGGACGGGGCGGTCCGGGTCCTCAGCCCTCCAGGGCGGGCGCCCGGCGGAGGATGAGGGCGCTCACGTCGACCAGCCAGAGGGTGATGACGGTGGGGAAGATGATCGTCAGGACCCTGCTCAGGGTGGTGGGCTCGCCGACGATGGCCTGGACGAGGCCGGCGGCCAGCGAGCCGACGCCGGCCGCGACCGCCACCCAGCCCAGCCAGCTCGGGTAGCGCCGGCTCCAGGCCACGGCCAGGCCGTAGAGGACGAAGGTCACGCCGGCGAAGAGGACGTTGAACAGGGCGGCCAGGGCGAAGTTCATGGCCTCGGAGGCCAGGAGCACCCGCAGGGCGGCCGCCCGCTCCCCGGGCGGGGCGCTCGACCAGGCCTCGGCCAGCGGCTTGGCCGCCAGCCCGTCCAAGGTGACCAGGATCAGCCCCACGGTGATGCCGGCCACCGCGGCGGCCGACCCCAGCCGGGCCAGGGCGCCCGGGAGGCCGCCCTGGATGGAGCGGCCGATGGCCAGCAGGCCGCCGAGCATCAGCACCAGGCCGACGACGATGGTCAGGTGCCCGGGGACCCAGATGCGGCTGTCGGCGATGGTCCGGGCCACGCCCTCGGGGTCGCCGACGGGGGTGGCGGGATGGATGAGGTTGCCGACCAGGCCGAGCAGCGCCCCGGCGATGCCGGCGGCCGCCCCGATCCGCAGCTCCCATCCGGTGGCCGTCCTCGCGGTGGCTGTCCGCTGTCCTGCCATCAGGCGCTCCTCCCGCGCAGCAATCTTGTCAGCGTCAAGATAGGGGGCCGGGCCAATCTTGTCAATGACTAGATTCGTGCTAGAGTCGCCGCATGGCCAGCGCCGCCGGGGCGGGCGACGTCGCCCGCCCCTACCACCACGGCGACCTCCGCAGGGTCCTGCTCGAGGCCGCCGTCGAGGCGATCGACGAGGTCGGGCCGGCCGCGCTCAGCCTGCGCGACCTGGCCCGCCGCGCCGGGGTGTCCCACGCCGCCCCGGCCCACCACTTCGGCGACAAGGCCGGGCTGCTGACCGCGGTCGCCGCCGATGGGTTCCGGCGGCTGGCCGCCACCCTCGGCGACGCCTACCGCGCCACCGGCAGCTTCCTGGAGGTCGGCATCGCCTACGCCCGGTTCGCCGTCACCCACCGCGCCCACTTCGAGGTGATGTTCCGGCCCGAGCTGTACCGGGCCGACGACCCGGCGCTGGCCCAGGCTCGCGACGCGGCCAGGTCGCTGCTGTACCCCCCGGCCGCCGAGGCCGCCGACGGCGGGGGCGACGACCTGCGGGCCGCGGTGGCGGCCTGGTCGCTGGTCCACGGGCTGGTCACCCTCTGGCTCAACCGCAACCTGCCCCCGCAGCTGGGCGACGACCCCGAGCAGCTCGTCCGCGAGGTCGCCCGCTACCTCTTCTGACCGCCCTCCTGGCGGGCCCGGTCCTCGGCCCGGGTGCGGACCCTGTTCATGACGCGGGTGCCGGGGATGGCGGCCAGGAGGAGGGCGGTGGGGCCCCACAGGTAGATGGGGAGGGGGGAGGCGACAGCATGGCCAGCAGGAGGGCGCCGAGCATCAGGGCGAGGTCGCGGGGGCTGCGCAGGGCCTCGCGGAGGAGGTCGGACATGCTGACATGGACGGGGGACGGGGCGGCCTTGCGGGCGGCGGCGACGGCTTCGCGGCGCTCCCTCAGAAGCTGGCGCGGCGAAGGACGACGGCGCCATTGTGGCCGCCGAGACCCATCGAGTTCGAGATGGCCACGTCGAAGCGGGCCTCCCGGCTCTTCAGGGGTACGTAGTCGAGGTCGCATGCTGGGTCCGGGTCCTCGAGGTTGATGGTCGGGGGCAGGACCTGGTCGCGCAGGGCGAGCGCGCTGGCGATCGCCTCGAGGGCGCCGGCCGCGCCGAACAGGTGGCCGGTCATCGACTTGGTGGAGGAGACGGCCAGCTCGTCGGCGTGGGCGCCGAACGCCTGGCGGATGGCCTGGGTCTCGGCCGGGTCGCCGAGCGGGGTGCCGGTGCCGTGGGCGTTGACGTAGCCCACCTCATCGGGACGGACCCGGGCCGAGCGGAAGGCGTCGTTGAACATGTGGATCACCCCGCGGCTCTCGGGGTGCGGGGTGGCCACGTGGTAGGCGTCGTTGGAGGCGCCGTAGCCGGCGACCTCGGCGTACACCTTGGCCCCGCGGGCCCGGGCGTGCTTCTCGGACTCGAGCAGGACCACGGCCGCGCCCTCGGCGATCACGAACCCGGCCCGGGCCCGGTCGAACGGGCGCGAGGCCGCCGGCGGGTCGTCGTTGCCGGGGGCCAGGGCCTGCATCTGGCAGAACCCGGCCAGCACCAGCGGGGTGATGCAGGCCTCGGTGCCGCCGGCCAGGATCACGTCGGCCCGGCCCTGGCGGATCTGCTCGGCGGCCTCGCCGATGGCATGCGACCCGGTGGCGCAGGCCGAGACCACGGCGAAGTTGAGCCCGACCACGCCCAGCTTGGTGGCGATGTAGCTGGTGGCGGTGTCGACCAGGCAGTTGGGCAGGAAGGTGGCCGAGACCCGTCCCGGCCCCTTCTCCAGCAGCACGCGCTGCTGCTCCTCGACGATGCCGATGCCGCCGATGGCCGAGCCCACCACCACCCCGGTGCGCTCGGGGTCGAGCTTGTCGATGCCGGCGTCGGCCACCGCCTCGTCGGCCGCGGCCACCGCGAACAGCACCCCGCGGTCCATCCGCCGGGCGTCCTTGCGCGAGGCCACCGCCTCGGGGTCGAAGCCGCGGACCTCGCCGGCGATGCGCACCGGGTGGTCGGAGGCGTCGAAGGCGGCGATCGTCTCGATGCCGCTGCGCCCGGCCAGCATCGCCTCCCAGGTGGAGGGGGCGTCCAACCCGAGCGGGTTGACGGTGCCGATGCCGGTGATGAGCGCGCGCTGTTCCATGTGAAACAG
>Ga0307415_100001297_pt1 | contig 11801 bp, 14 predicted proteins | sample DK1Cmetagenome_FD_204524 | JGI IMG/M metagenome (GOLD analysis project Ga0307415, IMG submission 204524) | Maize rhizosphere microbial communities from greenhouse at UC Davis, California, United States - DK15-C-2 | ecosystem: Host-associated > Plants > Roots > Rhizosphere > Soil | place: USA...
GGCGACGGTGCGCGCGTGGAAAGCTTCCACCATGTCCTCCTCGTCGTGCATGGGCGCGACGACGCTGAGCAATCCGAGCTCGCGCACGGGATCAGCGTAGTCCCCGCTGCCGCTGGATCCGCCGCAGTATCGTGCCGGTCGTGGACGAGGCGAGGCTCGAGGCGGAGCTGTTCGAGGTCGGGCGGCGGCTGTGGTCCGACCTCCCGGCGGGCACGCGCAACCCGTTTCGCGCGGCCGACGAGAAGGCGATGGAGCTGGCCTCGCAGGACGCCGAGCTCAAGGCCGCGCTGTTCCGATTCGTCGACGTCGTGCCGGCCTGCCGCTCGCTCGACGACCTCGCGCGCCACCTCACCGGGTTCCTCGGCGAGGTCGAGCAGCCGCCGCCGCCGATCGCCGTCGCGATGCGGATGGGCAACTCCCGCGCGGGCCGCACCGCGCTGGGTGCAGCGGCCGCGACGGGCGTCAAGCACATGGCGCACCGCTTCATCGTCGGCGAGAGCCCGAAGGCGGCGCTCGGCACGCTGCGCGACCTGTGGAAGGACGGCGTCGCGAGCTCGGTCGACCTGCTCGGCGAGGCGACCGTCACGCAGGGCGAGGCGCAGCGCTACGCCGCGCGCTGCGACACGGCGCTGGAGGAGATCGCGACCGCCGCGCGCAGCTGGCCGCCGCGTCCGGCGCTGGAACGCGACTCGGCCGGTCCGCTCCCGCGCGCGAACCTGTCCGTCAAGGTCTCCGCGCTCACGCCGCTGCTGCGACCGGATGCGCCCGAGCGCGGCAAGCGCGACGCCGCCGACCGCCTGCGCGAGCTGCTGCGTCGCGCGCGCGAGCTCGGCGCGCACCTGCACATCGACATGGAGTCGCTGGACTCGCGCGACGCGGTGCTCGAGCTGGTCCTCGAGCTGCTCGCCGAGCAGGAGTTCCGCGCCGGCCCGTCGGCGGGCATGGTGCTGCAGGCGTACCTGCGCGACTCGCCGCAGACGCTCGACACCGTGCTCGAGTGGGCCGCGGGAGCCGGGGCGGGGCGCGCGTACCCGCTGACCGTCCGGCTCGTCAAGGGCGCCTACTGGGACCACGAGGTCGTCGAGGCCGCCCAGCACGGCTGGAGCGCGCCGGTGTTCGAGGTCAAGGCCGACTCGGACCGCAACTTCGAGCAGCTCACGTGCCGGCTGATGGACGCGCGCCCGGCGCTGCGCGTCGCGATCGCATCGCACAACCTGCGCTCGATCGCGCACGCGATCGCGTACGACCGCCTGGCCGGCGGCGACGGCACCGACCTCGAGCTGCAAGTGCTGCGCGGGCTCGGCGACCCGCTCCAGCACGCGATCGCAGCCCAAGGCCTACGGGTGCGCACCTACTGCCCCGTCGGCGACCTCGTCGCCGGCATGGCCTACCTCGTCCGCCGGCTGCTCGAGAACACGTCGAACGACTCCTTCCTCGCCGAGCAGGCCAAGGGGCGTCCGCTCGAGGAGCTGCTGGCCGCGCCATGACGCTGCCGCCGTTCGTCAACGAGCCGGTGCTCGAGCTGCGGCGGGCGCCGGTGCGCGCCCAGCTCGCCGACGCGCTGCGGGCGCACGACGCGCGCGGCCCGCTCGACGTGCCGGTCTGGGTCGGCGACGAAAGGCGCACCGGCGACGAGCTCGTCTCGACGGACCCGGGGGCACCCGATCGGGTCGTCGCGCGCGCCGCGACCGCGACCGAGGCGGACGTCGACGCGGCGCTCGAGGCCGCCCGCGCCGGGCACCGCGACTGGGGCCGGCGGCCGGCGGAAGAGCGCGCCGAGGTGCTGCTGCGCGCCGCCGCGTGGCTGCGCGAGCACCGGCTGGACATTGCCGCGCTCGAGGTGCGCGAGTGCGCCAAGCCGTGGCCCGAGGCGGATGGGGACGTGTGCGAGGCGATCGACTTCCTCGAGTACTACGCGCGCGGCGCGATCGAGATCGAGGCCGGATCCGAGCTGCTGCAGATGCCGGGCGAGCGCAACACGCTGCGCTACCGCCCGCGCGGCGTCGTCGCCGTGATCTCGCCGTGGAACTTCCCGGTCGCGATCCCCTGCGGGATGGTCGCCGCCGGGCTGGCGACCGGCAACGCCGTCGTGCTCAAGCCGGCCGAGCAGTCGCCCGGCTGCGCCTACGTGCTCGTGCGCGCGCTGCGCGAGGCCGGAGTCCCCGCCGCCGCGCTCGCGCTCCTGCCGGGCGAGGGCGACGTCGGGGCCGCGCTCGTGCGTGACCCGCGCGTCCATACGATCGCGTTCACCGGCTCCTCCGCCGTCGGTCAGGAGATCGTGCGGACCGCCGCCGAGACGCCCGCCGCGCAGAAGCACCTGAAGCGCGTGATCGCCGAGATGGGCGGCAAGAACTGCGTGATCGTCGACGCCGACGCCGATCTCGACGAGGTCGTGCCGGCGCTCGTGACGTCGGCGTTCGTCTATGCCGGCCAGAAGTGCTCGGCCGCTGCGCGCGTGCTCGTCCACGAGGCGATCCACGACGGCCTGATCGAGCGCCTCGCCGGCGCGGTCGAGGTGCTCGAGGTCGGCCAAGCCGAGCGGCTGGACATCGACGTCCCGCCGGTGATCGAGCGCAGCGCGCAGGAGCGCGTCGCGCGCTACGCCGACGAGGCGCGGCGCGCGGGCCGGATCGCGGCGACCGCGCGCTCCGTGCCGGAGGGCGGCTGGTTCGCGACGCCCGCGGTCGCGGCCGAGCTCCCGCCGGACTCGCCCGTGCTGCACGAGGAGATCTTCGGCCCGCTGCTGGCGGTCGAGCGCGTCCGCGACGTCGTCGACGCCTGCGATCGCGTCGACGCCTCGCCCTTCGCCCTCACCGGCGGCCTCTTCGCCCGCAACCCCGACACCGTCGACTACGTCGTCGACCGCTCGCCGGTCGGCAACCTGTACGTGAACCGGGCGATCACCGGAGCGATGGTCGCGCGCCAGCCGTTCGGCGGCAACCGCCTGTCCGGCACCGGCACCAAGGCCGGCGGCCCCGGCTACCTGCTCCAGTTCGTGGAGCCGCGCGTCGTGACGGAGAACACGATGCGCCACGGGCTGGTGGTGTGACGGCCGCCGGCTACGGCCGGCGCCACGGCAGCACACGCCGGAGCGGCGGCCGGCGGAAGTTCTGCTGGCCGAGCGCGGCGTTGACCCCGACCAGCCCGGCCTCGGCGGCGAGCGCGACCAGGCCGAGGCGGTTCAGGCGCCGCTTCGCCTGCTCCTGCGCCGGAGTCGCTTCCGGCGCGGTGTGGTTGCCGTCGGCCAAGGGCACCGCGCCGCCAGGCGCCTGGCGCGCGAACCTGGCGCCCTGCACCGCGGTGGCCAGCCCGGTGGCGGCCACCACGCCGACGAGGACGTCCTTGGCGACGGCAAGGCGCCGCTCGGCCGCCGACAGGTGGCGCGGGCGCGCCTCCTCGGCGCGCGCGCCGAGCCAGCCCGTCGTCACCGCGAGCAGCGAGAGCGAGTTGACGAGTCCGTAGCGACGCCAGGCGGCGTTAACCACCTTGCCGCGCTCCGCGCTGTCGCCGATCTGCGTGACGCTCGGATGCAGCGCGAAGCGGCCGAACATGTTGCCGCCGAGCAGCCCGGCGAGGCCGATGTCGTGCGCCGCGCGGCCGACCTGGCTCAGCGGCACGGGGGGAGTTGGGAGGGAAGCCATGGACCTACCGTTGCCGCGCCGTGGCCGGCCGAAACCGCGCCGGCCAATGTCCGCGGCCGCCGCGCCCCGCGATCGTGTCCTACCGTGCGGCCAGGATGACGAGCCGCGTCCCGGTGCCGAACGGAGCACCCGCGAGGTCTCCGTAGCACCTGGCCTCGTCGAAGCCGGCGCGCGTCAGCATCGCGACCAGCTCCGTCGCCGTGTAGACGCGCAACGAGTACGAGCGCGATTCGCGCTCGCCGGTCGCCTCGATCAGCGTCTGGGTCGTCTGCACCACGCCCCCGGCGGCGTCGAACGTGCGCTGCTCGAGCAGCAGCCGGCCTTCGCCCGCGAGCCTCCACGTCTGCTCGGCGAAGATGCGCACGAGCAGGTCGCGGTGCATCGTCTCGATCACGAGCCGGCCGCCCGGGCGCAGGACGCGGCCGATCTCCGCGAGCGCCTTGATGTCCTCCTCGTCGCCGAGGTAGCCGAGCGATGAGAAGATGTTGATCGCGGTGTCGAAGCTCGCGTCGCGGAACGGGAGCTCGCGGTAATCGGCGCGCACGAGCCTCGGCCAGCGCTCGCCGCGCGAGCGCCGCCGCGCCTCGGCCAGCAGCGACTCGGAGCGGTCGGCGCCGGTGACGCGATAGCCCGCGCGCGCGAGCGGGATCGAGTGGCGACCGAAACCGCACGGCACGTCGAGCAGGTCGCCGCCGTCCGGGCAGCCGGCGAGGCGCACGGCCGCGAGCGCCTGCGCTTCGGCCTCGTCCTGCCCGACGCCGGAGTACGCGCGCAGGTAGAAGCTGTCGAAGAACTCGTCCCAAGTCACGGTCGGGCTGGTCGCCATCAGAGATGCCCCTGGTCGTTCCAGGTCGTCAGGTGCCAGCCGTCGAAGTCGATCCCGTCCATCCGCCGGTTGCGCCGCTCGAACAGGGTGATGCCGGTGTTGGCGTGGCCGGCGTACCAGAGCGGGATCAGGTGCTCGGGCCCGAACGCGTCGTCGAACAGCGCCAGCCCGAGGAAGAAGTGGATGAAGCCGTAGTGGCTGACGAGCAGGATCCGCTCGTCGCCCGCGCGCGCCTCCATGCGGTCGCGCACGCGCCGCACGCGGCCGAGCATCTGCTCGAACGACTCCGCTCCGGGCTCGGCATGGTCGCGCGCAGCGCTCGGCATCCAGTTCAGCGACGCGGTGTCGCCGAAGTCGCCGCGCGACGCGTAGAACGCATCGGACTGGCGCAGCTCGTGCAGGTCCGGGTCGGTCTCGACCGGCAGCCCGAGCACCTCGTTGATTCCGCCCGCGGTCTCCTGCGCGCGCCGCATGGTGCTGGCGACGATCACCTCGAGCCCGTGGCCCTCGAGCCGCCGGCCGAGCCCGCGCGCCTGCTCCCAGCCGCGGTCGGACAGCGCGTCCCAGTCGTCGGGGCGCTTGTGGCCGACACGGTCGGCGTCGTTGGCCAGCGACTCGCCGTGGCGGACGAAGTGCAGCTTGAGGCGCGTCACGCGCGAACCCCGCGGAGGAACAGCTCGTGCAGGCGCGTCTCGCCGGCGATCTCGGGGTGAAACGAGATCACGAGCATGTTGTCCTGGCGCGCGGCGACGACGTGGCCGTCGACTTCGGCGAGCACCTCGACGGCGTCGCCGTGCTCGTCGATCCAGGGGGCCCGGATGAAGACGGCGCGCACCGGCTTGCCATCGATTCCGGGAATCTCGAGGTCGGCCTCGAACGAGCGGATTTGACGGCCGAACGCGTTGCGCCGGCAGGTGTAGTCGGCCATGCCGAGATGCTCGCGGTCGAGCATGATCATCCCCGCGCACGTGCCGAGCACCGGCGTGCCGGAGCGCACCAGCTCGCGCAGCGGCCCGGCCAGTCCCTCGCGTGCGATCCCGAGCGTCATCGCCGTCGACTCGCCGCCAGGGATCACGAGCCCGTCGAGGCCCTCCAGGTCCCCCGGCACGCGGACCTCGCGGACGTCGGCGCCGAGCCCGCGCAGCATCCGCGCGTGCGCCTCGAAGTCGCCCTGGAGCGCGAGCACGCCGACGAGCGGCGCGCTCACCAGCCGCGGTTGGCGAGGAGCTGCTGCTCCTCGAGCTTGCGCGACTCCAACGATGCCATCGCCTGGCCGAGGCCCTCGGAGGCGCGCGCAACGCGGTCGGCGTCGCGGAAGTGGGTCGTCGCCTCGACGATCGCGGCGGCGCGCGTAGCCGGGTCCTCGGACTTGAAGATGCCCGAGCCGACGAACACGCCCTCGGCGCCGAGCTGCATCACGAGCGACGCGTCCGCCGGGGTAGCGATGCCGCCGGCGCAGAACAGCACGACTGGTAGCTTCCCGACCTCGGCGACGGCGCGGACAAGGTCGAGCGGGGCCTGGTGCTCCTTCGCGGCCGTCGCGAGCTCCATGTCGTCGAGCGACTGCAGGCGGCGGATCTCGGATCCGATCCGGCGCAGGTGGCGCACGGCCTCGACGATGTCGCCGGTGCCGGCCTCGCCCTTGGAGCGGATCATCGCCGCGCCCTCGCCGATCCGGCGCAGCGCCTCGCCGAGGTTGGTCGCGCCGCAGACGAACGGGACCTTGAAGACCCATTTGTCGATGTGGTTGGCCTCGTCGGCCGGCGTCAGCACCTCGGACTCGTCGATGTAGTCCACCTCGAGCGCCTCGAGCACCTGCGCCTCGGCGAAGTGGCCGATTCGCGCCTTGGCCATGACGGGGATCGTCACCGCCTCCTGGATGCCGCGGATCAGCAGCGGGTCGGACATGCGCGCGACGCCGCCGTCGCGGCGGATGTCGGCCGGGACGCGCTCGAGCGCCATGACGGCGGCTGCGCCCGCGTCCTCGGCGATCTTCGCCTGCTCGGCGTCGACGACGTCCATGATGACGCCGCCCTTCAGCATCTCGGCCAGGCCGGCCTTGACCCGGAACGTCGCTTCGTCGCGCATGCCCCGCATGGTACGACGGAGGGCGCCTACGATCTGTCCAAAGACGGGGGCTTCCGGCTCACCAGATGCGCGAACGTATGCAGCATGCTGCATTGGCCGATACAGTTGTCTGCATGCGTACTACGGTGGATCTTCCCGACGAGCTGTTGCGCCAAGCGCGGCGGCGAGCGGCGGAGGAGGGAACGACGCTGACGGCCCTGCTCGCCGATGGGCTCCGGCTCCGGCTCGGCGGCGCGGTCGCCGCCCGCGGGCGACGGCGCCGGCTGCCCGTCTCCACGGTCGGCGGCGGCCTTCGGCCGTGGATCGATCCGGCGTCCAACGCCTCGCTGCTGGACGCCGCCGACGACGATGATGCTGCCTGACGTCAACGTCCTGCTCGCCGCGTTCCGCGCCGACCATGACCACCACAGGCTCGCGCGGTCGTTCGTGGACCAGGCGCGGTCGGGAACCGTGGTGCTGGGCCTCAGCGACGTTGCCCTCGCGAGCCTAGTGAGACTGGCGACCAACGCACGCGTCTTCGTACGGCCCGACACCGTCGACGCGGTGCTCGATTTCGTCGATGTCCTGCGCGATCCGCCGGCGCAGCTCGTACAGGCCGGCACGACGCACTGGCCGCGGTTCGCAGAGCTCTGCCGCCGTCTGGGATTGCGCGGCAATCTCGTCCCGGACGCCTACCTGGCGGCGCTCGCGCTCGAGCAGGGCGCCGAACTTGTCACCTTCGACCGCGGGTTCGGCCGCTACCCGGGGCTGCGGTGGCGCTGCCTGCTCGACTCGTAGGCGGCGTGGGTTACGCATAGCGACGCCTACGGCGCGGCTACTTCAGCTTGAACGCGCGGATCCGCTCGTCGTACTGCGACGTGTCGCGCGAGTACACGCCGTAGGCGAGCGCCTGCAGGATCGACAGCAGCCCGCTGTGCGAGCGGACGAAAGCGGGTGTGTTCGACGAGTAGTAGAGCGTCCGGTCGGCAAGCTTGGCGATCTCCGACAGCGTCGCGTCGACGATCGCGAGCGTCGACGCCTTTCGGTGGCGGCCGATCTTCATCGCGCGAACGACGAGCGGGTGCGGGCGGCCGGCCGAGAGCCCGATCACGAGCGTGCCGGCGTCGATCCGCCCGAGCCGGGACAGCGCCTCCTGCGACGGCGACGCGGCGATCTCGGCGCGGATGTCGAGCAGCATCAGCAGGTGGCGCAGGTAGGAGGCGAAGAACGCCATCTGGTCGGTGCCGGCGATCAGCACGCGGTCGCTCGTCGCGACCAGCTCGATCGCCGCCTCGACCTCCGAGCGCGAGACGCGCCGGGCGGTGTCCTCGACGTTGACGTGGTCGGCGGCGATCGCCGCCTCGAACGGATTCATGTCGAGCGAGAACAGCGGCGCCGCCGGCTCGAGGCCGCGCGGCGGCTGGCGGTGGCCGTGGCGGTACTCCTCGCGCGCGGACTCCTGCAGCTCCGGGAAGCCCTCGAAGCCCAGCGCCTGCGAGAAACGGACGACCGTCGAGGAGGAGGTGTTGGCACGGCGGGCGAGCTCCTCCGCCGTGTGGAACGCGACCTCGTCGAGATGGTCGACGACGTACTGGGCGACGTCCTTCTGAGAGCGCGAGAACTCGTCGAAGCGCGAGGTGATGTAGGCGGACAGCGTCTGGTGGCCCTTGGCGGCCGCTGGCATCGGAGCGGTTCTCGGCATCGCCCGGAGTGGTTTCGACGGGAGGGCGGCCGATCCCTTCCGGCTAGCCTGCCCCGGCGAATGCAGCGGCTGCCCACGCGACTCCCCGGCCTGGTCCTGCTCGCGCCGGCGGTGCACGGGGACGCGCGCGGGTTCTTCGTGGAGACCTACCGCGCCGACGCCTGGGCGGCGCACGGCGTGCCGACGGAGTTCGTCCAGGACAACCAATCGCGCTCGCGCCGCGGGACGCTGCGCGGTATTCACTTCCAGACGCATCCTGGGCAGGGCAAGCTCGTGCGCGTCGCGCGCGGGCGCGTGCTCGACGTCGTCGTCGACCTGCGCCGCGGCTCGCCGACCTTCGGCGAGTGGGAGGGCGTCGAGCTCGACGACGAGCGCGGCCACCAGCTCTACATCCCGGTCGGCTTCGGGCACGGCTTCTGCGTCCTGTCCGACATCGCCGACTTCGTCTACAAGTGCACCGCCTACTACGACGCGGCGACCGAGTCGGGGATCCGGTTCGACGACCCCGACGTCGGCGTGCGCTGGCCGGCCGGCGTCGAGCTGCTCTACTCCGAGCGCGACCGCGACGCCCCGCGGCTCGCCGACGTCGCCGAGTCGCTGCCGTTCCGCTACGAGGGATGAGGTACGTCGGGCGCTTCGCGCCGAGCCCGACCGGGACGCTGCACGTCGGCAACCTCCGCACGGCGCTGCTCGCGTGGCTGTTCGCCCGCACCGCCGGCGCGCGCTTCCTCGTGCGGATGGAGGACCTCGACCAGGGCCGCGTGATCGCCGGCTCGGCCGAGCAGCAGCTGCGCGACCTGCGCGCGCTCGGGATCGACTGGGACGGCGAGGTCGTGTTCCAGTCGCACCGCCACGACGCCTACGAGGCGGCGCTCGGGCGGCTGCGCGACGACGGCCGGCTGTACGAGTGCTTCTGCACCCGCGCGGAGATCCGCGCCGCGGCGTCGGCCCCGCACGGGCCGCTGCGCGAGGGCGCCTACCCCGGCACGTGCCTGCGCCTGACCGAGGCCGAGCGGCGGCGCAAGCGCGCGGGCGGGCGGCCGCCGGCGCTGCGGGTCCGCGCCGACGCCGCGCGCGTCGGCTTCACGGACCGGATCCACGGCGCCCAGGAGGGCATGGTCGACGACTTCGTCGTGCGCCGTAACGACGGCGCCCCGGCGTACAACCTCGCGGTGATCGTCGACGATGCGTGGCAGGGGATCGGCGAGGTCGTCCGCGGCGACGACCTGCTCGAGTCGACGCCGCGCCAGATCTTCCTCGCCCAGGCGCTCGGGCTCGAGCCGCCGGGCTACGCGCACGTCCCGCTGGTGCTGGGCCCGGACGGCGCGCGTCTCGCCAAGCGCCACGGCGCGGTCACGCTCGAGGCGCTCGAGCCCGCCGCGGTCCTGCGCTGGATGGCCGCCACGCTGGGCATGGACGGAGCCACGACGGCGGCCGAGATGCGCGAGTGCTTCGACCCCGCGGCGCTGCCGCGCGAGCCGACGCGCTGGCGAACCTAGACGGTGCCGGCCCCGCGTTTAGGTTTCCGCGCGACGCCTGACGCTACCTTGCCGCTCGTGCGCCGCAGGATCCTCGGTCCCCTCGTGCTCGTTGGAGCAGTCGTCCTCCTGCTGCTCGCGCTGCCGGCGCTGATCCCGGCGCTCAATCCGTTCAAGGAGGAGACCGTCGACCGCAGCGGTCCGGTGCTGCTGAAGTCGCTCGAGAACCTGAGCGAGTACCGCGCCGCGAGCGCGAACCTGCAGGTCGTCGTGGACGTCGAGAAGGACACGAACCTCGTGCCGTCGTTCATCAAGGGCGAGCGCACGCTGTTCGTCGCGGCCGGGAACGTCGATGCCGCCGTCGACTTCGGCGCGCTGGGGACCTCGCGCGACGCGGTGCGCGTGTCCGATGACCGCAAGACGGTGGCGATCACGTTGCCGCCCGCGCACCTGACGGACGCGCGGCTCGACCAGGAGCGCTCGCGCGTGTACGACCGCGATCGTGGCGCGCTGGACCGGATCGGCGAGGCGTTCTCCGACGAGGGCGGCGCCGACCAGCAGGAGCTCTACGTGCTCGCCGAGCGCAAGCTGACGGAGGCGGCGGCGAGTGACCCCGCGCTGCTGCAGACGGCCGAGCGCAACACGCGCTCGATGCTCGAGGGCATGATGCGCGGGCTCGGATTCCAGAACGTCACGGTCGAGTTCGAGCGGTCGAAGGTATGAGCCTGCGGCCGCCCGCGCAGGCCGCGACCAGGGACCAGTCGCCCGCGGTCGCGACGGGAGCGAAGCCGTCGCCGACCCTGGGCTCGGCCGGCTCGCCCGCGTAGCCGGGGGGCGCGCGGAGGACGGCCGCAGGGGCGCGCGGCGGGTCGGCGAGGTGCTCCATGCTCAGATCGAGCCGCCAGGCGACCATTGCCTTCATCGGCTGCACGGTCCGGACGGGCGCGCACCGTGTGACCGCGTCCGCGCCGCCCGCCCGCTGCACGAGCGCGTCGAGCTGGGTGCGGCGGTCGGCCCGGTCGCCGAGCTCGCCGAGCTGGTCGGAGAGGTCGCCGGCGGTGAACGCGAGAACGCCGGCGACGAGGCCGGCGGCGAGGATCCACGCGGCTGGCCGCCGCGCGACTGCGGCGACTCCGACGCCCGCCAGCACGCAGCCGACCGCCGCCGCGGCGACGTTGTAGCGCGGGTTGCCGGCGTAGCCGGCCTGGGTCATGACCGCCACGACCGCGACCCAGCCGAGCGCGGCGGCGGCGAGCAGTCGTGCGCTTCGGCCGCCGAGCGCCGCGCCGGCCGTGGCCACTACGAGCGCCGGGATCGTCAGCAGGTCCGCGAAGTCGGCGAGCACCTCCAGCGCCGGCACGTCGGCGTAGACGGCGCTCTGCGGGCTCGCGGTGCCGCGCGCCGCCGCGGAAGCGCCGAGTGCGCCGCCGGCGCCGAGCGCGTCCGGGCCGAGCCAGAGCAGCGGGACCCCGATCAGCGCGAGCGCGATCAGCCAGAGCGACTCGCGCCCCGCGCGCCACAGCCAGAGCGCATAGCCGCCCAGGAACGGCCACGCCTCCGGCCGCAGCAGCGCCGCCGCGAGCAGGAGGACCAGCGCCGCGCGGTGGCGGCCGGCCAGGTGCGCGGCGGCAGACCAGAGCACGGCCGCGGCGAGCAGCCCCTCGGAGTTGCCGAGCGCCGTGTTGAACAGCCACCAGTCGCTCAGCGCGAGGGCGCCAGCGGCGGCCACCGCGGCGACGGTCCCGGCGAGCCGGCCCGCGAGCGCCGCGGCGCCGGCGATCGCGAGCAGCCCGCCGGCGCGCGCGAGCACCAGCCACAGCGCGGGCGCGGCCGCTCCGGTGACCGCCAGCACCGTCGTCGCCACGACGGGGAGCGGCTTCCACGACGGTCCGCCGGCAGTATCCAGCTCGAGTCCCGTGGTCTCGCGGCCCCACACGAGCCACGACCACGGGTCGAACGCGAGCGCCCACGGCAGCAGCAGCGAGAGGGCGGCGAGCGCGCAGCAGGCTGCGACGAGGCGGCCGGGCCGCCCCGCGCGGTCACGCAACGCGGGTGAGGATCAGCAGGAAGGCGATCAGCAGCACCGC